>ORJL010099387.1_pt1 | contig 46536 bp, 57 predicted proteins | sample 1779941 | NCBI WGS metagenome assembly ORJL01 (sample SAMEA104232317, study PRJEB22302) | groundwater metagenome | biome: forest; feature: aquifer; material: groundwater | place: USA | collected 2011-08-07 | depth 5.8 m | reverse complement strand
TCGATTTTTTAATTAAAACTTGAAAATTTATGGGATTACAGGTAATATGGCACAATTACGCAATGAACTTTAATGGAGGGAAGAGATGTTCGATAAGATGAAGCAGCTCATGGAGATGAAGAAACAGGCCGATCAGATCAAGCGTGAATTAGATGGCACGCAAATTGAATCGACGGATGTCCGGGGGATTAAAATAGTCGTGAACGGTTCTCTGGAGGTTCGGTCCATTGAAATTGAGGAGAGCCTTCTAACGGCGGCTAATAAAAAGAATTTAGAAAGAGACTTGACGCGCGCGATGAACGCGGCGGTGAGAAAAGCCCAAACGATCGCCGCTTCTAAAATGAGGGATATGATGCCAGGATTCCCTGGCTTATCTTAAAAAAGGGAGGAAACATGCCTTACGATCAAACATTAGATGTGGAATCATTTAAAGAAACTAAAGAATTTGCCGATACCAGAATTTCCGTTGGTGTTTTTTCGTATAACAGCGGAGAAAAGAAACTTCAGATCACCCGCGAGAACAAAACGGCGGATGAGGGCTGGCGCTTTACTAAATTAGGGCGTCTGCATAAAGAAGAAGTCAAAGAGATTGTCCCTGTGATTATGAAGGCTGTTGAGGTTATGTAAGATGTCAGATGTGGTTTATTTAACACGGGCCGGGTATCAGAAGCTGATGAAGGAATTAGAGGGCTTAAAGAGTGACCGCTTAAAAATTTCTAAAGCGATCGAAGAAGCCCGTCTGCAAGGGGATATTTCCGAGAATGCCGAATATGACGCTGCTAAAGACGCTCAGGCGCATAATGTGGCGCGGGTGGCGGAGCTGGAAACAAAGCTGGCCAAGGTGAGAATCATTGAAGATGAGAATATCCCCTCCGACAAAATTTTTATCGGGGCCATTGTCACGTTAAAAGACTGCCACACCGATGAGAAGTTAACCTACATGATGGTTTCTCCCGAGGAAGCCAATTACGAAGAGAAGAAGCTCTCTATTTACGCGCCTGTCGGCAAGGCCTTGATGGGACACGCGGCGGGAGAACAAGTCGAGATTAAGGTGCCTGCCGGTGTTTTAAAATATAAGATTCTGAAAATTGAGCGCCCAAGATAGGCACTCACTTGCGCTTCCGCCAAAGGCGGATCCGCCTCAGGCGGACGTGCACTATCTTCCCTTCGGGCCCTGTAGCTTTGCTTCGCAAAGCAAGCACAGGGGTCACATCGGAATTTGTGCCTATCTTGGCCCCTGCGCTTTGTTTTCGCAAGAAAACAGCAGGGAATCGGAATTTCAGCTTTTTGAAATTCCGATGTGACGAAATAATATTTATATATTTAGGAGAAAGCCTTGGTCAATATTAGTGTCGTTGGCTGCGGCCAATGGGGTCCCAATTATATCCGCATCTTTTCCCAGTTCTCTCAAGCGCGTGTTTTAGCCTGCGCTGATCTTAATTCTGAACGTTTACAAGCCATCAAAGAGGCATATCCTTCCATTGAAATATTCACGGATTACAGGAAAATTTTGGAGAACAAAGATATTCAGGCCGTCTGTATAGCTACTCCGACGGTAACTCATTTTTCTCTGGTCAAGGCCGCTTTAGAACAGGGGAAACATGTTCTCTGTGAAAAACCTTTAGCCTTTCATCCCAAAGAATGCCTTCAATTAGAAAAGTCAGCCTCCCGGTACAATAAAATTTTGATGGTCGGCCACATTTTTCTTTTTAACGCGGGGATTATACAGCTTAAAGAATATCTGCGCTCCGGAGAGCTAGGGCGTCTTTATTACGCCTATTCGACGAGAACCAACTTAGGGCCGTTTCGCTACGATGTTAACGCATTGTGGGATTTGGCTTCGCACGATATCTCTATTTTTAATTATCTTTTTGACAGTTGTCCTAAAAATGTCTCCGCCCGAGGACAAAAATGTCTGGGGTCGCATTTAGAAGATTTAAGTTTTGTTACCTTAGAGTATCCGCGGAATATTATGGTTAATCTGCATGTCAGCTGGCTGGATCCCAAAAAGGTGCGCCAGATCACCATCGTCGGGGATAAAAAAATGATGACCTGGGATGATCTGGACGCGCAAGGCCCGATTAAAATTTACGATAAACATGTGGAACGCTCCAGCGTATTTTACAAAACATACGGTGAGTTTCAGCTTTTATCCAGGGAAGGCAATATTACGATCCCGAAGGTTGCGCTGGAAGAACCTTTAAGGGCGGAAGTTAAATATTTTCTGGATTGTATTGAAAAAAATAATTCCCCGGAACTCGTGGATGCTCGCAAAGGGTATGACGTGGTAAAGACCCTGGCCGCTATTCAGGCTTCGATGAATGGCCGGGGAAAGTGTGTGGCGGTAAAATAATTTTTAAAATATGAGTTATTTCAAACATGAAAAAGCCTTAGTTGAAGAAGGCGCCCAAATCGGAGAAGGAACGAGGCTTTGGGCGTTTACAAATATCCAGGCCGGCGCGGTGATTGGCAAGAACTGTAACGTTTGTGACGGCAGTTTTGTTGAAAAAGGAGTTGTCATCGGTGATCATGTCACGATCAAGCATCACGTGGCCATTTTTGACGGCGTGACCATTGAAGATGACGTCTTTATAGGATCCAACGTTGCCTTTATTAATGATCGTTATCCGCGCGCTCATCGTTGCGATCCCTGGACATTAGAGAAAACAGTGATTAAAAAGGGCGCGGCCATTGGCAGTAACGCCACAATTCTCTGCGGCCTAACCGTCGGTGAATACGCCTTTGTGGGCGCGGGAAGCGTTGTCACCCGAAATGTTCCTGCTTACACCCTCATCTATGGAAACCCCGCGCGAATCAAAGGATACGTGTGCCGTTGCGGTAAAAAACTGAATGTATTCAGGGGATTTTTAGCTAGATTCATTTATCCATTTAAAAAAAATACATGTTCTTGTGGTTGTGTCCATGCCTAAGATTTTAGTCTGCCCGATTGCGTTTAATGAACATATTAAATTAAAGAATGCTGTCGAACGGTTTTTAAAAAGCAAAGTCCGCTCCCAGGTTGATTATCTGGTTGTCGATGACGCATCCAGTGACGGGACAAGCCAGATTATCGAAAGTTTTTCTTCAAGTGGAATTAAAACCATTCGCCACCAACGGCGGCAGGGGGTAGGAGCTGCCATCAGGACGGCTATCCGCTACGCGCAAAAAGCAGGGTATGAAATTTTGGTCATTATGGCCGGCAATGATAAGGATAATCCAGAAGAAATTTCTCATTTAATTGATCCCATTTTAAAAGAGGATTATGATTTTATTCAAGGGTCCCGTTATAAAAAAGGAGACGGAACCGGCGGTGATATGCCCTCCTATCGAAAAACCGCGGTTAAAGTGCACGCCTGGTTAATGGGATTGATCACAGGAAAGAAAATTACCGATTCAACCAACGGCTTTCGAGCCTTTAAAGTTTCTATTTTTAAAGACGATCGTATTAAAATTGACGATCCCTGGCTTGACCATTATGAACTCGAGCCTTATTTGCTTTACAAGGTTTTGACCTTAGGATATAAGTTTGCTGAAGTTCCGGTCACTAAAATTTATCCTTCTAAAAAATTAGGTTATACAAAAATGCGTCCGATTTTAGGATGGTGGAGTATTTTAAAGCCTTTAGTGTATTTAGGATTAAGGATAAAGAAATAAGATTTTTATGGTAAAATGAAAAGGACGAAATTAAAAAGGGGGGCTTATGAAAAGGATTTTTTTATTTCTTCTAATTCTTACAGGTTTAACAGGATGCAGCGTGGGCCAGGAAAAATTAGAGACCTATCTTGACAATCCGGAAACTTTTATTAAAGATCCACATTTCGCCGAGTATCAAGCCAATATGGATGCTTTAGAAAGTGAATATCTGGCTAAAAAAATTACTTACGCTGAATATATAGAGCGCAAAAAGGAATTGGAGGATCAATATACCAAAGAAGTGGAAGAAAGAAACGAAATTTTAAGCCCTAATCCGTACAGGGATGATCTTACCCAACCCAATCCTTAACGCACTATGAAACTTACCGGCAAGAACCCAGTTATTGAGCGTCTGAGAACTAATCCTGGCACCATACGCAAGATTTATTTGCAAGAAGGATTCCAGGAATCCGCGTATGTTTCCAAAAAGGCCAGGCAGGGAGGAATCCCTGTCTTTGTGGTTCATGCTTCGAAATTGTTAAAAATGGCACGGCACGCGAATACGCAGGGAATTTTGGCGGAAGTCGAGAATTTCGCGTATACGCCTTACGAAGAATTGCTCGACCGGGCTTTGGAAAAGGGGAAGAGCCTTCTATTCTTAGACGGGCTCAACGATCCTCAAAATTTAGGGGTGATTATCCGCAGTCTCGCCTGTTTAGGAAAGTTTGGCATAGTGCTCCCCCGTCATGACTCGGTAGATATCACGGAGGCGGTCTTGCGGGTGGCCTCGGGCGCGGACAATTATGTCCCCATAGCCAAGGTGGGCAATTTGGCCCCGGCTATTGAATCCGCCAGGGACAAAGGATTTTGGATTGCCGGCGCCGTTGTCAAAGAGGGAGTTAGTTTAACCGAGACCCCATTTTCTTTTCCGATGGGATTGGTCGTTGGATCAGAACAAAAAGGGATCCGCGATGTCATCCGCAAACACCTAGATCTTGAAGTGACTATCCCCATGGCCTTTGACACCCTTTCCTTTAATGTCGCGCAGGCCACAACCATTCTCTGTTATGAGATCGTGCGTCAAAGACTTGCTCGTAAAAGCGCGAGGGAATCTCAACATGCCCAAGAAGAAAAATAATAATATTTTAAACGCGGTGAATCTTTTTGCCGAAGCGGGCTTGCTTAAGAAAATTAAGCGCAGCGGCTGGTGGGTCGCCGGAATTAAAGACCCCGAAAGTGTCGCGGAGCACTGTTTTCGCTGCGCGGTCATGGGTTATTACATGGCGCATTTAGAAGGGGCGGACCCTTTTAAGGTTGTTTTGATGACCCTTTTTAACGATATTCATGAAGCTCGTATTAACGACCTTCACAAGATGGGGCATTATTATATTGATTTTAAAGAGGCGGAAAAGAAAGTCTTTAAAGATCAAATCAAGAATTTAGACTTGAGAATCAATAAACAGCTGGGAAGTTTTCGCCTCGAATATGAGGCTCAAATGAGTCAAGAGAGCCTTGTCGCCCGCGACGCGGATATCCTGGAATGCCTGCTTCAAGCCAAAGAATATTACGACGCCGGATTCTTAAAGACTAAAAAGTTTTTTAAAAAATCGCCGTCTTATTTAAAGACAAAGACCGCCAAAAAATTGTGGTCCCAGATTAAGCGCTGGGACAGCAGTCTTTGGTGGGAAAAAGTAGTGAAGTTTGAACGATGAAAAACAGAATAAAAGTTTTTGGTTTTTGGTCTTTAGTCTTTAGTTTTTATTTAAGCGGCTGCACGACTTTTAATCCAGCCACGGGCCGCAATGAATTTATCATTATTCCTACGTCCGATGAAGTAGAAATGGGACAGGCTATTCATGCTGAGCTGCTTAAAGAGAATCAATTATCAACGGATGCCAGGATTTTAGAGCGAGTCGAGCGTTTGGGAAGAAGTTTAGCGGCGGTTTCAGATCGCCAGGATTATGAATATCATTTTTTTGTGATTGAAAAAGATGAACTCAACGCTTTCACCACTCCCGGTGGGAATATTTATTTTTTCACTGGACTTTTAAAACGTCTGGACAGTGACGAAGAGGTCGCGGCGGTTTTAGCCCATGAGATTGGCCACTGCGCCGCGCGCCATACCGTCAAAAAGTTTCAAGCGGCCTTAGGATACAATCTTATCGGAAGTATTATTTTCAGTCAGATTGAAATGGGGGAGGGGGCCCAGCAGATCGCCTCCATGAGTTCGGGGACTCTCATGAATATTATTTTTTCAGCTTACGGGCGCCGGGATGAATTTGAAGCCGATCGTTTAGGGGTCAAATACATGCGCCTGGCCAAGTATGATTTAGAAGGGATGATTAAGACTCTCAAAGTTCTCGAGAAAGAGTCGGAAGGGAAAGAAATTCCTTCGGTTGTCAGAACCCATCCGTATGTCACGGACCGTATCAAGGCCGTTGAAAAAGAAATTGAAATGGTCAGGACAACGGGGGCGGTTGAGGTGAAACCATGAAACGGACAGGCATTGCCGCCAGCAGGATGGCCAAAGGGGATTTATTAGATCATCTGCAAATTGGTATTTATCGCAGCAACCCCGGGCTTAAAGCTAAATTGGTTTATGTCAATCCTTTCCTGCGGGAGATGCTGGGACTCAGCGTGAAAGAAACAGCTAGTCTCGCCGCTGAACATATTTTTACCCCGCCCAGCGCCTTCCGCCTGCTGTATAAAAGACTTAGCCGTGAGGGGTGCGTTAAGAACTTTGAAGTCCGATTAAAAGGAAAGAATAAAAAGAATTTATGGTGCTCTTTTGACGCGGTCGCGGTTAAGGATCAAAAAGGGAAGGTCCTTTATATCGATGGGGTCCTGCAGGATATTTCCTGGCGCAAACAGTTTGAGCAGGGCCTCATTGAGTCGAAGGAATTATTTCAGACGATTTTTCATAATACCGCCGCCGCGATTATCGTGACGGATCAAAAGCAGCAAATTGTGGCCTGGAATTCTTTTACGCAAAAAATATTCGACATGAACCAGGAGGATCTTTTTAATAAGCCTTTGAAAGAATTATTTCCCCTGGATGAATGGCAGCATATCACTTCTTTCGGTCTCAACCGCAGAGGCTGGGAGAGAGAAGACAGTCGCAGGACTTCTTTAAAAATGTTTGTCGGCAACGCGCAGACAAAAATGATCATGAAAAACGGCGACTTAATCGATGTGGATCTATCGATGAATCTTCTGCGTAATTCCAACAATAAGATTATCGGGACGGTGGGAATTATGCAGGATATTACCAAACAAAAACGATTTCAGGAGATGCTTATTCAGGCTAAATTAGCGGCGGAAGAGGCGAATAACGCCAAATCGCTTTTCTTGGCGAACATGTCTCACGAGGTGCGCACGCCGCTCAATACGATTCGAGGAATGATTGATCTAGCGTTAGGCGAAAATGTCCTGGAGGATAAAAAGAAAAATTTGTCCGCCGCGAAGGAAGCTTCCGACCAGTTACTTAATCTTTTAAATGATATTCTTGATTTGTCTACGGTGGAAGCGGGCAAATTAAACATCCATTATAGCGAGTTTCACTTGTCCAATGTCGTGCGGAACCTCTGTAAAGGGCTTGCTATTCTTGCGGGCGAGAAAAAACTGGCCTTAATAACGTCCCTGGCTCCCGAAATCCCGCATCTTGTTATTGGGGACCCTTTACGCTTGCGGCAAGTTTTGACCAATCTTATTAACAACGCTATTAAATTTACCGAAAAAGGGAAAATCCGCCTCAATGTCAAGATTGCCGAAGAGGCCAGCGGCTGGATTTCTTTACTTTTTTCCATACAAGATGAAGGGATAGGGATCGCCCCGGACAAACAAGCCAAGATTTTTGATGTTTTTACCCAGGCCGATAGTTCGATTGCCCCCCGTTTTGGCGGAACGGGGCTGGGATTAGCCATTTCTAAACGGTTGGTTGAATTAATGGGAGGAAAAATTTGGGTTGAAAGTCAAGAAGGCCAGGGGAGCACATTTTATTTCACGGCGGCGTTTAAAAAAATTAAGGTGGGCAAGAATGAACAGCCCGCCATTGGCCCCATTCGAAATTTAAAAAATTTACGGGTTCTCCTAGCTGAAGACAATGTCGTCAATCAGAAAATGACGGCTCAATTATTAGAAAAAAATGGCTGGAGTGTTAAGTGTGTCGAGAATGGCCAGCAAGTTTTAGAATGCCTCAAAGAGAGAATTTTTGATGTTGTTTTAATGGATGTTCAAATGCCGCAGTTGGATGGTTTTAAGACAACCGCGCTTATCCGTGAACAGGAGAAAACAACAGGGGGGCATATTCCTATTATCGCGTTAACCGCGGCCGTTTTAGAAGAAGATCAGCAAAAATGTTTGGAGGCGGGGATGGATGGTTATATCCCTAAGCCCGTTGAGTTTAACAGACTTTATGAGATGATTGAAGATGCCTTTAAAAACACAAGATAAAATCGAAAAAGAAATTTTAAACACCGAAGAATTCTTTGAAAGAGTCCAAAAGGATAAAAAACTTTTTATTAATATTTTGGACGTCTTTGCCAAAGATTTTAGGCATAAAAGGGAAAAATTGGGATTGGCTCTTAAGAGAAAAGATTTCTCCGGGATTGCCTCGCTTACGCATTCTTTGAAAGGCGCGTGCGCTAATATCGCGGCCAAAAAATTAAAAAATACGTGCGTTTTGATTGAGGACGCGGCTGTTAAAAATGATTTTTCTCTCATCAAAAAAGAATTAGCTCAATTGGACAGCAGCTTTAAAGAACTGCTTAAATATATCGCGAAATTAAAAATACAACTAAAATAATGGATTGTGAATAGTAACTTGCCATTTCCTATTTCTTCTCGCCTTAACCAATTGAATTCTTGGTCTGTATTCTTTATTTTATTTTTTCTCGGGCTTTCGATATATTTTAACGCGATTTTTTATCCCTTTGTCCACGATGAGCTGGTCTTTATCCTTAAGAATCCATCGATTAATGACCTCAATTTGCGGAATATTTTTTTAAAGCCATCGATAAACCAGAGTGACCTGGCAGTGGTCAACACCTATTATCGCCCCTTGCTGGAATTATTAAATCGCCTGTTGTTTAAGATGTTTCAATTTAATCCATGGGGTTATCATTTGGTGAATATTTTCGTGCATATTTTAAACAGCTTTTTGGTTTACCAAATAGCCCAAGTCCTGGCCGAAAAACGAAAAGCGCTTTTTTTGATGGCCGCCGTGTTATTTCTTGTTCATCCGATTCAGTCTGAGGCCGTGGCCTGTATTTCCGGGATATCCAATCTTCTTTTCGCGTTTTTTTGTCTGGGAAGTTTTTTTCTGTACCTAAAGTCCTGTCATCAGAATCGTCTCGGCTTGTACGCAATATCCTTATTCTTATTTTTTATCTGCCTTTTTGCTAAAGAGCAGGCGGTAATTTTGCCTTTCCTGCTCTTGCTTTACGAAATTTGTTTTAACATTCATTTGAAAGGGTCGTGGATCAAATCGATCCAGCGTATCCTTGGATTTTTTCTTGTTCTGGCCGGATATTTCTTGATCCGGACGGCCATCATCGGATTTCCCGTAACGCAAATGACAGAGGATCCTGAATTGTGGTTAAGACTGCGTTCGATTCCCGCGAGTCTTCTGATGTATCTGGGATTAATTTTCTTCCCCAGCGATTTACACTATTACCGCAGTGTCGATATGCTCGAGGCATTTATCGTTCCCACGATATCGTTGATGGTTGTTTTGTTCACCGCTGGATTTCTCACCTTTTTAGCTAAACCGTATCGAAGGTTGATGATCTTCGGGGCAGGCTGGTTTCTTTTAGCGCAGGCGCCCACGTTAAACATTATTCCCATCGTTAATGAATATTCTTTTTTGCTCGCCGCCGAGCATTTTATGTATTTTCCCTTAATCGGAATACTTTTTTGGGTGACGGGATTAGGGCTTTATCTTTTCTCTTTAGTTGAGCAAGAAAATAGAGAAAGAGTCAAGGCCTGGGGTGGGATTATTTGTGCTTGCCTGAGTCTTATTTTTACGCTGCTAACCATAAAGCAAAATACCTATTGGCGCAGCGATATTGCCCTCTTCGAGCGTACCGTACAGTTTGAGAAAAAGTTTGGCCGCGGGCATCTGCTTCTGGCTCAGGCTTACGCGGCTAACAAAGAGTGGGGAAAGGCTTTAATGGAATACAATCGAGCCCTGGCGATCATGCAGGGTTATTTGAAAAAGGTAAAGAATGAAAAAATAAAGCCATTCTATCAGAATTATATTAATCAAATTTACGCTGAAATGGACTATTCTTATAAACGCCTGAAAGGATCACCCGATGCCCCTTAATATGATTATAACGGCTGGGATATTTTTTATTATTGTTCTTCTTTTAATTTTATTTTTTACACCGACGGCGGGAAGAGAATCAAGAAAAGAGAAGAAGGCCAAGGAGCTCGAGGCGCAGCGCCAGAAAAACTGGCACGAGGTGGCCCAGCGATTAGAAAAACAGGCCGCGACCCTTAAACAGGAAAGAGACCAGTTAGATAAAAAAAATAAAGATCAAGACAGAGATTTGATGGTGGAGCGGGCTAAAGTGAAAAAACTGCAGGAAAAGGTGTCGCAGGAACGCGAGTGGCATACCAAGGAAGAGAGCACCCTCACGGAGAAGGCCAAAGAAATCGCGCGGCTAAAAGAGGAAGTGGCGAAAATTCACGACAATTTTTCCAAAGAGCATGTCAGCCTCCTGCGTTTGCAGGAAGAATATAAAGAATTGAAAAGTCAGATTCAGGGGATTCAAGAAGAACGCCGAAAGGCAGAGACGGCCAATTTACAATTGACGGCGCAGGTAGAAAAATATAGAAAAGATATGGTCGCGCTCAAGAAAGAAAATATTGATTTAAAGAAAAATAAAGAAGATACGGAATGGGTGGCTAAAACCGAATATGAACGCCTCGAAAGGCTCCTGAAGGAAAAAGATAAATAAAAAGAGAATTCTATGCCCTCGCGTTTTTCTCAGCGGACCAATTGGCCGCTATCCTCAAATGTCATCACTTCAACGCTCAATAAACTGCGTGAACAAAAAGTCTCTGTTCTGGACTTGACCGAATCCAACCCCACGCATTGCCGTTTTGAATATTTTAACAAAAAATTTCTTTCCTCACTGGCCAAGCCAGCGAATCTCGATTATGAGCCTCACCCGCAAGGGCTTTTAAAAGCGAGAGAGGCGGTGCGCGAATATTATAAGAGGAAGGGAAAAGATGTCGCCCTTGATCGGATATTTTTAACCGCGAGCACGTCCGAAGCCTATTCGTATCTTTTTCGCCTTTTGGCTAATCCGCAGGAAGAAATCCTTTTTCCAGCGCCGAGTTACCCTCTGTTCCAATTTCTCGTAGATCTAAATGATCTTCAGATGGGCCATTACCAGCTTCAATACGAGGAGGAGTGGTCGATTGATTTTGAAGATTTAAAAAGCAAGCTAAGTCCGTTGACCAAGGCCATTGTCGCGGTGAATCCCAATAATCCAACAGGATCGTTTATTAAAAGGGAAGAATTAGTAAAGCTTAATACGATCTGTCGAGAAAATAATTTGTCGATCGTTGCCGATGAAGTGTTCACGGATTTTGTTTTTAAGAAAGGCGGTCAATCGTTAGTCGGAAACAACGAGGTTTTAACGTTTGTTTTAGGCGGGATTTCGAAAACACTGGGGCTGCCACAGATGAAGCTCGCCTGGATTGTGTTAAATGGGCCTGAGGATCTAGTTAAAATGGCTAGAGAGCGTCTGGAAGTCATCGCCGATACGTATTTGTCTGTGGCCACGCCTGTTCAAAACGCCCTTGCTGACTGGCTGGCTCTGCAAGAGTCTGTTCAAAAGGAAATTAAAGACCGTCTTGAGCGGAATTTAAATTTTTTAAAGAAAAAAGTTAAGGACAACACTGCCATTCAATTGTTTTCCCCCGAAGGCGGCTGGTATGCGGTTTTAAGAATCCCGGCGGTTAAAACCGAGGAGGAATGGATTTTAGATTTCCTTGCCAAAGATCACGTCTTTGTTCATCCCGGATACTTCTTCGATTTTGCCGAAGAAGCCCACCTTGTCTTGAGCCTCCTTCCCTCGTCTGAGGTTTTTGAGGAAGGTGTTAAACGAGTTTTGAGGAGAGTGAAGGCCATCTAGATTTTGTTTGGCAATTTCTTTGAGATAAGGTATATTAGGACTCAACCAACCCCGTTCCCCTTCACCTAATTTTTCAAAACGAAAGGGGATTTCTATGGACAAGAAAAAACAGGTAGTCAAGCATTCACAGAGTCTTATTCCAGCTGAAGTTATTGAACGTAGAATTTTGTTTATCAGGGGAACGAAGGTAATGCTTGATAGTAGCTTGGCACAGCTTTTCGAGGTGCCAACTAAATCTCTTAATCTCGCCGTTAAACGTAACCTCGCTCGTTTCCCCGAAGATTTTATGTTCAGGCTCACCGGAAAAGAAGTTGATCTTTTGAGGTTTCAATTTGAAACCTCAAAACATGGACGAGGCGGGCGGAGATATTTCCCATTTGTTTTTACCCAGGAAGGGGTGGCGATGCTCTCGGGTGTTTTGAACAGTCCGCGAGCCATTGCCGTCAATATAGAGATCATGCGCGTTTTTGTCAGGTTACGTCAAATTCTGGCGGCTCACAAAGATCTGGCTTTCAAGCTCACCGAGCTTGAACAGAAATACGACGCTCAATTTAAAGATGTATTCGAAGCTATTCGTCAATTAATGCACGAAGAGGAGAAGCCAAAAGCTAGAGCCCCCATGGGCTTTCATCCGTCTCCTTAAATTATTTTGCCAATCGGTAGGTTTGGAGGTATATTAGCTTAACAAAAATTCCGATGGAATTTAAAAAGAAAATTGGATATCTCACATCATTTATTGGTAAAAAAAGATGCATAAAAAAGTATATATTCTAGGGGCGGGAGCCTCAAAACCCGATGGTGTTCCTTTAATGAATGAATTTATCTCCGAAGGGACAGAAAAATGGGATTGTGAGGATGATTCCGAGACTATTAATGATTTTTTTAGATTTGTAAAAGCAGTATTTCCAACACATATTGCAGTTAATTATATTTCATCCAATACTCCTGTTCCTGATCAAGGCATGTTTGAAATGGCGGGTTATCTTGATGAAGAGGTTGGTATTGAGAAGGTCTTAAGTAAGGCTGTAGAATTAAAAGATATTGCAGCAGGAAAGGCCATTAAAAAATTTATTTTTAAAACAATTGAAAGTGCTTCTAATCGTTCTTATGTTTTTGACTCAAAGCAACCTATCAAGAAACAGTTTACAGATTGTTATCATCAATTTGTTCTAAAGAAAATAAAAGAAGATATTAAGAAAAATGACATCGTTTTCATTTCTTTTAATTACGATCGGTTTTTAGAAGGCGCTTTATTGCATTATGATTTAGGGGATAAATTTTCATATTTAGTTCCTCCGTTTGAAAATCCAGATAATAGAACAAATTTTGACAGTTATATGCGTGGATATGAAAGTAAAATAAAACTGTTAAAACTGCATGGGGCATTGAACTGGATATTTTGCAGTAACTGCAATGATATACAACTTTATTGGTCTAAAAGATATACAGAGGGTGATCTTTGTCCAAAATGTAAGCAAAATTCTTCGTCTCCTTTATTAATACCACCTGTTATTAATAAAGAATATGCTAAAATAATCGAGCCTTTATGGAATAAAGCCGAAGAATATCTGAGAGAGGCATCCGAGGTCATTGTTATTGGGTATTCATTCCGTGAAGCAGATATTAAAGCAAGAAATTTGGTAGGGAATGCTTTGAAATTTAATCTAAATTCATTCGCGTTAACAATAGTTGATAAAAATTCGGATAAAATTCTTAAAATTATATTAGAAATTTCAGAGACAGATAAGAATAAGTTTCCTCCAATAAAAAAAATTTCTAGTTTTGAAAATTTTTTAAACGAGCAGAGCTACTCTAATACCTAACTAAATCCAACGGATGTCCAAAAATCACAAAGCTCGTACGAGATCCCGTTGATTGCAAGAAAAGGCCGTCTCCCTTGACACGGCAAGCGCTGGATGCTATATTTAGTATGTTCATTTAAATGAACATACGTTAAATAATATGAACAAAGGTTTATGTTTATGAACGATACGCTGATATTTAACAATACCGCCCATAAGATCCTCAGATTCCTGTCGATTTACCCTCTGGAAGGGTTTTATGTGACCGAAATAGCTAAAAAAGTTTCCTTGAGCAAAGGGGCGGCCAGTTTATGGCTGAGGGAATTGGGCAGAAAGAATCTGATTCTAGCGGAAAAAAGAGGCAAAGAATTATATTATAAAATTAATATTTTTTCTCCTTCCATTAGGCAATATAAAGTGTTAATCAATGTTGTCCATTTAGAGCCCCTGATCCACCAGCTTAAAGATTCTTCAAGAAAAATAGTATTGTTTGGAAGCTCAGCCAGGGGAGAGGACAGATTTGAGAGCGACATCGATTTATTTATTGTGGCCAAAGAGCCAGCCGTTACCCGGGGAATTATCAATAACTTTAAGTCAGCCAGAAAAATTCAGCCCATTATTAAAACGGCCTCCGAGCTTACTGAATTTGAGAGAAAAAATAAAGAGTTCTCCGATCAAATCAAGGCCGGCGTAACACTTTGGGAAGAAAAGAATGACTATTGAGTACGATGATTGCGTGAAAAAGGGCAGAATTAGACCTTTCAGTCAGGGAAAGGAATTGGCCGCTAAGGAACTTCAATTAGCTAAAGAAGATTTCGACACGGCTAAAGCATCTTTTAAAGATGAAAAATACAAGTGGGCCACTATTCAGTTGTATTACTGCATGTTTCACAGCGCGAGGGCTCTGTTATATGTGAAGAATTTAAGAGAACGCAGTCATTATTGTTTAATCGAGGCCATCAAGACATTGTATGTGGAATCGAAAAAAATTTCTGTAGTCACCTTAGAGGCTTTTAAAAAAGCGAAAATGTTAAGAGAAGAGGCTGATTATTACGGCCGCTGGACCAAGGAAGATTGCCAGAGGTTATTAAACGAAGCCGAGAATTTCATCATCAAAGCGGAAGAAATCATAAAATAAAGGCCCTCACTTGATTCGTTTGGCAAAGTGGTGGACGGTGATGTACGCCTAATTTTTAGTCTTAACTTTGCCTTGTTTTCCTCGAGGTTTCGAGGTAGAATAAAAAACTATTCTTAAGAGATTTTGCAATTTAAGGAGATAAAATTCATGACCAGGCCGGATTGGGATGAATATTTTTTAAAGCTGGCGATGCTCGCCTCCGAGCGGGCGACGTGTCCGCGCATGCACTGCGGATGCGTGTTGGTTAAAGATAAAAATGTGATCGCGACCGGCTATAACGGCTCGATCCCCGGCGATGAACACTGCGAAGAGGCCGGATGCCTCGTTGTCGATAACCATTGCGTGCGCACAGTTCACGCGGAGATGAACGCGCTCATTCAGGCGGCCAAACGCGGCCATGCCATCGAGGGCACAACCGCCTACGTCACGAACATGCCCTGCACGACCTGCGCTAAGGCCCTGGTCACCGCCGGCGTTAAACGAGTGGTCGTCTTCTCTGATTATCACGACACCCTGGCCACCGAGTTTTTCGCGAAGGGCAAGGTCAAGATTGACAAACATAAAATGCCGTCGACTGATATCAGTTATAACCTGGAAAATTATTCTTCCGCCCGCTAAATCTTATGGCTGATCCTATCAAAGTTCTTTTAGCTGATGATGAACCCGAAGTCCTCGAGATTATGGCCAAGAAAGTGGCCCTGGAAGGGTATTCGGTGATTAAGGCCAGTGATGGGGAGGAAGCCTGGCAGAAAATTCAGCAGGAATCCCCGGATATTATTGTCCTGGACCTGACTATGCCTAAGAAAGACGGCCTCGAAATTTTAAAAGAATTAAGAAATAAGCCGCCTTCTTCGAAATGGCAGCCGGTCATTATTGTCTCCGCCCGCCGGGAATTGGAAGATTTACATAAGGGATTTGATTTGGAAGCGGACCATTATATTACCAAGCCCTGTAACTCTGTGGACATCATTAAAGCCATTAGGTTAATGATTAATTTAATCCCTCAGCGCAAAGCCGCTTAATCCATTGCCGGCCAACATTAAAAAAATATTTATGCATGCAATTCTGTGGTTAACCATCGGAATAGTTTTTTTTATCGGATATATCCGCTATCTGGAACATAAAAGTATTTTTCTGCCCGTCAGGGAATTAGCTTTTAGCCCGGCGGATATCAACCTTGCCTTTGAAGACTGCTGGATGACGACGCAGGATAACGTTAAGCTGCACGGCTGGTTTGTCCCTAATCTTAAGGCTAAAAGCACCTTGATGTTTTTTCACGGCAACGCGGGCAATATCGGCGATCGGCTGGAAAAGGTTCGTCTTTTTCACGCCCAGGGGTTAAACGTTTTTATTTTCGATTATCGTGGATACGGTAAGAGCGAAGGCAGTCCCAGCGAGGAGGGTTTGTACAAGGACAGTTTGGCGGCGTATCATTATCTGGTTGAGGAAAGGCAAATTAGTCCACAGAAAATAGTTTTATACGGAGCTTCTTTAGGCGCGGTTTTTGCCATTGATCTGGCCGCAAAAAAGGAAATAGGTTCTTTGATTATTGATTCAGCCTTTAGCTCTGGCGTGGATATGGCCAAGGTGATTTATCCGTTTATTCCGTCATTCTGCGTGCGCATCAAATTAGACTCGGCCTCTAAGGTAAATAATATTCTCGCGCCTAAATTGTTTATTCATAGCAGTGAAGATGAGATTGTCCCTGTGGCTTTAGGGAAGAAACTTTTTGAAGCCGCGGCCGAGCCTAAAACATTTTGTCTGATTAAAGGCTCGCACAATGACGGCTTTGATCAAGACCGGGAAAAATTCTTGGGCGCTGTTAAGGATTTTTTAACAAATTTACAATTTATTTAAGGCCATGTTTTTAAAAACAAAAAATACGCAAATTGTGAATTCTAAGGGTCAGCCTATTTTTTTAAGAGGAGTGAATTTAGGCGGGTGGCTGATGATGGAGGCCTATTTTCTCCACACGCCCAATTACCCCGAGAGAAAATTTAGGAAAGAATTCAGCGAACATTTAGGTGCTAAAGCGCTTGTCGAATTTGACCGCGCCTTTCGTAATCATTTTATAGAAGAAAAAGATATTAAAGCAATTGCTTCGCTTGGATTTAATTGTCTGCGCGTGCCTTTTCATTATCGCTGTGTGGAAAGTAAGCCTTACGAATTCAAGGCGGAAGGTTTACGTTATTTAGATTGGATTGTCCGCTTGGGTAAAAAATATAAATTGTATATTATCCTCGATCTTCACGCTGCTCCCGGGAGTCAAAATCACGATTGGCATGCGGATAGTTTTGGGCAAGCTGATTTCTGGCTTAAGAAAGATTGCCGTAAGCGGGCTGTGGCCGTTTGGGAATTTTTAGCCAATCGATACAAAAATGAGGAATATGTAGCCGGTTACGATATTCTCAATGAAGCTGTGACTGACGATGTTAAAGCCCTTAATGAATTTTACAAAGAAGTGATTACCGCGATTCGTCGAGTAGATAAAAATCATATTCTCTTTATTGAAGGAAACCGCTGGGCGCAGGATTTAACCTGTTTAGCGGTGATTAAAGACGATAATTATGTCCTGAGCATTCATACCTACGAACCGATTGAATTTACCGCCCATTTTATTCCGCATTTGGTTTATCCCATGACTGGACATCCCAGAAAATGGAATAAAGAGGCCTCACGAAAACTCTTAGCCGCGTACGCGCGCACGGCTCAGAAATATTCTATTCCCATTTATGTCGGTGAGTTTGGCGTTAATTACCGTAACAATTATTATGGCGAAGATGTCTGGCTTAAAGACATGCTGGAGCTTTACGAGGAATTTGGTTTTCACTGGACCTGCTGGACCTACAAGGCGGTGAAAAGTGATATTTTTCCCGATGGGATTTTTAGTTTCTACGATAATCCACCTTGGGTCAACCGTATGGGCCCGCGCCTGGGCTGGGAGACATATCCCATCTATTGGCCGAAAAGAAAAAGAGATATGATCAAATCCTGGCAGACCAAAAATTTTAAAGAAAATACCCCCCTTTTAAAGGCGTTACAAAATGGACTTTAATAAAATTACAAGTTCTCACAATCCGAAGATCAAAGAATTACTCGAACTGCGTGAGCGTTCGCAAAGAGATAAAAGTGGCCTGACCTTAATTGAAGGGGTACGGGAAACGGCCTGCGCGCTTAAGGCTAAAGTTCCTTTAAAAGAAGTTTATGTTTGTAAAGAGCTCTTGAGTCATTATGAAGTCGATGATCTGTTTCAGAAATTGCGCACGCTTAAAATAAAAACAGCCGAGATTTCTGAGTCCGTGTACGCGAAATTAGCCTACGGTGAGCGCAAAGACGGGATTTTAGCCGTGGGTAAACCCGCATCCTTTGAGCTCAAAGATTTTTTATCGTTAGATAAGCAGTCTTTCCTTGTTGTGGAGGGCGTCGAGAAACCGGGAAATTTAGGGGCAATTTTCCGCGTGGCCGATGCCGCGGGGATTGATGGCATTATCATCTGCGATGAGAAGACGGATTTGTATAATCCTAATGTGATTCGCGCGAGTTTAGGAACGGTGTTCGCGGTCAGGGCCGTGGTCAGTTCTAACGACCGCGTTTTTAATTTTTTGAAAACCAATGGCATTAAAACGTATGTCAGCACTCCCTTTACCGAGACGATTTATTCCGAGGTTTCCTTTAAAGATTCTTTAGCCATCGTCGTGGGCAGTGAAGATAAAGGGGTCAGCGAATTCTGGATGAATCGCGCCTACACCCATCTGAAGATCCCGATGCGGGGAGAGGCGGATTCTTTGAACGTGGCTGCGTCCACGGCTATTCTTCTTTATGAAGTGGTCAGGCAAAGAGCTCAAAAGGGAAAATAAACTACGATGCGTTTACAACTTTTTTTGTCGCGTAACGGGGTTTGTTCCCGCCGTAAGGCCCTGCCGATTATTTTAAGCGGACATGTGAAGGTCAACGGTCAAGTCATCAGCGAACCATCGACAGAGGTTGATCCACAGAAAGATACTATTGAGTGTGACGGCAAAGTTATTCAAGGGAAAGGCTACAGTTATCTTCTTTTGAACAAACCCGCCGGATATGTGACCACTAAGGAAGATCGGTTTGCCGAGAAAACCGTTTTTGAACTTCTGCCTCAAGAATATCAGCACCTTGTTCCGGTGGGGCGGCTGGATCAAGACACGGAAGGACTTTTATTATTTACCAACGACGGGGATTTGACGTTTGGGTTAACGCATCCGAAATTTAATATTGATAAAGTTTATTTTGTGCGGATAAAAGGAAAATTGGAGCAAAGGCACAAAACTCTTTTAGAAAATGGAATTATGCTCGAGGGGAAGAAGACCTCACCGGCTAAAATAAATAATATAAAAATAACAGGGCCGCAGACGGAGCTTTTCATCACGATTCACGAAGGCCGTAAAAGACAGATCCGTTTAATGTTTGCCGAATTAGGGTATCCTGTTGTCTATTTAAAACGTATGGCGCAGGGCCCGCTTACATTAGGGAATTTACCCGCGGGACAATGGCGTGAACTGGAACAAAAAGAAATAGAAATGCTTAAAAGGACATAATGATTACCATTAATAACTTAACCATGGGTTTTCCGGGACGGACATTATTTAAAGACGTAAGTCTTAGTATCTTCCCGAATGAGAAAATTGGCTTAACCGGCCCTAACGGCGCCGGAAAGACGACGCTCTTCTCTATTATTCTAGGTGAGATGGAGCCGGTGGCCGGGCAGGTGACCATTCAAAGAAATTTAAATATAGGATTCTTGCCCCAGGAACATAAATTTCAAGCCAACTGGACGGTCATGGAGGAGATTACGCAAGGCGATGAGCGGATTAAAAAATTTATGGAAGAGAAAAGGCAGCTCGAGGAGGCCGGCAAGGCCGATACCGCGCGTTACGGGGATGTTATGCACGAGTTAGAAATCTTAGGCATTTACGAATTAGAACACAAGGCGGAAAAAATTCTTTTTGGATTAGGGTTTAGTCCGGAAGTTTTTCACAAACCAATCCTTGAATTAAGCGGCGGCTGGCAGATGCGCGCGCTGTTGGCTAAATTATTAACTTACTCCTTTGATATCATTCTTTTGGATGAACCCACCAACTATCTTGATTTGTCGGCGACTCTCTGGCTTAAAGAGTTTTTAAAAAATTATCCCGGCGCCTTTGTTCTGATTTCCCACGACCGCGTGTTTTTAAATGAGGTCACCAATTACACGATTATTCTCGAGGGGACAAAGATGAACAAGATTAAGGGAAATTATGAGGCGTATGAACGCCAGAAAGACATTGATTTCGTGACTTTGGAGCGAAGGCAAAAGGAAGTGGGAAAAAAACGAGAGCAGCTGGAACGTTTTGCCAATCGTTTTCACGCCCAGCCCAATAAGGCATCGGCCGTGCGCAATAAACGCAAGATGCTCGAGCGTTTGGATGAAATCGAACTGCCCGACGAATTTCAAAGCATTAAAGAATTTGAATTTAATCAGATCCACCCGAGCGGCTATAACGTGGTCAATTTTAATAAAATTAGCAAGTCCTACGGCCCTAAACGAGTTTACGAAAATTTAGATTTTGAAATCGTGCGCGGACAAAAGGTGTGTTTGGTCGGCCCCAATGGCGCCGGAAAATCCACGTTACTCAAAATGCTCGCCGGCGCGATCCAGCCGGATTCCGGAACCATTAAATACGGGCACGGGGTTGAGTTAGGCTATTTTTCGCAGACAAGGCTGGATATTTTAAATCCGGATCGTTCCGCGCTCGATGAAGTTTTGGCGTCCGCTCCGCCTAAAACGCCTCCTTTGGCGGTAAGAACGTTACTGGGTCTGTTTAATTTTCGCGGCGATGATGTCTTCAAGCCCGTTAAGGTTCTCTCGGGAGGCGAAAAGAGCCGTTTGATTTTAGCGAAGCTCTTAATCAATCCACCCAATTTTATGCTTTTGGATGAACCGACGACACATCTTGATTTGGACGGAGTCAAGGCCTTAACTAAGGCGTTTAAACAATTTGAAGGCACCATCTGTTTTATCAGCCATGATTTATTTTTTATTAAGGAAATCGCGGATTATATTGTGGAAGTCGAAGGCGGGCAGCTTAAAGTGTATTCCGGCGGCTTAGATTATTATTTGGATAAAAAGAATGCCACAGCCCAAGATAAGGGCTTAAAAAGTACAAACAGGGAAATCAATTCTGGGAAATCCGCAGGGAAGACAAATTCATCGTCCAAAGGAGATGCTAAATTTGATGAACTTAAGAAACGCCATCAGGAAGCGCTTAATAGGCTGGGACAAATTAAAAATGAGCTTAAGAATTTAGAGAAAGAACAAAAGGATTTAGAGACGGAGAATTACGTGAAATCAAGATTGTTGTCCAATTCCTACGAATACCGGGACGCCGAAAAGATTAAAGAATCCGGCCAGCGGCTGAAGTGGATCCAAACCCGCCTGCGGGAGATCGAAACGACGATACGGCAGTTAAAAGAAGAAAAAGAGCGGATGAATAAAACCTAATTTTATGTTAGACTGACATTAGAAGTAACCTAAGGAGACGAAGGTGAAGGGAATATTTTTTATCTGTCTGGGGTTAACGGTTTTCATGGGCTGTGCTAAGTTGGAGCACTTGGATCAGCTCTTGACGCTGAAGGATCTCTCCGAGGAAGGGGACCGGCTGGATAAATATGTCGAGGCGCAGAATCGTAAATTTGACTTACTCGTAGAAGCCATTAAATCAGAAAAGCTGCGGCACTATTCCCATAAAAATAAAATCCTTAAAGCCTTCGGGGATCCGGTTTATGTCGAAGAAATAACCAAAGACGGACAGCCCGTAGAGCGATGGCTTTACCGTTACGCCAAGGATTTTTTTAATGGCGAGAAGGTCACCATTTATATCGATGAGAATAACAAATTAATGGATTGGGAATATATCCCGGCGGCCGTCGTCAAGCTGGAAGATCCCAAAAGTTAATATGAGCCGATCCCAGAAAAAACCAAGGCCTAAATTCGATGCCCGTAAGTTTGAACCCGCCGCCGAGTCTCAGAAGAAAAAAGAAAAAGATTGGACATTCGAGGATATCGTCCGCTCCAAATCCCAGCGTCATTAAAGCATGAATAACCCAAAGGATATTCTTTCGAAGATTTATCAGCGGTTATTTAAAGAATTCGGTCCGCAGCATTGGTGGCCGGGAGAAACCCCTTTTGAGGTGATGGTGGGAGCCATTCTTACCCAGAATACCAACTGGGGAAATGTCGAGAAGGCCATTAAAAATTTAAAGCAAGAGCGCGTTCTCTCCCCACGGGCGCTTAAAGATATTTCTTCCTCTCGATTAGCTTCTCTGATTAAACCAGCCGGGTATTTTAATGTCAAAGCCAAACGTCTAAAAAATTTTATTGATTTCCTCTGGCGGGAATATGAAGGGGATCTCAACCGTATGCGCAAAGAGCCGCTCTCGGTATCACGGCCAAAACTTTTGTCCGTTAACGGTATTGGACCGGAAACGGCCGACTCGATTTTATTGTACGCGTTGGATAAGCCCGTCTTTGTCATTGATGCCTATACCAGGAGATTTCTTTACCGGCATAACCTGGCACCACTCAATGCTGATTACCACAGCCTTCAAAAATATTTTATGTCTTCCCTGAAAGAAGATGTGGCGCTGTTTAATGAGTACCATGCCTTGATCGTTCATTTGGGGAAACATTTTTGCCGGACCAGGGCTTTATGCGAGAGCTGTCCTCTTAACGAAATCAGTTATTCGTTAAGAGAAGGATGAGATTTCCTGAGTGTTACCCAACAAATTTGTTAATAATATAACTTGTTGGGTAACGCGTCCTTACAACAAGTCTTTACTTTCATCGGTCCGAGCTATATAATGAAAAATAACCTAAAACGTCCCGACGTTTTCTAGGAACTTATAGAAGTCGGGACTCCGATTACCTTAATTTGTTTTAGGAAACGTCGGAGAAAGGAGAAAATTTATGTGCCCTCTTTCCAGTGTTTCAAATTGTCCGGTGGAAACGTTTATTTGCCTGGGTGCCAAAATATTTTTGGCGGTATGGATTATTTTTGTTCCGGTTGCTGTTACTAACCGTTTAGACAAAATTATTAAACTTTTGCAAGATAAAAAATAAAAATCGGAAATCATGCTTGTTGTTATTTGTTTATTATTGGCGGCGGCCATCGGGCTTTTAATACTCCTTTTCTCAAAGGTGTCATTTTCCTTTAAAGAATTTGAGAAATTAGAACGCCTGGTGCGTGAAGAAACCGCCCACAGCCGGGAAGAGCTCTCGCGCAATTTAAGTAGTTCCAATCAGGCATCCTTTTCTCACCTGGCGGAAATTGCCACGCTTCAAAAAAATCAATTAGATACGTTCTCCCAGCAGCTTTTATCTTTAACTAAATTAAATGAAGATAAACTCGAGAAAATAAGAGAAGCGGTTGAGAATAATTTAAAAACTTTAAGACAGGAAAACAGCGAGAAGTTGGAAAAAATGCGTGAGACCGTCGATGAGAAACTCCATTCCACTTTAGAGAGAAGGCTGGGAGAATCTTTTAAGCTCGTTAGTGAACGGTTAGAAAAAGTCCATCAAGGATTGGGGGAAATGCAAACCCTCGCCTCGGGGGTAGGTGACTTGAAAAAGGTTTTAGCCAATGTCAAGACCAGAGGAATTTGGGGTGAAGTTCAGCTGGGGAATCTTTTAGATCAGATTTTAACGCCTGAGCAGTATGAAAAAAATGTGGTGACCAAGAAAGGAAGCAGGGATACGGTTGAGTTTGCCATTAAAATGCCGGGCCGTGACGGAACGGGGATCTATTTACCCATTGATGCCAAATTTCCTTTGGAAGATTACGAACGACTTATTCAGGCTCAAGAAGATGCTAACGTTCAACTGATGGAAGAGGCGGGTAAAGCCTTTGAACAGAGATTGAAACTGGAGGCCAAAAATATCCGCGATAAATATTTGGATCCGCCCTTTACCACCGACTTTGCCATTTTATTTCTGCCGATTGAAGGGTTATACGCGGAAGCCTTGCGCCGGCCAGGATTTGGCGATCTTCTGCAGAGGGAATACCGAGTCCTTATGACCGGGCCCACTACTTTTGCCGCTATTTTAAACAGTCTGCAGATGGGATTTAGGACACTGGCCGTTGAGAAGAGAGCCAGTGAAGTTTGGATGCTTTTAGGGGCGGTAAAAACGGAGTTCGGCAAATTTGGAGAAATCTTAGACAAGACGCATAAAAAATTACAAGAAGCCTCGAATACCATCGAAGACGCCGCCCGTAAGTCACGCACGATTGAAAGTAAACTAAGAAATGTTCAAGGTATTTCAGCGCAAGAGAAGCCTTTTCTTGAGAACAAAAAGAATGTTGATGTCTCTTTGGAATCTGTGAACAGTGATGCTCTCCTTCAATAATTTTTTTCCAGCCAATGTTGTTGCCTTTGTCAGCGATCGCAAGGTCAATTTCTCTTTGGATAAAAATAATCCTGTTCTGACAACCGTTCAGCAAGAATATTTGAGCACGAATCTTGGGAAGTGGCAGGTTGATTTAACTAAATTGTCCACTATTGTTCAGGTCCACGGAAACAGGATTTTAGTCAGAAAAGATAACTCGGGGCAGGATATTAAAGAAGCCGATGGGCTGATTACGAATCTTAAGAATTTGCCACTCACGGTGAGAACCGCGGATTGTTGTTCGATTTTTCTTTACGCGCCAAACAATTGTATTGGATTAGTTCACGCCGGCTGGCGCGGGACGCGGAAAAGAATCGTTCAAGAGGCCATAAAAATGATGCAGCAAGAATATGAAGTAAGTCCAGCGCAAATGAAGGCGGCGTTGGGTCCGGCCATTAGAAAGTGCTGTTATCAAGTAAGTGAGGAATTCAAAGATTATTTCCCGCGGGCTGTTTTTTTTCGAGAAGGAAAGTATTTTCTGGATTTGTCGTTAGAAAATGTTGAGCAGTTAACTCAAATGGGTTTGCGTCAAGAAAATATTTTTGATTGCGGAATATGCACCTGTTGTGATATAAATTATTTTTCCTATCGCAGAGAAGGCCAGGCGGCTGGGCGGATGATTTCGTTCATGATGATGACCTAGGAGGGGGAGAACATGCATATTGTTATTTTTATTACAGCCAAAGACAAAGATGAGGCGCGGATGATTGCCACAAAATTAGTCGAGCAAAAATTGGCGGCGTGTGTTAATATTATAGATGGCGTTGAATCTGTCTTTTGGTGGGAAGGCAAGGTCGGCCAAGCCCAGGAGGCGCTTCTTATCGCCAAATCTAAGAAAAGCCTTTTTAAAGAGATTTTAAAGACGGTTAAAAAAGTGCATAGCTACACGGTCCCTGAAGTCATTGCTCTGCCGATTGTTAAAGGCAGTTCTGATTATTTAAATTGGATTAACGACTCAATTTCAAAAAGGATTAAAAAATGAAAAAAGTTATTTTAGGGATAGTGATTTTTCTAATTTTTGCAGGATCTGGCATCGCTGGGTACTTTTATTTCTTTAAAAAAAAGATTCCGGTAGAACAAGTTTTGCGTGAAGACACCATGGACTACATTCATATGGAAAATCCCCTGATTGGCCAACAGGCCCCGGATTTTTTTTTAGAGAGCGTTAAGAATGGGAAGGTTAGTCTTGCCAAATTGCGCGATGGCCAAGGGGCGATTGTTTTCTTCTGGGCAACGTGGTGCCCGCATTGCCGCCGACAGTTAGGGGAATTAAACACGCAGGCCGCTGAAATCGAAAAAAAAGGGATAAAAATTATCCTGATTGATATAGGAGAAAACGCCAGGCAGGTGAGTTCTTATTTAGAGAAACAAGGCATTAATCTTGATGCTGTCCTTGATGAGAATTCTAGCTTATCTGACTCTTACGGTATTGTCGGAGTTCCAACATTCTATCTGATCGATAAAAAGGGAGTGGTGAAAGCCGTGGAACACGCGCTGCCGGAAAATTACGCAAAAATTTTATCGGGGGGATAAAATCATCCGCCTTCGCCTCCTACTTTTCTCCCTTTAAATTATCCACGACTTTAGCCTTAAGTCTTAGGCGCGTCAGAAAATCGGTAAATACTTCGTTTTTACGCGCGTTAGAAAGTTCCTCGCTAAAGGCTTCTTTTTCTTTCGCGAATTGTTCAGAATCGACCCCGCTGTAAGAATCCAGATGAAGAATGTAATAGCCCTTGGGCGTTTCCACGACGTTACTAATTTTGTTTTCTTCATTTAATCCAAAGGCGGCCTCCTGAAATTCTTTAGAAAGCCCGATTTGTGGAAGATAATTGCCTCGAGAAAATACAGGCGTTTGAGCGGGTTCCAAATTTAAGCCCTTAACAAGGGCGGGAAAATCTTTAACTTTAGATTCCTCGTATTTTTCCTGGATTGTTTTTAAATATTCTAAGGCCTTTTGGCCGGCAATTTTTTTGGCTTCCTCATTCTGCAGTGCTTCTTTAACTTTATCTTTAACTTCCATGTACTCCGGCAGATGGGCATCTTTTTTTTCTTTAAGTTTGAGGATGTAAAATCCTTTTTCTGTTTCAATGGGGCCTTTGATTTGGCTGGGTTCTAATTGAAAAATTTGATTGAGCATGTCGTAGGACCAGCCCAAGGAAAGATTAGGCTGGTCAAGGCTGAAGAATCCGCTGGTTTCAACTTTGAGATTATTTTTTTCTGCCGCTTTCGCAAGATCAGGATCGCTGGCAATTTCTTCGTGGAGGCCCTGGGCTTTTTTGCGTATGCTGTCGAGAGCCTCGTCCCCCTGGGCTTGATCAAAGGGCAGAAGGATATATTCGACGTTGAGCATGGCCGGGGCAAAGAATTCGTTGTTGTGTTGAGTAAAATATTCTTTGAGCTGCTCTTCCTGGATGTTCGTTTGATTTTTGAATTGCTGCGGGTCGATGAAACAATAGCTGGCCTGCACTTTTTCGTTTTTCTTTTTATAGGCATCAAAGATTTCTTGTTCTGGCAGAGTAATCTGAGAGGTTTCCTGGTCGAATAATTTGCTGAATTTAAGGCTGTCGCGGACACTTTCCTCAAATTCCCGTTCCTTCACGTGAAGGATATTGTGGATAATATTTTTGTAAAGGGAGTTGTCGAATTGGCCATTTCTTTTAAAGAAGGGATATTCTTCAATGGCCTTGATAACTTCTTCATCGGCGGCGCCAATTTTTCTTTTATCGGCTTCATAGAGAAGAATCAACCGATCCCAGGTATCTGTTTTTAAATCGAGAAAAGATTGAATCTGGTAAAAATCTTTGCCGTAGCGGACGATCGCCTGAATCCGTGTGTGATTATAAATTTTTTCAAATTCGTCTTGAGGGATTTTTCTGCCGAAAACTTCTCCGGCGTATGACGGAGGGTTTGTAAATAAATAAGCGGTCCCAAAAAATCCAAAACTGATAATAATGACGACCGCAATCACCCAGAGGATTCTTTTAGCGACGCCTTTTCTGCGCAGTATTTTAAGCATGTGTGCTCCTTTTTGAAAATATTATTTTTTAAGAGATTTGATTATAGCCTCTGGGTTAATTTTTGACAAGTAAATTAAATTCATTTGACAGGCATATATTTTATGCTATTCTTATGTATGGAGGTGATGCATTATGAGAACTACTTTGGACATCCAGGAGAATCTTTTGAAAGAGGTCATGGATTTATCGCATGTTCCCACCAAAAAAGAAGCGGTCAATTTGTCTCTGGAAGCCTTTATCCGTCAGAAACGAATTGAGCGTTTAACCAGGCGTCTGGGAACAGGAGAAGTTCAGCTGACCCATCAGGACCTTAAAACCATGAGGTCTCGATGAAAGAATCTTTTATCCTTGTCGATACTTCTGTCTGGATTGATGTTTTTCATAAATCCTGCGATGAAAAATTAAAAACTTCTATGGAAACGCTCCTTCTTGAACAAAAAGTGGCCACGACGGCGTTAATTAAATTAGAACTTTTGTCAGGAGCCCTAAATCAAGGTGAATTTAATCATCTTAAAGAGGAACTCGACGCTTTAAGAGAATTGCAATTTACCGCAGAAATTTGGGAATCTGCTTCCCAAACAGGTTTTCTCTTAAGGCGTAAGGGGATCACGATCCCCCATGCCGATTTATTACTTGCCTCTACCTGCCATTTTTACCAATGCCCTTTATGGCATCAAGACAAACATTTTGACCTGATCGCCAAACATTCCTCTCTGGCTATATTTTCTTTGAATAGGGAATAAATTCCAAACAACTTTGTTTAAACAAAAAATTGGTCTTTTTTTATTTAGCATGCGCGGTGCTATAATTATTGACACCTAACTTAGATAAGGTGTAGAATAAAATAACCATTCAATACTTTTTGTGATAAAATCATATTTTAAAACAATAGGAGGCGCCAAAATGTTTAAATTCAAAAAATGCTTTTTAAAAATTACTTCCCTATTTGTAATCCTTACATTTGCGTTACTGCTTACGCCATCGGTTTATGCTAAAAGTGTCAGCGTCAAAGGAGGTATCACAAAAAAAGGTACATACCGACCACCACACTATCGTACCTCTCCAAACAAGACTAAAACTGATAATTGGTCAACAAAAGGCAATGTAAACCCTTATACTGGTAAAAAAGGAACAAAGGGGGCAACGGAATGAAGATAACTAACATATTCTTAATTAGTCTTTTAATTCTGATGACAATGCTATTGACAAGAATTATTGGCCAACCTATTGCATGCGCAGAAAATTTGGGTTCAAGGTATCAAGTATCAATGGGTGATGGTTCGGGACTTGCCATCGATACTTATACAGGAGAGATTTATTCAGTTCGCCCCGCAGCAGGTTTAATTGATAGGATTGGCACCATCGGTAAATAACAGGAAGAATGGAAGGAAGAATGTGCCAGGCACTTAAAAGGGGACAGGCAATCACAGAATATTGACGAGTCTCTGCTTCCCGTCAACTATTTCTTTCGATTGAAAAGCGAAGGACGGTTCTTGAAGTTAGAGCCGTCCTTTGTTGTTTTGAGTTGATGATGCCAAAGTCATTATAAATTTGTCCTTGCCGTTTTCTTCGATTATACTTAATAATAGGGAAGAAAGGGAAATTAGCTTTACAAGAACTAAGTGGGTCGTTATAATACTTTGATCTTTCAAGAAAATAATCTCATTTACAACTCAAGGAACGTACAGAAATGCCTAAACTCAAATTAGGTTTACCTAAGGGAAGTTTGCAGGAAGCAACCATTAAAGTTTTCGAACGGGCGGGTTTTAAAATTTACGTCTCGGAGCGTTCGTATTTCCCGTCAATTAATGACGCCGAGATTGAGCCGGTTCTTCTGAGGGCGCAGGAAATGTCGCGCTATGTAGAAGAAGGAGCCCTGGATTGCGGGATCACGGGAGCCGACTGGATTCTAGAGAATGGTTCGAAAATCGTTTCTCTGGCCAATTTAATGTATGCCAAGCAGACTGCCACCAAAGTGCGCTGGGTCCTGGCCGTGCCAGAAAGTTCCTCCATCAAAACAGTCAAAGATTTAGAAGGCAAAAGGATCGCGACGGAAATTGTTCATGTGACGAAGAATTATCTAAAGAAAGAAAAAGTTAAGGCGGAGGTCGAATTTAGCTGGGGCGCGACGGAAGCTAAGGTGGCCGATGGCCTGGTGGACGCGGTCGTTGAGTTAACGGAGACCGGAAGCAGTCTGCGGGCTCATAAGCTGCGTATTATCGACACGGTTTGTGAATCAACGACACAGTTTATTACCACCCCAAAGGTGCTGGTCAATGAGTGGAAAAAAGAAAAGATGAATCAGATTGTGATGCTTCTGGAAGGGGCCATCAATGCCAGCAACATGGTTGGCCTTAAGATGAATTTAGAGAAGAAAAATTTTGCTAAAGTTTTAGCGATACTGCCGGCTTTAAAGCAGCCGACGGTTTCTCCTTTAAGTAAGGACGGCTGGATTGCCTTAGAAACCGTCATTGATGAGGGGACGGTGCGGAATTTAATCCCTCAATTAAAAAAGGCGGGAGCCCAGGGGATCGTCGAGTATCCGTTAAATAAATTAATTTATTAACCCGTTGTCTTAAACCTAAAGGAACTTATATGCCGTGTGGAAGAAAAAGGAAATTAAGAAAAATCAGGACGCATAAGCGCAAAAAGCTAAGAAAGTCTCTTCGGCATTTGAAGAAGAGAGACTGGGCCTAAGGAGTATCCCTAATCCTGGGCTGTAAGGTGAGTGTCATGAAACAAAAAAAGACAATGAGTGTCTTAGTCTGTTTTGTATTGGCTGGAATATTTTATCTTAATGTTCCTTGCGCGCAGGCCTTTGTCTATGAAGAAAAAATTGCCACGGCCAAGAGTCTGGCGCATTATGCCATGGGACAGGTTTATGACCTTTTGGGATATGCAGAAGATGCGGCTTTTGAATATGAAGAGGCTCTTGAGTTTGATGAATCCAGCTATATGATCCATTTAAGATTGGGGACCGCGTACGCGCGTCTGGGATTATTTCCCGAAGCCGTGAAAGAATTAAAGTTAGTCAATAAATACAACCCGGAAGAGCTGCAGGCCCATTATATGCTGGCCCTGATTTATTCCGCGCAAAAACAATATGAAGAAGCCGCCGGGGAATATGAGGTTATCTTAAAATCCGTCTCTAAGACGGAACCCGAGAACACGGAAGTGTATGGCTATCTCGGGCAGCTCTATTATTCTCAGAAGAAATATGATCAAGCCATTGAACAGTTTGAGAAAATATTAAAATTAGAGCCTCAAAATGCCGATGTGATGTATTTGTTAGGGTCTTTGTATATTGAGGTTGGGCAAAAAGATGAAGCCGTCAAAGTATTAAAAAAATCTATTGAAATTGATCCTCAGCACGACGGCAGCCTTAATACTTTGGGATATATTTATGCCGAGAATAATGAAAATCTTGATGAGGCCCAGCACTTGATTGAACAAGCCTTAGCGATCAGTCCGCAAAACGGGGCTTACTTAGACAGCCTGGGCTGGGTTTATTATCAAAAGGGAATGTATCAAGAAGCCCTCGAAACCTGCCAGAAGGCTGATGAGCTTATGAAAGATCCGGTGATTTATGAACATTTAGGAGATGTGTATTATAAATTAAACCGTCTTGAAGAGGCCATCAAGCAGTGGGAACTTTCGTTAGATTTTTTACCGGATCAAGAGAAAATCATTAAAAAAATCGATGCTGCCAAAGCGTCCATTCAAGTGACAAATACAAATTAATCACGCCCCTACCATTGCCTATGAATCGTATCTGCCTGCGTTCGCCCGCCAAATTAAACCTTTTCCTTAAAGTTTTAAATAAACGAGAAGATGGTTACCATAATCTCCTCACTATTTTCGAGCGGATTGATCTCTGCGATAAAATTTTTTTAAAATTAAATAAAAGCGGCAAAATCAGAATTTTTTGCAATGATCCGCAGGTTCCTCGAGGGCCAAAGAATTTGGTCTACAAAGCGGCCCGTTTGCTGCAGCAAAAATTTTCTATTTCCCAAGGCGTGGACATAAAAATTCAAAAAAATATTCCTGTGGCGGCAGGTTTAGGCGGAGGCTCAAGCAATGCCGCGACTGTTCTTTTAGGTCTAAATCGGCTTTGGCGACTTCATTTAAAACCGTCCGAACTTTTATCTCTGGCCAAAATAATTGGAAGTGATGTCGCGTTTTTTTTGTACGATTCCCCCTGGGCGCTTGGAAGCGAGCGGGGAGATTGTATAAAAAAATTGAATATTAAGGCAAAATTGTGGCATGTTCTTGTCGTCCCCAAAGTAAAAATTTACTCCAGAGATGTCTACGCAGGGTTAAAAATGCAGGCAACAGGTGGTATTCCAAAGTCAAAGGATAAAGAGGATACGAATCTGTTGACAAAGCCGATGGATAATGTTAATATTCTTATTCGTCAGCTCAAAAAAAGCAGTTTCTCTTTGGTGGGAAAGGGTTTAAGTAACGATTTAGAAAAGCCCATTGCGCGTATTCACCCGCCTTTATTGAAGTTAAAAGAGAGATTAAAGTCGTTGAAAACTCAAGGGGTTATGATTTCGGGCAGCGGCCCTTGTGTTTTTGCCCTGGTGGAGAGTCAACAAGAGGCGAAAAGACTAAAAACTGCCCTCTTAAAACAGTTTAAGAGAGTTTTTGTGGCTCAAACTCTTTTGTAATTCAATGTTATTATTTTTATTTATAAGACCTCTCCTGGGATGGTTTTGGGCCTTAATTTGTTTAAGGAAACGCTTGCCTGTTCCCTTTGGGAACCTATCGGCCGGCAGGCAGGTTCGAGAAGGGAGTAAGAGCTATGGAAATCACAGAAGTTCGTGTATTTCAGAAAGAGGGACAAGACAAAAAATTAAAAGCGTATATTACGGTTACTTTTGATAACGCCTTTGTGGTAAGAAATATAAAAGTGATCCAGGGTTCCAGTGGTTTGTTTATTGCTATGCCGTCGCGAAAAATTAAGTATCCGTGTTCTAAATGCCATTTTAAAAATGACGCGGGCAGTAAATTTTGTAATCAGTGCGGGGCATCCCTTCCCCCCATGAGTAATCAAACAGTGGCGACGGAAGATAAAGCGGAGCATCGAGATATCGCTCACCCGATCACCCAGCAATTTCGCGAATATTTACAGGGTAAGGTTTTAGAGGCCTACAAAAAGGATGCTTCTCAACCCGACCGAATGAAATCTTTTTCTCCGGAAATAGCTGTGGAAGAAGAAAATCGTAATTAAACCCGTGAGGACTGAGTATCCTAAAGATAATTCCGCGTTGATGTCCGCGCTGGGTTGTCCTTTATATTTTTGCCCGGTGGTGTAATTGGTAACACACGAGAATTTGGATCTCGGTTTCCAGGTTCGATTCCTGGCTGGGCAGTGGTTCGACGCGGCCCGCTTTCAGCGGGCCTTGCTCACCATTGCCGCGACGAACCATCCTGAGCGAGTCCCGAGTGAATGCGAGGGACGAGTCGAAGGACAAGTATTTTTTGCCAGTCCCGAGACCGTTTGATAAAGAATTGATGAAGAGCCTTTGAGATTTAAGAATTATGAAGAGTTTACGCGTGATTATCTTAGCGGCCGGCAAGGGAACAAGGATGAATTCGGATGTCCCGAAGGTGCTGCATGAGATCTGCGGGCAGCCGATTTTGAAGCATGTTTTGGATGTCGTTAAGCGGTTAGGATCTTTGGTAATATATACTATCGTAGGGTATCAAAGCCAGGAAGTAAAAAAAATCCTGAGTAAAGATAAGATTATTGCGATAGAGCAAAAGAGGCTTTTAGGAACCGCCGATGCCATTGGCTGCGCGCGAGCTTCCCTTAAAAATTATCGAGGCGATGTTCTGATTGTCTGCGCCGACACACCTCTTTTGCGTGAGACAACTTTACGAAATTTGGTGAAGGCCCACCAACAAGCCAGGGCGGCCTGCACGGTATTAACCACGGTGGTTGGTTCCCCGCGAGGTTACGGGCGAATGATCCGCGATTCAAATAACAGGGTTATTGCCATTCGTGAAGAGAAGGACACAACCGTCCAAGAGCGTGGCATTAAAGAAATTAATGCCGGCGTTTATTGTGTCGACAGCCCGGAATTATTTAAGGCATTAGGGCAGGTTAAGCTTAATCGAGTTAAAAAAGAATTTTATTTAACCGACATTATTGAGAATTTTGTAAAAAAGAATTTAAGGGTTGAGGCTTTGCAAACCCAGGATGGACTCGAAGGATTAGGCGTTAATACGCGAGAAGATTTAAGTATGGCTCAAACGATATTACGTCAGAGGATTTTAAAAAAGTTTAGTGAGCAGGGCGTGACCATTGTGGATCCGGCCACCACGTTTATCGACGTGAATGTAAAAATTGGCAAGGATACCGTGATTCGTCCTTTTAGCTGCATCGAAGGCAATGTCCGGATTGGCCGCCGCTGTAAGATCGGCCCTTTCGCGCGCTTAAGGCCAGGCACAACCATTGCCGATGATGCCGAGATAGGCAATTTCACGGAAGTTTCGCGTACGAAAATTGGGCCGCGCAGTTTAATGAAACATTTTAGCTTTTTAGGCGACACGACGGTTGGCCGCGAGGTTAATATCGGGGCGGGGACCGTTACCGCTAATTTCGACGGTAAAAATAAAAATAAAACAATTATTTCCGACAACGCCTTTATCGGCTCTGATGCGATTTTAATCGCTCCGGTCAAAATCGGAAAAAGAGCGGTTGTGGGGGCGGGGAGTGTCGTGACAAAGGGAAAAGTTGTTCCCCCCGGGGGTATCGCCGTTGGAGTACCGGCAAGAATAATCTCAAGGAGGAGAACGCCATGAATGGATTGGCTATTTGCGCGGGGAACGCGAACCCTAAGTTAGCAGAAAATATTTGTAAACATTTGAAAGTCCCGTTGGCCAAAATGTTGGTTTCGCGCTTCAGTGAAGGAGAAACTAGAATTAAAATTTTGGAAAATATCCGGGGCAAGGATCTTTTTATTATTCAGCCGACGTGCCCTCCGACCAATGATAATCTGATGGAATTATTGATTATGATGGACGCGGCCCGACGGGCGTCCGCTGAACGGATTACAGCCGTGCTGCCTTATTACGGTTATGCCCGTCAGGACAGAAAGGATCAGCCGCGGGTGCCTATTACCGCGAAATTGGTGGCTAATCTGATTGTGGCCGCGGGAGCTCAGCGGATACTGACGATGGATTTACACGCGAATCAGATTCAGGGATTTTTTGATATTCCTGTCGATCATCTTTACGCCATCAATGTTCTTTGTGATTATTTTAACAAAAAGAAATTAAAAAATTTGGTGGTTGTTTCGCCGGATGTCGGCGGCATAAAAATGGCGCGGGCGTACGCCAAAAGATTGGGGGCGGGATTAGCCATCGTTGACAAGCGCCGGGACAGCCCCGAGAAAACGGAAGTCATGCATATTTTGGGAGATGTTAAGGGCAAGAACGCCGTTTTAGTCGATGATATTGTCGCCACAGCCAGCTCTGTAATAGAGGCCATTGAGGCTTTAACCAAAGAAGGGGTCAAAGATGTGTATGCTGTGATGAGCCATGGGGTGCTTTCGGGTAATGCGATATCGCGTATTCAAAATTGTAAAGTCCTTAAAGAATTGGTTATCAGCGATAGTATTCCTTTAGACCAAGAAAAGAAGATCGCCAAGATTAAAGTGGTGAGTGTGGCCGCTTTACTGGCCGAAGCTATTCGTCGCACGCATGAGGAGGAATCCATTAGTTGTTTGTTTGCTCCGACGTTTGCTTAGATAAATGTAGATGAAGTCGGAGTCCCGACCCCCGCCGTTGGCGGGGCGTCGGGAATGTCTGCGATTTGGTATTTGGTAAAATTCGATAATATTAATACTAAAGTTGGAGTGAGAAGAAATGGAAGAGATAAAACTAGACGTTCAATTAAGAAACGGTAAGCAAAAAATAAAATCCAAAGAAGATATTTTTCCGGCTATTCTTTATGGCGGGAAAATGGAGTCGATGCCTATCAAGGTCGATCGCCGCGTTTACGCGAAGATTACCCGGCTCCTTAAGGGGCAAAATGTTATTTTTCACCTTAATGTTTTAGAGGGTGATAAAAAAATTAAGGATTTTTCGGCTATTATAAAAGAGGAACAGCTTGATCCCGTTTCGGAGAGATTGCTGCATATCGATTTTCAGAGGATTTCTTTGACCGAAGAAATTGAGGTCAAAGTTCCTATTACCACCAAAGGGGATGCTGTTGGTGTCAAAAAGGACGGCGGGTCTTTGGATCACGCGTTGTGGGAATTAGATGTCATCTGTTTGCCGACTAATATTCCAGCCAAAATTGAAATCGAGGTAAGCCATCTTAAAATAGGCGACGCGATTCATGTTAAAGACCTTATTTTACCGCAGGGGGTTAAGACTAAGCATAATCTTGAATCGATTGTCGTTTCCGTTGTTCCGCCCATGAAAGCTGAAGTCACTCCGGCCGAAGGAACGGTGATCACTGAGCCCGAAGTTTTAAAGGAGAAAAAGCCTAAAGAGGTAGAGGGAGAAGCCAAGTCTGAAGATAAAGGAAAGCCTAAGGCCGAAGAAAAATCGAAGGCGGAAGAAAAGGCTAAATAATATTAAGGATAATTGAGCAATTTGTTTTTAGGTTAGACATTGTCAAAGACACAGTTGATTGTAGGCTTGGGGAATCCTGGGAAAGAGTATGAATATACTCGTCATAACCTGGGATTTATGGTTGTTCGTCATTTAGCCAAAGAGTTAAATTGGGAATTCCAAACGAGTCGGGGAACGAAGGGTTTGATAGCGAAGGGAGAAATAGAAGGCAGCGAAGTTTATCTTCTTTTACCCCTCACCTTTATGAATCATTCCGGACTGGCTGTTAAGCCGCTTATTGAGAAGAAAAATTTAACTCTTGAAAATTTGCTGGTTATCTGCGATGATTTGAATTTGAATTTTGGACAGCTGCGTTTACGTTCCACGGGCAGTGATGGAGGGCATAACGGTTTAAGTTCGATTATTGAATGCCTTAACACAAACAATTTTAGCCGTCTTCGTATGGGAATTGGACAGCCCTCTTCCAAAGAGCCGGCCGTCGATTATGTTTTAGGTAAATTCAATACCAGTGAGAAGAAAAGCCTTGAGGCATTTGTAAGCGAGGCATCTGATTGTTGTCTTATTTGGTTAAAAGAAGGAATAAACAAAGCAATGCAGTTATATAACAAAAAGTAGAAAGGGAGAAACATGGGAAAGGATGATTTATCAAAAAAATATGAGCTTGTTATGATCGTGGATGCCCGGCTATCCGCGGAAGAGAAAAAAAATATTTCCAGGGAAGCCTCGGACGCGGTTTCTAAGGCGGGAGGAAAAATCATTAATACGCAGTTATGGCTGGATAAGCACAAACTGACTTTTGTTATTAAGAAAGCCACGGAAGGCAGCTATTATTTAATTAATTTTGAGAGTGAGACTTCCGCTGTTGAGAAAATTCGCGCCGGGTTAAAATTAAATGAAAAAATTTTGCGCTTTGTTATCATTCATACGGAAGCGGCACCGGCAGCACCGGTAACAGTGGCCGCGGCCAGTTAAAGGAGGAAGAAACATGGCGAATTTAAACAAAGTTTTCCTTATCGGTAATTTAACCCGGGATCCGGAATTGCGCTATACCCCCGGGGGAACACCGGTGGCCAATTTAGGATTGGCCGTCAATAGAAGATTCAAAGACAGTTCCGGTGAGTTAAAAGAGGAAGTCTGTTTCCTGACGGTGACCGTGTGGGATAAGCAGGCAGAGGCTTGCTGTCAGTATCTGCATAAAGGGCGCCCTATTTTTGTCGAAGGGGTTTTGCAGTCAAGGACATGGGAAACCAACGATGGGCAGAAGAGAAGCGCTATCGATGTGCGCGCGGAACGAGTTCAATTTTTAGGCAGTCCTGGCGCTGGCAAAGGACAGGGCCAGGAAGAGAAGAAGTCAGAGCCGGTTGAGGCCGTTAATTCTTCTCACCCGGTCAATGATGTGATTAAGCCCGAAGATGTTGCTTGGGATGAATAACCAAAAATAAAAAAACAGATTAATTATTTTGAAGGAGGTTTCCATTGGCAGAATATAAATTTAGAGAACAAACGAGGGGGCCGGGGTTGGGCCGCGGACAGGGGCCTAAAAGAAACGGAAAGCCCGTGGGCAGGAAATTTACTCCCCATAGAAATATCGCGAGGTTTCAGATCTCCAAAGATTTTAGTTTTGATTATAAAAATTTTAGTATGCTGCAGAAATTTCTAACGGATCGCGGGAAAATAGTTCCGCGGCGAATATCGGCAGTTTCTTCTAAAAATCAAAGAAAATTGATTATAGCCATTAAGAGGGCGAGATTTTTAGCCCTGTTATCGTCCGGTGGTATCAATAAAAGCGGTGTCCATAATAGGTAATATTAAAAATTGAGGGTGAGGAGTAACGATATGGAAGTGATTCTTATTCAAGATGTCCCTAAATTGGGGAAAACAGGGGAAGTCATTAAGGTCAAAGATGGTTACGCCCGTAATCTTCTTATCCCCAGGAAGTTTGCTTATTTAGCCACGGAAGAAAATCGTAAAAAACTTGAACAGCAGGAAAAAAAGAAAGAGTTTGAGCGCGCGCAGGAAAAGCAGGCGGCCGAGCAGTTAGCGGAAAAGCTCAATAAAACTTCCTGTACGATAAACGTCGAGGTCAATGATTTAGATAAGCTGTATGGGGCCATTAGCGAGCTCGATATCGCCCAGGCCTTAGAGACGGAAGGGTTTAAGATCGATAAAAGAAATATCCTTCTGGAAAAATCAATTGAAGAATTAGGGATTTTCGAGGTTGGAGTGAAGCTGCATCCTCAAGTAACAGCCAAAATAAGATTATGGGTCACGAAGAAATAAAAGTTCTGCCCCACAATATTGACGCTGAAAAATCCGTCCTCGGAGCCATGCTCATTGATGAAGAAGCCATTGCTTTGGGCATTGAAATTTTGGATGAAGCATGGTTTTATGAGGACGCCCACCGTAAAATCTATCAAGCCATCGTCGGGCTCTATGACCAGCGTAAGCGAGTCGATCTGGTCACCCTATCTGATAAATTAAAAAGTGATGGCCTTTTAGAGGCTGTGGGAGGGGTCAGTTACCTGTCCTTGATTATGGACTTTGTCCCCACTTCCGCCAACGTCGAACATTACGCCCAGATCGTTAAGGAACGAGGGGTTTTACGCCGGCTTATTCAAAATGCTACTCAAATCATTTCTTCCTGTTATCATCCTAATGGCGGCGTCGAAGAGATCGTTGATAATGCCGAGCGGCTTATTTTTGAAGTAGCAGATCTTAAAGAAAGACAACAGTCGGTGCATATCAAGGATCTGGTTAAAGACAGTATCGAAACACTCGATAAGCTTTACCAGAGAAAAGAGCATGTGACCGGGGTGGCGACGGGATTTGAACGATTTGATTACATGACCTCAGGGTTACAAAAATCCGATTTGATTATTATCGCGGGGCGCCCATCCATGGGAAAAAGCGCCCTGGCGGTCTCGATGGCCGAAAATGCCAGCTTAAATTTTCGGAAAGCCGTGGCTTTTTTTAGTCTGGAAATGTCCAAAGAGCAGCTTGTTCAAAGAATGCTCTGTTCTCTGGCACGGGTGGATGCCCACAAGGTAAGATCCGGATTTTTATCTCCTTCCGACTGGCCTAAGTTAACCGCCGCGGCCGGTAAGCTTTCTCAGACAAAAATTTTTATTGACGATACCCCGGCTATTTCTGTTTTAGAGTTAAGGGCCAAAGCCCGTCGGCTTAAAGCCAATTATGATATTGACTTGATCGTGCTTGATTATCTTCAATTAATGCGCAGTACCATGCGCGCGGACAGCCGTCAGCAGGAAATTTCAGAAATTTCCCGCTCTTTAAAATCGCTGGCGCGGGAATTAAGCATCCCTGTCATTGCTTTAAGCCAATTATCACGGGCAGTGGAAAGCCGCCAGGACCATCGGCCTCAGCTTTCTGATTTGCGCGAGTCGGGGGCCATTGAGCAGGATGCCGATGTGGTTGTCCTTCTGGTACGCGAGGAATATTATCAACCCACGGAAGAAAATAAAGGAATAGCGGATGTTATTATGGCCAAACAGAGAAATGGCCCCGTGGGGACTTTTAAATTAGCCTTCATTAAAGAATATATGCGTTTTGAAAACCTGGCCTACCCTGAGTAAGGAGAAAAATGAAAAAAAATATTTTAATGGCAATGTTTATGTCTTTTTTTGTTACCTTTATTTTTCATTCCTTTAGTCTGGCTCAAATTCCAGAGGAACAAACTCAAGAAGCTGGCGCGTCTTCAGAGAACCAATTAGCCAATGAGTCCTTAGCCCAAGAAACGGCCCCAACCCCAGAAGAAGAAAAGGCGGCAGACGCGGAAGTCCAGACAACCAAGATGGTTAAGGCTATCGATGTGGTCGGTAACAAAAGCATTAGCCTGACAACTATTTTATCCAAGATTAAAACGCGTGTCGGGCAGGAATATTTGCAGACAGTGATCAGCGATGATTTAAAAAGGCTCTACAATACAGGATATTTTTCAGACGTGCGCGTCGACCGCCAGGATCAGGAAGGCGGGTTTAAAGTCATTATTTATGTGGAAGAAAAGCCTATTGTCGAAGAGATTACGTTCTCTAAAACACGTTACATGAATTCAAAAGCGTTATTAAATAAAATAAAGACGCAGGCCGGCCAGTTCTTAGACAACAAATCACTCAAAGATGATATAGAGACCATTAAGGATTTATACGCTCAAAAAGGATTAACGAAGGTAGGGGTGGATGTAGAGACAACGATGGATGAAACCAATAATAAAGCGAAGCTTCATTTTATTATTGAGGAAGGGTACCGCGTAAGAATTAAAAGAATCCATGTTGACGGCAACGAAGCTTTTCCCGATAAAAAAATATTACGGGTAATTAAAACGCGGGCCAAAACGCTCTTTAATTCCGGATATGTTAAAGAAGAGGTGCTGGAAGAAGATTTAGAGCGCGTGAAGTCTTTTTACGAGCAGCACGGCTTTATTGATGCCGCCGCGGCCTACTCAACGGAGGATCTGAAAAAAGGTTTTATTCAGCTTAATTTTACGGTGGATGAGGGCAGAAAGTATTCGGTGGGCCATATTGTGATTAGCGGTAATGACATAGCTTCACCCCAGGAAATTTTGGATATGATGAAAGAAACTAAAGAAGGCGGCGTTTTTAGCCGGGAAAGATTATCGGTGGATCTCTCGAATATTCGCACGCTTTATTTTGATAAAGGGTATATCTTCGCTGACGTAAAGGAATCCACCTCCCTTGATCCTGAAACAGGAAACGTGGAAGTTCGGTTGGATATCGCGGAAGGGGAAATTGCTTATTTGCGCAAAATTAAGATTCAAGGAAACACGCATACGCGTGACATTGTTATCCGCCGAGAATTGAAAATTCATCCGGGAGAAGCTTTTGATGGATCAAAATTACGCCGCAGTAAGGAGAGATTAAATAATTTAGGTTACTTTGAGGAAATCAGTTATGACATAGAAGATACCGATAATCCTCAAGAGAAAGATCTGGTTGTCCAGGTCAAGGAGACCAAGACGGGAAGTTTTAGTTTTGGGGGCGGGTTTAGCACGGTTGATAAACTTGTTGGTTTTGTCGAAATTGAACAGCGCAATTTTGACTTTACGAATTGGCCGACTTTTACGGGCGGCGGACAGCAGCTACAGCTGCGTTTTGAGACGGGTTCGACAAGAAATAACCTGGAATTAAGTTTCACGGAGCCATGGATTTTTGATCACCCTGTTTCCGGAGGGTTTGATTTGTACAAATCCGAGACCACCCGAGAGGCCGATATAGGTTATGCTTATGATGAGAAAAGGCTTGGCGGGGATATTCGTTTTGGCAAACAGTTTTCGGATTATCTCTCGGGTACGGTTGCTTATAAAAATGAAGAAGTCACCATTGAAAATTTAGCGGAGGGCCTTTCCGCGGATATCGTATCCGAAGAAGGGACCAACCGGGTCAGCAGCCTGGGATTTAGTTTAACGAGGGATACGACGGATAGTAGTATTGTCCCTACGAAAGGAAATATTCTTAGCGGAGGATTAGATGTCGCCGGTGGAATTTTAGGAGGAGATAAAGATTTTTTTAGATTGCAGGGGAGAGAAAGCCGGTATATTCCTCTAAAATTTAATTCGGTTTTAGAATTAAGATTACGAGCCGGTATCATTGATGCCTATGGGGATTCGCAGAAGGTTCCCATTTTTGAAAGATTTTTCGCCGGCGGCGCCAGGACTATTCGCGGTTATGAAGAGCGCGCGGTTGGCCCCCTGGATGCTAATACCAATGATCCTATTGGCGGGGGAAGCCTTTTAGTGGGAAACATCGAATACACTGTTCCATTAATTGATTTTATCAAGCTGGCAGGATTTTTTGATGTAGGTAATGTCTGGGTGGATGCCAATGATATTGCCTCGGGTGATTATAAATCCGGCACGGGAGTTGGTTTAAGGATAAAAACACCGATCGGCCCGGTCAATTTAGATTATGGTTATCCTTTAAATGAGGAAGAAGGGGAAGAAGAGCGTTCCGGCAAATTCTATTTTAGTGTCAGTCGAGGATTCTAAAAAGAATTTCAAAATTAAATTAAACGCAACTATAAAGGAGGCATTTATGAAAACGAGTAAAGCAATTGGGATAAGTATTGTTTTAATGACATTTTTATGCGGCGGCGCTTATGCCGAAAAAAATTCTGCCAGACTGGGATATGTTGATTTAAGCCGTTTATTTGATGAATATTACAAAACAAAAGACTACGACAAAGTTTTAGAAGCTGAACACAGTGTCATCGAAAAAGAGCGTAACGCGAAAATTGATAAAATTCGAGATGCGCAAGGAAAATTAGGCGCTTTGGCCGAAGCTAAGAAAAAAGAATTAGAGAAAGACATTGAAACATGGAAAAATGAAATTATGCAGTTTGATCAGGAAAAAACGGAAGATTTGACTAAAAAACGTAATGAAAAAATCCGTGAGATTCTTCTTGAAATTGAAAAAATAGTGAGCGATTATGCGGGGAAAGAAAATTATTCTATGATTTTAAATGACCGTGTCCTTATTTTTGGGAATAAAACATTGGATATTACCGAAAATATCCTGAAGATCCTTAATGGGAATAATGCCCAGAAAAAATAATCGAGCCCATCGGAGATTTTTCCAAGGAATGAGAGGATATGCGTAAGACTTTAACCGAGATAGCCAGGATTGTTAAGGGTGAGATTATTGGCGAGAAGAATCTTTCGATAAAGGGGTTTAGCAGTATTGAAGAGGCAAAAGAGGGGGATCTTAGCTTTCTTTCACATCAAAAATATCTCCCTCTTGCTCAAAAAACAAAGGCCTCTGCCATTATTGTGCCTCGTGATATCGAACTGCCAGGCAAATCGATTATTCGAACCGATCATCCATCTCTGGCCTTTGCTCAAATTGTCGCCTATTATACCAAAAATGATTTCCAACCCATCAAGGGAATTCATAAGATGGCCATTATCGCCAAAAATGCTAAGATTGGCAGAAATGTGGCGATTGGCCCTTATACCGTGATCGAGGCCAGGGCTCAAGTCGGCGATAATACCACGATTTACAGCGGCTGTTATATTGGCCCGGAAACGGCCCTTGGCAAGGACTGTCTTATTTATCCCAACATTACTATCAGGGAACGCAGTAAGATTGGGAATCGCGTGGTTATTCATAGCGGGACCGTGATTGGCTCGGATGGTTTCGGGTTTGAGGCGGTTGATGGCGCGCATCAGAAAATTCCTCAAATAGGCATAGTGGTGATTGAAGATGATGTCGAGATTGGTGCCAATGTCACCATTGACCGCGCCCGCATAGATAAAACAATTATTGGCCGCGGCACGAAAATAGATAATTTGGTGCAAATTGCCCATAACGTCATCGTGGGCGAAAATTGTATTATCGTGTCACAGGTTGGAATTTCGGGAAGCACCACGATTGGCAAAGATTCTATTTTAGCCGGACAGGTCGGTATCGTTGGCCACATTGAGATTGGAGAAGGCTCTATTATTTATGCCAAGTCAGGCATTTCTAAATCCCTCCCCGCTTCGAGTAAAGTTTTCGGATATCCCGCCCAGCCTTTAAATGAATTTAAGAAAATTCATGCCAGCCTAAATCGACTGCCCCATTACGTGAAAGTTATTCAGGAACTAAATAGAAGAGTGCAGGATCTTGAGGCTAAATTAAAAATCAAAGAGAAAACTTAAGCATTTTCTTTAAGGGTAAAGGTTTTACAATCATGCTAAGAAAACAAAAAACCATTAAACAGGACATATCTCTGGCCGGAATTGGGCTCCATACAGGATCCCAGGTTCAGCTGGTTCTTAAATCCGCGCCTGTCAACGAGGGCATTACTTTTTTCCGTACCGATTTGCCAGGACGGCCATCGATTAAGGCTGGTCCAGCTAATGTCATCCACAATGTTAAAGAATTACGCTGCACCGCAATTGGCCAAGATAAGTTGACCATTCATACCGTTGAACATTTAATGAGCGCTTTATGTGGATTAGGCATTAGTAATTTAACCATTGAAATCAATGGGAATGAAATCCCAGGGCTTGATGGCAGCGCCATTGAATTTGTTAAGGCTATTCAAAGAGCCGGCATTGTCGAACAAGAGGAAGAAACGCGTGTGTTTAGAATCCAGGAACCTTTAAGCGTTCATTCCGCGGATGCTTCTATTTGTATCGTGCCCGCTGAAGAATTTAAGATTTCCTACGCCCTCCATTATGACCATCCTTTTTTAGGTTCTCAATTTTTTAGCACGGTAATTCATCAGGATATTTTTGAACGTGACATTGCTCCTTGCCGGACATTTTGTTTAGAAAGTGAAACCGATGGATTGAGAGCTAAGGGTTTGGGAAAGGGAGCCAATTGTCACAATACGCTGATCATCGGTAAAAATGGCCTTGAGGATAATCAGCTTCGTTTCCCGGATGAATTTGTCCGTCATAAAGTGCTTGATTTGATAGGCGATCTGTATTTGCTGGGGATGCCTATTTGCGGGCATATTTTCGCGGTCAAGAGCGGGCACGCGCTCAATATTGAATTGCTTAAAAAAATTTTCACGCAAAGAGCCAAATTTGAGGAGAAAGGTTTTATTGTCGGCTACGAAATAGGGGCGCGAAAAGAACTGGATATTAATGAAGTGATGAAAATTTTGCCTCATCGTTATCCTTTTTTACTGGTCGATCGCGTGATTGAGTTAGAGCGAGGCAAGAAAGGTATTGGGATTAAGGATGTCACGATCAATGACCATTATTTTCAGGGGCATTTTCCCACGAAGCCTCTTATGCCGGGGGTCCTTATTATCGAGGCGATGGCTCAGGCGGGGGGGATTATCGTCTTGACCAATCAAATCCATTATGGTAAAGTGGCTCTCTTTTGGGCGGCGGATCATGTGAAGTTCAGGAAAAATGTTGTGCCTGGTGATCAACTGGTGATGGAGATTACCGTCCTTAAGGATAAAATTAAATTCGCCCAGGCTCATGGCCAGGCCAAAGTTAATGGCGAGCTCGTCGCGGAGGCCGATATGCTATTTTCTTTTGTTGATGTTTCTTATCTGGGTTAATTTTTTTTATAAAAAGTCATTGTTGGATTAGTTTTTTAAGCTTACAATAAAAATAAAGTTATGGAAAATCTTAATATCAATATTCATAAAACCGCGTTAATTTATCCTGGGGCCAAGCTTTCTCCGGGGGTGAGCGTCGGGCCTTATTCGATTATTGAAGGGAGCGTGACCATCCTGGATAACGCGCGCGTCGGCAGCCACTGTTTTATTACCGGCCAGACGACGATCGGGCGCAATTGTAAAATTTATACCGGAGCGATTATTGGCAGCGCCCCTCAGGATAAAAAATTTAGTGCCGATGATAATGTATTTTTAAATATCGGCGAGAATAATGTTATTCGGGAATATGTCACGATTAATCCGGGAACGCTCGAAGGCGGCGGGAAGACGGTCTTGGGGAATAATAATCTTCTGATGGCTTATGCCCATATCGCTCATGATTGTATTGTTGGCAATGGTTGCGTCCTGGCCAATAACGCGACACTCGCCGGCCATGTGATCTCAGAGGATAACGCGATCATCGGCGGATTAAGCGCGGCTCATCAATTTGTCCGGCTGGGAAGGCTTTCGATCGTCGGAGGGTGCTCAAAAGTTGTCCAGGACATTCCTCCGTTTTCGATGTGCGACGGGCATCCCGCCAGGGTCGTGCGTACGAATTTTGTCGGATTACAAAGGGCGGGTGTTTCCCCAGAGACAATATTTTCATTAAAGAAGGCTTTTAAGATATTATTTTTCTCCGGCTTAACAAAAACCCATGCCTTAGAAAAAATTTTGGCTGAAATCCCTTCATCTCCCGAGATTGATCATTTAATATTTTTTACCAAGACCTCAACCCGAGGGCTATGTAGCTAAAGAAGTCATGCGCAAAAAACTCCTTGGCCTTATCGCCGGAAACGGTAAATTCCCCATTCTTTTCGCCCAAAAAGCCAAATCGCAAAATTTTAAAGTTGTCGCCGCGGCCATTAAGAAAGACACCTCGCCTTTTTTAAGATTTTTCGTCGATAAAATAAAGTGGTTTAAAGTAGGCGAGCTGCGCGAACTCCTTTCATTTTTAAAACAGGAGGGCGTTCAAGACGTGATTATGGCCGGGCAAGTCAATCCCAATAATCTTTTTGAGAAAAATGTCGCGCTTGATGAAGATTCTAAGAGAATCTTTGAGGCTTTAAAAGACCGAAAGGCCGATACGATTTTTACCGCTATCGCGGACAAATTAAAAGAGCAGGGTATGAATCTTTTGGATTCCACATTTTTACTGGAAGAATATTTAGCTCCTCGCGGCACATTGACGCGACGAGGGCCGAGTTTAAGCGAACTTGGTGATATTGACTTCGGCCGTACGATCGCGAAGTTAATGGGCGGGATAGATGTCGGCCAGACCGTCGTCGTAAAAGAGAAAGCCATCGTGGCTATTGAAGCCATGGAAGGAACAGACCAGGCCATTGCGCGCGGCGGCAAAATCGCGCAAGAGGGAGCCGTGGTTATAAAAATGAGTAAACCCCATCAAGACCCGCGTTTTGATATCCCCGTGATCGGCCCCCGAACGATTCAGGCCATGATCAAGGCCCGCGCCAAATGTCTGGCCATTGAAGCCATGGAAGGAACAGACCAGGACATTGCGCGAGGCGGCAAAAACGCGCAATAGGGAGCCGTGGGTATAAAAATGAATAAACCCCATCAAGACCCGCGTTTTGATATCCCCGTGATCGGCCCCCGAACGATTCAG
>ORJL010742612.1_pt1 | contig 46625 bp, 43 predicted proteins | sample 1779941 | NCBI WGS metagenome assembly ORJL01 (sample SAMEA104232317, study PRJEB22302) | groundwater metagenome | biome: forest; feature: aquifer; material: groundwater | place: USA | collected 2011-08-07 | depth 5.8 m | reverse complement strand
GTTCCATTTGCAGATGTAATATTTGCAACAGCAACAGAACTATCTATCGTGATATTACATACAAGAGAAGAATCTTTGTTATCCGTTACTGTAAAGTTGAATGAAACAGTTGTATTGCTGATGTTTTGTCCGCTTGCCGGAGAATTCAATGTAACAACAGGTACAACATTCTCTGTAACAGCAACCTGAATTACTGATGAAGTATTTTTATTCCCAACATAGTCTGTTGCATTGATTGTAAAGTTAATTGTTGCTCCAATCTGAGATTCCTGCAGAGTATAAGTAAAGTTATACAGTGCAGATAAACCTGCAGCAGTAAAGTTATTATTAGCATTCACAAGATTGCCATTGAGTATTAAGTCTGCTGTCTTTATTCCTGTAGATGCATCACTTAAGTTTGCATACACCTGAATTGTTGTTCCAGAGATTGTGCCGCCACTTGTGCCGCTAACAGGGAAGAATGGAGGAACCGTATCAATAGTAAACGTCCTTGTCTCAGTACTATTTTGATTACCAGAATCATCATAGCAAGTAATATTCCATAGATGGATTCCATTAGCAGATACGGTCGTTGAATTTACCTGTGAAACATTGCTTGAAATAATGCTAATATTCAAATTCGCCACACTATCAATTGTCAGGTTGCAGGTCGGAGTTGTATCAATATTATCCGTCACAGTAAAGTTGAAAGTAACCGTAGTTGTGCTGAAATTAGAATTATTTACAGGAGAGTTTATTACAACCTGTGGAGGAATAAGCTCAGTAACAGCAACACCAAATACAGCTGTCTGGTTTTTATTACCCACAATATCTGTTACATTGATAGAGAAATTCAATGTGCTTCCAAAGTCTGCATCAATGGCTATGTATGTGAAATTAAACAAAGCTATTTGCCCTACAGCTACAAATGTAGAGTTAGTTTGGTTAACCCGATTATTTCTGATTAACTCGACTGTCCTAATACCTGTTGTCGTATCGGTTAGATTTGCATAAATATATACAGAACCGCCAACAATTATACTGCTTGCTGTTGTGCCATTTTGCTGTATTGTCGGTGAGATAATATCAACTGTAAAATTCCTTTGTGCGGTCGTGTTCTGATTGCCTGAATCATCAATGCAGGTAACATTCCAATAATGCACTCCGTTATTCAGCCCAGAGGTAATATTCACCTGTGAAACACCACTCGCAGTAGTAATATTAGTAATATTCATAACACTATCCACAGAGATATTACACGTCGGTGTTGAATCTACAGTATCAGACGCAGTAAAGTTAAAGGTTACTGAGGTTGAACTCGTATTATATCCAGAAACTGGAGAGTTTTGATCTACCTGTGGAGGAATAAGCTCAGTAATAGTAACAGGGAAAACAACAGTCTGGATTTTGTTTCCTGAATAATCAGTAACGTTCATCGAGATGTTTAAGGTTTTACCGAAATCAGCTGGAATTACTGTATAAGAAAAGTTATAAACGCCTGTTGCTCCAGCAACCGTGCCATTATTATTTGTCTGATTTATCGTTCTGTTATTTAAAATAAATTCAACCTTATCAACACCGGTAGTTGCATCACTAGCATTTACAAAGATGTTAATGGTCTGCCCAACTATTGCAGATAAAACCGTCCCGTTCTGTTCTATTACAGGTGTAACTGTATCAACAGTAAACGCCCTTGTTACAGAATAATTTGAGTTTGTCGCCGACGAATTGCAAGTAACATTCCAGAGATGGCTGCCTTCAGCGAAACCTGCAATAGTTGTAACATTTGGAATACCGCTTGTTACAGTATAGTTAGAGACATTAATAACATTGTCTATTGTCAGATTGCATGTTAAATTTGTTCCTGAGATATATGCAGCAGTAATATTAAAATTAATAGAAGCTGTCAAATTCGCAGAACCAACAGGAGAATTCAAGGTTACAACAGGAGGCAATGAAATAGTTAATGAACGCGTAGCTGAATATCCAATCTCTCCACCTGCATCACAGCCAATCTTCCATGTATAAATGCCGCTTACAATCGAAGCATTAGGAACTATCACTGTTATCGTCGAGTTTGCTGCAGTAATATTTCCATAAGGAGCATTATCTATATATAGACCACATGACTGATTCACTTGACTTCCAGCAAATAATGTAAAGTTAAAAGAAACTGGCTGTGCTGTTAAGGTTGCGCCAGCATCAGGATAAGTCTGATTAACCGAATCCAAAATAGCCCAATCATAGAAAGTATAAACCGGAGACAATGTAGCTGTATCTCCCTTGTAGAGAGAGACGTTAATCGTCCAATTAGCGCCGTAAGGATTAGCTATTGAGATATTAATTCTCAGCGTAAGATTCATACCGCTTAAATTGAAATCCGTGAACAATGATGAGACATTGTTTGATGATGAGTATACCCATACTGAATTATTTAAATAAGAAACATTAAATGCAACACCAGGTATCCTTGAATTATTAATGGTAATATTATATAATCCAGCAGTTGCATTCGTATTGCTTAAATTATAATATGCAACACCGAGAGGGTATGCCTTATATGTATTGAGATCAGACCTCAACGTAATATTTCCTGCTGCTGTTGATGATGTACCATACGTCGAAAATCCAAGCGAAGTAGGAATTTTCCATTCAGTAAATCCATCGCCTTGAGAAATAAGAGTTGCCTGAGCAGTAACATCACTGCAGTCAGAAACATTATTCTCGTTGCATTTTTGCAAAGTATTTCCTGAACCAGGTATCTTAATAGTTACAGAATCAACTCCAAGGTTCTGAGACATGTCAGACCATTTCGAGTTGCCAATTCCAACATAAGTTGCTCCTGAGGTATTGGTTACATTAAATGCAGTTGACAAATTAAAGTTCGACGCCTTTGTAATATCAATGCCATTAAGTGTAATTGACCAGTTTCCAGCAGTGTTATTGAACAAGAGAGATGCATTCTTGAGATAAGATGAACTATTGGTAGAACTCCCATTAGTCTGAACATCCATAAATGCAGAACCATTCCATATCTTAAAGACCGTACTATTCACAAGAGGATTTGACGGAGGTGTAAAATCAAATTTATACTGCACAGATTGTTGTGATGAAGCTGTTGTGAAATTCAGACATCCGGATGTTGCACAGTTGCTTGCTTTATCGCAGAGCTTTATCTTATATTTATAATTGGTGTTGCTGGTTAGACTAATTGCATTTCCAGATATATCAAGATCTCCATTTGAAAGATCAAGATCATGCCAAGGCCTGTAATCATCAAAAGTAAAAGAAGGATCTCCCAACTCATTGAAAGTAAATTTGGCTGTTGAATTCTGGCAGTTATTGTAGAAAGATACAGTACTGTTAGTCGGCTCATTTGTAACCCAGTGTATGAAAACAAAGTCAGTAAACTCCTCTGCTTTATTGCTTACAACAGACGGAGCAGTTTTATCTGTCGAGGTATAATCAGTTCCACTGCACCATGGAACCATTGAACAATCAGAGTCAGCGCAATTAGTAAGCCCATCTAAATCCTCGTCGCCAGATGAAGTGAAGCAGTCCTCAAATGGCATGAAATTACCGCCGCCAATAATACTAAAGGCAGTTCCGCAAGCCATAGGATTAGAGAAGCAGTCCTTTGGCTCGAAATCAATTGAACCAGGAGTATAATATATACCGCCATTATCCGGACCGAGCAAAGAATCGTTTGCATTAGGAGAACTTGAATAATTTGTTCTGTTGTCAGACGAGGAAACCATGAATCGCATATTTCCTTTAGAATTTCCCAAATCAGATTTATCAACTGCAATAATAGCTGCACCAATCTCGCATGATAAAGGTTTGTTTCCAAAACCAAATCCGGTAATTGCCGGCGGACCTGACAGTTTCGCAGGATAAAGACTGAAATTGCCGTCAGTCAAACATCTGAAACCTCTTCTGACTTCAATTGCCGAGGAGCCATCTTTGATAATTGCATATTCAAAACGATATTCAAATCCTGAATAAGAATTCGTGCCGATAGTTGCATTACAACCTGACGAAAGGTTTGCATCATTGTCTATGAAATAATAATATCGTCCGCTTTGATTTCCTCCGCAAAGCGCAGAAACTGGGGAAGGAAAACCTGCCGAGAAATTAACCATAGCACTTACACCAATTCCAAAACCAATAGAATCTCCCATATCCTTGACGCCTAAACCATTAATATCAATATCAGCAGGCAAACTTTCAGAATCAGAATCAAAAAACAGAATAACAGGAGGACTTGGATCCATATCTTCAAACATTTGTTTCTTCATTGCTTCCATAGTATCAAGTGTGCCAAAGCCGCCAGTAAGGACATCAATATCACCGCCGCAGAATTCCTCGTACGAACAAGCAGTGTCCTGGCAATCAACCAGACCATTGCCATCATTGTCGTTTCCGTCAAAACAAATAAATTCTGTTGGAGCTGAACCATCATAACAAACATTAAATTCTGTACTCCAATTGCCATTATTAGTAGTACAACTACCCTGAGTAAAACACCTGTTCAAATTTGTCGCACTGCACGTGAATGAACCAGTGTCAAAAGTAGAAACATCACACCACGAATCGCCGAAATAAGCATCATTCACCCACTTACAACCTGAACCACTCCCTATCGGATTTGGATAAGAAGAATTTGTACATATATACTGCGAATAGCAGTTATTGCAATCACTGTCGCAACTGCCGCCGCCAAAAATAAACTTGGAAGGATCCTCTACACACATTTTACTAGGAGATCCGAATATATTTGCATTTGGCGGCAGGAATGGAGGAGCAGTAACTGATATACACTTGCCTTTTGAGCCAGTAGAACAATTTGCTTCAGTCGTGCACGCGCCACAGAAACTATCGCATGTTTGAGACGAAAAATCAGGGTCGCATAATCTATCAAAATTAGACCATACACAATCATCTGCGCCTGTGAGATTCATAGTATTATTTAGGCATGCTGTCTGATTAGTATAATCATAAGTAAAGCATGGATGCTCATCTTCAAACATATAATCTATTGACCCGCCTAATTTAAAATTATTCATGAATCCACCAGAGGCATATCCGCCAAGAATATCTACTGGACCAAATTTAAGAGAGTTTGTCTGGAATTTCATGCCAGTCAAATTTTTTATAGCACTCCTATTAACAGCAATTTTTAGTATAGAAGGATTAACAGAACAAGTAACATTAAAAGTCACATTAACCGAGGAATTTGTCTTAAAACAGTTGTTAAAGCATGATGGATTTGTTGAACTATTAAAGAACTCAAATTTAGAGGTGTTATCACCATAAACATAGAATCTGTATTCAGAACCGGGAAAACATTGATTACCCATCTGACATCCTGTATTCATATTATTATCAGAATCAAACTCGATAGTAATACCAATTCCGTTATTACCGCCTGGATTAACGAGAGGACCGCCGCAGAAACCTGCTCCTGTAAGATTCGGAGCATAAATCTGCCATGCAAGATAATCATTATCCATATCAACCCAAACAGCGCCTAAGTCATATGCCTGATTGAAAGGAAAATCACAATTTTGGCCAGGCTGCATACTTGAACCTGACGTTGGTCCACTAATACATCCAGGACCATTCGACGCATAAGGAGCAGTTGTTCCGGCAAAAACCTTAAAATTATTCCAGTTAACAGCAGCAGAAACAGACAAGACATTAATTGCTATGAGAACAATTACCATGACCATAAGCAAATAATGACGAAGCTTATGTGATAAAATATATTGTATTGCTGCCTCTTTTTTATTCATCTACACACCCCTAAAAATTAAATAATTAAATCGAATAATAAACAATTTCAAAATTAATATATAAACCTTTTGTTTTACAATAAAAATGATAATGAACAAAACAAAAAACATCGTGCTGGGAAAAAACTCAATCATAAGAAAAACACCTCTCCAATTATCAACAGGTTTGATGTTCCGCAAAAAACTTTCTGATGAAGGAATGGTATTCTTCCTTGACGAAAATAAAAAAACCTCATTCCACATGTTCTTTGTGTTTTTTCCGATAGACATTATCTTTCTCGACGAAAATAATAAAATTGTTGATATGAAAGAGAATTTCAAGCCGTTCAGAATATATAATTCAAAGCAAAAAGCAAAATATGCTGTTGAGCTTCCAGATGGAACTATAAAAAAAACTCAGACAGGTATCGGGGATGAGGTGGAGTTTTGAAATTCAAGGGTTCTTTGGAAGCAATGTTGGAGTATAAGAGAATTTCTCTAATTTTCTTAATTCTCTCTCAGAGATTCTGTATATACCATCCCTATCCAACCTATATGATAACAATGTAGCTTTTAGTTCTGGTATTGTATCAAGAATATTTACAATAACACGATTATCACTAGGATCATAGTTGAGGTGTTCTTCAACTTGTTGCGAAATATCCACCGCAATTTTTTTGCGCATGGGTCTCTTTAACCTTTCTTGAATAACAAGTAAATCTAATCTTTTTCTATTCGGAATAGAGCCAATAACTAATAATGGAAGATTATCAAATGCATTCCCATAAGAATTATCGTAAGTTCGTCTCCTCTCCCAAGCCAAGTGATATAAATCGTCTACCGACGGCACAGATGAATAATGATAAGGATGTGTATGATACATCACCAACGGAAATATTTCTCCTTTAACAAGGTCAAGTTCCTCTCCGGTCATATTAACATCAAAATCTTCTTTTTCTTTAAATGCTCCAACACCTGCTAGACAATGACCATCTGCAGAAGATTCTGGATTATCCATGACATCTGTTTTTGAAACAACATCACCGTAAATTAATCTATCTGCAAACAAAGCCCTGAGAATATTAAATTGCGTTTCATCATGGTATTTTAATGTTTCATTCGCAGCTTGGGATAATCTTTTAGTAAAATCACTTCCGCAAAAAATTTGTTTTAAATCTTCAAAAGAAACTGGTTTGATTTCTTGCATATTCAATAGAAAGTTTATTTAGTATTTAAATCATATTAACAATTCCATCAAACCAACCCCCTCATCAACCCACCATCAACATTAATCGTCGAACCAGTAATAGATGATGCCTTCTCAGAAGCAAGAAATGCAACCATAACTGCAATCTCCTCTGGCTTCTCAAGCCGACCAATAGGCATTCCCTCAATAACTTTCCCATAAACATCCTTGACAGAAATATTTTCCTTCTTTGCTCTTGCTTCAAAAATTTCTTTCAGCCGATCAGTATCAACAAATCCCGGGCAGATATTATTAATAGTAATATTATATCTTCCAAGCTCCCTCGACAAAGTTTTCGCGAGACTAATAACTGCTGTTCTGTAAACATTTGAAAGCACAAGACTCTCAACAGGTTCTTTAACTGTAAAAGAAGTATCATTAATTATCCTGCCGAAATTCTGCTTCTTCATAATCGGAATAACTTCATTATAAATCCTCACAACATAAAGAAACAAGGACTCATGCGCAACAAGCCAGTCCTTCTCGGAAACATCAAAAAAACTTCCTGGCTTTGGTCCTCCAGTGTTTGTAATGAGAATATCTATCCTGCCAAACTTAGACATGACTGTCTTTACAAGCCGTTTAATATCGAGAGAATTTGACTGGTCAACCTTAACAGCAAGAATCTCAGTCGAAAATTTGCTTGCTATTTCTTTTTTTGCCTTCACAAGATTAGCCAAATCCCTGCCACAGAGAACAATCCTGCAACCTTCCTCAGCCAATGCAAATGCAACTGCCTTCCCAATTCCCGACGATGAACCGCCGATGATTGCTACTTTATTTTTCAGGCCAAGCTCCATGACAGAAAGATTTATTCTATAATTATAAAAATCTTTGTGCCAATGAACAACAAGATTTAAATTATCCCAAGAAATTCCTCTCGATAAGGGGTCGTAGTACAACCTGGCTAGTATAGGCGGCTCCAGACATGGAGCAATGAGCGCAAGCGATGACTTAACATGGGCTATACCGCTAGATTGGGGTTCAAAATCAAAAATGAAAATCCCCACGACCCCACTTATACTCACGGACAAAAATAATTAACCAAATGTTGTCCGTTCGTAATAAGCAAAAGACATTATTTATTGTCTAAATTTTTCTGTCTTTTGCTATATCTATAAGATTTCTTTTTCTTCTTGGTTTTCCTGCCGAGATAATAAACAACCAAAAACAAAACAGGAATAAAAATCACAAGCAAAGTAAAAATATAATACTTGTAATAATTAAAAAATTTCTCGACGGAATCAGCAAAAGAAGAAAACGCGCTGGAAGTATCAGACGAAAAAATCTTTCCCTCCTTAGATTCAACAGCAAATGATTTTGTATAAGTAGAATTTCCTGTCTTTGCAGAGATATTCACAGTTGTAGAATTCAAATTGCTCTCGAGGAGACGAATCCTCACAGGAATCTTTTCATTCGGCTCAAGAACTACCTCAGAAGGATTCACAGAAACAAACGCAGAATCCGACACAATCAAATAAGAAGATTTCTCAGTTCCAATATTCTCAAGATAAATAATAGAAACAGGATTTGTCCTGCTAAAAACATGTTTGCCCTCGCCTGAAAACTCTGCTCTGCCGCACTCATCATTATCAAGAATATCAAGTGAGAAATTATAATACTTAGAAACCCTGCCTGAATCAGCCCTCACAGAAACATCAGCCATATCAGAAAGATTCTCGCAAGGAACATCTCCAGAAATCAGAAAATTCCTATTTTTATTTTCCTCAATAACAAAATAATTCGCATCCAAATCAAGCCATGATGGCTTAACAAGCTCCAATGAAACAGAAACATTCTCATCTCCCTTATTCAGTAAACTAAAATTCCCCTCGAAATGCCTGCATCCGCACGCCTTGGAAGAAACCTTAACAGGCGCTATCTCAAAATCAGCGCACCTCTTCACAAGAACAGCAACCTGCTTCTTAACTCTTGCATCAAACTTGCTCAAAACAAAATCAACGTCAAAAACATAAGTTCCACGGGAATTCACAGGCGGAAAAACACTCAAAAAAAACAGATTGTTCTGCTGGGAAGAAACCCTGATAGATTTAGGAGTCTTTAGCCACACATCTTTTTCTCTATCAACACTAAAAGTAAAATCAAGCTGACTGCTTCCTGTATTCTTCACATTCACAGGAATAACATACCTCTGCCCTTCGCACACAGAATAATAATCATTAAAAGAAGTAAATTTCCCGTCGGCATAATCTTCAAAATTCTTCAATGCGCCAAAATCAATCGCAAACTTTGGCTTTTCCAGAGCATAAACAACCTGAAAAGAAAGCAATGCCAATAAAAAAATTCCAGAAAAAGCTAAACCAATTTTCTTCTCAGCAGCCATATTCTCCCTCTAATAAAAAACTATTAAGAAAATAAAATTAAAAAATAATAAATTTAAAAAACAAAATTAATAATAGGTCTCTTCCTTTGGCTTCTCATCATCGCCCTTTAATTTGCTGAATCCGATGATAAGAGCAACAATCACCAACAAGACAACCAGCACAATCAAGCCGATTTCAACAGTATTTCTCAAGCTGAAATCCTTTGCTGCAGATACCTTGCCAACTAAATTTGCTTTCAAGAGAACCTGCTTGAGCAATGAATCGCCTGACTTTACAGTAACTGCAAAACTCTGCTCTCCTGCGCTTGCTGTTTCCTTTGGCTCGACGCTGATAGTAAGCGCCTTTGACTCGCCCTTGTTAATAACAACAACATTTGAAGGAGAAACCTTGAATGCTCCCCAGTTTGCGCCGCTCACATCAATTGTATAGCTTCTTGCCTCTGAACCAAGGTTTGTAATTGTTAATGCATAAACACCGCTTCCGCCGATTGAAACATCCTGCGCCTCAGGACCAACAGTAATAACAGTCTTTGCCTCAACCTTGTCAGTTGATGGTGCAGAAACATCATCCGATTCTTTGCCTCTTACCCGGATGTTTGTAGTCTTGGAAATCTTGTCATCGCCATTATCAAACTCAACTTCTATTTTTACAGTATAATCTCCTGTTTTTGCATTATCAGGGATTCTCAAGAAAAGCTCTTCACTTGTAGCAGAATCATCATCTCCGCCTTCTGAATCAAGCTCATCAATAATATCAGATGCGCTGATTCCCAATTCAGGGATGCTTGCCTTGACTTTAATATCTTCCTCTGATTTTTCTCCTCTGTTCTTTACTCGAACTGAAACAAGCAATGACTTGCCTGCGCCAACTTCATTTTCAGGGCTTGTTATAATATCCCTTATCTCAATTGCATGCCTCTTAGTAACAATATCAAGAGGGAACAAATATTCAATGCTTGAACCTGTTCTGTCGGTAATATATATTCTAAGGTCATACCTTCCTGCATCCATCTTCAAAGGAAGCTTCAAATTGAATTTCTTGTCATAATTATTTCCTGCTTTGACAGTAAACACTTCTGAGATATCATTAATTGGTGTCTTCAAGTCTGCTCCGAAAAGCGCTGCCTGAATCTGAAAATTTGGAGAATCAACATAGGAGTTAAAAACAACAAGGACTTCAAGCTCATTTGCCTTTTCAACCGTCTTTGGATTAGCAGATGTGAAACTAACATCATTCACTTCAACATACTGAAGACTTATATCGCTCTTATTAAGAGCCACTACTGTTCCCGATAACAAAAACACGGAAACCAATACTACTAACAATACAAATAGATTTTTTATACTCATTTTTTATTCCCCCCGAATTTTAAAGAGTTTTATTAGATTTGTGCAGCCCAGCGAGGACAAACACCATTTACTACGATTGAAAGATTAGTAAAGATAACTACTATTTAAACTTTTCTGTGAAGGAGTATATCATAGTAGTTACACACTATAACTATTTTAGGGTTAGTATAGTATTATTAAAAAAATTTAAATACACCGACTAATCAACAATCTGCATGACATCTCCGGAAAGACCAGCATGGGTAAAAGACAAAAAAGTTGGAAAAGATTTTGAAGTAATCCCTGTCAAGGAATGGGACGATTACAAAGATTTCAGAATTGAGTCAAGCGGATACTACTGCCTCATCAGGATTGAATGGGACAGGGGAAAAATTTCTGTTGCTATATGCAACAAAGACCATGAACTAGAGAAAGTTTTCGTCGGTCGTCGGCCGCAGGACATTTATGCAGCGATTTTCGACTATGAAGAGAAGCATAATATTCAGTGGTTCACAAAGAAAGACCACATAGCTTATCTCGGAAAAGAGCTGAAAAAAGCAGAGATTGCTCTCTCAATTGGAAACAGCGCGTATTATCAGGAATAGATTTCTATGATATCGATAATAGGCGCAGGCCCTGCAGGAGGAATGCTCGCCTATGAATTAGCAAAAGCCGGACAAGAAGTGCAGATATTTGAAGACCATAAATGCGTCGGAGCGCCAATACAATGCACAGGAATTCTCACAGAATCATTTCTCAATATAATGGAGCCGAAAAAAGAATTCCTTGTCAACACAATAAAAAGAATCTCTGTAAACTCCCAGAACAAAAGCACAACATTGGAGATGAAAAAAAAAGATTTCATTGTCAACAGAACAGATTTCGACAGCTACTTTATAGACAAAGCAATTGACAATGGAGCAAAACTTTTCCTTAACCATAGATTTTTGGACTTTGACTCAAAAAAAAATATAATGAAAATCCGAGACACAAAACAAAACTCACTGAAAGAGATCAAAACAGACATTCTCGTCGGCGCAGACGGACCTCTAAGTTCAGTAGCAAAATCCGCAGGAATCTACGGCAAAAGAAAAATTCTCATCGGCATCCAAGCAGTAATGAAAACAGAATGCGACAAAGAAAAATTTGACACATACTTTGGAAGTTCATTCCCAAAATTCTTCGGCTGGTTTGTGCCAGAAGATGAAAACACCGCTCGTGTTGGCTTGGCAGCTTATGAAAACTCAAGAAACCATTTCGATTCATTCATCAAGAGATTCGACGGAAAAATTATTGAAATGCAAGGCGGCCCAATTCCAGTCTATGACAAAAACATCCAAATTCAGAAGAGCAATGTTTTTCTCGTCGGAGATGCAGCCGCACAGATAAAAAACTCGACAGGCGGAGGAATCGTATTCGGCCTGATAGCGGCAAAAACATTAGCTGACTGCATCATCAACAAAAAAGATTACCAGACAGAGATAAACAAAAAAATCGGCAGAGATTTGAAGACGCACGAGATGATAAGAAAAATCCTCGACAAATTCACAGACAAGGATTACGACAAATTAATCGAATTAGTAAACCAGCAGAAAGTAAAAAACATCCTTGAAAATTACGACCGCGAATTTCCGTCTAAGTTCGCAGCAAAACTGCTTTCAACAGAACCAAGATTCATGCTTTATGCAAGAAAACTTTTCACTTCAAAATGGTTTTAACACACATAATATATTTCCTTGTAGGGCTTGCACTCCTCGTAAAAGGAGCAGCCATTCTAGTTGAAACAGCATCAAAATTAGCAAAACGGCTTGGAGTCTCTGAATTTATTATCGGACTTACAATAGTTTCTCTCGGAACAACAATCCCGGAGCTTGCATCATCTGTTGCTGCATCTCTGCTAAAACAAGGAGACATAATAACAGGCACTGTAATCGGAAGCAACATCGCAAACATAGGACTCATCGTCGGAATAATCGCATCAATTGCAATCATAAAAACCAACAAAACAATGCTGAAACGCGACGGCTACATAATGATATTTGCATCTATAATTGCATTCTTGTTTATGATGAATGGGATTGTTTCTCCAATTGAAGGATTAGTCCTACTCTTGTTATACATAGCATATTTCCTGTTCCTGCTTGAATCCAGAAAAAAACTCAAAGAAATGCACTTCAAAGAATTCCTCGATTACTTCATGAAACTCAAATACTTAATTACTATCAAAGACTTGGCAATAAACCAGATAAGCAACGGAAAAAAATACATCGGAAAAGACATTCACAAAAAACTTTACAATGCATTCAAGGAAGGGCTAATAAGAGATTTTATTATCATAGCACTCTGCTCGATTGCTGTTGTATTCGGAGCAAATTTTACAGTAAGAGAAACAATATGGTTTGCCGGATTTTTAAAAATACCAGAAAGTCTTATCGCAATGACAGTTATAGCAGTTGGAACATCTCTCCCTGAACTGACAGTCGCAATAACAGCGGCAAAAAAAGGATTTACCTCTATCTCTATGGGAAATATAATCGGCGCCAACATCGCAAACCTCCTGTTAATATTCGGCATATCAGCAATCATAAATCCGATACAGGTAAACAAGTTCATGATTTTTTTCGCTGCTCCGTTTATGCTAATTTCCTCGTCAGCATTCCTGCTTTTTATCAGAAGTCATGGAGAAATAAAAAAAACACATGGCGCAGCACTGCTTGGATTATATGCAATTTTCTTGACAGTGAGCATCCTGTTTTCAATAAATTTTATGTAAAATCCTAATCCTCAAACCCATACTTTCCATACATAGGGCTGAATACAAACTGCCCGAGAAATTCAAGATTCAGTTTTCCGTCTTTCGTCTTAACTCCTCGCACCATTTCCTGAACATTTCTCGAGCCAATTGGTCCAACAATAATCCCTTCAGGTTTCAACTGCTCAAGCAAAGATTTTGGAAACTCCCTGCACGCAGCAGTAAGAATAATTTTATCATAAGGAGCATGCTCTTTAATTCCTTTTGAGCCGTCATCTTCATACACAACAACATTTCCAAGTCCTGACCTTCTCAGATTTATCCGTGCAAAATTCACAAGCTCTGGAATAACCTCTGTTGAAATTACCTTTCCTTTCTCTCCGACAATCTTCGCAATAACAGCAGACTGATAACCAGAGCCAGTGCCAACTTCAAAAACATTATCTCCTGATTTAAGTTCCAGCGCATGAGTCATCATCATCACAGTTGTCGGCTGTGAAATTGTTTTCCCTCTCATAAGAGGCAGAGCAACATCCTCATAAGCAGAATCCTTCAGCATCTCAGAAACAAAATCCTCTCGGTTGATTATAGAGAATGCTTCTATCTCTTTCTCAGTAAACGAAAAATTCCTTCTCCAGAAATTCACCAGATACTGCTTCTGGAACATAATGTTTTGATTCACCTATAATATATAATAGAGCAACTGCTATTTAACTATTTCTAAAGTTCATCAAGAAATAAATCACAAGAGGAATAGTCAAGACACTCAGGATAGTGCTGACCATAACAATCGAGGTAACAACATCAGAATCCCTCTTATATTTATGGCACAATATCATAGACATAACTGCCGACGGCATAGCTGCTTGGAGAATAATCACTTTTGCAATATCAGAATCAAGCTTCAATATCAGGACGACAACCAAAGCAATCAAAAATCCGCCGACAATCTTAAATAGTGAGGCAAGCAAAGAAATTTTCAGATGGCTTATCTTGATGCTTGCCAGCCGATGCCCGAGAACAATCAAAGCAAGAGGAATCGTAATAGAGCCAATCATCTCAAGAGGTTTGAAAACAATCTCAGGCAGAGAAATTTTCAGCACGTTCAGCAGAATCCCAGCAGCCAAAGCATAAATCAAAGGAATCTTGAAAATCTCTTTCAACTCATTTCTCGAATGCACAATAAAAATCCCGATACTGAAAAGGAATATAGAACTTGTAACATCATAAACAATTGCCCTCGACAATCCAAGCCCGCCAAAAGCAGCCAAAGCAATCGGATAGCCCAAATAGCCTGTATTTCCTATTGTCAAAGGCAGATACAATCCATGCATATTAGATTTGAAAATCCTGAGAATAACATACAGCAGTCCGCCTGAAATCAATACAATCAACGAGCCTATCGCAATTATCTGAAAAAACTCAGCAAGCTGAACAGGGCTTTTTGAAATAGATGTAACAATCAGCGCAGGGACAGTAATATAAACCAGAACTGCCACAAGAGAATCTGCGTCAAGCTTCTTATAAAATTTTCCGAGAACAAACCCGACGATAATAATAATAAATACAGGAGCAACAATGTTCAGTATCATAAATCAAAAATTATTTTAGGAATATAAAAAGATTTGGAATATAATCTTGCAATCCAAAACCTTTTATACAAATAATCTCTCCTATCTTCTAAAATGCTAAATCTTCCCTATGAAACAATTGTTCAGAAAATCAAAGAAAAGTCAGGACTTTCCGAGGAGGAGATTAGTTCTAAAATCAATGAAAAACTGGCACAGCTTTCTGGATTGATTAGCAAGGAAGGCGCGGCGCATATTGTTGCTAACGAATTTGGAGTGAAGCTTCTCGAGGAATTTACAGGAAAATTGAAGATTAAGAATATTCTTCTCGGGATTAGAAATCTTGAGACAGTCGGCAAGGTTATAGGCAAGACAGAGATAAGAGAGTTTAAGAATGCTAATCGAGAGGGAAAGGTCGCGTCTTTTGTACTTGCCGACGAAACAGGGAATATCAAGATAGTTATGTGGGGTTCGATGACTGAGAAGGTTAAGGAAATCAATATCGGCGATGTTGTGAAGATTGCAGGAGGTTATGTAAAAGAGAATAACGCTCAGAAAGAGGTTCATCTTAATGAAAGGAGTTTGCTGACGATAAATCCAGAAGGCGAAACTGTTGATGTCGAGGTTATACCTAATGCTGGAGGGAGAAAGAAGATTTCTGAATTGGTTGGGAATGATTCCGGAGTTGAGCTTCTCGGGCATATTGTTCAGGTTTTCAGCCCGACTTTTTATGAAATTTGTCCTGATTGCAGTCGAAGAATCAAGCCGGGTGTTAATGGGTTTGTCTGCGATACTCACGGCAAGAAGGAGCCTGATTATTCTTATGTGATGAATCTTGTTCTTGACGACGGAACTGAAACTATACGCACAGTATTTTTCAGGCAGCAGGTTGAGGGGCTTCTTAAAAAATCCCGAGAGGAGATGGCAAAGCTAAGGCAGGAGCCGGAGGAAGTGAATATTTTGAAGAATTCTCTGATGGGTTCGTTGATTAAGGTCAAGGGCAATGTGAATAATAATGCGATGTTTGCAAGGATGGAGTTTGTTGTGGATGATGTTGCGCATGGAAATGTTGAAGAGGAATTGCAGAAGATGGAAAAGGGGAATTGATTTTATTCTGGAAACATTCATATACATCCGTTATTAAATAGTTCCACATGGAATCTTTTATTGCCATATTATCCCCGTTTTTCAAAAGGCCATTGAGAGCCTTCCACATAAGGGAAATTGCAAAGGTTACAAGGATAAGCCATACTGCTGTGAGAAGGTATCTCAAAAAACTTGAAAAGGAAGAATTTCTTATTAAAAAGCCAACAAAGCCATATCCTACATTTTCAGCAAATTTATCTTCTAAAAAATATTTGAATTTAAAGCTGTTTTATAATCTAGAAAAGATAAGGGAATCTGGTATTGTAGAAAGTCTTGAGCATAAGTTGAGTTATCCAACAATTGTTCTTTTCGGCAGTTTTGCAAAGGCTCTTGACGATGAAAACAGCGACGTAGATATTTGCGTTTTGACAGATGCTAATGCAAATCTTGATTTGAAGGATTTTGAGAAAGAAATAGAGAGACCGGTTAGTCTGCATATTTTTAACAGGAAGAAGTGGGATGAGTCAAAGGAGAAAAATCCTGATATGATAAACAACATTTGCAATGGAATAGTTCTTTCTGGTCAGATAGAGGTTTTATGAACAGACTCTATCAGAGTATTGATGATGGATACGCAAAAAGAGTTCCTCCAGATAAAATTAAGGCAAAGAGTCTCATCAAATCTGCTGAGCAGGCGATTTATTCTGCAAGAAAAATTCCTTTTGAAGCAGGTACTTTAAAATCTATAATCCGAGAATTATATGAAGGATTGACGATTATAGATTAAATCATATTTTCTATTTTGTAGAGTAAATTTGTTAAGTAATATTAAATACCCACAACCACTGGACATTCTCACGTGGCATATTTAAAGGAGTTCTGTCTAAGTAGATTTTGCCTCGTTCAGGTGAAAATGCCTGAAATGAAACAAAATCCGAACAGGAAGAGGCGGAGAAAAAAATGGAATACAAAAAAACATACAACGAAACAAAACCAGTGCAACAAAGCACAAAGCCGCAAGCGCAGAGCTACGGACAGAAAAAACTGCCAGAGATAAAATTCAGGGCAGGTGCTTTAAGCGCAACTGTCTGGAATAATGACAGCAAAGACAAGAGTGGAAATCCAACTGGATATATGACGATTTGCGTCGAGAGGCATTATCTTGATAAAGAAGGCAAATGGCAATCAACTTCTTCTCTGAGAGTAAATGATTTGCCAAAGGCAGCTTTGCTTTTGAACAAAGCTTACGAATATATTGTCTTAAAGCAGAATTCTTATGAATCGAGCAGGATTTCGGATTCTATGAATAGTATTGTTCAGGAGGAGATAGTGATATAAAATGGCAAAAAAGATATATGCGGATGAATTAGTTTCTGAAGAGATTGAAATGACTGAAGACGATGATTCAAAAAATCTAAAGAATGGTTCAAAGGCAAACTCTATTGTTGATTTGCCGGGAATTGGTCCAGCAACTGCAGAGAAGCTTACAACTGTTGGTTTTAATGATGTGATGAGCATTGCAGTTGCAACCCCCGGAGAGCTTGTGGAAGTAACCGGAATGAGTGAAGCGCTCGCAAAAAGGATTATTGCCGCAGCAAGAGCATCTGTCGAGATGGGATTTGAATCTGGAGATGAGTATCTTAAGAAAAGAGAACTTGTCCAGAGAATTCCGTCAGGAAGCAGCGCATTGAATTCTCTTATCGGCGGCGGATTTGAAACTGGAGCAATTTCAGAGGCATTTGGAGAATTCGGCTCTGGGAAAACACAGATAGGGCATCTATTAGCCGTGAACTGCCAGAAATTGGCTGATGATGCTGTTGCTGTTTACGTAGATACTGAAAATACATTCAGACCAGAGAGAATAAAGCAGATGGCATTGGCACAGGGGTTGGATCCAACAGAAACTCTCAAGAGAATTAGGGTTGCCCGTGCTTATAACAGCGACCACCAGATGTTATTAGCGGAAAAGATTGAGGATTTAATAAAAAAACAGAAACTCAATGTAAAACTCGTTGTGATAGATTCATTAACAGCGCATTTCCGAGCAGAATTTATTGGACGAGGAACTTTGGCTGACAGACAGCAGAAATTAAATCGGCACATGCACGTACTCCAGAAAATTGCTGACTTAAACAATCTCTGTGTTTATGTGACTAATCAAGTAATGGCAAGGCCAGATGTTTTCTTTGGAGATCCGACACAAGCAATCGGAGGCCATATTGTTGCGCATGCAAGCCAGTTCAGACTTTACATGAGAAAAGGCAAAAAAGGATCGAGAGTAGCAAAACTCATAGACAGCCCATCAATGCCAGAAGGAGAAGCTGTGTTTGTGATTTGTGATAGCGGAATAAAAGATATTTAATTATTTTTATTATTATTTTTTTTCTCCGAAACATTTTTATAATTCCACAAGTGATATTCTTTAATGCAGATAATCATTGGCTCAGACCATGCAGGATTCAAAATGAAGGAAGAGATTAGAAAATACGTCGAGAAACTCGGGCATAAAATCTTGGATTATGGCACTAATTCTGAAGAATCCGTTGATTACCCCGATATTGCTGGAAAAGTTGCAGGAGATGTTGTCAAGCAGAAAAAGATTGGAATCCTTATCTGCGGCTCAGGAACAGGAGTTACAATCGCAGCCAACAAAATAAAAGGCGCAAGAGCTGCTTTGTGCTTTGATGAGTTTACTGCGAAAACATCGAGAGAGCATAATGACGCAAATATTCTGTGTTTAGCAGGCAGAGATATGACTTTGGGGCAGGCAAAGAAAATCACAAAGACATGGCTTGATACAGAATTTTCCAACGAGGAAAGGCATAAGAGGAGAATTGAAAAGGTAATGAGGCTTGAAAAATGCTAGCGCTTGAAAATTTTATCCTGCTTTCACTGATTACTTTTATCGGGCTTATTTGCGGCTCTTTTTTGATAATCTTTTTTGCGTATGAGGAACATGCAAAAGGCGAAGAGTATTTTGTTATTCTGCAGAGAGTTACGATTGTACTGATTGCTTTGTTTCTAATATATCAGACAATCTTCTCTTTTTCTATCTGGAATATCATTCTGGCAGCCATGCTTTTGATGCTCTTTGGATTTACTTATAAGAACATCAACAATCATTATTTTTATATTCTGTTTGCATTAATTTTAGTTTTTAATACAAAGAATCCGATTTCTGCTCTTGTGGTTTCGACGCTGATTTTCTTTTATGGAATTGTTGCAGGCACATTGATAGTCAGAGAATATGAATGGAAGGATGCTCTGCTGAACTGCCTCACATATATTCATTATCCTATTTTATCTGTGATTCTTTTTCTTGTTCTACCACTTTTCATCCCGAATCTTTAGATAGAAAGAGATGTGATTGATTAGCACGTTTAGAATAAGGCTTGTGATTAATATTGTAAGAATGGGTGTTATTTTCAGTCTTATTATCGGCAGCATAAATATTATTGCGCCAACTGCATAATCTATCTGGTCGAATACTATCATTGGTTCTCCTGCCGGGATGTTAATTCTTCTTTTGATGAAGCTTTTTATCGCGTCTCCAAACAATGCTCCGAAACCCATGAGGAATCCTATCAATAGCCAGTTTTTATAGTCGAGGATTGTCATCCTTCTGAAAAAATCTACTGGCGTGAGAAGGAACTGGATGTATGCAATTATTATTGCGAAGATTATTCCGAATATCAATCCACGGAATGTTTTGTTTTTTCCAAGGATTGGCTTTCCTCTGATTGTCCTGTTGAAATCAAGCGGATAGTTAAGCCATTTGAAGAAACTCCTAACTATTACTGGAGCCATGTTTGCAAAGTATGCAGGCAACATAAAGTATAGTGCTGTAAGGAGAATCTTGAGCATGGAATGTTATATTCTCAGATTGTATTTAAAGATTGCTGGATAAATTTTCTGAAACCTTTTTATATCCCCATAGATTTTTACATAAATTTATGCCTTACACACTTATCATTTCAGAAAAACCTGCAGCAGCGCAAAAGATAGCTATGGCATTGGCTGACGGCAGTGTTAATAAGGAATCTTCCGACGGTGTTCCTGTTTATCGGCTTAAGAGAAAATCTGAGGAGATTGTTGTTGCCAGTGCAGTTGGCCATCTGTATATTCTTGAGCAGAAGGAAAAAAAGCAATGGTCGTATCCTATTTTTGACATTCATTGGGAAGAGATGAGCAAAGTAAGAAAGAATTCTGATTACACTGCAAAGTATCTGAAGGTTCTCAAATCTCTTGCAAAGGGCGCAAACAAATTTGTTCTTGCAACTGACCTTGATGTCGAGGGCGAACTGATAGGACTGAATGTTCTCAGGTTTGCATGCAAACAGAAAGACGCGCACAGGATGAAATTCTCGACATTGACAAAACCTGATTTGGTTAAGGCGTTTGAAACTAAATCTCCTAAAATTGAATGGGGACTTGCGAAAGCAGGAGAAGCAAGGCATTATCTCGACTGGTATAACGGGATTAATTACAGCAGGGCATTGACACATGCGATTAAATCAACAGGCGGATTTAAGTTAATGTCAACAGGCAGAGTTCAGGGCCCGTCTCTGAAGATTATTGTTGACAGAGAAAGGGAAATAAGGGCGTTTAAATCTGAACCATATTGGGAATTGCAGATGCTTTGCAATATGAAAAATTATTCTGTTGAGGCATGGCACAGGCAAGGGAAATTTTTTGACAAGGAAAAAGCAGAGGCGATATATAATAAAATCAAGGACGAGAAAACAGCAACTGTTTCTGATGTGAGGAAAACCAAAATCACGCAGAATCCGCCGATACCGTTTGATTTGACTGCTTTGCAGATAGAGGCTTACAGATGCTTTAAGATTACTCCAAGCGCAACCTCGAAGGCAGCTCAGGAACTTTATACTGCTGGATATATTTCTTATCCGAGAACTTCTTCGCAAGAATTGCCAGAGTCAATCGGCTATGAAAAAATTATTTCTGATTTGTCTGCTCAGGAAAGATATGCAAAACTTTGCAAGGAATTGCTGTCAAGAAAAAAACTCAAGCCGAATAACGGAAAGAAAACAGATCCTGCGCATCCTGCTATTTTTCCGACGGGAATTCCTGCTGAGGCAGAGGGAAGGGCAGCAAAAATATATGATTTGATTGTAAAAAGATTTTTTGCTACTTTCGGCGACCCAGCAATAAGGCAGAAACTTTCTGTTATGCTTGATGTTAAGCAGGAGCCATTTATCACTGAAGGAACAACAACCATTGAGAAGGGCTGGCATATTTTTTACGAGCCTTATGTAAAATTAGAGGAGCTTGAACTGCCGGCAATGGAAAGAGGCGAGAGTGTTCTTGTCAATGAGATTAATAATCTTCAGAAGGAAACACAGCCTCCAAAACGTTACACGCCTGCGTCAATTGTGAAGGAGCTTGAGAAGAGGAATCTCGGCACAAAAGCAACAAGGTCTGAGATTCTCGAGACTTTGTACAAGAGAGCTTATATCAAGGACAAGTCTATTGTTGCAACTGAAATAGGGATTAAGACAATTGAAGCTCTTGAGAAATACTGCCCTGCAATTCTCGACGAGGAAATGACAAGGCATTTTGAGCTTGAGATGGAAGAAATCCAGCAGGAAAAAAAGGAGATTGATGATGTGCTGAATGAAGGCAAAGGCGCAGTTACTGAGATTCTTAAGAAATTCAAAAAGCATGAGAAAGAAATTGGAAAGGACTTGATGTCTGCTGAAAAGGAAAGACGGATTACTGAGAATCTTATCGGGAAATGCCCCAACTGCGAGAGCGGAAATATTGTTATCAGGAAGTCAAAGAACGGAAGTTTTGCAGGATGCAATGCATATCCTAACTGCAGGACTTTGTATCCACTTCCAAAGAATGTGAAGTTCAAGGCAGCTGAAAAAAAATGCGAGAAGTGCAGTGCACCGATAATTTCTATAACTAAGAATAATGCTCATCAGGATTTGTGCTTGAATACTAATTGCGTTTCAAGAGCGCAGACAATCACTGTTCAGAGCGAGAAGGTTAATACTCAATGCCCTAAATGTATGGAAGGGAAACTTTTGTTGAGGAATTCTCTTTACGGGACTTTTTTGGGATGCACTTCTTATCCAAAATGCAAGTATATTGAGCAGATTCCTATTAAGAAATGATTAATTACCGACATATTTAAAAATAAATTACTTCTCACAATGTTTATGTTCAAAGGAAAAAGGATTCTTGTTACAGGAGGCACTGGCTCTTTTGGCCATCAGATTGTTAAGAAACTTTTAGAATTGATGCCGGAAGAAATCAGGATTCTCAGTCGGGACGAGAAAAAGCAGGACGACATGAGGCATAAATACTCAGATAAAAAAGAGCTGAGGTTTATTATAGGCGACGTGAGAGACAAGCAGTCCTTGAGGAAAGCTGTGAGGAATGTTGATATTATTTTTCATGCTGCTGCGCTTAAACAAGTGCCGAGCAGCGAGAATAATCCTCTCGAGGCAGTCAAGACAAATATTCTTGGCGCGCAGAATGTTGTTGATTGTGCAATCGAGGAGAATGTCGAGAGAGTTATTGATATAAGCACTGACAAAGCTGTTGAGCCTGTAAATGTAATGGGAATGTCAAAGGCAATTCAGGAGAGGATTATTACAGCGGCCAATCAGTATAGAGACGGCAAACGAACAGTATTTGCATCTGTGAGATATGGAAATGTCCTTGGCTCAAGAGGAAGTGTTGCGCCTTTGTTCAGGAATCTGATTTCAGAGGGGAAACCATTAACATTAACGCATATTGACATGACGAGGTTTATTATTACTTTACCGCAGGCAATTGAATTGGTTTTTACTGCAACCAAAGAAGCTGTCGGCGGTGAAATCTTTGTCTTGAAAATGCCTGCGCATACTGTAAAAGAACTGGCTGAGATTATGGTTAATGAACTGAATCCTAAGAACAAGGAAATAAAATTTGTGGGAATCAGAGCCGGGGAAAAAATCCACGAAACCTTAGTAAGCCCTGTTGAGAGCATGAGAACTGTTGAAAAAGAAGGGCATTATATTATTCTGCCGCAGATTAAAATAAAGGAAGTTGAAGAGAAGTATGGAGAGGTAATGAATAGCAAGCTGTTCAGGTATTCTTCTGATAATGCTGAAAGATTGGGCAAGAAACAACTTAAGGATATTTTGAAGAGAGAGGGCTGGCTTGAGAAAAGTATTCCGTCAGCTTATGATATTTGAAATACAATGCAAAGAAATTCTAAAAGGGTTTTTGTTACAGGCAGTTCAGGGCTTTTGGGCAGAGCTGTTATCGAGTATTTCAGAAATTTTTATGATGTCCATACAACGTATTACAATAATTATTTCCCTCTCAACAAATGCAATTTTTTGAAAGCAGATATACGGAATAAGCCAGAGTTGAGTAAAATCATCCTGAAGATAAAGCCGAATTTGATTATACATACTGCTGCATTGACAGAGATTGATTATTGCGAAGCGCACAAAAAGGAATGTTATGATTCAAATGTTATTGCATCAAAGCATATTGCTGAGATAGCTGTGAAATTAAAGTGCAAGCTTATACATATGTCAACTAATTTTGTTTTCGACGGTAAAAACGGGCTTTACAAAGAAGATGATTTGATGAATGTGGTAAATTATTACTCAGAAACAAAAGTTGAGGCAGAAAAAGTTGTGATGAAATCAAAAGCAGATTTTATTATTTTAAGGGCTGCTATTTTTGGATGGAATGTCCAGAATAAGAAATGTTTTCCTGAGACAGTAATTAGCAATTTGAGAAATAATGTTCCTGTGAAGGCATTTATTGACCAGTTTTCTAATCCTATTCTTGTGAATCATCTTGCACAGATAATGCAGATGCTTTATGAGAAGGATGCTTCCGGAATTTTTCATGTTGGATGTGATGAACGGTTGAGCAGGTTTGAGATTGCGAATAAGATTGCAGATGTGTTTTCCCTCGATAAAAAATTAATTCTGCCTGTGAAGGTTGCTGGATTTAAGCAGGCAATTCAAAGGCCTCAGGACACTTCTCTTGATATTTCTAAGCTGAAAGAGTTTTTGTGCATACGGAAAATTCCTTTTGCTGAAGATGTTGAGGAGATGAGGAAACTGAAGAGATAAAACCCAAATGTTTTTAAATTTCTCTGGATTTATCCTGTTTATTATTGACTGAGGTGTGCAAAAATGGTTGATGCGTATATTTTGATTACAGTTGCAACAGGCAAGGAGCTTGATGTGCTGAGAGAATTGAAAAAGCTCAAAGAAATTATTTTGGGCAATGTGCTTTATGGTGAGTGGGATGTTATTGTGAAAGTTAAGACAGATATCCTCGAGAATCTTGATCCTCTTGTTACCGGGAAGATAAGGGCTTTGAAGGATGTGAAGACAACAATAACTATGATTGTTGCCGATTATCCAAAGAATTGAATTTGCAAATGATAGAGAGAGTTTATACTAACGGCGCGCCGAAAGCAATTGGACCTTATTCGCAGGGAATTATTGCAGGTGATTTCGTTTTTGTTTCAGGGCAGATTCCAATTGATCCTGAGACTGGAAAGATTATAGATAGTTATATTGAGGAGCAGGCACACAGAGCAATTAAAAATGTTCGTGCTGTTCTTGAGGCAGCAGGTTCATGCCTTGAGAATGTTGTTAAGGTTACTGTCTATCTCACGAACATGGATGATTTCGACGGGATGAACAGGGTTTATGCAAAGTATTTTTATCATAAGCCGGCACGTTCAACAGTGCAAGCAGCAAAACTTCCTAAGGATGTGAAGATTGAGATTGATGTTATTGCGCTCATATAAACTGAATGATATGAATAAATTTTTGGAGGAATAAAATGGTAAAGATTTTGCGTGATGCAGATGCGGATTTGAATGTTTTGAAGGGAAAAACAATAGCAATTATTGGATACGGCTCTCAAGGACGAGCGCAGGCATTGTGCATGAAAGATTCTGGCGTGAATGTTATTATCGGCGCAAGAAATGACGAGACAAAAGCTCAGGCTGAAAATGAAGGTATGAAAACATTTTCAATTCCAGAGGCCGTGCAGAATGGAGATATTATACATATCCTTATTCCAGACGAGGTTCAGGCAGATGTTTATGAGAAGGATATTAAGCCGTATATTAAGAAGGGCAAGACATTGAGTTGGAGCCATGGGTTTAATGTTGTGTTTGAGAGAATTGTTCCTCCGACAGATGTTGATGTTATTATGGTTGCGCCAAAGGCACCAGGAACAGAAGAGAGAAAAATATTTCTGCAGGGATTTGGTGTTCCTGCTTTAGTTTCAGTCAAACAAAACCCGTCGGGAAAAGCAAGAGATGTTGCATTGGCAATGGCAAAAGCATGTGGGTTTACAAGAGCAGGTGTTATTGAATGCAGTTTTGAGCAGGAGACCTATGAGGATTTGTTCGGTGAGCAGGCTATTTTGTGCGGCGGGCTTTCTGAATTAATTAAAGCTGGCTTTGATACTCTTGTTGAGGCAGGTTATCCTCCTGAATTAGCTTATTTTGAATGTCTGCATGAGATGAAATTGATTGTTGATTTGGTTTATGCAGGAGGCTTGACGCATATGTGGAAAGTTGTGAGCAATACTGCTGAGTATGGTGGAAGGACAAGAGGAGATAAGATAATTACAAAAGAAGTCAGGGAGAACATGAGGAAAATGCTCAAGGATGTTGAGTCAGGCAGCTTTGCCAAGGAATGGGTTGAGGAGTATAAGAAAGGACTGCCTAATTTGAAGAAGTTCCGAGAGCAGGATTCTAATGACAAGATTGAGGTTGTTGGCAAGGAGATTAGAAAGCTCTTCAGGATGGAGAAATGATTCTTTATGTCCCTAAATTTAAATCTCAACGGAAAAACAGCAATAGTCTTAGGAATCGCGAATGACAAGAGCATTGCGTATTCGATAGCTAAAAAGCTCGACGAAGAAGGAGTTAAAATTGCAGCAGGTTATCAGCCAAGGATTGAGATGGTTGCTGTTCCGACGATAAATACCCTGCATAATGCTATTCCTATTCCATGCGATGTTGTTGATGCTGCGATGATGGATTCTTTTTTCGAGAAAGTAAAGCAGGAATTTGGCAAAGTAGATTTCATTATTCACAGCATTGCGTTTGCGAAAAAAGAGCATCTGCAGGGGAAGTTTTACGACGTGAATAAGAGAGGTTTTGAGATTGCACAGGAGGTTTCTGCTTATTCACTTGTTGAGGTTACACGGAGAGCATTGCCTTTGATGAATAATTCAGGGAGCATAATTGCGCTTACTTATCTCGGTTCTGAGAAGGTTGTCCCTAATTATAATGTCATGGGAGTTGCGAAGGCGTCTCTTGAAGCATGTGTCAGGTATCTTGCCTATGATTTGGGAGAGAAGAATATCCGAGTTAATGCTATTTCAGCAGGGCCTATTCCAACTTTGGCAGCGACTGCAATCAAGGATTTTTATGAGATGCTCTTGAATTTCACGTCGAAAGCGCCTCTCAAGAGAACAATCACTGCTGATGAGGTTGGCAATACTGCCTTGTTTTTAGTTAGTGATTTATCGTCGGGGATTACTGGACAGGTTATTTATGTTGATGCAGGATACAGTATAATGGGGATTTGATTGCCGCAACAAAATGGATTTGGTAGATATAACAGACGAACAGTTCGTTAGATACAAGGACTTTAGGGATAGGCAATCTTTCCGTGATATGATAGAGGATGTAATTCAATCAGAAGATGCATTTCGCACAGCACTAAATCTGATAGTGCTTTCTGTGGACGGGAGCCAGCTTCCTTGCCATATAAACCATTCTCATACAGATACCCTTGGAATTATTGCAGAAACTTATCCTATTATATATTATCCCGCATTTGCAAAAGCTATTGTACATATCATTGCCTCAGATGACATTTCTAATTACATGCAGGCAGCCATCCATGAGGTTATAACAAAACTAAACTTTTCAAGAAGAGGAAGCAGCTCATTGTCGTTTGTAGGGCAATTAATAGAGACAGCCAAATCTTTGAGTTTAGATGGATTAATTTCAAGATTCGACAAATGCGCAGAGGTACATTCTGAATTAGTCCTTGAAGAAATGCCTCAGAAAACTCAGGTTGCATATATACCTTGGAGTGATACCGACGGAAATGTTATACTTAGGGCTCCTTATGATTCAGAGTCAAAGGCAGTTCTACGGAAAAGCAAAGAAGACTATTATTGGATTACATTGGACGATAATCTAATTGGATATGTGCAGATAGGCACTGGGTGGCATTCAGATAAAAAGACAGTTGGAGTCTATATTTCCCTGTATGGGTATAACGGAAAGGGCATTGGAAGCTCTGTAATTGATTGGGCTGCAACAATCGCAAAAGACGGTAATTATGTTGGGATAATTGAGCCAGTGGACCAAAATCTTCTTAGTTTAATAAAAAGTGCACTTCGCAGAGGACTTTTTGATTGTATTGAATATGCATCTGGACATGGTAAAACTATTTTTGATTTGCAGACAGAGTGCTGGCAGAGGTTACCTCTTAATCATGATGATTTGGTTAGTGAAGGAATTTTAGTAAGAGGATGTGTTTCAAACAATTACCAAACTGCCAGAAGAATGTGATTAGTAAATATTAGCGATATCCAATTCATGCTTAAACAGATTATCTCCCTCAATATAAATCTTATTCCAGACATCCAAACAAATCAAGTCCCAAATCATGTTATAGTGCATTGACATATTTTCACTGATTTTGCTGTCGAGGATTTTGCTGATGTGATTCATGTTGAAATTCTCTTTGATGATTTTCGAGTTTGGGAAATTCTCCAATGCAAAATCCCTGAAATGATTTTTGTACCACGAGTTTATGTTAGGCGCAAATCCCTGCTTTTTCTTCTCGAGGATTGTTTTAGGAAGTATATCTTTCATTGCTTTTTTCAAGATTATTTTTCCTTCTGAGCCATTCAGTTTCATTGATGCAGGAATTTGAAACCCCAAATCAATTATTTCGTTGTCTAGGAAAGGAACTCTGCCTTCCAAGGAGTGTGCCATTGTGCATGCGTCTTCAACAAGCAAGAAATCATCCGGCATTTTTGTTTTGAATTCTGCCAAAAAAATTTTATCAAAAGCTCCAAGATTGTTTTTAAAAAACGGTCTGAATATGTCGCTGATTAAAGGCAGTTTTTCTGAAGAGAGCTTTCCTGAATAGATTTTTTTAAGGTATAATGGGTTTGAGTAAAGCTTGTTGTAATGCGTTATTAGAGTATATTTTTCTGCCAAATCAGTTTCTTGATTTTCTTTTTCCATGTCTTGCATGAGTTTGTATCTCTGCACATATCCCCCAAAAACCTCGTCGCCTCCTAAGCCCGAGAGCACGACTTTTACATGCTTTGAAATCTGCTCTGAGATAAAGTATGGCCACATATTTCTTTTTGGCATGTCAATATGCCAGATTGTTTCGGGAATTGATTTGAGTATGTCGAATTTTACAACCAATTCTTTATGGTCTGTCTCAAATTTCTCTGCAACAATTCTTGCGTCCTTGAATTCGTCGTCGGGTTCGTCAAATCCCATGCAGAATGTCTTGAGATTTTCTTTGTATCTGGATGCGACTGCAACAATTGTTGAGCTGTCTATTCCTCCTGAAAGATATGATGCCAAAGGCACGTCGCTTATGAGCTGTCTTTTTATTGCGCTGTCAAGGGATTTTTTTAGTTTTTGGATGAAGTATTCTTCTGATTTATTTTCTGGATTTATTTCCAAATCCCAAAATTTTCTTATTTCTGTTTTTCCGTCTTTGTAAATAAGACAATGTCCTGGTAGGAGTTTTTTTATTCCTTTGAATATTGTTTTTTCTCCTGGAATGTATCTGAGGTTTATGAAATAATGGAGAGCAATATTGTCTATTTCTCGTCTAAGCGGATACTGTAGAATGGATTTTACTTCTGACGCAAAGAGAAAAATTTGCTGCGCATCTTGTGCATAGAATAACGGCTTGATTCCTGCCCTGTCTCTTGCCAAGAAAAGAAGCTTTTTTCTGCTATCCCAAATTGCGAATGCAAACATCCCATTGAATTTTTTTACGCAGTCAAATCCAAATTCTTCGTAAGAATGTATGATTACTTCTGTGTCTGTGTTTGTTGTGAATCTGTGCCCTTTCTCCTCTAAAGTTTTTCTTAATTCCTTAAAGTTGTAAATCTCTCCGTTGAAAATAACACAACAAGATTTGTCTTCGTTGTAAATCGGCTGTGAACCTGTCTTGAGGTCTATGATGCTCAATCTTCTGTGCCCGAGCATTATTTTGTCGCCTATAAAATGGCTTTCTTCATCAGGGCCTCTGTATGAGATTACATCGGTCATTCTCTTAATGAGCTTTTTGTCAACTATTCCATAGACTCCGCATATTCCGCACATGGAAGAAGGTATTGAAAGAGAGGTATTTTAATTCTTCGTCTTTGGTACTAAACTTTTAAATATACATTCTCAAGAGATTATAGCAAGGGACATTAATAATCGTAAAATGGTCAAAGTAAAAATCTGCGGGATAACAAACCTTAAAGATGCTCTGCTTGCTGCCGAGTTTGGAGCAGATTTTCTTGGTTTTATAGTCGAGATAGACAAGTCTGAGGATTCCTTGCTAAGAGATGAGGCAAGAGAACTAATAATAAACCTTCCTCTCGAGGTGATTCCTGTCATGGTTACTTATCTCAATAATGCTGAGGATGTTGTTGATGTTGCAAGTTATGTAAATGCAGGAGCAGTTCAGCTGCACAGCAATATCTCATTGTCAGAGATTGGAAAAATAAGAAAATCTCTGCCAAAAATAAAGATTATCAAAGCGATTCATATCTCTGACGAGAAAGCAGTTTCTGAAGCAATTAAGTTTTCAGATTATGTGGATTATATTCTTCTCGATTCCAAGACAAGGGAAAAGATTGGCGGCACTGGAAAAACACATGACTGGAGCATTAGCAGGAAAATTGTTTTGAAATGCAAAAAACAGGTTTTGCTTGCAGGTGGCTTAAATCCTGATAATGTTCTCGATGCTGTAAGAAAAGTAAATCCCTTCGGAGTTGATGTGAATTCAGGAGTAAAAGCAAAGCCGAGAGTAAAGGATGCAGAAAAGCTTAGGAAATTTATTGAGAATGCGAAGAGGGAATATTAATATACTCACCCACAACAAATGTCAAACATAAAGATATCAGCATGCTTGGTTATTAGGAACGAGGAAAAAGTAATAAGAAGATGCCTTGATAGTATTAAAGATGTTATGGATGAGATTATAATTGTGCATGATGGCAAATGTGATGATAAAACCATAGACATTTGCAAAGAATATACTAATAAAATATTTGTAAGGGATTATATTGGTGAGGCAGAGCCACATAGGCCTTTTTGTTATTCAATGGCAAGTGGAGAATGGATTCTATGGATAGATGCAGATGAATTTTTATCAGAAGAATTAAAAAAATCTCTAAGAGATATGACTAATGCTAAAGATGTAAATGGATATTTGGTTGCATATGAGGTACCTTACAAAAACACTGTACTAAAAAGAATTGGTTTAGGAAATGCGTATAGAATGTGCCTTTTTAAGAGAGATAGCTACTCAATGAAAGGGATTATCCATGAAACACCAACTGTAAAAGGTAAAATAGTAAAGGTAGACTTTTTACTGAAGCACAGGCCGTTATATAATCCTTACTCATTCAAAACATTTAAAACTAAAGACTTGAAATGGGCATATAAGCAGGCACAGCAATTTATTAGTGATAATCGTGCAAGCTATCCTTCATTTTGTTATATTTTCAGAGGGATTTTTTTATTTGCTTTTGTTGTTTTGAAAGGAATTATACATGGTTCATATTTAAATGGCGTTGCCGGATTGAAAATATCTTTTTTAGAGGGATTATACAATTACTATGTTAATTGGTATGTATTTGTGATGAAAAATGAAAAAGGCAATTAATCAGGAAAGCGACCAAAGCTCGAGATACGCTAATTACAGGGCATTTGATGATGGAAAGTATTACATTTTAAAGGTTTATGAGATTATTAAGAGATTAAACTCGGATTATCATTTTAAGAAGGCATTGGATGTTGGATGTGCTGATGGATCTTTCTCTGCAAAATTAATGAAAGATTTTGGGTTTGATTGTTATGGGATTGATATCTCGGAAGGCGCTGTCAAGTTGGCATGTGATTCAGGAATTAAGGCTACTCAATATAATCTTGAGAAACCTTTGCCATATCAGGATAATTTTTTTGATTTGATATCTGCTTGTGAGACAATTGAGCATATTTACGATACGGATTTCTTTATATCTGAATTAACAAGAGTTTTAAAACCTAAAGGGATATTAATTTTAACAACGCCGAATTTGGTATCCTTAGTTAATCGCATTAAGGTTTTATTAGGAGCATATCCAGCTTTTGTGCCTGAGTATAGAATTGGGAAAGAAGAAGCAGGGCATATAAGGGCATATACAATTCCCGTGCTACAAAGGCAACTTAATGAGCATGGTTTGAGGATAGTTATAAAATCCTCCCCAAATATAACTTTTCCGATGGATAATAAGTTTGTTCCGAAATTCCTTAAGAAAGCCGCAATCAGGTTAGGCGATGTTTTTCCGACAATAGGAAGCCATATGATAGTGGCTGCTGAAAAGTAAATCTGATTTGGTCATTGATGTTATTAGAAAAGGATGCTGATAAGATGAGAAGGTTTATTGAGAGAGCTAAATAAAAACATTAGCTATTTTTAAAAGCAAATCCATTTTCTCTTTTGGAAGAGTTCCTATATGACGCTTTGCAATTTTTTGTGTCCTTTTTTTAATGTAAGCAACTTTTATATTTCGCTTTAAATTATCGAGTCTTTTCCTTATCTCAGTTACATCTCCAATATATTCGTTAGCGTCCCATGGTTTTAGAATATAGTTCACTGAACATATACCATAGTCTATTATAGCTAAGAATATTCCAAGTGCGTTTCCTAAGTATTCAGCTTCTTTTAATCTCTCCTCTTCTTTAACATCCTGTGCGAATCCAAGATTATTCAATACTTGTATAAAACTCGTAGATATTATATCCCTATCTACATTTTTGGTTTGGTACATTTTTTTGTAACTATCATAAGAATGTTTAAATCCTCTCATAAAAATAGGATATAATTGAGATTGTATTTCTTTCTCAAATATTTGTTTAAATTCTTCAACTGAAGTTCGTCTATCTTTCCTATCGTCACTTCCTCCAAACATAATCTTGATTATCATTCATGGATATATATATATATCGTAATCTCTATATAATAGTATTAATTCATAGAGCAGTAAGATTTAAATATTTCAATTCTTACCAATACTATTGAAGTAAGATGCATAAAGTAAAAGTATCCTCAAAAGGGCAGTTGGTTATACCGCAGGAGATGAGAAATTCCCTAGGAATAAAAGAAGGTAGTGAGGTTTTCATGGAAAATGTAAATGGTAAGATAGTTATCATGCGAAGTGCAAAAGAGATTGTTGACAGAATGATTCAGCTCGGAAAAGAGGCACCGCTAAAAATTTCCCGAGAAGAAATAAAGGAATCAAGGAAAGAATGGAAAAGAGAATAGGAATTGACACTTATGTATTTATAGATTTATTTTCAGGGGAAGAAAAGGCTGAAAAAGTCAGGACAATAATTGAGGATATTGCTGATGGAAAAACAATTGGATTTTTATCGGCAACAGGGATATCAGAATTGTATTACCATCTTAACAGACTACATGGCGAGCAAATTGCCGACGACAGAGTAGAATATATTATAAACCTGCCAAATCTGGTTATAGTTTCTTTGGGTGAAAAAATATCTCTCTTGGCTGGAAAGTTAAGAACAAAATATTATAAGAAGAATATAAGGGAAATTTCATATATTGATTGTATGCACCTTGCAACTGCCTTATCTTCAGATTGTGATAATTTTGTAACTGGAGATAAGGATTTTAAGGATGTATCTGAATTAAATGTAAAAATTATTTGAGGCATAAGCTGAATTAAAATGAACCCAAAATCATATTTCGGTCCTTATGGCGGGCAGTTTGTTCCTGAAACATTGATGCCTGCTCTCGAGGAATTGGAGAGGGCTTTTAACAGTTATAGGAATGACAAGAAGTTTAATTCTGAGTTAAATGAGCTTTTGAAGAATTATGCAGGCAGGCCAACGCCACTTACTTTTTCCGAGAGGCTTTCCAGAAAATTGGGATGTAAAATTTATTTGAAGCGAGAGGATTTGGCTCATACAGGGGCGCATAAGATAAACAATGCTCTCGGACAAGCACTGCTTGCAAAGTATATGGGCAAGACAAGATTGATTGCTGAGACAGGAGCGGGCCAGCATGGTGTGGCAACTGCTACTGCCGGTGCAAAGCTTGGATTGAAAACAGAGATTTACATGGGCAGTGTTGATATGGAGAGGCAGAAACCGAATGTTTTCAGGATGAGATTAATGGGAGCAAATGTAATTCCCGTCGAGTCTGGCTCAAAGACTTTGAAGGATGCAATCAATGAGGCAATGAGAGACTGGACTGCTAATGTTAAATCAACACATTATCTTCTCGGAAGCGCACTTGGACCGCATCCTTATCCAACTATGGTGAGGGAGTTTCAGATAATTATTGGAAGAGAGGCAAGGATGCAAATTCTCGAGAGGGAAAATCGTTTGCCGACTGCAATTGTTGCATGTGTTGGAGGAGGAAGCAATTCTATTGGAATATTTTATGAGTTTCTCGATGATGAAAACGTAAGGTTGATTGGTGTTGAGGCAGGAGGCCTTGGAATAAAATCTGGAAAACATGCTGCAAGATTTGCCGACGAAAAACTTGGAAGAAAAGGAATCCTTCATGGCACACTTACTTATGTTCTTCAGGATAAATATGGACAGATATACAATACACATTCTGTTTCTGCTGGATTGGATTATAGTGCAGTTGGTCCAGAGCATTCTTACTTTAGAGACTTGAAAAGGACAGAGTATAGTTATGTGACTGACAAGGAAGCCTTGGATGCTTTTAGTCTCATCTCGACTGAAGAAGGCATTATTCCTGCTTTAGAAAGCGCTCATGCAGTTGCCTATGCTGTTAAGCTCTCAAAGCAGATGAAGAAGAATGATATTATTCTGATTAACTTAAGTGGACGAGGAGATAAAGATTTAGAAACAGTTGGGAAGTATATTGAATGATTTGGGAAAAAATAAAAGCACGCTCGGAAGTTACTCTTTCTAATCATCGCTTTCGCTCATTGGGTGTTCACTTCACTCATTGCGTGCAATAATAGATAAAATGGTATCCTTTTAATATTTTCTTGTTGACTGACTTACCAAACATATCTACATTTATCGTTATAGCAAACGACAGAAGTATAATGGCGGAAGTAAATAATCAATCTTATCAATATTTTCCGCCACTTATATAACAAAGATTATATATCTCCTCATCCAGATAAGAAATTGGGGTAGAAATTTATGTAGGCATCTAAAAATAATTTGGAGGTACTAACATGAAAAAAATAATTTCTTTTTTGTTAATAATGCTGGTTGCAAGTGCTATTTTACCAACATTTGTTTTTGCGGCAGCCAATACTTATATTAAAGACGGAAAATTCACATATGTAACAAGATATGAATCAACAGGTTTTTACGCTCCATGTGCTAAGTCCGGAAGAGTAAAAGGTGGGCATGTAAATTTAGAGGTATGGAAAAAGAAAACGAAATTAACTAATTGGCACATAGGCTGGGATGAGCAGTGTCTTATATCGCATGATAGTGTATCGGGTAAATGCGAGAGAGTTTGTTATGAAAAAAAAGGAAAAGGCAAAATTGGGGATACTCTTAAATCACTTTCAATCAGCAATAGTGCAATTCGTGCCATTGAATCATCCAAAGGCGCATTAAGGGATTTTGATAAATTAGGACTAAGCAAAGGAAGTAGTCCTTATTTAGTATATTTCTCAGCCATAGGAGCATTTATTGCAGCAGCATCAGTGGCAATTGGCTATGTGATTTATAAGACTATAAGTTGTTATTATGCTGGATGTGCTGCTTAAGCAAAAGATTTTTAATTGTTTATTCTTTTTTAATATTAAAATGACAATATACAAGAAAGCAGGTTTTCAGACGGAAGAGAATCGTAGGAGTGCCCTACTCTTTAGTATTCTCAGATTTTTGAAGAGTAGCAACATTGTAGAGATAGCTATATTCAATTTTGATAGTGCTACAAAATCAAGATTAAAACGATTAGAGAAGTATTTGATTTTTGTCAAAAAAGGAGGAGAATCAAAATATCCATGTAAAACTTATAAGTACAATACAAAAATATTTACTGAATATGATAATTATCCCCATATATTTAAATACGTTGCAGATGAGATATTTTTTGATGTTTTTGAAGAAATTATTTTTCAGATACTTCCAAAATCAACAATCCTTATTAGAAGGAAAAGTGAAAATGAGAAAAAGAGTACACTCCAATTAGTTGACTTTAAACGAGACAGGATTAAGAAAGGAAGTATCTATATTTGTGATAATGGACTGAATGTGTTTGGCTATTTTGACAGTGAGTTGATTAGTGTATTAAAGAGCAAAGGATTTAAGAACAAAGTTGAGCTTAATAAATTAAGATTGCCTTCTGCCAAAAATGTCTATATCAGAGAAGTGGATTAGAATGGAACTTATTGTTGCAAAAAGTTTGTATAAGAAATATGGAACAGTTAATGCGCTGGATGATATCACTTTTAATATTAATACAGGAGACAGAATTGGTATATTAGGGCAGAATGGCGCGGGCAAAACCACTTTATTGATGATTCTGGCAGGATTGAGGTATCCTACTTCCGGCGAAATAAATTTTTCTGGAGAGAAGTTGAATAGAACAAATCGCAAGGAGATTTCTAGAAAACTCGGAATTGTTTTTCAGGAGAACAGTTTGGATAGGGATTTAACTGTTATAGAGAATCTGACACTTCATGGAGTTTTGTTTGGGATGTCCCAAGAAGTGATTAAAGAGAGGATAAATTTCTATATTAAAACAATTGGTATTGATTCGTTTAAAAATTCGCTAATAAAGAATTTGTCAGGAGGTCAAAAGCAGAGAGTTGAGATAGCAAAGGCATTATTGCATGATCCAGAAATATTATTGTTTGATGAGCCTACTGTTGGTCTTGATGTAGAAATGCGCAGAGATATTCGCACTCTGATTAAAAGCATAACAGAGCAAAAGAAGAAAACTATCTTAATTGCTTCGCATTATCTTGAGGAAATTGAAGAGCTTTGTGACAAGGTAATTATTCTAAAGAATGGGATTGTTGTTATTCACGAAGATATAAATCGCCTGAGGCAAATGAAAACTAAGGAACTCAAGGTGAGATTTGCTTCCTCTGTCAATAAAGATTTTTTGGAGAATCGGCTCAAGAAAAAGATAAGTTATGAGCCGAATAGCGGAGTATACATTATTCCAGTTATAGATAATCAGGATGTTTTACAATGTATGAATGAGATTTTAAAAATGGATATACTATCTTTTAATTTCTCTGCTAAGTCATTGGAAGAGATATATCTTAATGTTTTGGAGGGAAAGTAGGTTGATAAATCTGAATCTCATTTTGGTTATGGGAAGGCAATCATTTGTTAAGATGCTCCGTTCCAAATCTGAGAACATTACAAGTTTATTGGAGTTTCTTATTATTATTCCATTGATTTTATTCATTGTTAGCACTGGTATTGTTGGAAATGATTTTCTGCTTAGGGCAGCTGTACTTCTGCTGTTTTTGAATACCATTACATTAGCTAGTTCTGTCGGCATGTCTATTATTATAAAAAGGAAGGAAGGTGTTTATAGAGAGATATTAAGTTCTCCGTCTTCTAATTTGTCAATTTTTATTGGTTTAGTAATTGGTAATGTTATTTTTCTTTTTTTTAGGAATGCTATTCTTCTTTTAATAATGGAGATTTTTGGTATTGGACTGGATTTTTTTACATTTTTTTTGCTCCTTTTTGCAACAGTTGCTATATCGCCAGTTATACTCCTTATTGCAATTATTGTCTCTTCTAAAATTGAGAACGTGCGTATGCTGACAGTTTCTGCAACCATCTTCACGGTTTCACAATTTATTTTGTCAGGAATTCTTGTTTCGTTCAATGAGCTAAGGTGGATTGTCCTGAATCCTCTTGCATTTCCTGCAGATTTGTTATTGTTTGTTGCCGGAGTGGAAACCAATTTTCCTTTATTTATAGACGTGTTATCAACTTTATTCTTATTTGTGATAGGTTATATTTTAGCTAATTTTTATTTTTCAAGGATTGAATGTTGAACACCCACAGAATATTTTATATACTACCAAGACGATAAACTTCTCTAAATAAAAAAGAGGCTTAAATGGCGCAATCTATTCCTCAAGGAGTTCAAACACAGCAATATCCACAGAATCAGGGAAATAACTCTTCTTCGCAAAATAATCCTCAGCAGAAAAAAAGATGGAGAGAGTTGATGAAATTTCAGCTTCAAGAGGCAAGACAAAGATTAGCTGAATGGAATGAAAACAGGAAAGCAAGAAAAGAAGGAAGAAAGCAGAGCAAATCAGATAGAAAAAGCGACAAGGTGCAGGGAGATAATTTTTCAAATGCCCTGACAGGCAGCAATGAAAGAGTATCTTTAGGCGGATTTCTGAGACTGGGCGGATTACTTCTCTGGATTTTGGATGTGTTCCTATTCGCTTATGGATTCAGGCAAAAATTTAATTCTTATTATTATCTGCATATTGCGTTTGCGATTGCTGCTTATTTTAGTTTCCCACGGAAAGTAAGAAAGGATTATTTGTTTCCTATCAGTGGAATACTTGCTATATTTATCATACTCCCAACAGCGCAGCACTATTTTGATTTATTCCTTGCAAGAGCAGTTATTACCTCAGGGAATGTATTTTTAGATTTTCTGATATATATCTGGCTTACACCAGTGCCTTATCCTTTCTGGTTTTATTATGGATTGTCATTCAGACGGGATTCTAAGGATTTATCTGCGAAAACATTCAAAGTATTTCAGTTTGTATTTGTAACATTGCCGATAATAATCCTTGTCTGGAGTTTACTTCAGTCAGAGGCAGTTGCAGATACTATTGATAAAAATCTGGCAATAAATACAGGCAACTCTGTCAATCTTGGAACTATTGCTAATGCTGGTGACCGTGTTAAAGATGTGATAATCAAGACAGCAAAAGAAGGCATAAAAAAAATTACAGAACTTCCAAAGCAGATAGCTCTTGAAAAGGAAAAATCTCTTGAGTATGCCACAGGCGGCTATTATCAGGGACAGGTTGAGGAAAAAGCAGTAGAAGAGCTGGGTTTGTTCATTGAAGAGGTTAAATCTTCTCAACTCTATTTCTTTGATGATGAGAATGCTATTGTGTGGGCTACTTTGAGGGCAAGGACACTTGATAAGGAAAAAGCAATGGATGTAAAACTTGAATGCATTGCTGGAGATGAGAATGCTAAGGATAAATATACAACAGGAAGCATTGTTCCGTCTGAAAGCTCTGCAATTAAGGTTTATGGATATGAACAACATGATGTAGGATGCGAGCTGTCTAATGATAAAGTTAAGAAACTTGGTCCAGGCATTCATCCTGTTAAGTTTAAGGCGGCTTTTGATTTTAAGACTCAGGCATATCTCAAGACTTATTTTATGGACAGCAATGTCAAGCGTTCTTTGCAGAGAGAAGGGATTGATATTTTCAAGCATTATGGAATTACTGATACTTATCCTATAGCAAAGTTTACAAATGGACCAGTGAAGATTGGCGCTGAGATTACAAATAATCTTCCGATAGGAATCAGCAAGAATGAAAGAATTCTGCCGAGACTGGGGATTACTGTTGAAAACCAGTGGAATGGGAAGATTGATAAAATTGTGTCTTTGAGAATTTATGTTCCCGACGGAATTAAGCTTTCAAATTGCCCTCTTTTACAGCCAGAGAGTGTTGATAAAGATGGTGCAAAGTATAATCTATATACGGTTGATTTAAAGAGCAGTTCTCTTAAAGAGCATTCTAAAAATGTTGACAAGTATTTTTCTGTTAACTGCATTATGAGCGAGATAGATTCTTTAATTGTTTTGGCAGGCAATTCTATTTCAACAAGATATGTTCTTATTGAGACAGATTATGATTACCAGATGGATAAGTCGTTTAATATCGAGATTAGAAAGTCCCGCTCTACAGAGGAAGAGGAAATAGACAATACTATCAAGGAGAATGAGGTTGAGAATTTTCCGCTTGCGCTTTCTAATGCAGAGAAGAGGAGCAATGGCTTAAGTTTATTGGTTGATGTAGGCAATGAATGTGTCGAGGGGAATAAGGATAAAGCAAAGGAGCTTATTGAAAGCACAAAGTATTTTGAGATGAATAATCTGAGGGCTTTGGTAGATTCTGCTGAGCTTTGTTCAGAGCAGTTTTATATCGGGATTAAGGACAGGATAATTGATTCGAGTGATTATATTATGAATGCCCTCGAGAGTGCAAAAGCCAAACTTCCTTCTTTTGATTCTTCAGAGCGCTCATCGAGAGAGTCTGACTGGAAGAGAGTTGCTGTGAAGGCAGATACAATTATTTACAGCGCGATTAAAAGTCTTGAGTCAATTAAGGGAAAAGGAATAAATATTAATGATGAGGATATTTCCAAGGTTAAAAATGTCCATGAAAGAGTTGTGCAAGCGCAGAAATCCGAGTAAATCTGTTGTTATGGCAGGTTTGATGATTTTGGTGATTTTTATTTATGGATGCAATAATAATTCTTCCGGCTCAGGCAGTGGAGGAGGTGGAACAATAACAAATAATAATGTTTACAGAGGTTCAAATGCATTGGGCATTAATTTTATCCGCGATATGCCGCCTGCCGAGGTTTACGACGAAAATTCTGAGTTTGTTATTGGCTTGGAACTGAAGAATGAAGGCACTCAAAATATTTCTGAAGGGATTCTTAGTGTGGGTGTTGAGAGTGATTATATTGAGATGAAAGGCACTCTCAAGCAAAGGGATACTTTGGCTTCTTATGAGAATATTGAGGGAAAGAATAATGCGATTAAATTTAATGTCGGCGGAAAAAGCATCCTGACGCCTAATGGAGAGAAAGGCATTGTTTATTTTAGCGGAGTAGCGAGAAAGTTACAGACACAGAGCCAGTCTCTTCAGTCGAAAATTTCCGTGAATGCGTGCTATAATTACAAAACTATTGCTGTTCCTATTGTGTGCATTGATACTGATTTTACTAACAACAATCCTTTCCAGAAAAGCTGTGTTGTGAATGATGTAAGCATGGATTCACAGGGCGCGCCTGTTGCGATTACAAGTGTAAAGTATAAGATGCTTCCGAGAGGAAATATGGTGGAGCCGGAGTTTTTTATAACGATTGAGAATAAGGGAAACGGCGAGGTCATTAATCCTCTGTCTGGTTTTGTCGAGGGAGTTTGTGGACTTTCGAGCGATATTTTTGAGAAGAATAAGGATGATGAGAATGAAAAACAGATTTCTATTTTTAATGTTGTTAAAGTAAGTGTATTCTTAGGCGCTGACCAGAAAGAACTTGACTGCATTCCAAAGGATGGATTAAAACTAAAGGATAAGAAATCAGAGCTAAAATGCACTCTTGAAAGCGGCATTGAAACAACAGAAGGCACTTACTCGACTCCTTTGCAGATTATAATTGAGTATGGTTATACTTTAAGCGCTTCAAAGGATATTTTGATAAAGAAATCTGGGCAATAATTCCAATAGTTTTTTATACCAACAAATTACTCTTTTTTCGAGGAAAAATGCTACTTTTGTATTGCCCAAAATGCAGGAATAAAATGAAGTATGATACAAAGGATAAATCTCTTGCAAAAAAGCGCAAAGTTTGTGTTTACTGCGGCAAGAGTTTTAGCGTGATTGAGCATATTGTAGAGAGGATTTAGCATTAATTTTGAAAATGGAGAATAATAACGAAGCTTCAAATAATATCAATGGCAATTCTAATCCTTCAGAAGAGAGAATTGTTCACAGAACTATTGAAAGCGAGATGAAGCAGTCATATCTCGATTATTCTATGAGTGTTATTGTCGGCAGGGCATTGCCGGATGTCAGAGACGGATTAAAGCCGGTTCACAGAAGAGTTCTTTATACAATGTGGGAATCAGGATTATTGCATAACAGGGCTTTCAAGAAATCTGCAAATGTCGTCGGAAATTGTATGGCAAAATACCATCCACATGGAGATTCTGCAATTTATGATACACTTGTCAGGTTGGCTCAGAATTTTTCCATGAGGTATATGCTTGTTAATGGACAGGGAAATTTTGGCTCTATTGATGGAGATTCTCCGGCGGCCATGCGATATTGTGTAACTGGAGATACCCTATTATTAACAGACATTGGAATGCTGCCAATTGAAAATATCTCGCCTAAAGAAGAGAGCAATATCAACCTTACAATCCTCAACTATCAAGGAGAAAAAAAGAATACTGTCAAATTCTTCAATTCTGGAAAGCACAAAACTATCAAGATTACTACTGAACAAGGTTATGAACTTGAAGGCACATCAAATCATCCTGTTTTATGCTGGGCGCTTGATGAATTTAGCAAGCCATCTGTCAAATGGAAACTTCTCGGAGATATGACTAATAAAGATTATGTAATACTTAATAGAGGGCATTCCCTGTTCTGCCAAAAAGACGTTCCACTCAAGGATTATTTTCCAGTAGATAAAAATCTCAAGGATATAAAACTTCCAGAGCAGATGAATCCTGAGCTTGCTTTCTTATTGGGATTGCTTGTTTCAGAAGGAAGTTTCCACCAAAATAAGATAATATTCAATAACAAGGATATGGTTCTTTATGAAAAGGCAAAAGAGATAATCACTGAGCAATTTAGAGGGATTCAGCTTTATGAGAGAGAGATTAAAGGTGACTGTAAGGAGTTTGAGATATATCACCAGAAAGTTGTCCGGTTCCTGAAAAATATCGGATTGAAAGAAGCAAAATCAGATGCAAAGGAAATACCGTTTACTGTCCTGACTTCTTCTAAAAAAACTATCAAGGAATTTCTCGTCGGGCTTTTTGAGGGTGATGGCTCTGTTGGATTTAAGCAGGACAAAAGGCATAATGGCAAATCAATTGAGCTGGCTTATGATTCAAAGAGCAGGAAATTAATTTTGCAATTGAAGATAGTTCTGCTGGATTTTGGGATTGTAACGACTTCTCCATACAAGGATAAGAGAAGCGATTGTTTTAAGCTGATTATTTCAGGATATGAGAATATAAAAAGATTCAATGAAGAGATTGGCTTTTTTTCAGAGAGGAAAAACTCAATTCTTGCTAAGTGCAGTTCGTTAAACCCAAACAGGATGAGCAAGACTGATTTTATACCTTATCTCAACGAATATCTAAGAGAGAATTATTCAGGTGAATTTTTCGCCAAAAATAATTTTGACAGATACAACAACCTAAAAAAGAATTTCCAAAGATTGCTAACTTATCTCAAGCATTCTGACAAGAAACTTGTTGAATGGATACTTAATAATAATTATTTCTTCAATAAAATAAGGAATATTGAGAGGAACGAAAAAGAAGAATATGTGTATTCAATAAAAGTGGATAGCAAATGCCATTCCTTCATAGCAAACGGATTTATCAACCACAACACTGAGGCGCGCCTCAATAAACTTTCAGAGGAAATGCTCCAAGATATTGACAAAGAAACTGTAAAGTATATTCCTAATTTTGACGGCTCAACACAAGAGCCAACTGTTATGCCATCGAAAGTTCCTAACCTGCTTTTGAATGGAAGCTCCGGGATTGCAGTCGGCATGGCTACAAATATTCCACCCCATAATCTTGGAGAAGTTGCTGATGCAGTTTCAAGAGTCATTGATAATCCTGATTTAAGCGTTAATGATATTATGGTTTCTCTTCCCGGACCTGATTTTCCAACTGGCGGAATTATCTGCGGAAGAAGCGGAGTTTTGCAGGCGTACAAAACAGGAAGAGGAAAGATTGTCCTGAGGGCAAGGCATGAGATGGAAAATGGAAACATCATTATCAAGGAAATTCCGTATATGGTGAATAAGTCTGAATTAATAAGCCATATTGCAAGCCTTGTAAAAGAGAAAAGAATAGAAGGAATTTTTGATATTCGCGATGAGTCTGACAGAGAAGGAATAAGGGTTGTTATCGAGCTGAAAAATGCAGAGCCAACTATTGTTCTGAATCAGCTTTTCAAGCATTCGAGGTTGCAGACAACTTATGGAATAATTATGCTTGCTCTGGACCACAATGTTCCAAAGGTTCTGGATCTGAAGGAAATTATTGTGAAGTTTATCGCGCATAGAGTTGAGGTTGTTAAGAACAGGGTTGCTTTTGATTTGAGAAATGCAAAAGACAAGGCGCATATTCTCGAGGGGCTTTTGATTGCTTTAGAGGATATTGACAGCGTGATTACAACAATCAAGGAAAGTGTAAATGTTCAAATCGCAAGAACAAATCTCATCTCAAAATATACTCTGAGCGAAAAACAAGCAACTGCAATTCTTGAGATGAGATTGCAGAGATTGACTTCAATGGAACAGGAGAGCATAAGGAATGAACATTCTGGTTTGCTGAAACTTATTGCTGAGCTTGAGAGCATTCTTGCATCTGAGCAGAAGATAAGGGATATAATAAAAAAAGAGCTTGCTGAGTTGAAGGAGAATTATTCTGATGAGAGAAGGACTTTGATTACTGACGAGGAAATTACTGATATTGACATGGAAGACTTGATTGAAGAAGAGACAATGGTTGTTACAATAACAAAAAGCGGGTATATCAAAAGATTGTCAATGGATGTTTACAGGCAGCAGAGAAGAGGAGGGAAAGGAATTACTGCGACTTCAACAAAAGAGCAGGATTTTGTTTCTGATTTGTTTATTGCAAGCACGCATGATTATATCTTGTTTTTTACTGACAAGGGCCAAGTGCATTGGCTCAAGGTATATAAGATTCCAGAAGCGTCGAGAGTTGCAATGGGAAGACCGATAATAAATATGCTTGCGTTGAATTCCGACGAGAAAATTACTGCGTTTGTGCCTGTGAAAATTTTTGATGATTCCTCTTATCTGATTATGGCAACAAGGAAAGGCACTATCAAGAAGACTAAATTGAGCGCATATGACAATCCAAGAAAGTCCGGCATCAGGGCAATTACTCTCGAAGAAGGTGATGAGCTTATCGGAGTGAAAGTCTGCGACGGAAACAAGGAAGTTATTCTCAGCACAAAGGAAGGATTTTCTGTGAGGTTTAATGAGAATGACATAAGGCAAACAGGGCGTTCAAGCATGGGAGTTCGGGGCGCAAGGTTAAGGAAAAGTGATTCTGTTATCAGCATGAACATTGTAGAAGCAGGGGATACTTTGTTTACAATTACTGAGAACGGATATGGAAAGAGGACAAAGATTGAAGAATATCGGCTTGTGAGAAGAGGTTCGCTTGGAGTGATAAATATTAACTGCTCCGAGAGAAACGGCAAGGTTGCTGCTGTCTTAACAATTAAGGATTCCGACGAGGTAATGGTTATTTCAATGAACGGTGTTCTTATCAGGATTCATGCTTCTGGTGTTTCTGTTATCGGCAGGAATACCCAAGGCGTGAGGATAATAAAACTTGATGATAAAGATGTTGTTGTGGGTGCTGTCAAGGTTATTGACTCAGGCAGTTCAGACATCGCCAGCGCGAGTTTAGAATGATTGGAATTGCGATTGCTTCTAAAGGCATAGAGGATGTTTGCGCTCGGGAAATTAGCGAGTTAATTAATTCTCATGCTGAAATCAAAGAAGGGTTTGTAAAATTCAGTTTCAACAAATTTGAAGATTTATGCGAATTATGTTTCAGGACTCAATCTGCCGAGAAGGTTCTTTATCTTCTCGCTGAATCAAGTTTTTCCGACGGAAATTTAATCGAGAAAGTTGAAGAAACAATAAAAAAAATTGATTTCTCCTTCTTAAAAAATGATCTGCATGATTTTAGCATTGAAATCCTATCGCAAGAACATTCTGTAAATTCCATTGTTATTGATGGAAGCCTTCTAACCAAGATTGAAAAAATAATTAAGGAATCTGTTTCTGACATTAAGAATAATAATCCTCAAAAAACCATGCTCAAATTCCTAATTCTTAGCTCTAAAAATCATTTTTATTTTGCTCTGGATTTTTCAGGGTTTGATTTGAGCAAGAGGCGGTTCAGGACACAACAAAAACCCGATTTGCTGAAACCAACTATTGCTTATGCACTGGTGAGAATGGCTCATTTTTCCGACTGCGAAACATTGCTTGAGCCATTGACTTCCGACGGGATTATATCTATTGAAGCTGGGTTGTATATTGAGGGTGTTTCTCCCAATCATTTTGTGAAGGACAAGTTTGATTTTCTGTATTTGAGATTTTTGTCAGGTGTGAATTTTGATAAGGTTTTTTTGTCTGGACAAAATAAAAAATCAGAATACAAGATTTATTGCTATGACAAGCTTTTGAAGAATGTTTTTATCGTCAAAAAAAATGCAGTTGCAGCAGGCATAGGAAAGAAGCTCCATTCAAGCAGGGTTGATTTGGAGTGGATTGATTTGAAGTTTAAGGAAAAGTCAGTTGATAAGATTGTTGCGGAGATTCCTTATGATAAAATTTCTTCAAGCAAAACGTGCAGGAATTTTTTTAATTCAGCGTCAATGGTTCTTGCAAAGAAAGGAAGGATTGTTCTGGCTGTGCAGAATAAAAAAGAGATTATAGAGAGTGCCGAGAAGTACGGCTTTGTGTGTGTTGCTGAGAAGGAAATATTTGATGGAAGAAAACGGTTTTATGCTCTTGTTATAGAGAGAAAATAAAAACCAACAGCAAAATTTAAATATTAAGCACTCTCAAATGGCAGTGAGGTGTATAATATGTTCAAAAATAAAAAAGGTCAGGGTATTTCCATTAATGCTATTATAATAGCCGCTATTGCACTTATTGTGCTTGTTGTGCTTGTAGCGATATTTACCGGCAAACTCAGTGATTGGGTCGGAAGCATAACAGGAATTAGCGGAGACGGCAAAAAAACATGCAGTGATCAGCTAGGAACTTTTGAGCAGCAGGAAGTCTGCGGTACTAAGAATGGAATTGTATTGAATTCAAAGGATAGAGAAGGCGGAAAAATTTGCTGTAAAGTCAGAGCATAATTTTTTTCTTTTATTTTTTTACTTCAAAGAAACCGGCTTCATGTTCTTCCATGCAATATCGAACAGATTGTCCAATGCCGCCGCAAAGAACGGTGTGTTTACCCATATTCCAATGTCATAGGTTGGATGGACTTCTGTATCGTCAAGAACCATGAATATCAGGTCTTTTCCGTCCACAATGCAGAATCTTGCCCTGCTGTCTGTGCTTCTTACTTCTGCCAATGGACTGATTTCTTTTACTGACTGCATGCATTCTTTTGTTATCGGCGCAGCGATTCTTATTCTTACTCCGCGCTTTTTCAGTTTTTCAAATATTGGCTTGAGCCCTTCTACTTTT
>ORJL011736548.1_pt1 | contig 46652 bp, 47 predicted proteins | sample 1779941 | NCBI WGS metagenome assembly ORJL01 (sample SAMEA104232317, study PRJEB22302) | groundwater metagenome | biome: forest; feature: aquifer; material: groundwater | place: USA | collected 2011-08-07 | depth 5.8 m | reverse complement strand
TAATGCATCATCTTCTCATAAGTCTCGTCAAGAATTACATCCAACGCCTTATCAAGCGCATTTAATCTTCTGGATTCATCCCCTTCGTACAAAGAGCTTTCAATCAAGTGGAAAGATTCAATGAACTCTATATTCCATTTTTTCCATGTATCAAGATATAAGTCAAGCGACTCTTTTACTGAAGAATACGTTTCAGTTTCAACATCCCAAAGCACCTTTTTCAAGTCCAATGAAAGCGGCGGCGCAAGATGCTGGCTTGCAAACTGTATTGCATTTTCCAGGTTGGATGTGTGCCTCATGTATGTAACAACATAGAAAATGCACAAAACCATCTGGTTGCTTGCCTTGAGGCGCCAGTTATTGGCTAAAAACTCAGGGACTTTGCCAAGAGGTTTTATTGATATAACTGTCCCAATCAAAAACAAGAAAACAAAAAACATCGAGTCAAAAATCAAAAATGCAAGCAATGAGCCAAAGATTGCTGACACTAATGGGATTAAAAAAGAAAAAGAGACAGCGCCTGCAGGAGTAATTTCAAGATGCGTTATGTTTATTGCTTCCTGCAAAGCCTCTGCTTTTTTCGCATCGGGCTTTATCTTAAGCAGCTTTTCACTTAAATTGCACAGATTCTCGTACAAGGTCATGTGTTTTGGAAGAAATTCTGCCTTAAACTCTTGGTATTCCTTCGTTGTTGGCTTTGAAGGCTGCTCTTCAAGTTTTGCGCCCAGTTCTTTCTCTAGATGAGCCTTATAAATCTGCATCAAATCCAATAATTTCTGCTTGTCTATCTCTTTTGGCATAGTTTACAGAATAAATCTTCACCTCTTTTATTTTGAATCTTTATTGTTAATTTCTACATTGCTTAGTTTTTTGAATCTTTTTGTTAACGTTATTTAATGAGTTTATTGAATGTTTTTTATCTCACAAGACGCGTTAAACGTCCTTGCCATTATTTTTTAATCAACAATATCAAAAACTAATGATTCACAGCCTGCTGTGAAAATCCATCTTCTTGACGTGCCTCTTCAGCCATTCATTCCAGTCAAAAAAGATTCTTTTTGAATCAAGAGCGCCTGTTTCTTCCCTTATGATTTCTGATATTTTATGGAACTGGTCATTGCTCTGTATCACGAAATCCGCTTCCAATAAGCTTAGATTGTTTGTCTTGTTGGCATAATCAAGCAAAGTTTCTTTTGTCTTGGCCCTTAAAAGAATGTTGTCCCATACTGCATCCCAGTTGCCAGCCCATTCCTTGACATTGCCTGCTATTGCCTTTAAGATTTCAGAGTCGCCGTCAATCAACTCTTCACTAGCCTCTAATTCATCTTTTTTTGAGCTGTATTTCATTAAATCGACAAAGCCTTTCTCCACTAAGGGATCCTGCTCCCAGTGCTTCCTGACTTCTGTAATCTGTGTAACTCTTCTCCAGCGATGTAAGCCGTCTGCGCTTCTTATAGGATTTGCAACAACAACAACATCAGTCGCTTTGAAGCTTGTTCTTGGCACCTGCAAGTCGTTCACAACCCTGTCAAAAACTCCATATGGAGAGTCTCCATGTATAGTGCCTGCAACCACATTTGCCAATGCTCCTATACGCATTGCCTCGTACAAAGCAAGAGCTTCCTTGCTTCTTATTTCTCCAATAATCAAAGCAGAATCGCCCATTCTCAGCGTGGTTCTAATGCCTTCATCTGCTGGAACTTCTGATGTGCCTTTTGACAGTGCAGCAGCAACTTTCAGTGATTGAATATTGTAGCCAAGCTTTCTCAAGGAATTTGTTGGCAGCTCTAAAGTGTTATGAGCAACTATATTCTCACAAACAAAGCTTTCATATTCAGGAACAGAAATATCATAGACAAAATCTTCAAAATCCTGAATTATCTCTATAGATTTAATTTCATCCCAAAATATATCTGAATTGGCAAGATTTGCTAGATTATGCTTTAACTCACTCTTTGGCATTAATTCAACTATCTGTGAGAGCTTTATTCTTCCGATGTTGTTGTCTCTAATTATATAATCATGATAATTAAAATCTGTATACTCTTTCAAGACTGCCTTTTTAGTTTCCAAAGGAAGGGGTATCATGTCAGAGGTGTCATGTGTACTAATCTTAGCGCATAATTTCCTAAGCTTTATATTTTTGTATTCTTGTAAAAAGCCTATATTTCGATGGAATATAATAAAATCTTTTACAGTACTTATGCTGGCATTGTAAGTTCCATCTCTTCTAAGTTTTCCAATTCTGAGATTAATGCCATATAAAGAAAGCAAGAATTGTAAATCTTTCAAAAGATTTATTGAAGCTAAAGGTATAACCAATTCTTTATCTGATGGGCATCCATCACCCGAAAAAATACCTTTTAAAATAAAAGATATCTGTCCTTTGGAGAGATTATAAACATATTCAGGGATTCTTTTTGTATAAGCATCTCCTTGAAGATTTAGGCATTCCTTCATTACTATTTTTAATGGTTTGGAATTTAACATATAAGAAACTCCGTCAGAATGTAACTTTCTATTTAAGTTGAATGAATTGGATATATTGTCAAATATTTGCCTATCTTCTTGGTCGTTGCACGATATTATGATGGAATTTTTGTCATAGCAACCATCAGCTATCCATAGGCCGATAAAAGTGAGAAAATCTTCTGTAAGCGCAATGTTTGTTGGTATTTTTGTTATGCTATTGCCATAGGAAAATAATATATCATTCTTTACTTTTAATCCCTGACCGATTAAGGATAAAAGTATCTTTTGTGGCAAAAAGCCTTTTTTAAACCAATTTCTAATTGTTGATTTATCATATCCTGCTTCTTTTCCAAAGTACTTGATTTCTTTTTTATAATCAGAAATTACCTTTTTAATAGAGTCTCCATAGAAGAAGGTTTTTGGGATTTTAACTAATTGCTCTAACAAATTTAAATTTTTAATTGGTTTATTGTTAATATCAATAAATCTTGGCACAGCTATGTGATTTCCTACTTTCAACTCATTCGCTTTTGCCTCTACTATTTTAGCTTGATTGTCAAGACCAAAAAGAGAATGATCCCCTGTCACTTTTATAGTTCTGCCTGTTCTTGTTGATATTTTATATATTGGTTTCTTTAATTTATGCCTTATAAACTTGCTTATACTTGCAAGCCTTATTTTTCCTTGCTTGTCCATAGCAAATACCTTAATGCCTTCTGGGTTGCCTGTAACTTCATGCTCTGTTAGATTGTACCATTTCCCGTATTTGTTGATTAACCCATCAATTAAAGCTCCTATGTTTGTTCTTTCAATTTTTCCGTTTCTATGAATGTATAAGCTACAATCTCCTGTTACACTATCTTCTATTGTTATTACCCTGTACTTTCTCATCAGCTCAACTAAAACTGCACCAAGCAAGCTAGTTTTTCCAGCGCTTCTTGTCCCTGCTATGAGCATAGACCTTGCGCCGTCAATCAAAAAGCTCAGAATGCCTGCTGCCAATGGATTAAGCATCTTGTTTTGCATGAATAATGGAAGAGTCCATGGCTTGTCGCGATGCCTTCTAAAAGCAAAAGCCAAGCCGCTTGGATTTAAAGGAGGCGCAACAACTGCAATCCTTGAATTTGCTCCGGGAATGCTCAGCTCCGTATCTAGAATTGGGTTAGCCTCGTCCAATGGCCTGCCGGAAATAAGCCTGAGCTTTGACGCCCACGATTCCGCCTCTGGAGTTGTTGGCACTATGTTTGTCCTGCAGTCAGCATAATCTTGATGCACTATAAACATTGGCATCTCTCCGAGTGGAGAATTAATTGTTATGTCCTGCACCTTTTCATCCTGCAAAAGCACTTCTATCAAGCCAAACCCAACTGTATATCTTACAAGGATTTTGGTCATTTCATCTATTTCCGCTGACGTCAGCATTAAATTGCGGTAATTTACAAGCTCGTCAATTAAATCAGAGCCTATGTTGTAAAAAACCTGCCTCATTCTGTCAGGCTCTATGAACTCCTGCCTTGTCGGCTTGTGCTCTGACATTATCTTTCTTGCCGTGTCCAGAATCTCATATTTTTCCTCGCTCAGCTTGAATTCAGGAGGCATCAAATGGTACAGGTACTGGACATTATCCGGCAATTCAAAAATTGTCACTTCCGTGTTTTTGTCAATTTCATAGCTGTCAATTTCCTCCCCATCCGCAGGAAAAGTGGACATAAGTTTTGTAAACATAAAATCAGGCCTTATGTCTGGCGTGAATATGCGCCTGTAAACAGACCTGTCGCCCAGCTTGTAGCCTGACAGATATTGTTTTGCAGCTTCAATCAGCTTTGTCTTTTCCATCAAGGACATCAAATACTGCAATACTGCAATATATTTTTTAGCGCAACTGATGTATGTTTGGTCAACTGTCCTGTCCATTCTTATCCTTTCGTCCCTTACCGTTCTTTTCAGCTCCACATAAGCGCCTATAGGATCCCTCTTCAGCAAATCCGATGTTATGTTTTGCAGGCTTGCATACCATTGAGCAGCCCACCTTACGCATTTTGGATCTGATAACAGATTTCCATAGCCAACTATGTCCCTTCTTTTTGTCAGTTGGGAATAAAGCTTGGATATCTCCTGGACCATCAATGTTTGGTCGTAGTCGTACTCGTAGTTTCTTTTTTGCGTGAACACAATTTTTGTGACTACGCCAGCTTCTGCAAGAATATCAACAGTCCTTGACATGCACACATAGTCATCTTCCAATGACGGCGCATGGGGGTATTGCTCCAAATCTATCAAAAGAATTATTTCCTCGCCTTCCCTCAAAATGTCATACGTGAAAGGCTTTTTTGTCTCCCCGAAAAGCGCCATTATTTTTTCGCCTCTTTTTTTTGATTATTTTAATTTAATGATTTATTGTTTTTAATTTTTTAATCTGTTCGCTTCGCTCACATTATCTTGGCGCCTCGGCATTCTGCTGTGAGGGTTTATTGGATTGTCCTCCTCCTCGGCGCAAATACATCGAAAATTCTCGGAATTTTCGAGTGTCATCGAAAATGCCATAGGCATTTATCGAGACATTAAAAGCGGTTACTTTAGACACTTTGCAGTCAAAAGTCGCTCTCGTAATTTTTTATTTTATTATTTTACTATAGTTTATTATTTGTTCTTATTTGACTTCAGCATTTCTATGGCAATCTCAATCAAATGGGACTTATTTCTGTATCTTCTATTCTCATCAATCTCTTTCTTTATCCAATTAGCCAATTCTTCATCGATTGTTGCGCTTATCGGCTTTTTCATTAACAAAACCTTTATATTATAATATATATTTTATATCATTAAGTATAGTTTATATTAGAAAATAATATAATAAATATTTAAAGGTTGTGGTTTTGGAGTTTTTGAATGATAAAGATTAAAAAGACATTTGAGATCATACAAGTAGATGGTACGCGCTCCATTGATGTTAAGTGCATGGAAAAAAGTTCGAAAGAACATCTTTAGATTAGAGTCTCTACCAAAATATAATGTGCCAGAAGATTTGGTTTTATTTAAAAAGTGGAAAAAAGGCAAGCTAAATGTAAATTTTGATTTTAAAGATTGGTTTAAAAATCTAGAAAAAATCAAGAAAAAAGGTATAAAAATACAAAGAGTCAGAATACTCTCTCTTCCCCTCTCAAATTATACAAAATATGAAATTGACGTGTGGAAGCATTCCATTAAATATGGCGAAAAAATATATTTTATTAAGTCAAAGAATTACCAAAAAATAAAAAAATTACTTCATTTCAAACCAAAAGATTTTTGGGCATTTGATGATAAAATCGTTGTGATTTTCTATTATAATAAAAAGGGAAATTTTATCAAAGAGGAGTTAATATCAAAAGATAAAATTAATAATTATAAAAGTCTGAAAAGAAAACTGCTTCAAAATTCAATTCCAATGAAACATTTTCTTAAATTAAAAATTTAATAAAATGCCAACCATAAAAATCTGCGCAGTTCAGTTCCAAATAAGCCCGGATTTCGGCAAAAACATCTCCAGATTAGGGCAATTTTTCAAAAAAGCAAATAAAAATGATTGTGATATTATCTGCTTTCCAGAATTGTTTTTGACAGGCCCTTTAAATAAGGAGAAATACAATCCAAATATTCCAATAGAAGCCAAAAAGCTGTTTTCCAGATTATCAGAAGATTATGGCTTATTTGCTGTAATGGGCTCTATAATAGAAAAAATAAACAATAATTTTTACAACATAAGCTATTTATTTGACGACAAAGGCAGAATTCTTGGAAACTACAGGAAGAATCATCTTGTGCAGAAATCAGAGGCAAAATACCTTAAGGCAGGCAGTGATGTTTCCGTATTCAAAACAAAAATAGGCAATATTGGAATCCAAATATGCCGTGACTTATTGTACCCGGAAATAACAAGAAGATTGATGCTGAAAAAAGCAGACATTGTATTCTGCCCGAGCTTCTGGAGCGCAAAATCCTCGTCTTATGATTGGATATACAACAACAAATATTTCAAGAATAAGATTCCAAAAGAGGTTGATGCTCTTGTTTCTGCAAGGGCCATTGAAAGCGAAGCAATTTTTGTTTATGCAAATGCGGCAGGCAGATTTAATGCAAATGGGATTAAGGACACTTTATTAGGAAGAAGCCAAATAGCACTTCCATTTTACGGCACGACTAATATGCTAAACCATAACAAAGAAGGCATCTTAGTAAAAGAAATTGATTTGGGCATTGTCAATGACGCAAAGAAAGTTTACAAGATTGAAAAGGATTTGAAGGATTACTACAAATAACAAAGTTTATATAATTTGCAATAAAGGCAGTATTATTTTAAAAAAAATAAAAATTTTTATTGAAATTGCTCTAATGTCAACAGCAAGAAGCACTAAAATGTTAACTAAAGGATAACTTTAACAAAAACGTTATAAAAAATTTAATAAAATTAAACATTAATAAAACCAATTAAAATGCCTTTACAAGATCCAACTTTGCCACCTCCGCCAAAAAAGCATGAGGGCATTCTGAGATTCTCCAAGCAGCAGGAATCTACTCCTGATTTCAGCGGCGTAACCAGCGACATAAGCACTTTGGGAAGGCGCCTAAGGCTGCTTGAGGAGGGCTTCACAAACATAAGAAGGTTTTTCCAGGTTACTGAAGAAAATGTAATAGCAAAGAACAAGCATTTCTCGGCAGAGATAAAAACTCTTGCTTCTGATGTGATGGAGATAAGGAAGGAAATCCATGAGTTAAGGGAAAAGCTGCTTCTTGTGATAAGAGAATTGCAGACAACTGCCAGAAAGGAAGAAGTCAAGGTGCTTGAAAAATACATAAACCTCTGGAACCCAATCAAATTTGTAACCCAAAATGAAGTTGAATCCATAATCAGCGAAGTTCTCGAGAAAAAACAGCAATAGAAAGTTTTAAATATATTCATAAAAAGTATAACAGCAAAAGAGGTGCTTAGATGGCTTTCTTAAAATTTGGAAAGAAAAGGAAAGAAGAGCCGTTAGATATTCCGCTCCCTTCTCCAGAGGCACAGCCTATGCAGCAGTCATCTCCCATAGAACAGGTGCTGATGATGAAGCAGCAGGGCTATACAAATAATCAGATAGTGCAGACTTTGCAAAGCCAAGGCTATACAAATTCGCAGATTTTCGATGCAATAAACCAGGCTGGATTGACAAGCTTTGAAGCAACTGAGCCCGTAGAGCAGCCTGAAATGGGCATGCAGGACTATGGGCAGGGCTACGAGCAGAGTTACCAGCAGCAGCCGTCATTCCAAAGCATTCAAGCGCCGAGGGAAATACAGCCGCCTTCTTCCATAGACGAGGAAAGAATCCAGGAAGTTGCAGAAGCGATTATTGACGAAAAATGGAACGACCTTATAAAGGATATAAAAAAAGTCATCGAATGGAAAGAAAAAAGCGAGGACAGGATAGCAAAGATTGAGCAGCAGATAATTGACATGAGGATTAGCATGGATTCACTGACAAAAAGCATAATGGGCAAGATTACAGCCTATGACCAGAATATTGTTGATGTTGGTGTTGAAGTCAAGGCTATGGAAAAAGTATTCCAGAAAGTTCTGCCTAATTTAACAGAGAGCGTAAACAAGCTGGACAGGATGACTAGGGGGTATAAGGAGCCGCAGAAGAAATAGTATGTTTAATTTGTGGTAAGTTCTTTTTGCATGTGTAAATGTTGGAAAATTTAGTCCGAGTAATTTTTAGTGTCTAGTTTCTATATGGCGAACAAAGTAAGCAATAAAGAACAACATTAAGAGGCACACTCTCAAAAATATCGAAATCGGAGGCTTAAAATCGAAAAGTATATAAGTAAGATATGTTTTACTTATCCTACAGGTGATGCAATATGCAAGTTGAACTAACTAGGATGTCTGAAAAAGGGCAGGTTGTTATTCCCTCTTCGTTAAGGAAGGAAATGGGTATAAAAAAATCAGACCAGTTTATGGTATTTGGGGAAGCTGGAACAGTGATATTGAAGAAAATAGAAATACCAGCAATTAAAAAAACATTTGATGAAATAGCAAAGCCATTACGAGATGCAGCAAAGCAGGCTGGATTAACAAGAGCAGATGTAAAAAAAGCTATTAAAGATGTTAGAAATGCTGCTTAAATTAGTTCTTGATACTATACTCACGGACAATAATTATTGAGCAATAGTTGTCCGTTCGTAATAAGTAAAGGCAATAATTATGCTCAATTATTTGTTGCCTTTACTATAACACTATTGTTTCAGCTTTCTTTTGGGAAGGGAATGAAGCTGAACTATTTAGGAAAATTGAGCAAGGTAAGGCAAAATTATACATTACAAACGAAATTCTTAAAGAGGTTGAAGATGTAATAAAAAGACCAAAATTCAACGAAGTTATGAGGAAAGCTAACTTAACACCAGATTATGCAAAAGATTGTTTCACTCTCTTATCTGGTTATTGCTCCAAAATTGAACATAAAAGTTTGCAGGGACGAAAAAGATAACAAATTTCTTGAGTGTGCAGAAAGTGCAAAAGCTGATTACATCATAAGTGGTGATGGGGATTTGCTTTCCTTGGAAGAATACAAAGGAATTCCTATTGTTAGAACTTGGAAGCTATTGCAGTTATTGGAATAATTATAAGCTGGATGCACCAATTCAAATAATGCAATTATTGCTCAAAAGGTAAATCAAAATTACCCACCTTCTGGGATGATGATAGCGGACTGTTTTCACCAATACTCCCGAACTGCCACGATAGCATTTAGATTGTGTTTTTTGATAAGCATTTCAACTTTTGGTTTAAATAGGAGGGCTTGAAATTTGTTATTGAAGTGAATTAAGGTCATAGGATTATCACATTGCCCATTATATTTAGTCGTAGGGGAATACTCTGTTGGGCCCTCGATGCATAAAAATGCTACAAGCCTGTCACCGGCAAGCTCTTTAACATCCTTCATAAATGCTTCTGGTGTGTGCTGAGTTCTGATTTTTATATAAGTACTTGCCGAGAACAAATTCAAAGAAAGCCATGCGACAACAAGAAGGATGATAATCAACATGAATATGATAAGAATCTTTTTGGATGTTTTCATGTTAATAATTCAAGTTGATGAAAAAAATTTCTTTTGCCATTACAAAATATGGTTCGAGCCATTTGTTTTTAAATAAACCTACATATTCTTATAATTAAAATGTGCCTCTACTTATATTTATTCGCTTTTGAGTGTGCCCCCTTTCGTAAAAGCCCCCAGAAAAAATTGAATATAACTACAATTTCACGCACTTCTTGAAGCCAGCAAAGCAATCGTAAAAACAGCTATCGCAAAAACTAAAACTGTGCCTAGAAATGTCGGATGAAAGATAAGGTTTATTGTTTTTGACAGGTCTTTTTGGGTTTCTGACGGGACATCAATGTTTTCTCTTATTTTCACTCCTGCGGTTACCACGACTATTATGATGATAAACACTAAAAAAACGCCCCTCATCGCTGGAAACGCCTCTACACTTCCTCCAAGCATTTGCATGGCAATGTTTACCAGAACAATGAGCAGGAAGATAACTGCAAGGAAAGGGGCAACATCAGCAACAATGCTTGTTGCAACAGGCGATATAATCACAAATATTGCAAGCAGCAAGCCGACAAGCGCTTGAATGAATTTGTTGTCGCCTAAAACTCTGGTCCATGTAAGTGTGGCAAACACCACAAGCCAGGCAAACAGAAAGACAAAAATAGATGAGAAGTACTGCAGTCCTGTCACATCAAGAAATGTCGCCATCTTGTTGATTATTTATTTCTTGCCAAAAAGCTTGCTGAAATCCATGCCCAGCCTGTTGAGTACAGTGCGCTCTTCCTTTTCTTTTGATTCGCTGGTGATCCACGCTATTATGATGCCAAAAGTGACTATCATGATGAAGACAGCTACGCCTTCTGTGCCAAAAAAGTTTTCTAAGGTATTTCCAAAGTCACCTTGCCACCATCCCGCAGAGCCTCCGAAAATCAGCACTATTATGACAAATGATACGAGGGTAATCCACCCCGGCATTGTAACGCCCAAAAACACATAATCCTGCCCAAATACTCCTATTAAAATAAGCAGGAATATGACCGCAACTAGCACAATTGAAACCTGAGGTAATGCATCGTTGATAATTAGAACCGGATCTGCATTCGGAGGAAACCTTCCAGTTACATGAGGCACCACAACAAGCAAGCCGACAACAATTGCAACAATGACATTGAGGTTTTTCTTGTCCTCGCCTAAAATTTTGGTTTTTTGGAATATGGCGAAAATAATAGTGAAAATCAGCAGGAAAGGAAGAAGTACCTCTGTCAGTCCCCAGTTATCCAGTGTCCTCATAAAACCTTCAAGTTTTAGGGCGTCTGTAGCCATTTTAAACCTCTTTTAGTTTTTACTTTGATTGGTAGTATATAAATCTTATGAATGTTTTGCCTCTTTTGCCGTATCTTTTGTTGCGTAGATGACAAAAACAACAACCAGCGCCAGCAGTATAAGCGAGCCTGCAAGCTCGTCTCCGCCAGAGCCTGTGAAATCGCCCAAGCGCTCCAGCCATGTCCTTCCATCACTGGTTTTTATGGCGCCAAGGAAAATGCCGATTATTGATATAAACACTATTATCATAAAAACAATCTTCCAGCCGCCTTCAAGGAACACAGGCTCGCCTTCCTTGTAAAAAGAGCCTACCAAAAGCAAAAACAGGACTGAAAGAAACAAAACTATAACTGCCTGCGATGATACAGTTGTTATTATTTCTACAAGCTCTGAAGAAGCCACAACCAGAAATGCCATTACAAAAGCGGCTATGGCATTCAGGTTCTTCTTTGTGTACCTCTTTCCTTCAATATCCTCTGTGCCTAATACCTTTGTCTTTTCAAGTATGGCAAAAACAATCGTGAATACAAGCAGAAATGGCAAGACCACATCAAACAAGCCGATGCTGTCAAAGAAATTAAGCACCTGCCTGAAAGGGCTTGCTGCAAGAGTATGGCTAGTCATGCATTTTCCAGCTTAAAATAGGTATTTAAATGTTTCGAAAAATCTTTATAAACCCAGCAACAACCTTAGCGGATATGCTGAACAAAAGCGAATTCACTAAAATAAGGCAGGGGATGCACAGGATTGACAGCAGAAGGGAATCAATAATTCAGCTTTCAAGGGACATCATAAGCCTTTCAAAGCAGGTGATTTATGCTGCGCAGAGAAATGACCTGAAGGAAGCAGTATCCGCTATAAAAGCAATAAAAGGAAAAATAAAAAAATTAAGGCAAGTCAACATAAACACAGACACAAACATAAATTCTGTTGCATTTCAGGAATATGTCGAGGCAATTTGCTTTTACGAGTTTGTAAAAAACAAGAGAATTCCAACAAGAGCAGAGCTAAAAGTTACTGCAGAAGATTATCTAAGCGGACTTTGTGATTTGACAGGCGAGCTTGTGAGAAAAGCGATTTATGACGTTATCCACAAGAAATTTGATGAGGCGCAAAAAATAAAAGAATTGGTGCACGACATTTATGGCGAGTTTCTAAAATTGAATTTAAGAAATGGCGAGCTAAGAAAAAAATCTGATTCTATAAAGTGGAATCTGAAAAAATTGGAAGAAGTGATGTATGATATTTCTATGAAAGGAAGGCATTAGAAGAATCACTTGAACTGATTTCTCTAAGATATACTATGTTTGGACCAATAGTTACCTTTGGCATAAATATAGGACCGTACCCAAATTTTTTACGTATTTCCGGCGATAGATTATGAAACTCTTTAGCATAACCAACAACTTGATTTCCTATGATAGCAACATGTCCGCCAAGATGTTCGTGCATCCACTTACTATCCTTCTTCAAAACTTCATCATAGTAGCGCATGGCCTCTTCAAAATATGGAGGAATATCAAGAAGGTTCTCCCGCTTTCTTTCTAATTCTAGCCATTTTTTTAATTCTGATATTATCTTTGATTTTTGAATAAATCTATATTGTGGCAGTCTAAAATAGTCAGATAGTAATTGATTAACATCTTTCATCTCATATAAATCTTTCCTGAGACTAAATAAGGGAGCAAAAATTTGTTGTTTACTATCATCTCTAATAAGGACAGAAGTGAGTTTAGCCTCAATACTTATTTCATCAGAAACTTTCCAGTAAGCTTCGCCAATATAGACCCCCTTACGCTGTGGCAAAGGCTCAGTTTGCTCCCTAAATTGAGACTTATAAATGCTTAATATTTTTTCATTGGTGGGTTCTAGTAAAGTAGCAGTCATATGTCCTAATTCTTCTTGACATAATTTTACATCTGGTACAATCTGTTCAGCTTGTTTAATGGCAATTGAAGGATCAAAGCCACCTAATAGAAAAACTTTAACGTCGGGTTCAGGCTCTGGAAGTGCTCGCAATATTACTTCCAAATCATTTTTGCTTTTTAATGAGAATCTCCCAATACTCATAGTAATAGTAAGAAATATCATCTATATAAACTTTATTCTTATTTTCATAAAATTTGAGTGGTATTTTAAAAAATGATTAGATTACTGAAATGCCTTAATGTCAAAGGCAAGAAGAACCGAATGTAATAACTAAAGGATAACTTCAGGTGAAACATTTCCATTAAATAATAAAATTTAAATCCGCCTTCGGCAAACTCTAGGCTCGCACATTGGCTCGCTTATTTATTACCATATCTAACAATAAATTTAAATAAATACTTTTAATCCGCTTGTTCTATGAAAAGAACCCATACTTGCTGTGAATTGATAGACAAGGACATCAACAAAAAAGTTAATTTATGCGGATGGTGCTCTACAAGAAGAGACCATGGCGGGGTTATTTTTATTGACTTAAGGGACAGGTACGGCATAACCCAGATAGTCTTCGACCCAAGCCATGACATGCAAAGCCACAAAAAAGCTGAAACACTCAGGAGGGAAGATGTGATTATAGTTGAGGGGCATGTGAGGAAAAGGCCAAAGGGCATGGAAAATGATAGGCTTGTAACAGGCAAGATTGAAGTTCTTGTTGACAAAATTCTAAGTATAAATAGGGCAGAAACCCCGCCTATTGAAATCGAGGACAGAATTGAAGCTTCAGAGGAGATGAGGCTGAAATACAGGTATCTTGACTTGAGAAGGCCGAAAATGCAGAAGCAGCTTATTTTCAGGCATCAGCTTGCAAACACCATTAGGGAATATTTTAACAATCTTGGCTTTATAGAAATTGAAACCCCGATGCTTATTAAAAGCACTCCTGAAGGAGCTAGAGATTATCTGGTGCCAAGCAGGGTGCATCCCGGCAAGTTCTATTCTTTGCCGCAGTCTCCTCAAATATACAAGCAGATTCTGATGATTGCGGGATTTGACCGCTATTATCAATTTGCAAGATGCTTAAGAGACGAAGATTTAAGGGCTGACAGGCAGCCGGAGCATACGCAAGTTGATATTGAGATGTCATTTGTGGAGGTGGAGGATATATTTCATCTAACAGAGGGCTTAATCAAGGATGTTTTCAGGAAAATGCTTAACAGGGATGTCAAAACTCCTTTCAAAAGATTTACTTATCATGAAGCAATTGACAGATACTGCACAGACAAGCCTGACATAAGATTTGGAATGGAATGCTGCGATGTGACTGAAATAGCAAAAAACTCCGAATTCAAGGTATTTCTTGACGTAATAAAAAAAGGAGGCATAGTAAAAGTTTTGAATGCTGAAGGGTGCGGAGAAAAATTAAGCAGAAACCAGATTGACGAACTGATAGAGTTTGCAAAGCAAAATGGCGCGCAAGGATTGGCATGGATGAAAGTAGCAAAAAATAAAGCGCTTGAGAGCAATATTGTAAAGTTCTTTCCTGAACAAGTGCAAAAAATGCTAATAGAAAAAGCCAATGGAAAAGCTGGCGATTTGTTATTGTTTGCAGCAGACAATTCGAAGGTTGTGGAGGATATTCTTTCAAAAATCAGATTAAGGCTTGGCAATTCATTGGGTTTGATCAAAGAAGAAAGCTTTGGATTCTGCTTTGTCACAGATTTCCCGATGTTTGAGTGGAATGAAGACGAGCAGAAATGGGATTTTTGCCACAATCCATTTACAATGCCAAAGGAGGAGCATTGGGAGCATCTTGAGAAAGCTCCAGAAAAGGTTTTATCTTACCAGTATGATTTTGTTATGAATGGCTCGGAATTATTTTCAGGCTCAATACGAAACAATATTCCAAAACTTCAGGAGAGAACTTTCAAGGTTACAGGAATGTCTGCTGATCAAATACAAGAAAGGTTTGGATTTTTGATTGAGGCTTACAAATATGGGGCTCCAAGCCACGCTGGATTCGGTTTAGGTTTTGACAGGCTTGCAGGCTTAATGCAGGGCATTCATGACATAAGGGAAGTGATTGCTTTTCCAAAAAACAAGGCTGCTGAATCATTGATGGACGAAGCTCCAAACGAGGCAACTGAAAAGCAATTGCAGGAATTGCACATTAAACTGGATTTTGTAAAAGATGTTAGGAATGTTGTATTGGACAAAATAGTTGATGTTTTGAACAAGGAAAAAATCAAGTTTGAGATTCTGGAGCACAAGCCTGTTTTCACAAGCAAAGAGGCTGCTGAAGTCAGAGGAATAGAGCTGAAGCAAGGGACAAAAGCATTGATTTGCAAAACAGAGGAAGGATTTATACAAGCTGTTGTGTCAGGAGCAAAAGAGCTTGACATTGAGAAACTGCAAAAAATAACCTTATTTAAAAAAATTGAATTGGCAAATGCAAAAGAGGTAAGGAAAGTTACTGGCTGCAATATTGGAAGCGTGCCTCCATTTGGAAATCTGTTTGACATAAAAGTTTACTTTGACAAGTCTGTTGTCGAGAATGATATTGTTGCTTTCAATGCAGGAACTCATACAAAAAGCATCAAGATGAAGGCAAAGGATTTGGTAAGGGTGGTTAATCCGGTGGTTGGGGAGTTTTCTAGATGATGCTTAGTTTATTTTTTAAAAAATTATTTATTAATGCGTTAAGAAAGAAACAAAAACGTAAAAAATAAATTAAAAGGGTATTACCAAAGACATTAAATAAACCAATAATAAAAAATAATTATAAATCCGCCTACGGCGTATTTTAGGCTCGCTCATTAGCTCGCATGCATTAAAACAAATATGACAACAATCAACTTTGTCACTTCCAACAAAAACAAGGTAAAGGAATTCAGGCAGATTCTAGAGCCAGAAATTAAAGTCAATCACATTGAGCTTTCTTATCATGAATTAAGAAGTGACAATCCTGAGGAAATTGCAAGGCACTCTGCAGAAATGCTTGCAAATAAGCTTAAAAAAATAGTTGTTGTTGAAGATTCCGGATTATTTATTGAAGCTTTAAGCGGTTTTCCGGGTACTTGTTCCGCCTACATCCACAAAAGGATTGGCTTGCAGGGAATAATAAAGCTGATGAAAGGCATTAAAAACAGGAATTGCACTTATAAAAGCGCTGTTGCTTACGGTGAGCCAAGGAAAAAGCCAATAAGCTTTCTTGGGGAAGAAAAAGGAAAAGTTGCGTCAAGCATAAAAGGCTCTTTTGGCTTCGGGCACGACCCTATTTTTATTCCAGAGGGAAGCGGCAAAACATACGGGGAAATGAAAAACTCCATAGAATTGAAGAAATTCAGAAGAAGGGCTGTTGAGAAGTTAAGGGATTATTTGTTGAAAAAGAAAAACATATAAATTAAATCAAATCAACTTTTTCTTATGCTTCAAAAAATAAGGGATTTGATGAAGGTAAAAGAGGAAATTGACGTTATAAACAAAAATATAGAAGAAAATAATAAAATAATTTCTGATTTAAAAGCAGAATTGGAAACATTAAGAAACGAGTTGAAAGAGCTCAATTCAAACCAAAAAGAATTTCTAAAAAATTTCAAGGAAAATCTGCAAATAATAAAGAATCTGAGAGAAGATTTTGGCAAGGAAATTTACGAGTTCAAGCTGTTAAAAGCGCAATTACAAAGAAAAATATTAGACAAGTTTGAAGAAGAGCTGCAAAAAGATTTGGAAATTAACAGGGATGCTTTGAAGAAAGATATAGGAGATTATAACGAGCTAAGAAAAAATGTTGCTGAAATTCTTTCAAGGTTGAATCTGACAACCGAGGAAATCAGCAAATTCATTGAAATAAGCAAGAGCATAAAGAAAGAAGATTTTGAGCTTACAAAGTTTGCAAGGCACCTGCTAGATATGGACAGGGAAAAGCTCGAGCTTATGAGAAAGATTGACACTCTGGAAAGGCTTGTTTCTAAGATAAGGAGAAGTGAATTGGTTAGATAGATAAAAATATATATAAACTGCCAATACACAACTTCTATTATGCAAGTAGACAAAAAGCTTCTGGAGCATGTTGCTGAAGTTGCAAGAATAAAGCTTAGCGAGAAAGAAATTGAAAAGTTTTTACCTCAGCTAAAAGAAGCTCTAGAATTCTTCTCAAAATTAAAAGAAATCAACACAGACAATGTAAAGCCCAGCTTCCAGCCTATTGAGCTGAAAAACGCAATGCGCGAAGATGAAGAAAAGCAATGCCTCAGTCAAGATGATGCCTTGTCATTAACAGAGCACAAGAAAGACGGCTATTTCAAGGGGCCGAGGGCTGTTTAGATGAAGAAATATCTGATTTTATTATTTTTTATAGTTATTTTAGCAACAGCGTGCAACAAATCACAAACAGAAAACGAGCAAAACAGCGAGAATATCCAGATGGTTAGATATACAACAATAGAGACTGATAAAGGAACAATTAAAGCAGAGCTTTATGTAAAACAGGCCCCCATAACGACAAAAAATTTCATTGACTTGGCAAATTCTGGATTTTATAACGGATTGGTATTTCACAGGGTTGAGCCGGGCTTTGTAGTGCAGGGTGGCGATCCTAATGGTGATGGTACAGGCGGCTCTGGAAAAATAATCCCTCTCGAGATTAATCCGGAATTAAAACACGTAAAAGGCGCATTGGCAATGGCTCGAACGCAAGACCCCAACAGCGCAACATCTCAATTTTACATAACTTTGGCAGAAACTCCGTTCCTTGACGGACAGTACGCCGTTTTCGGAAAGGTTATACAAGGAATTGATGTTGTCGGGAAAATAAAAGTTGGCGACAGGATGAACAAAGTCACAATAAGTGATAAGTAATGATTATCAAAAAGGCGATATAAATGCACAGGCAAAACAAATTATTTTTGACAATGTATCTATCATTTATATTTGCAGCACAAATGTTAAGCCCGCTATATGCAATTTACGTGGTAAAAATAGGAGGAGATATATTAGCAGCGGGCTCTGCATTATCAATATTTATGCTAATTTCTGGATTAGGGATTCTTTTGATGGGAAAAATAGAGGATAAATTCAAAAAAGATAAGCCATTTATCATTTTAGGGTATTCTTTTATAAGTCTTGGATTTCTAGGTTATTTTTTTATTAAGAACACTTTGCAGTTATTCATGGTGCAAGTTATTTTGGGTGCAGGAACAATGATATTAGTGCCTGCAAGAGATTCATTTTATACAAAATATTTGGAAAAAGGGAGATTTGCATCTCAATGGGCAACTTGGGAAGGTTTGATGTATATTGCAGGTGGTATTGCAGCTTTAACTGGCGCTTTTCTGGCGAAGATTTTCGGTTTTAGGGTATTATTTCTAATTATGTTTTTCATTTCACTATTCGGTTTAGCTGTAGCAACTCAACTTAAGGACAAAAATGAGCACTAAACAATTCATTGAAAAAATCAAAAATCATGAAATTGATATAGTCGAGCATACTTATAAATTAATCGAAGAATGCAAGGAAATAAACAAGGAGTATAACTATCTTAATGTGATTTCTGAAGAACTTGCATTAAATTCGGCAAGGGAAATAAAAATCCAATTAAAGCAAAAAAATAAAAATATAAAAAACAAAAAATTGCTTGGTGTTGCAATTTCTGTGAAGGACAACATTTGCGTCAGGGATGTTGAAAGCACTGCAGGCTCCAAAATATTGCAGGGCTACAAGCCGCTGTTTGATGCTTTTGTGATTCAAAAAATAAAGGAAGATGGAGGCATAATAATCGGCAAAACTTCGCAGGATGAGTTTGGTTTTGGAGGCTTCAGCGTTAATGTTGGAATTGGATTTAAAGTTCCTAAAAATCCTTTTGACACGGAAAGAAGCTGTGGCGGCTCAAGTGGGGGTGCAGCAGGCATAAGCCAGAAATTAAGCAATCACATTGCCTTAGGTGAATCAACCGGCGGCTCGATTGTGGAGCCTGCTTCATTCTGCGGTGTTTATGGACTTTGCCCGACTTACGGCAGGGTTTCAAGATACGGCTTGATGGATTTTGCAAATTCATTGGATAAAATTGGGCCAATGGGAAAAACAATTGATGATGTGGCATTGTTGCTTGATGTTATTGCAGGCTACGATAAAAATGACAGCACATCATTAAATGTGAAAAATGAAAACTATGACTCTTTTATTAAAAAACCTATCAAGGGAATGAAAATTGGAATTATAAAAGAGGCATTTGGCGCAGGAGTTGAAAGGGAAGTCGAGAAGAATGTTTACAATGGCATAGAAGAGCTGAAAGAAGAGGGCGCAAAAACTGAAGAAATCTCTTTGGAATTGCCTATTAAATATGGCATTGCAACTTACTACATGATTGCAACTTCAGAAGCGTCAACAAATCTTGCAAAATATTGCGGAATGCGCTATGGAGTTTCTGAAAAATTAGAGGGAAGCTTTAATGAGTACTTTACAAAGGTAAGAAGCAACAATCTTGGCGACGAGGCAAAAAGAAGGATTATTATTGGCACTTTCGCAAGGATGGCAGGCTACAGAGATGCATTTTACTTGAAGGCAATGAAAGTGAGAACATTGATGATTAACGAATATAAAAAAGCATTCAAGAAATTTGATGCTTTGGTAAGCCCTACAGCCTCAATCCTGCCTCCTAAGTTTGAGGACATAGAAAAATTAAGCCCATTGCAGCATTACATGATTGATGTCATGACAGTCTCTCCAAATGTAGCTGGAGTGCCTCACTTGAATGTTCCGGTTGGCTTTGAGAAGAATCTACCAGTCGGAATGCTGTTGATTGCAGACCATCTTCAGGAAGGGAAACTGATACAATTGGGAAGCGTGGTGGAAGGGAAATGAATGAACTTAATGTTGCAATTAAAGCTGCAAAAGAATCAGGAAAAGTGCTTATGTCTTATCATAATAGAAATATTAAGATAAATAAAAAAGCGGATGACTCTCCAGTTACTATTGCTGACAAAGAATCTGAAAAAAGAATTGTTTCAACTATCAAAAAAAATTTTCCAAATCACAATATTTTAGCAGAGGAAGATTATTACAAAAAAACGGATTCTGAATACAAATGGATAATTGATCCTCTTGATGGAACAAGGAATTTTATTAGAGGCATGCCATTTTTTGGAAACTGCATCGCTTTAGAGAAAGATGGAAAAGTTATTGTTGGGGTAATCAATATGCCTGCTCTTAATTTATTTGCCTATGCAAGTCTTGGAAATGGCGCATTTGTCAATGGAAATAAAGTAAATGTTTCTAATGTAAGTAAATTGAAAGACGCTTTTTTGAGTTTTGGCAGTCCTTGGAATTTCATTAATTTTCATAAAAATCAACTTACGAATTTGATAAATTCTTGCTACAGTCATAGGGGATATGGAGATACACTTCATTACATTCTATTAGCACAAGGATGTGTTGATATTGCTGTTGAATGTGATGTTGAGCCTTGGGATATTGCCGCTTCAAAGATAATTGTTGAAGAAGCATGCGGAAAAGTTACTGATTTTAATGGAAATAACACAATATATTCAGGAAAATGTATTGCTACAAATGGAAAATTACATGATAAAGTAGTCAAAATATTTAACAAAAAATGAAACAATTCACAACCGACATCGTCATTGGACTTGAAATTCATACTGAATTAGACACGATAACAAAACTCTTTTGCAGTTGCACAAAAATGCCAAGGCATATACCAGATGCGCCAAATACAAGAACTTGCGAAACTTGCTTGGGAATGCCTGGTTCAAAACCAGTTCTAAACAAAAGAGCAGTAGAGTTTGCATTGAAATTGTGCCTTGCCTTAAATTGCGACATTTCCCAAGAATTAATTTTCTCAAGAAAATCATATTTTTATCCAGACATGTCAAAGAATTACCAGATTTCACAATACGAAATTCCTCTTGGCAAAAGCGGAAAGTTAAAATTAAGGGAGGGAAAAGAAATTGGAATTATAAGAGTTCATATGGAAGAAGACCCTGCTTCTTTGATACATCCTGCTGGATTGAAAGAAAGCCAATATGTTTTAGTGGACTACAACAGGAGCGGAAATCCTTTGGTTGAAATAGTGACAGAGCCTGATTTGACATCTCCTGATGAGGCAAGGGACTTTATGAAGCAGTTAATTACTGTTCTTAATTATCTTGAAATCTTTGACATTAATGAAGGCATTATAAAAGCAGATGTAAATGTTTCAATAAAAGAAAGCAATTACACAAGAGTTGAAATAAAAAATATAACTGGATTTAAGGAAATTGAAAGAGCTTTAATGTACGAAGTCAATAGACAAAAAAATGAGGTAAAAATCCATAAAAAAATAGAACAGGAAACAAGAGCTTGGGATTCTGAAAGAGGCATCACATTTTCATTGAGAAAAAAGGAAACAGAAGAGGACTATGGCTACATAATTGATACAGATTTGACAATTGTTGAAATTACAGACAAATGGCTAAAAGAAATTAAAAAAGAAATGCCCGAGCTTGCACAAGACAAGGTAAAAAAGTTTGTTGAAAAGCACAAGATAAAGAAAGAAGACGCTGAGATTCTTGCATCTGACAAATCATTGGCTGAACTATTCGAGAAAGCTGCTAAAGAAGTTAATCCAGAATTAGCAGCAAAATGGATAAGAAGAGAAGTGGTAAGGGTTTTAAATTATAACAATAAAGAATTGAGAGAAAGCGGAATCACTGGAAAACTCCTTGTTGATTTATTAAAAATGATTGAACATAGAAAAATAACCGACCATACTGGACAACTGATTATAGAAAAACTTTTTTTGAAACCATTTAATGTGAATGAGTTTATCAAGAAAGAAAAGCTCGAGGCTGTTTCTGATATTTCCGAACTGGAAAAATACTGCAAAGAAGCAATAGAAGAAAATCCACAAGCGATTGCCGATTATAAAAAAGGCGAAGCAAAGACATTGAATTTTATTGTCGGCAAAGTCATGCAGAAGACCAGGGGAAAAGCGACTCCTAAAGAAGTTAATGAGATAATTCTTAAACTGATAGAAAAATAGTTTACTCAAATGATATGTACGAAGGCTTGCCCCTAAATCTGGTTGTTGCTGTATTGGAAGGGGTGCCGTATCCGAACACACTATAATCTTTTCCTGAAAATGAAGTTCCTGAAAGGTCTATTGCGTATCCTGTGCCTGGTGTATTAACCTCAAATAACGAATAACCGTTTGAACCTGCCAATTTTATCATGCTATTTGTGATTAGCACATTGCTGAATCCCGAAAATGTCAAATCCTCTGTTTGAATCTTGATTTTGTTGCCTACTATCGGGCCTCTTCCGAAAAAGTTGGTGATTATAATATAAGGTGCCTTTAGCGTTGTTCCATCTCCTATGGCAATCTGACCTACATCTCCTCCTGCATCGAAGTCAAGGGAAGACTTTGCCGACAATTTTGCCTTCATGCCGATTTTAATATCACCAGCTGCACTAATAATTACCTCTCCTTTTGACTGAATCTTTGCAGAATCCCCAATAATCACACCGCCATTTTGAGCAAAAATTGAAATTGTGGATTCCTCTTCCTTAGCAATTATTTTTGTTGATGCTGGTATAATCATATTTGCCCTGTCAACGACTCTAATCTCATAATTTCCAAATTCATCTGGCGAGACTGTCATCTTTCTATCTGATGCTGTCACAACCCCGTCATTATCAACATCTACATAAACAACAGCATCAGGAGATTTAGTAGCTTGTCCTGTAAGAGGGGTATTTTGAACTCCACAAGCAGATATCAAGAAAACAGATAAAAGCAATAAAATGTAGATTTTCCTCATTTTATGTATTTCCTGAGATAACTTGTATATAAATATTACTGATTTTCATTAGAACTCCATCTCCAAAATCCTTCCAACCTCTTCCTTAACTCTTCTATCAAAATCAGGAACCGTTTCCCCTTCCTGCTTTTCAGCGCTTAAAATTTTCATCAAATTTTTTATCAATTCTTCTTCTTTTTCCAAGCTTAGATTCTCCAGCTTAATCTGCCCAAGATGCTCTTTTATCAAAAATGATTCGATATCTTCAACATTTCTAGCGTCTGTCTTTATTTCTTCAAACTCTTTTGAAACAACAGCATGAGAGCTTTTCATAACAAAGTAAGCGGATTTCTCGTAAAGAGCATTGAAGATTTCCTTGAAGTCAATGTCGCTCGGCTTGCCGCTTGCTAAAACACCTTGAAGCCTTATCAAAACGACTGTATTGTTGAATTCCTTGTTTTTAATTTTTTCAAATATATTATTTTTTATATCATCTGGAGTTAAATGATTGCAGTCAATTTGTATTTTCTCAACATTATAAATCTGAATCGGCTCCCATCTTGCATTGCCGTCTTCAACAATAAAAAATCCTCCTCTTTCAAGCTTCTCAAGCTCTGCAAAGCTGTTTGGAAACAAAGGCCCAGGATAAGCTATCCTTCCATAGCCTTCAATCTGCCTGTCATCAACAATATGCATATGGCCTCCTGCATAATAGTCAAATCCTTTTGGCAATAATGATAATGGCTGGGAAATGATATTCTCCATCTCTTTTGGCTTGAGCTCATCAATTCCGGAATGAAACAAGAAAATCTTGTAGCCGTTTTCTTTTTCCAGGTGCTCGGTCATTAGCCTTGCATAATAAGCTTTTTCCAATGCTCCTCTTTTGCCCAGAATTCCTGTTATTTTAGCTCCTGTTTTTTTGTCTATGGTAAAATTTAATTTTAACTTTCCGTTCTCAACAGTTCCTTTAAAGACATTGACAAACAAGCCGGCTTCTTCCAGCACATCAAGAATTGTTTTGCCGCTTGGGCTGTAATCATGAGAACCCGGCACAATGTAAACTGGAATGTTTAAATCTTTTAATTGCTTGAATTTAGTTACAACTGTTTTCAGATTATCTAATCTTGGAAATGAAGTGTTAAATAAATCGCCTGCAATAAGAATGAAGTCTACTTTTTCCTTTATGCACTTATCAACAGCCTTGCAGAATGCCAAAGTGCTTGTATCTTTAAGCTTTGGGTCTCTCCATGAGCCAATATGGCAGTCTGCAAGATGTGCGAATTTCATGCATAGGGGTAATATTATTGGTTTTTTAAAGGTATAGGAAAGCCACTGGACATTCTTGTGTAAGATTTATAAACTCACAGAAAATACAGTATTATACAAGTTAAAATTTATTAATAAAAAGTAGGTAAATAATATGGCATTATTATTTGAGGAATTGGTAAAAAAGAATGGTTCCCAATTACTCCGTTTACAGAAGAGAGTAGTAATTGAGTCTATTCCAGATATTCAACTAGAATTAACCCAAATCTTTAAACAATTAGCAGAAGACCCTAGCTGGGTTTTTGAAAATTTAACGCAAAAAGATACTTCTTATGCCACCCATGGTTTTCATAAATACCCTGCTAAATTTATTCCACAATTAGCGAAAAGATGTATTGAAGAAAACACAAAGATAAACGAGATAGTTTGTGATCCTTTTATGGGGTGTGGAACAACACTTATTGAATCTTTAGTTTCTGGAAGAAAAACGGTAGGAGTCGATATAAACCCTGTTGCTTATTTAATCTCTAAAGTCAAAACAAATCCTATTAACCCATATAAATTAAAAAATGAAACTGATAATATATTATATGACTTGAAGTTATATTTTGAATCTAGAAATAAGAATCAAAAGACGTTATCAAAAATAGAAATTGTACCTATAATCCCAAATAACGAGAGAATCGAATATTGGTTTCCTGATAAAAAATTAAGAGAGGAATTAGGCACAATTTTGGGAAGAATAGATACTATAAAAGATAAAGATATTCGTGATTTTTGTTTGTGTGCTTTTTCAAATATCCTAAAAAATGCGTCTATTTGGTTAATGAAAAGTATTAAACCAACAAGAGACCTTAACAAAAAAATAGATATTCCGATGAATTTATTTTCAAGACAGATTAAAAAAATGATTAGGGGGAATGATGTTTATTGGAATATTTTATCAACTAATTTAAAAGGTAATTTGAAATCTTACTTAAATTTAAAAAAAGCGGATGCAAGAAATCTCCCTGCGGAAAATAATTCCGTAAATTTAATTGTAACTTCTCCACCTTATGTTACTTCTTACGAATATGCAGATTTGCATCAGCTCACTGCTTTGTGGTTAGAATACACTAAAAGTGTAAATGAGTTTAGGGAGGGATTTATAGGTTCAATTCATAAGAAAGAATTTAACCATGATGGGATTAAGAGCAAATTAGCAAAACAAGAGATAGAAGAATTAAGCAAAAAATCAAAGAAAGAAGCAGAGTCAGTAAGAAACTATTTTTTTGAGATGCAACAATGTTTTGAAGAGATGTATAGAGTTTTAAAACCAAAAGGACGAGCTTGTATTGTTATAGGCAATACTGAATTAAAGAAAGTTCCCATACTCAACGCAGAAGTATTTACTGAAATGATGATAAGCTTAGGATTCAAAATACATAAAATCATAAAAAGAAGGATTCCCTCAAAAGTATTGCCACAAACAAGAGATTCTAAAACGGGAAGATTTACTTCAACAGGAGAAGCAAATAGGTTGGCGTATGCTTATGAATATATTTTAATAATGGAGAAATTATTGGAGAATTAAGATGAAATTTGCAGACTTGGTAGACTTATATGAGGAAAAGAAAAAGGTACATGGAATCAATACTTATAAATATATTTCAGAACTTCTTAAAGAAGCAAAGATATTGCATAAGAAAGATTGGGAGAAAAATCCAACTAAGAAGAAGGATCATGAACAGTCATGGAAAGGTTTTAAGGGAAGTGCTTTGGAAAAAATGATATTGTATATTATAGAAGAATCTGTTAGTTCATTAGGACTGAAAATTGTTAGGGGTAAGAAATTTGAAAAAACATATCCAAAAAATCTATCTTTAGAACTCAAACAAGTTAAGAAGAATCTGGCTATTGACTATGGTAAATTTGGTTTTCATCTTCCAGATGTAGATTTAGTCATTTATAATCCTAAGGATTGTAAGGTTTTAGCTGTGTTGTCTAGCAAATCAACATTAAGAGAAAGGGTTGCCCAGACTGGATACTGGAATCTAAAAATAAAAAATGACGCATTAACAAATCATATTAAAGTATTTTTCTTTACCCCAGATGAGGATGGGACATTAACAAAAAAATTTCCGACTAAAAAAGCTAGAGCAATAGTTGAAGTAGACACTGATGGGAGCTATGTTATGACTGAAGCAAATATTGAGGAAAGCGATAAAATAAAAATGTTTGATAAATTCATAGAAGATTTGAGAAAATTGTTGAGGTGAGTTATGTTATGAACAAACAAGAAATAAAAAATGAATGGGAAAAACTTATTTTTGAGAGCACACAAAATAAGCCGAATACTAAAGGAGTTTACCCTTCCAGTGTTGTAGGGAACAGGGAGCTTCTATTATTAGGGCAGGTGGAATTGGGAAAAATTGAATCTGGAAATAATATAAAGTTTCATACAGAAATATACAAAACCATGATGAAACACTATTTCCAACAGAAAAAATGTCTAAAGATTTGATTCTTGAGCCAACTACTCTTTGGGATTTTCCAAAACAAAGTTATGGCAAAAATCCTAAAGGCAATTGGAAATTTAATGGAGTTACGCCAGCAGGAGTTATTTATAACTTGATAAAGAGATATACTAAAGAAGGAGATTTAATAGTAGATCCAATGTGCGGAAGCGGTACAACTATTGATGTTTGCAAAGAAGAAAATCGTAAAGTGATTGGTTATGATATTTTTCCTACAAGACAGGACATAATACAAAATGATTCTAGAAAAATTCCCCTAAAAGATAATTCTGTTGATATGGTTTTTGTTGATTCGCCATATGGAGATAATATAAAATATTCAAATGAACCATGGTGTATAGGAAGATTATCTTGCGAAAAAGAAGAGTTTTATCAAGAGTTAGAAAAAGTTGCAGTTGAGATTAAAAGAATTCTCAAAAAGAATAAATTTCTTGGATGGGTTATTGGCGACCATTGGAGAAGCAATTCGGGTTTTATTCCAGTCGGCATAAGAGTTTATCAATTCTTGGAAAAACATTTTAAACCTGTAGATGTTATCTGCCTGACAAGAAGGCATCAAACTTCCAATACTCTCGTTTGGAAACAAAGAGCTGTAAAACACAATTTCTATTTGAGGGGGTTCAAATATCTGTTTATCATGAAAAAACAATAAAGTCACTATAGGGACTTATAGAAAAATAAGTTCAGGAACCGTATATCTCCTTAATGCATCACCCAGTTGTTGTTGTTGTTTGCAAAAGAATGCCTATTGCTTCAGGCATTCAAAGCGATTCAAGATTTCCAAAGCTTGTTTTTTAGTGCTCGGGGATTTGGAGTGCAGTTCCCAAATTAAGCATAAGCGCCTATTTCTGGCTCCATAAACTCTTCCATGAAGTGCTCTGCTTCCTTCAGCTTCTTGATTCTGGGATTGTAAATCTGATGGACATACTTGTCAAGCGTTTCCTGCTCTTCGGGATTTAACGGCTCCCTGTGCCTTGGCTTTGAAAAGCCATAAAGCATGTTTGGGAATAAATTTGCCTTTTTCTTCTTCTCCTCATAAAAATCCTTAAGCGTCTTCACTATGTCCACCCCTATTAGAGAATATATAGTAGAATACTTATATATATTTTTGGCTTATAACATATATAGGTATATATAGAATCAACCCAACTCGCTAAACTCAATTACTCCTTCTTCTCTTTTCATTGTTTTCTTTACAACATCCTCAAAATATGGAATACTAATTGGAGTTACAAACTTCGCAAAATTACTTGTTATCAAAGCCTCTCCAATATCAAGCGAGGCGATTGTCCTGTCATCATCGCTTAAATCCTGTGAAGCGCTTTCAATTATTGCTTGCCTTTCTGGCTTCATCTCAATGCCAAGAATTATTTTTGTATTCATATTTGCAAGTATCTCGCGTGGAATCAAAGAAGGCAATTGTGTAATTGCAGTCAAGCCAACCTTAAACTTCCTTCCCTCTCGAGCTATTGTTGAAAATATGTTTGGCCCTGCTTCAAGCACTTCTTTGCCAAGAACTCTTGGAGCTTCTTCCAAAACAATTGAAACTACTGGTTTGTTTTGCAGAACACCGTTCATTTTGTAATATTTATACTTATTAAAAACTTCATTTGCTATCAAGCTTCCAATCAGCAATTCAACTGCTCCTGAAAAATTTGATGTATCAACAATAACAATTCTGCCTTCCTCTAAATGCTTGCATATGTCGCTTATTGTTGCAAATCCCACATTTAATTGAAACACGCCATTGCAGAATAATTGATTGTTAGAAAATTCCAAGTCGAGCAGATACAGCAATCTTCTCTTGACAACAGCCATTGTATCATCCTTGAATACCTTTCCAATGCTCAATTCTTTCTCTAATATTATGGATTCTATCCATTTATCCCCAAATTCCTTGTAATAAAGATTAAGGCATTGCCTTTGCGCATCGCTGAAATCAACCACCCCATCAAAATGGAACGGCTTGACTGCATCAAGGTTTATCTTCAGAGTATTGGTGCCTATGGGAGCGTTCTTGGCAGTGTAATAAACAATATTTTCTTTGTAAGGATGGTCTTTCAAACCAGTCTTGTTCCTTCCATAATATTCGTCATGAGGATCCAAGACAAGAATGCCGCAATATCCTCTTCCAATAACATTCCACAATAAATTAGAAACCAAAATACTTTTTCCTCTTCCTGTTGTGCCTGCTATCAGTATGTGGTGCGAAAAAATTCTTTCTCCATCAAGATAAATTGGAAGATCAAGCAGCTTCGAGCCGCTTCTCAAGTTGCCAACAAACAAAGGATTTTTTGGCTTTATAAGAAATGCCAAATCATCTTCTTTTATTTCCCTCACTTCAGAAAAAACGCTTGGCAATGACTTGCTTACAAAAGCACTTTTTCCTTTAATTGTTACAAGGCTTTTCATCATTGCAAGCGTATAATTTCTCAAATTAGCGTCAAAAAGCTCGAATTCAGTATTTTCCTCAAGCTTCATCCCAGAAATCATCTCCAAGTTCTGTTGTGATATCTGGCTTCCATATATTAAATCGTAAACCTGCAGCAATATTTTTCCATCTGCAGAATCGGCAATAAGCAGCTCGCCTATTTCAATAGGCTGTCCAGACTTCTGCCTTGCAATTATCCTGCCAAATTCTCCAGAAATAACCTGTCCCTTAATCAAAATATGCTCACCCACAAAAATTTATTATTTATTTGTTGTGGCTTCGAAATCTGTCGGAAATTTTTATTGTATATTAACATTTGCAAAAATTTCCGAGCATGCTCAAAAATTCCATTATGCATTAATAACTTGGAATTTTTGACATTTAAAAACAAAAATACATAATAATTTTTCTTACTTGTTTTTAAACATACCACCCTGAAGTAAAGAATAAAGAATTGTATATAAAAGTTGTTATGTATTTATTCAACTTTGGGTATAAGCCCTTTTTTCTTAAAGAGCCAATAAGCAAAAAATCCAGAAAATAATGTTGATAAAACAATAGTGATTAATTGAGTTTGCCAGTTAATATGCTCTGCTATAGGGGTGCCAAATATTGTGGCTATAGTATTTGGGACTATAAAAGCAGCTCCTACGACCCCCATCCAAACTGCTATCATAGACATCCTATTGTTAAGCATAGTAAGCTGGTTGTTGTAAATGCTCTGCAAAACCTCTAATCCAGAAGCTAAAACAGTTGACATCTGCTCGCTTATTGAGATTTGCCTTGTCAAGTCTGTGCTTAGCATTCCTATTTTCTGCAATATTATTGGATCATCTGTTATTAGCTCAGCATCCCCATACCTTAAGTAATGCACAACATCTAAGGTTGCCCACAAAGCTTCCAAATAAGAGATTAAAGCGTGTTTCATCTTGTATATGTCAGAGCCCAATTCCTTCCTGAATCCTGTCGTTTCTATAAGGTACTTGCTTATCCCTTCGCCCTGCTCCTGTATGGCCCTTATGCCGTCAAAATTTCTCTCGTTGTTTTCATCCAGAATTCTTATCAGCACCAATGAGATTTTGTCAATGTCATCAAGGTTTTTCGGCACTTTCTTGAAGGAAGTAACGGCATACCTTGCAAATTTGACAAGCCTTGTAACATGCTCGCCGTGAATGGTGACTACTATGTTGCTTTTTATCAATATTATAAGTTTGTTAATCTCTACTTCAAGCTCTGTTACTCTTACAGCCGGAAGCAGCAGCCCAAGCTCTGCTGTATGGTCATCATAGCCTGAAAATCTCTGTGAGACAAGCTCATCAATTATTGATGGGTTAAAGCCAAGCATTGAAGCAACTTTGCCGCCATCCTCTTTCAAGTCATCTACTTGCACATTAATCCACGCAAAATCAGCATCTTTTATAGTCTGCAAAAACTCTTCGGCTTTTCCCTCAATCTTTATGGTGTTGCCGTTCTTGAGCATTGCAACGCAGAAAGTAGGGCTTGCGCTATTCATTGTTTTATTCAAAGAGGTTTCTATCTTTATTTCTGCCTCATACTCGTGCTTCATTTTGATTCTATCTTCATTATCTGCTCTATTTCGTCTTTTGACACCGCGCATCCGTTCAGCTTCACTCCCCATAAGACGCCTTCCAGCAAGTTTTTCCTTGCATCAGGTATTTTTGTTATAAAATTGTCCAAAAGCCCGCGCTCGTAAGCCACAACCATCAGCTCGACCGAGCGTATTGTTTTTATGCTTCTTGCAAAGCTATTAAACTCTTTTAAATTACTTTCGTTTATGGTTATTGGTGTGTGGAGGGTTGCCCTTAGAAGCTCCAAAATCCTCCTGGGGTTTTCTATTAAAAGCCTTGTCACCTTTTCATCGATAACAATAGCGTCAGAGTTCAGGTTGGCAGCAGCCGCAATTACAGACATCTCTGCAAAATGCACTATCCTCATGTAATAATTTTTGTATGCCTTGAAAATATCATTCGCTATGCTTAGCAATGTTGGGGTTTTTTCCCTTATGAAGTTGTTGTCCACAATCTCCAATATTCCAGTTTCCAAAAGCTTCTCGACTTGGATAGCCTCAAACTTGAATTTTTTTGTTTCAAGCGGCCTGTCAACCAATTCGCGCTTTACCGGCTCTGTTATGTAAAATTTCCCGTTAAACTCATTTTTTAGCGGCTCGAGAACCCACAAAAGGTTGTTTGTTGCCATGCTTATTATCGGCCCTGCGTCAAAAATCAATGATTTCATTCAAACAAGCCTCTTGCAATTTTCAGCCTTTTCAGCACATTTACAGGCTCGCTGAGCTGATCAATAAGGGTTGTTTTGCCTATGTAGTGCATTAATTCCCATTGGGAGATGCCAAGAACTTCTGAAGCCCTTGCAACTGAAATCCCGTGCTCGCAAAGCTTGCAGCCTTTTTTTATCTGAGCCTGGTTTATTACCTCGTTTATGTACAATTTCAATTTCTCATCAACTGTCCTTATGAAATTGAACATTTCCTTTATTGATTTCCTGAATCCTTCATCATTATTATTTTTTAAATTTGAAATGCAGGAATTGAGCATACTCAAAACTTTTGCATAGTCAAATTCTTTTTGTTTTCTTTCTATTATTTTTGATAAAGAATAAATCAAGATAGCAACAGAAATAGAATCTTCATCCTGAAAGACGCTTGCATTATGCACAACATGATTGCTTAATTCCTTCATCTGTGCAATATCACTTTCTTCCTTTACTTTTAGAATTTCAACAAGCTTTTCCAGCACCGATATTATGTCCTTTTTTATTATCTCAATCATTCGGGAATTTTTGATTAATTGCTTATATAAAGTTTTTGTTTTTGATTTTTTAATTTATGAAGAAAAAGGAAAGTAATTCCAAACATCATGCATTTTATAATATATAATTGATTCGTATTCTTTTAAATAATCAGAAAACCTGTTTCTTAACTCTTCCATTAGCTTGTATAATTCGTCAACATCTTTAACAATTGGCCTGAATTCTAACTCACAATAACCAATTGTTTTTGTTATTGAAACGCAAGTTTTATGGTATTTAAGGAATTGTATAATTTTCCTTTCAATTTCCTCTGTTAAGTTTTCAAGATGTAGGAACACCCTATAATGCAAAAATCCAAGCAATTGATAGTTTATAAAAACTCTATAACCCAAAATTATATTATTTTTTTCTAAGTTTTTAATTCTTTCCTTGACCGCATTAGGAGTCAAGTTTACTATTTTGGAAAGTTCTACAAGAGGGATTCTCGCGTTTTTTGCCAATTTTGCCAATATTTTTTTGTCTATTTCATCGAGCTTAACACTTTCAATGTCGCCTGTCATTGTGATTTGCTCATCAGATTTTATATCCAAAATAGGCTTAGGCTTGAAATAATAGAAATCTGTTTCTATTACAACCTGCTTATTTTTTACATACTTTTCGTAATCCTTCATAATATTTTGATAATATCTTTTGAAATGCATAATGCTTGGCGCCCACAAATCAATTGTATAGTCCCATTTGCCGTTTACAGAAATATTTACTCCAACAGATTCTTGAGAACACATGTGCTTGATGAATTTCCTCTCCATTTCCGGAGTCATTTTATGGAATTTAAAATAAACCATATAGATTTCCAAGCCTATTTTAGAAGCATTAATATCAGCATAGAAGCCCATTATGGTTCCCCTTTTAACAAGGTTTTCTATCCTGTATTTTGCAACCTGCTTTGAAATCCCAACCTTTTTGGCAAGCTTGGTTAAAGGCATTCTGGAATTAAAATCCAGATTGTAGATTATTTTTCTATCGATTAAGTCCAATTCCGCACTCATAATATGACAAATTATAGTTTTTCTATATAAATATTGCGTTTTGTAAAGAAAATTGATAGAAAGATTTAACTATATGGTATAATTTGTTACTACTATTAAATAATTATACTTGAAGTGGTAGTGATTAAAAATGTTTGGAACAAAGAAAATTTTAAATCAATTGTTGAACACATCACTTGAAGAAAAATTAGCAAGTGTTCCATTAGATGAACGACTAATGATGGCAACATCCAAAAGGCGTGAATCTGCTCGAGCTATAATTGGTTCTATTCCTCTGGAAGGTTCTTATTTTTCTATTGACTATAATAAACGATTTGATTTAGTGGGCCCCTACGAAGCAATTCCATACTTTTTCGTAGCAAATAATGAAGATGAAAGAAAAGCTATGAAGAATACCGGAGAAGATTATATACAAAACCATCTTGTAGTTCTAGATAATGGTATATTTTTTAGGAAATTGGAAAGGATACGTACTAGAGGGCAAATTGATATAGATAATGAAGAAGGAATATTCTTTAGTGATGGGCATGAATATTTTAGGAATACCCAAGGTCGACAATTAGAAAAAAATGAAGTTCCCCGTGGTGCCTGGGTAAATGATAGCTACTGGGGATGCGTAGGTACTCCTTCAAGAGCATGGGATTATGCAGTCACAGGAATGATTGAATATTTGGTGTCATTTCCTTTAGATGATGATGTAGTTGGTCATCAATCATTCAGGTTTGTGGATAGCAATAAAATAATTTTTGGTTCAGAGAGGTGTAGGGATAAAATAATAAAAACTTTTGACAAATTAGGACTAAAACTTATTGTTAGTTAGTGGGTCTGTTTTGTATGATTAATAGGAAAAATTTAGATGAAAAATGACAACTCAAAATTATGAGCCATCAAATATAGGAAGTAGAGAACTAACCTTATCGGAAGTTGTTAATAAAATGTATAACCAAGTCAAAGGAGTTACAACCAATGAGCATATACGAACTGCCACGTTAGGAACTATGGCAGTTGCTTGTTACCTAAGTAAAGGTTTTGTTAAAACATCTGCAAAAGTATTGGTTGCCCCTTATTTGTTACCAACTTTTGTAAGAAGGTATCTTATGGAAGAAAGAGGCTCCATGGGTGATAATGTAAGTGAAGTTATTGGCTCGATTTTTGCATGTGATGTTGGAGCTTTAGGCGTGGTTGTTATACCTATGGTAGGTGTACATAATTTTGGAAGTAAGTATTGGTATGCTTTTGCTGTAACAAATGCACTAAGTGGAGTATATGAATGGTACCGCCACACAAAAAATAAGATGTCTGAACAAAATATTGAAAATCAAATTATAGCAGAACCAAATAATAAACTTGAAATTGCTCCACCGCAAGAAGTAAATCCAGAGGATGAAAAAGCAAGAGGCTTGATAGTAAAAAGCGCTTTAAAACTTGAAGAACTGGCAAAAGAATTAAAACAAAGTTAAAAATGACTAAATAATTCAACCACCCAGCAATTTCATCACATTCTTCTTTGCCTCTTCCTTTCCCTGCACCAAAAGTTTCCCGTTCCTGTAAAGAATTACCGTGCATGGCCCTTTCATTATTGCCAATTCATGCTCTGATTTTGGCTTTTCAAAATGAAATCCATAATCTTCAAGCTTTTTCAGATCTTCCAGTGTATGGCTTTCATGCTTTCGCTCTTCCTTCAAAAATTGCGTAAAATCAGAAAGGCTCGTCTGAAATTTTTTGTTCATTAATTCCTGATAAGGAAACCAGCTTTTCCTGAACAATTCAGGGTATTTTTCAAAATTATTTTTCAGGAAATCAACTGTCTTTGGGTCTGACATATAACCAGAGCCGAAATCAATTCCAATTTGCTTTTTCAGCTTTTCTATTTCATTATCTCTAGTTACTTTGGCGAGAATAGAAGCTGCGCTTACAACCGGGTAATTAACATCAGCTTTATGTTCTAGAATTAAATTAATACTCTTATTTTTTAATTTATTTAAGAGGTAAGCCCTATATTTCTCAATATTATTTCCCGGTGCGTCTATAATTGCCTTATTTGGGTTTAAATCATCTATTATTTCAGCAGATTTATCAGCTTCAAGCCAATTTAGATTCAAGCCATCATGTCCTTTTACAGCTCTATCAATTTCTTGTGGGTTTGTTATTATAATCTTGTATTTATCAGAAATTTTAAGTATTTTAGGGTATAAGTCTTCCCTTTCCTCTCTAGTTAAAAGTTTAGAATCCTTTACTTTTATCCTTCTTAACTGCACTTCTTGCTTTTCTTCTATCTGAAAGCCACACATTACCAAGGGACCGATGATTGGGCCTTAAGGCGAATTTTTAAAATTCTCTACCTGCCTCATCAATCCCGCAGACAAAATTCATAATACAATCACCTTTTTATCAGGATTAACTTTTTCCCATTTTTTATCTACTCTTCTTCTGACAAAACCTAATTTTTCTAATTCTTTAAGTCTCTTCTTTGACGATTGAAAACCCACATTAAAATACTTTGCTATTTCCATAGTGGATTTGCTAGAATTAGCCAAATAATTGAGATATTTCAGTTTCAATTTTGAGATTATTACAGTAGTTTGGTCATTTCTTATCCAATAACTTTTACTGCCAGATCTAAAATTTGTGATAGTACCTTTATCTTTTAAATCAATTAAAACATCTTGAAGTCTAGCTTCGGTTCTTTGAAACTCGATTGCGAGTTCAGATGTCATATATGGATTGATTAGCATTTGAAGAATTTTATTTCTTATATGATGACTTTTATAGTGCCTCTCTTTGAATTCACTATAAATTCTCCAAAATTTCTCTTTCTTTACAGAATGTAAATCAGCTATTTTGATTTTAGCTAATTTGTCCCAGTTATCCCAATGAGTAATAAAATAAGTTCTATTTCCTGAAGTATATTTAAATTCTATTTCGAGCTGCCGAAGCATTTTTTCCAAGAAAACGCTAGGTAATTGGGAAATCATTACTGATCTGCTATTATGTGAAGTTGATTTTATACTTCCCTCTCCAGCAAAGAATCCTCTTAGTATATCTCCATAGAATTTTGGATTAGTTTTGTAGTATTCAACTATAGTTTTCCATTTTTTATTCAATTCTACAGAAGCTAATCTCCAAATGTAATAAGGTTTATTTGCTCTGATATCTATGTATCTGTTTATTTTAGTAACCTCTAATGGAACTTCAATATTTTCTCCGTTGGGAGTATAAACATAAATTCTAATATTGAATTTATGATTTGAGAATAAACTCTTTATATTCTTATGAAAAAACTCGATTAACTCAAATTGGTTATTTGTAAAAGTAATCTCATTATTGCATTTATCGTCACCTTCAGCTAACCATAAGCCGACACATTCTGCAATTTCTTTATCATTTATATTCATTTTAATCAACCTCCAAAGTTTTTTATTTTTACAAAGACTTTGGAGTCATAAGAAAAAGAGAATGTTAAGCGAAACTGCGTAAAAGGATTTTGTGTCAAAGACCAAAAGACTTAATTTGGCAGTTTTGCGTGTTCTCTTTTTCAAATTTCAGATGCAGAATTGCTTTAAATAGTTTAGCCGGAAATGTCCAGTGGTATTTTGTCCAGTGATAAAAAGAAGCTTGAGGGAAAAACCCCTCAAGCAAAATATTTCTGATAGCGGGAGGAAGATTTGAACTTCCGACCTATGCCCTTAGCTTTTGACTAATATGGGTGTCTAAGGCAGACACGCCGTATGAGCCATCCGATTATGCCAGAAACCTGACAAAATCATCGGGCACTCCTGACTTTTAGGTTTGCAGTCATTACGGCTGCAAAAGCCCTATCCCGCTATAATTTTTAAGAATTAAACTTTGTTTATAAACGTTACTGAAAGAGATTATAAACTCAACTTTCCCGTTATATCTTTTCTTGTCATCTGCTTAATTTCCCCAACTTTCAGATTTCCCAACGGCAATCCTCCAATAGAAACCCTTTTTAAATAAACAACTTTGTTGCCGGTTGCCTCAAACATCTTCCTTATCTGCCTTTTCTTGCCTTCTATTACTGAGATATAAATTTCTTTCTTGCTCTTTGCATTAATCTTGCATCTTTTTGTCTTGTATTTGCCTTCGTCTGTTTCAATGAATACTCCTTTTTCAAGCCGCTTTACACTTGCATAATCAATTGACTTTTCAAGAGCAACGTAGTATCTTTTGGATATTTCACTTTCAGGATTCATGACTATGTTGGATAGATTGCCGTCGTTTGTAACTATCATCAAGCCTTCTGTGTCTTTGTCCAGCCTTCCTACAGCAAACAACGACTGGATTTCTTCTTTTGATATATTTAATTTCTTTAATAAATCGTAGATTGTTTTCTCATTTTCCGCCTTTTGGGACAAACAGCCAGAGGGCTTATTGATAAGAAAGTAAAGTTTTTGGGCTTTCCTTATTTTTTCAGTTCCTATCTTCACCAGTGACTTTTTCGGATTAAAAAAATAATTTGGATTCACTAATATTTTATTGTTTACTTCGACATTGCCATTTCTTATTGATTCAATGCAGTCCTGCATCGTCTTGAATTTGCCGGACTTCATCAGGAACTGCTTAAGGGATATTTTCTTGGACATTAGATTAAGAATTTACTGCCTTTTTTCTAAAATTTGGACATTTCCGTCAATATTCACGAAAGTAACCTGGTCATTTTCATTCAGTTCATTGAAAAGCTCGCTGGAAACTGATGAATCAAGAGTCTCATAAGTAACCATGTCCATCAACTGCACTTTATTGTTTGATTTTGAAATAATCTGGCCTTGTTTTCTTATAATTTCTACAATTTCAACCTTGTCTGTGTGGTGGAAAGTGACTGTCCTTTCCCCTCTTTCATTCAGGCCCTGGATGTAGAATTTCAGCTTGCTGTGTGAATGCGTTCCTACTACAATCACTTCTTTCCTTAAAACCCTGACTGGCTCGTTGTTGTGTATGAAGTAGTTTCCCCGTTCAAGCTCTTGCGCTGTGGACATTTTAAGATATTTTTAATTTCATCAATAAATCATTATGGATTTTAGTCCCGAAATTGAATTTATAGTGACCGAATTTTTTAAATCCCGATTTCCTATAAAAAGCTATTGCATTATGACTTTTCTCCCAAACACCTAACCATATAAACTTGAATTTCTTTTTCTTTGCAATTTTTATACATTCTTTCAATAATTTGCTGCCTATTTTCTGCCTTGTATAATTTTTCAAAACATACAATCTTACAAGTTCTATACCATTAAATTTTCTTGAACCTTTTGGAATTTCGCTCTTAAGTAATTTTGCATATCCAACAGGTTTATCATTTTTCAATACAATCAAAATTGTAAAATATGGGTTTTTTATTTCTTTTAATGTTTTAGCTTTATTGAACACTGATTTAACATAAGAACTTATGTCACTTGCTTCAACTTTATCCTGATAAGTCTGCAGGAATGTTTTAGCGCCTAGATTTGCCAGAATTTCATAATCTTTTTCCACAGCTTTTCTAATGTTGATATTAGGACTATCCATGAAAATGTACAGCTTATCTTAATTTAAAATACGCCGCGGGGGTGCTCCTATCCTTATTCGAAAGTCCCAACCCTGCCTATTTTAGTTTCCTTTTTAGATAAATGAACAAGTATTTATTTTTAACGCATAAAAACTTTATTCCCTATGCAAAGCATTGGCCTGAAGCGAGTTTTACTTTTATCAGCAAAAAGCTTTTCCGACAATATGAAAGATATTGCAGGCTTGTATTTATCAAGAAAACTCGAAAAGGATTTTGTAAAATTTGCCCTCACAAGATTGGACTTGATCTCAATGGGCATAACTTTATTGTCTTTTTCGATAACAAAATCCACTTCAGCCATTGATTTTGTGCGCCAGTACTTGAGCTCGATACCAGCCTTAAGCAGCTCGGAAGCGACAAAGTTCTCGTACAAGCTTCCCTTATCGGGCCTGTTCCCAACTGGCTGAAAATTTTTTATTACAATATTCCTGAATCCGGAATCCAAAAAAAATACTTTTGGAGATTTTACAAGCTCAGTTCTCTTATTTGTATGGAATGGGAGGCTTCTTGCTAATACAAACGTCTTTTCAAGAATGTTCAAATAATTTAATAAATCTTTGTAGTTGAATCCTGTAATATCCGCAAGCTCTTTGTAGTTCGCAATGTTTCCTATCTGAAGCGCCAATGCGTTTATCAGCTTGCTTAATTTATAGTCCTCCGGCAGATTTAAAATCTCTTTTATCTCCTTAAGGAAATAAGTGTTGTATACGTTTCTCAATACAATTTCCTTTTCTGATTTATCCTCTGACAATATGACTCTTGGGTAGCCCCCATACACACAGAATTCGTTAAAATGAGGTGTAATCCTGTCTATAACTTGCCTTGATAACTTTTTTCTGAGCCATAGGTTATACAAATCCTTATTTTTATGGTTAAGGTACTCTCCAAATGAGAATGGGTATAGTGTGAATACAAATATCCTGCCAACAAGAAATTTTATGCTTTGGATGGATAATTCGCTTGCAGACGATCCGGATATTATGATTTTTGTTTTGCAATTGTCATAAATATACTTTAAGTTTTTGCCGCCATCCCTTGCATACTGGAATTCGTCTATGAATACATAATCATGTTTTTTGACATATAATTCAATAAAAGAATTAATATCCTCACTGAACAACTCCAGTATTTCCCTATCCTCAAAATCCAGAAAAACTGCATTCTTGAGGCTTTCATAAAAATGCTTTAAGAGCGTAGTTTTCCCTGATTGTCTTGGGCCTACAATTGCTATAATCTCTCTCTTGTTTAGGTACTTCTTTATATCCTCTTCCAAAAATCTGTTTATGTACATTTTACCCCTGCTAAAATTATGTTTTTAGTAATAAAAGTAGGTATCTATATATAAATTTTGTGGTTTGTAGAAATTGAACTTTCTTCCTAAACGAAACCATCTTGGTGAAATCTGCTTGCCTAACGCCTTCCATTCCTTTCCATTTTTGTACAAGATAAGAAATAGCTGATTTATAAAACCTGTAATACAGACTTTTTCAGTCAGTATTAAATTTGGGTTTTTAGTCCCAATGAGTAGGACGCCGCGGGGGAGACTTTCAATCAGTTTCCTGTGTTTGAACTCCCGTGTCCTTTCGGACAGTGGATTTTTGTAAACCACTATGAAAGGCGTTTTAGCCCATAGCAATCTTGCAGTTCGTGCGACATGCGAGGTTTGCCTCGCTCACAATGCCGACAAATCACCGCAATGGCCGGGCTATGCGACCGCGGCATAATATAGTGGATTACCTGATATTATTTAAAAGTTGTTGATTTTGATTTTATTGATTTAATATTTTTAATCTTTATTGTTTTTTGGATTTAAGTTTATTTGATATCGTAAATTGCAGTGATTAGTGTAATAAATAGCCGCAATTTACGAGATAGACAATTGCGTACAAATCAAATAATCAACGCAATTGTCTATATAATGGATTCAATAATAAAACTTATAAACATATATAGTAAATCCCAATAAAATGAAAAAGGCAGTGATAGTTTTAATATTTTTGATTTTAATCCAATCTGTTTTCGCCGACTGGTTCTACAACAGCCGGAACATAATTGCAAGCATCGGCATTTCCTCTTCAGCCGAAGTTATTCCACTGACGCCAAGCGGCTACATAGACACAGCAACAATCAACATGACTTTCTTTCCAAAGCAGACTGATACGCAGGAATTGCTGAAGTTTGACACAAGCCCAAAAGCTGAACTGCGAGAAAACCAGCTGAAATTCACATGGAAAAGGCCGGAAGGCAGGATTGATTACAAGCTTAATGCAGAAGTTAAAATACTAAATATACTGCAAGAGGTAAGGCAAAAAATAGATTTCCCAATTCAAGAGCTTCCTGAAGATATCATTGTATACACTAAGCCAAGCGAAACAATAGATTCAAACAATGAAGATATCGTAAGAATCGCTTCAGAGCTTGCCAAGGGAGAAGATGACTTGTATGTTGCTGTTTTCAAAATAGCGGACTGGACAAAGAACAACATAAACTACAACTTGAGCACTTTAACAGCGGAAGTAAGCCAGAAAGCCTCATGGGTTCTGGAAAACAAGCAAGGCGTTTGTGATGAACTAACTTCGCTGTTTATAGCATTGCTTCGCGCTGTTGGCATTCCGGCAAGATTTGTTTCAGGCCTTTCTTATACTGAATCCGAGCTTTTCCCTGAAAAATGGGGCCCTCATGGATGGGCAGAGGTTTATTTTCCAAGTTATGGATGGGTTCCATTTGATGTAACGTATGGGGAATTCGGATGGGTTGACCCAACTCATATAAAATTCAAAGACGCAATTGATTCGGACGAGCCATCCACCTATTTTCAATGGACAGGTAGAAATGCAGACCTGAAAACAAAAAAACTGGACATAAAAACAGAGCTAACAGAGAAGATTGGTTATATCAAAATACCATTAAACATAGAATCTTCGCTTTTAAAAAAAGCAATCAGCTTTGGCTCGTACAACCTCCTTGAAGCCACTATAGAAAATATAAACGACTTTTACTACGCAACCGAGCTTAGATTAAGCAAGCCAAAAGAAGTAAAGATTATTGGAAGCGAGCTGAAAAGCATTTTGCTGCTTCCAAAAGAAAAAAAGAAGGTGTTCTGGGTGTTAAAGCTGGATGAAAACTTGGACAGCAGGTATTCCTACACATTTCCAATAATCATCAGTACATTAAGTAATATCTCTTCAGAAACAAGTTTCGCAGCAAATACCAGGGAAAGAGAAGTTTCATTGGAGGAGGTTGAGGAAGCAGCAAAACTGTTGGAAGAGGAAAAGGAAAAAAAGTACTCTGGAAATGTTGTTTTGGACTGCAAAGCAAGCAAGGAAGAATTTTATGAGTACGAGGAAGCGGAAATATATTGCAATGCAAAGAACACAGGCAATGTTTTTCTTGAAAATGCGGATATCTGTTTTGAGGGCAAATGCGAAAAAATAAGCTTGGGAATTGCGCAGACAAAAAATGTAACTTTTGAAATTAATAAATCGATAATCGGGCAAAGAGAAACTCCGGTCACATTAAGAAACGAGCTTGTTTCAAAGACTTACCACCTAAATTTTAAAGTCCACGATGCACCGAAAATTGAGGTTGGAGAGCTTGAATTTCCAATAAATGTTTCCTATGATCAGAATTTTACAATTTCTTTTACTCTTGCAAAAAAATCTGAGTCAAATCCTAAAAATGTCAATATTGTGTTTGAATTAAATGGAATTGAAAAGAAATGGTTTGTTAATGAATTGACAGAAAACAGAAAATTTGTCTTGAATTTTGTTGGAAGCCAGCTAGTTTATGGAAAAAATGATTACATAATAACTGCTGATTATTATGATGGACTAAATAAACTTTATAATACAGATAAGCAATTTTCAGTTGAATTAGTAAAAGCTAATTTTATACAAAGATTGCACTTATTCTTAAACAGCTTTGAGCCAATAAGCAATGAGGCAGTTGCGGTTATGCTTTTAACTGGAACAATTGCATTTCTTTCAGTTGTTTTGTGGTTGTTTAGGAGGAGTAGAAAGGAGATTTAAATTTCTTTCAATATTATAAATAATTAATTTAAATCAAATTTTAATATTTTTCTATATAGTAAATAAAGAAAAATACATAATTTTATAAATAAACGGACATTTTTGGATTTTTATGGAACAAATTAATACACAAATAATAGAAAGGATTGTGCCTGATACTTCTGTAATAATAGAAGGTTTATTGTCAGAAAAGCTCAGAAACAATCATATCAAAGCCAATGAAATAATAATACATGAAGCTGTGATTGCAGAGCTTGAGCATCAGGCAAATCTCGGCAAAGCAATTGGTTTTCTTGGCTTGGACGAAATAAAGCGCATGAAGAAGCTTTCAGAGCAAAAGGAATTTACACTTTCTTTCAAGGGCTCACGTCCAAAAGCTAGCGAAATAAGGCACGCTTCTCTTGGCGAGATTGATTCCTTGATAAGGCAGCTTGCTTTTGATGAAGACGCCACTCTGATTACATCTGACAAAGTGCAAAGCGAAGTAGCTTTGGCAAAAGGAATGAAAGTTGTATACTACAAAAGGCCTGAAAAAGGATTAAAAAAGCTGAAGCTTGAAAGGTTTTTCGACGAAACAACAATGAGCGTTCATTTAAGGGAAAATGTCCCTCCTTACGCGAAAAAGGGAATGCCTGGCAACTGGGAGTTCAAGGAATTAAGAAAAGCGTTATTGAAACAAGAAGAAATTCAGGACATCTCAAGAGAGATAATAGAGGACGCAAAGCTCAGAAAAGATGGATTTATTGAGATTGAAAGGGCTAGCTCAACTATTGTCCAGCTAGGCAGCTTTCGAATTGTGATAACAAGACCGCCGTTTTCTGATGGATGGGAAATCACAGCAGTAAGGCCTGTTAAGAGATTAAATTTGGCTGATTACAAGTTAAGCGACAAATTAATGAAAAGGGTGGCAGAGCAAGCAGAGGGTGTCCTTGTTGCAGGCGCGCCTGGCATGGGCAAGACCACATTTGCGCAGGCATTGGCTGAATATTATGCATTGCAAAATAAAATTGTGAAGACTGTTGAAGCTCCCCGTGATTTGATTTTGCCGGAAAGGATAACACAATACTCAATCTCTTACGGTGACTCTCAAGAAATTCATGATATTTTATTGCTCACAAGGCCTGACTACACAATTTTTGATGAAATGAGAAACACAAATGACTTCAAGCTGTTTGCAGATTTAAGATTGGCAGGAGTTGGAATGGTTGGAGTAGTGCATGCAACATCTCCTGTTGATGCAATACAAAGATTTATTGGCAGGGTTGAAATGGGTGTTATCCCTCAAGTTATTGACACAGTTATTTTCATAAAAAATGGATTTATCAATAAAGTCCTTGCTTTAAAGATGACTGTCAAAGTTCCATCTGGAATGACAGAAGCTGACTTAGCAAGACCTGTTGTTGTTATAAATGACTTTGAGACAGCAAAGCTTGAGTATGAAATCTACAGCTACGGCGAGCAAACTGTTGTAATCCCTGTGCAGGAAGGCAAAGAGAGAAAAAGCGGAGCGCACAAGCTGGCAGAGACGACAATACTTGCAGAGTTCCAGAAATACTCTAGAAATGTCGAAGTCGAGATGCTTTCCGACAACAAGTGCATTGTGTATGTACCGGAAGCGGATATCGCAAGGATCATAGGAAAGCAGGGAACCAACATAATGGGGCTGGAGAAAAAGCTTGGCATCGGGATAGATATAAAAAGCATCGAGGAAAAATACAGCTCAGGCATAAAAGGCGCTGCAAAAGAAGGCAGGGAAGTTCCTTTTGAGATAAGCCACAAGAAAAACAATTTGATGATAGAACTTGGCATGGATATGCAAAACAGGGATATTGACATCTATGCAGGAGAGGAATTTATCCTGAGCGCAAAGGCTGGCAAGACTGGGATTATTAAAATAAAGAAAAACAACAACATTGGAAGAAGATTAATGGAAGCTTTAAACAGGAAGGAGAAGATTAGGTTGGTGGTTTGATAAATTTATTTCATTTGTGCTATAATACTTCTGAGTCTCGCTGCTGTATCTTTTGGCCTACCTGGAACCACGAGCCAACCAGAACTTGGAATCTTGTATGAAGTAGTCTCTTGCGGAGATATTGCTATATACAAGTGTGAGTACTCACCTACCCTATTATTACCATTGCGTCTTAAGTGTACATCATCCTTTGAATAAAATGGAACTGAAGATATGGCAAATTCTAAATTATGAATTTCCCTCTGTACAGTTTTCGCGTCTATGCTGATACTTAATAAACATTTATAGAGAATATCGGCTAAGTATTCTATTTGTTTCTCTGAAAGGTCAGTAAGTCTTGGAGTATGTTTAAAGGGAAGTATATGCACATTGTGTTGATCTATAGGGGCAAATGGAACAAACGCAATAGCACCATTATTATATAACAAATTACCTTTACTATCAAAAACTAATCCATCGTGATAGAAAACGACTCGGTGTCCACTCTGTTCAGCGCTATTTCTCTCTTGTTTTGTTATATCACAATACATACACCTTTCCCTATTGTTGAAGTGGAAATAATGATCTGATTCTCTTAGTTCATTTTGAATATTCGGTGCAATTTCCCTTGATGCAAGGAGTCTGCCTGTTAATGAAGAATCATCAGTTTTGTATATTCCATAAGCATGGAATTGCCTTAATAAACTTCCCTTTTCCCCTTGTTTAAGTTCTTTAGTTCTTTCTATAAAAGTACTTATCAACAATTCTAAGCTGGTTGAACTAAAAGGTCCCCTTGCTTCTAGTCTTTCATCAGCACCAAATCCAGATACTCTGTCGTATAAACCACTTCCTTCAATTTCCCCAGGTTCCTCAAGAATGAAGAGATGATGGTTATCTGGGGATTTAACATCAACTCTGATTCCATTGTTAGAGTAAGGTACTATTAATGTCCCTTCTGTACTTGTTTGCGAATTTCCTAAATTTCCTGTGAATTGTGGAACCAGAATTACAGATTGTCCTAGAAGACGGGGATCTTTACGAATTTCTACCCCCCTAATTCCAAGTTTACCCTCCTGTGTCATATCTTCTCAAATTCTATCTCAGTATTATTAGATGTATTCTTTCTAATCTTTCAAAACACTGCTATATATACTTTACGCTTCCGCAACCTTTTTATACATTTCAACGAACTCTTTTCTTATGCTTGACATAAAATTCATTCGAGAGCATCCTGAAGTTGTAAGAAAGGACTTGGAAAAAAGAAATGAAAAAGAGAAGATTGAATGGTTAGAAGATTTGCTAAAAAGTGATGGTGAATACAGAAAACTTTTACAGGAAAACCAAAAGCTGAGACAGAGAAGAAATGAAATAACTGATGAGATAAACAAACTAAAGAAGCAAGGCAAGGATATTAAAGAAAAAATACAGGAAGCAAAGGAATTGCCCGACAAAATAAAGCAAAGTGATGAGAAACTTGAAGAGTTAAAAAATAAAATTGAATATTACTTGATGAGACTGCCTAACATTTTGCACGAGTCTGTGCCAGTCGGCAAGGATGCAAATGACAATGCTGTTGTGAAGACATGGGGGGAAAAGCCGAAATTCAGCTTTGAATTAAAGCCCCATGGAGAGCTTTTGCAGCAGCTTGGCTTGGCTAATTTTGAAAAAGCAGCAGAAGTTTCTGGACATGGTTTTTATTATCTGCTTGGAGACATTGCAAAGCTTGAGATTGCTTTAGTAAATTTTGCTGTCGATTCTCTGACAAAAAAAGGCTTTACTTTAGTTGAGCCGCCATTGATGCTAAGAAGAAAGCCTTACGAAGGCGTAACTGATTTGAAAGATTTTGAGACAATGATGTACAAGGTTGACAATGAAGATTTATTGCTCATTGCAACATCTGAACATCCTATTGCTGCAATGCTCATGAACGAAACTCTGGAAGAGAAGCAATTGCCAATGAAATTTGCTGGAGTAAGTCCTTGCTTCAGAAAAGAGCTTGGAAGCCACAGCATTGACACAAAAGGCTTGTTTAGGGTGCATCATTTCAACAAAGTTGAGCAGTTTATATTCTGCAAGCCAGAAGATTCTTGGCAATTTCATGAAGAATTGTTAAAAAATGGAGAAGAATTATTCCAGAAATTGAAAATTCCGTACAGAGTTGTCAACATATGCACAGGCGACATTGGCACAGTTGCCGCTAAGAAATATGACTTAGAAGCATGGTTTCCCCGCGAGAATTTGTATAGAGAGGTAATAAGCTGCTCAAACTGCACTTCTTATCAAGCAGTAAGGCTTAATATCAAATACAAAAAAGGCGAGGAAAAAGAATTTGTGCATACTTTAAACAGCACAGCAATTGCAACAGGCAGAGCAATAAGGGCGATTGTTGAAAACTACCAGCAGAAAGACGGCTCAATAAAAATACCCCAAGTTTTGCAGAAGTATATGGGGAAGAAAGTGATTGGAAAAAAGGAAT
>ORJL010657844.1_pt1 | contig 46695 bp, 48 predicted proteins | sample 1779941 | NCBI WGS metagenome assembly ORJL01 (sample SAMEA104232317, study PRJEB22302) | groundwater metagenome | biome: forest; feature: aquifer; material: groundwater | place: USA | collected 2011-08-07 | depth 5.8 m | reverse complement strand
GGTTTTTGGTGCTGCTGCTAGCGGTGCAAGGGCGATGACTTCTTCTTCAAGCCCGGGGATGAGCTTAAAGCAGGAAGGTATTTCTTATATCGCCGGGGCAGAACTTCCGGTAGTTATCGTAAATATGATGCGTGGCGGGCCGGGGTTAGGCAATATTGCGCCTGCGCAGTCAGATTATTTCCAAGCTACCAAGGGCGGCGGCCATGGTGATTACCATCCTATGGTTTTGGCTCCGGCATCAGTTCAGGAATGTTTTGATTTTATGCGCTTAGCTTTTGACCTGGCAGATAAATATCGCAATCCCGTAATTATTCTTGCAGACGGGATGTTGGGGCAAATGATGGAGCCTTTTGAGATTGCTTATGGAAAAAATAAAATGAAAAAAAAGTTTGATAAAGATTGGGCATTGACAGGGTGCCTTAATAGAAGCCCAAATGTGGTGAAATCATTTTTTCTTAACGAAGGAGATTTAGAAAAGTTTAATATTTTGTTACAGAGAAAATATGCAGGCATTGAAAAGAATGAGCAGCGTTTTGAGGGTATTGATGAATTTGATGCGGACATAATCCTGGTTGCATACGGAACTATGGCAAGAGTCGCAAAAGACGTGATCAAGGATCTTAGAAAAGAGGGGATAAAAGCAGGGCTTATTCGTCCGATTACTCTTTGGCCATTTCCCAAGGATGTATTTAAACGTATAGCCCAAAGGGAAAAGCGCAAAACATTTCTAGTAACTGAAATGTCTTATGGGCAGATGGTAGAAGATGTTAAATTGGCAGTGGATGGAAAAGCCGATGTCGAATTTATAGGCAGAGGCGGCGGAGGCATTCCTTTGGAGAAAGATATAATACATTTTATAAAAGAAAGGGTTAAACAAGATGGAGAATCGAGAAAAAAGAAAGCATAAAAGAGTGGATTTTTCTTGTGGCGCTAAAATGCATCTTGTTGATGATAATACTTCTGTTAATGCTACGGTTAAGGATATAAGCTTAGTCGGAGTAAGGTGTGTGGTTGCCGGCAGGATGATTAAGGTAGGTACAAAATTAGATATGGAGCTGGAAATGGACGGCCACGTAATAAAATGTAAAGGCAGGATTGTTTGGGGTTTGATGATGCGCGGAGGAGTAAGCAATATACACCTTTTTGATGTCGGTGTCGAATTCTCCGATATAAGCGCAGCGGACAGGTATTTTATAAGTAAAGTCGTAAACAACTAAGCGGATGAAAAAAGTATTTAGTAAAACAAAAAGCCTTAAAAGTAAACCCACACATTATTGCCCGGGTTGCGGCCATGGCATTGCGCATCGTTTGGTTGCGGAAATAATCGATGAATTGGGTATCCGCACAAAAGTAATCGGTGTTGCTCCTGTGGGTTGCGCGGTAGTGGCGTATGATTATTGGGATTTTGACTGTTCGGAAGCGGCACACGGACGGGCCTTGGCGGTTGCTACCGGGATAAAAAGGGCGAGGCCTAAAAATATAGTTTTTACTTATCAAGGAGATGGAGATCTGGCAGCGATAGGGACAAATGAAACTATACATGCTGCTAATAGAGGCGAGAATCTAACCGTGATTTTTATAAATAATGCTATTTACGGCATGACCGGCGGGCAAATGGCTCCTACTACTTTAGTGGGCCAGAAAACCGCTACGACTCCTGAAGGAAGGGACCCTTTAAAACAGGGCTACCCATTGGATATTTCGCTGTTGCTTGCGCAGTTGCCAGCCGTAAAGTATATAGAAAGAGTGTCGCTGCATAATCCGCAGGAAACACTGAAAGCAAAAAGAGCAATTAAGCAGGCTTTTTTGAATCAAATGAATAAAGTAGGGTTTTCAATGGTTGAGATATTATCCCCCTGCCCGACGTATTTGGGGATGAGCCCCAGGAAGGCCCTAGATTGGGTAAAGGAAAATTTAAATCAGGTTTTTCCTATAGGAAGAATTAAGTGAAAGAGCAAATTATTATCTCTGGATCAGGCGGCCATGGTATAATGCTTGCCGGTAAAGTCTTGGCAGAGGCTGCTTTGCGCGAAGGCAGGCATGTAACATGGTTACCTGCTTATGGGGCGGAAGTAAGAGGAGGCGCTGCTTACTGCATGGTAATTATTTCGGATGAGGCGATAGGTTCTCCTTATATCGATAAAGCGGATACCCTGATTGCCATGAACGAGCCTTCTTTAAGCAAATTCTCTGAAAGGTTAAAACCGCAAGGGCTGTTGCTCCTGAATAGTTCTTTGGTGAAAACAGAAACTACAAAAAAAGTAAATACTCTTAGTTTTCCTTTTATGGATATCGCGCTTACATTAGGCAATACCAAAGTAGCTAATATGGTGGTATTGGGAGCGCTTATCGGCAAGAAAAAAATCGTCAGCATTAAGAATACGCTAAAAGTTATGAAAGAGTTCGCCAAGTCTTATAATAAAGAATTGTTTGAAATTAACCGGAAAGCATTATTAGAAGGAGAGAAATTAATAAAATGATCAGAGTCAGGTTTGCGCCAAGCCCAACAGGCAATTTACATATCGGAGGTTCCCGTACGGCACTATTTAATTGGCTTTATGCCAAAGCCAAAGGCGGAAAATTTATTTTAAGGATAGAAGATACGGATGCCGTGCGTTCACGCAAAGAATTCTTAGACGAAATATTGGATAGCCTCAGCTGGTTGGGATTTCATTGGGATGAGCTTTATTATCAGAGCCAAAGGTTTGATATATACCGGGATATCGCCAACAAGTTATTAAAAGAAGGAAAGGCTTATACCGAGAAGACCGAAGGAAGAGGCGAGGCCATTATTTTTAAGGTCTTGCCCGGTAAAGTAAAAATCGTCGATCTTATCCGGGGGGACATTGAGTTTGACACTTCGGTAATAAAAGACCAGGTTTTAATTAAATCCGACGGTACTCCTACGTATAATTTTGCCTGCGTGGTAGATGATGCTCAGATGAATATTACCCATGTTATAAGGGGCGATGACCATATATCCAATACTCCTAAGCAGGTAATTCTTTATGAGGCCTTAGGCCTCAAAATCCCCGAATTTTCGCACTTACCTTTAATTCTTGCCAAGGCAGGCGGCAGGTTGTCTAAGAGAAAAGGGGCTACCGCTATTTCCGACTACCGTAAGATGGGTTATTTATCTGAAGCCCTGGTTAATTATCTGTTGCTTTTAGGCTGGTCTCCAGGAGGAGACAGGGAAGTTATAGATATTAATGAGGCGATCAAGATATTCGATGTGAAAAATATCAATAAGACTGCCGCAGTGCTGGATTTGGATAAATTAGACTGGATGAATAACCAATATCTTAAAGCCCAGGACCCGGTTAAGTTGACCGAACAAATTATCCCGCTTTTATCGGAAAAAGGTTTAATCGATAAGAATAATCCCGATAAGGAGTACATACTTTCTATAATGAAGCTCTTCCAAGCCAGGTTAACGGTTTTAAATGAGTTTGTGGATTGGGCAGATTTCTTTTTTACTAAAGAAGTGGCGATTGATCCTGCTGCGCAGGCTAAACATTTAAGCCGGGATTTTTCGCGGGAGTTCAGTTTATTTTTAGAGAGGCTTTTGAAACTGGATAATTTTGACATTTCGACGATTGAAACATGTTTTCGCGATTTAGTCAAAGAGCTTAATATTGAGGCGAAAGTTTTAATTCATCCTATAAGAGTAGCTCTTACCGGAAAAACTATCGGGCCGGGGCTATTTGAAGTAATTTATTATTTAGGCAAAGACAGGGTTGGGGAAAGATTAGGCAGATTTATAACACCCGGGCTTACTGGATAGGCTGGTGTAAATTTACTATTTAACAGGAGGAGAGAATGCAAAAGCATAAACTGATCCTTTTTTCTTTTTTGTTTCTGATGCTTGGTTTGGCTGCAGGGTGCGAAACTACCAAAGGCGTCGCCACAGGCATAGGCTATACTGCAGAAGGCGTGGTTAAAGATACAAAGGGCACTTGGAATGGCCTACAAAAGGCGGATCAATGGGTAAAAAAGAATATGTGGTAAAAGGAAAATATGCTAAAAAAGATAATTATATCGGGTTTAATTATTTTCGGAGTTTTTTTATTCTATAAAAAGTTTATGGCTTCTACTATGGAGCCATTTTTTAAAAAACATGCAGGAAAAACGGATTTTCTGCAGCTTAAAGTTCAAGATTATCAAATAGAGAATAAATAAGCAATAAATTTTAGAGGGAGATTGGATGAGCAAATCAATTAAAGGCACAAAAACAGAAAAAAATTTACTGGCGGCATTTGCCGGAGAATCCCAGGCACGAAATCGTTATACTTATTTTGCATCCGCCGCCAAGAAAGAAGGCCATGAACAGATAGCCAATATATTTAGCGAAACCGCGGAGAACGAAAAAGAACACGCAAAAGTATTTTTCAAGCATCTTGAAGGCGGAGATTTAGAAATTACAGCAACTTATCCTGCCGGGGCGATTAAAGATACTAAGTCTAATTTAGAATCTGCGGCCGCTGGCGAAAATATGGAATGGACCACGCTTTATAGTGATTTCGCTAAAACCGCGCATGATGAAGGATTATTAGAAGTCGCTCATTCTTTTGAACAAATAGCAAAAGTCGAAAAATTCCATGAATCGCGCTACCGAAAGCTTATTAACAACATTACAAATTCAGAAGTGTTTAAGAAAAAATCTTCGGTTAAGTGGCATTGTATCAATTGCGGTTATGTTGTTGAGGGGGAGCAGGCACCTAATCAATGCCCGGCCTGTAAGCATCCGCAGGCGTTTTATGAGGTTTTAGCCGAGAACTATTAAATAATATCGTATGCCGGAAAATCGCCAGTTTTTAAGATTAAGTAAATCATTGATGGTTAGTTATCTGCCGGTTAAGCAACTATTTCGCGGAGGAACCCGTACTACTAATATTTCTACGGGCGGAATTTGTTTGCCTTTTTTCCAAAGGTTAGAACTGCATAGTATTCTCGACCTGGAGATTTCTTTATCTACAGAAGAAAGGCCTATAAAAGCTACCGGTGAAATTGTGTGGATTAAAACACGCAATGATGTAAAATTTCCCTTTGAAGTCGGGATAAAATTTATTAAAATAGAAGCTTCTCTCCGGGATAAGCTCGAAAAGTTTATTGCCAAGGAGGGCAATGACGAAGTTAACTTGATTTAATTATCCTTTCAGAATAAAATTTGCCCTGTCGTCTAATGGTAGGACTTCAGATTCTGGATCTGAATATCATGGTTCGAGTCCATGCGGGGCAGCCATACCCAATTTTTGGATATTCTCTTCAAAAGGACAATGCATAAAAAATATACCATAGAAGTCCCGATATATTCCAGCCCCCTTAAACACCTGATCAAGCTTAACCGTTCAAAGGATATCAATATCATTATATATGGAGGAGCGCCTGATTCCCCTTTAAACGGCGGCCGGCTTAACTATTCTCTGGATGGACTTTTTATCTGGAACAGGATTTTTTTTAGGCTTACCAGAAGTCAGCTTAGAGGGGCAACAAAGAAATTCTATCAAATCCTCTCTAAGGCAAACGAGAATGGCATTCAGTTTTTCTTGGCGTTTACAAACATGTTTGTCAGCCCGGATGAATTAAATGAGGAAAACTTACGTCCGGTTAAATGGCTGGTCGAATCGTATAAAAAACATGGAGTTAAGAATGGCATTATCATCAATAATGAAATTCTAGAGGGGTTTATCCGTAAAAGTTATGGCGATAATTTGTTTTATGTTAGTTCTTGTACAAAATATGTTTCGCCGCATAAGCTTCTTTCTCCCAGTGAAACTTTAAAGATGTATCTTAAAGATAGCAGCGAGTACGATTTTGTCGTATTGACGCCTCAAGATTCAAGACGGGAAAATCTCATTAAAGATGTAGTGCGTCAAGCCAAATGTGGGGTCATCGCTATTTGTAATTCATATTGCGCCAACAGATGTAATTCTTATTACCACTACGAATATACATCAAAGATGAATAAGAAATCAATTAATTGTATCGGAAATATAAGCACTTTCTTGGGAGCCTTTAATTTTACCATTAAGCGTGCCTTAAACTGCTCTGCTTTTTTGCAGCCATTTCGTGCAGGCAATATCGAAAATATAGCAGAAATGCAATTAAATTCTGGCATTACCAATTTTAAATTAGGCAGGGGGTTTGGAGACAAGTTTCTTGACCACCTTGTTTCTCTTATTGAAGAATCCGAGGCCCACACTGATGCCGCACATGGTTAAGTTAATCAGAAGAATATTGCCGGAAAAGATGTCTTTTCTAGAGACCATTTTCTATATGGATGGCCCGGTAAAAAGTTTCCTTCCGCAACATAATGTTATCGCGGAGGAAGTATCAAAAATAGGGAATGGCGTCTTGCTTGATATCGGAACAGGCCCGGGAACGGTCCCGCTCCTCCTTGGTAAACTGCTGCCGGCTGCCCGGATTGTCGGGGTAGATCTGAACCAGAGAATGGTAGAAATAGCTCAAAATAAAAAAAATGAATCAGGTTTGTCTAATGTGGACTTTAAAATTATGGATGCTAATGCCTTGGCATTCGGGGACAACACTTTAGATATGATAATCAGCATTGATTCGCTCCACCATTGGAAGCGGCCAGAAGCGGTTTTTGAAGAGATGTACCGTTGCCTTAAACCTTCAGGTGAGGCATGGATTTATGACGGATTTTCCGGTTCATCAGATGAAGATATAGATACTTATGCCCCCGGGTTAGGTGGATGGATTTTCCCCCATTTGACGGCAAGATTAATACTCAGTATCCATGGTTTTTCGCAAAAAGAATATGAAACGGACATTAAGAATAAGGTTGCCAAAACTAGGTTCCGGACATTTGATTGTGATAAGCGAGGATGTATGATGCGGCTACGTTTGCGCAAACGTTAGAAACTACTTTATTATAAATATTAAAAATAAAGCGTAGATAAAATACATAATAAATATAACCTGTTCCTGCGATTCCCTGCGGCGGATATAGAAGAAATTAACCAGCCCGAAAATTATGGACAATACCAGCCCGTAAGGTTTCTGAAATCTAAGTGTAATAAAATAAGGGGCGCAACAGTAACTTATTAGTACAAGGAAAGCTATGATTTTGCGGCTTCCCATCCGGCCGAATAATACCGGTAAAGTGGCTACTTCGGTTTTCCTGTCCCCGTCTATGTCTTTAAGGTCTTTTACCGTTGAACTTAATGTGAAGGCGGTAAAAATAAGCCAAAAAATAGGGATATCATAGTATGCCTGGGATAAATTTTCCGCAAAAGACAAACGCCCTAACGCAAAAGCCAGGACTGCCTGTAACCCTATGGCTAGGGAGGAGATAGGGAAAAAACGTTTAAGACGTAGCGGAGGAACGGAATAGACGAAATATCCGCAGATAAACAATATGGTTATCATGAGGCATGTCCCGCTGACCCAATATCCAAAAAGCAGGCTTAATCCAAGATAAACAAGCCCGATTTTAAAGTATTCGTTTGAGGTAAGGTTTTGCGTTATTAGCGGCCTGCCGGCGTTGGAAAGCTTGTCGCAGTCTATATCAAAAATATCATTAATGACCACGGAAAATTGGAAAGCGAAGAATATGGCAAAAAACATCCCGGCAATGCGCACCAGCGTAAAAAGGTCAGGCATTGATAATCCTAAAGAATAAAGGAGTATTCCAGCCAGGCATAGGAATATATAGTGCAGGGAGCGTGTAAGCCGCATATTATTAATAATAGCCTTACATTTAGTCGGGTTATGCCGCCAAAACCAGAAAAGAGAAGCAAAAGAAACCAGGATAAGTTCTAAGATGCTGATTAGGCTTTCGTCAATGTAGCCTTTTTCAAAAGGAAAATTCGCCAGATGCAGGGTGTTTATCAAGAACGCCAGGAATCTAAAGAATTCAATTAGGACGGCCGTGACCGATATGTATAAAAAACATAAAATATAAATGGCCGTAGCTCCGAAAAACGCAATTGCCAGATTTTTACGCTTTAAGAATATGTAACCAAAAGACATTAATATTACCAGGACTATTTCTATCCGGATTCCGGTGGGGAGTTCTGCTGCGCGGTATGAAGGGTCAAAAAAGCGCAATAATACTTGCCAGAAATTCTCGGTAAGATAAATATATGTTATTTCTGTTTTTGCCATCGAGCTTATCGCCAGATCGATGATAACCGGCAGGATTATAACCGAAAAAGGAATGAGGGCGATTTTAGAAACTTTTTGGATTTCTGTTCTTGTGAATAAATGTAAAGCGATGATAATGCAAACTAGCAAAGAGAGAAAAAATACCGGAAAATGCAGCAGATGGAATGCATTAGCAGAAGCAAAATTCTGTGTGGTAAGCAGGCTTTCGATACCGTCACGTATAAAGATGATAGAAAGGGCAACGCTTAGCCATAGGCCGAAGCCCATAGGGATGTTTTCATAACGCTCTATAAATCTTGTTATTTTACCCACAAAAGTCATTATAGGAACTTTATTTCGTTATCGCAAGTGTTTTTAATATGTGGTTGCGAAAAACATTAAAATAAGCAATAATATATGCGCAAAGAGAGGGGAAATGATCAAAAAAATCGACTATCAAAAAGAATTAAATCCGGCGCAGCTTGAAGCGGTCTGTTCAACTGAAGGCCAATACTTGGTTATTGCCGGGGCAGGCAGCGGTAAAACCCGTACTTTGGTTTACCGGGTAGCATATCTGGTTGAGCAGGGCATAAAGCCAGACGAGATATTGCTGCTTACTTTTACCCGCAAGGCATCGGAGGAGATGTTGCGCCGGGCATCTTCTCTTTTAGATGACAGGTGCCAGAAAGTATCAGGAGGGACTTTTCATTCTTTTGCCAATACTATTTTACGTAAATACGCAGCGTTAATAGGAGTATCCAATAACTTTACAATTCTTGACCGTTCAGATTCCGAAGATGCCATAAATCTTATCCGTACAAAATTAGGTTATAATAAATTGGATAAACGTTTTCCCAGGAAAGCCGCCATAGCCGAAACTATTTCTAAGAGTATCAATAAATCCGATTCAATTGAAAGCGTGCTTTATGATGAGTATCCCCAGTTTATCGAGTGGTCGGACGAAGTGCAGAAAATAAGCGAGGAATATAAAACGTATAAACATTCCAAGTCCCTTCTTGATTTTGATGATCTCTTGGTTTACTTAAAGAATTTATTAGAAAGACACGATAATGTCCGCATAAGTTTGGCCAATAAATATAAATATATAATGGTTGATGAGTATCAGGATACGAATAAAATACAGGCGAATATTGCATGTTTGCTGGCTTGTGAACATAAGAATATTATGGTGGTCGGTGATGATTCTCAGAGCATCTATTCATTCCGGGGCGCGGATTTTAAGAATATTATGGATTTCCCCAAAATATTTAAGGAGGCCAAAGTTATAACTTTGGAAGAAAATTATCGCTCTGCACAGACAATCCTGAATATGACCAATGAGGTAATTCGTTTTGCCGAAGAAAAGTTTGAGAAGAACCTTTATACTAAGAAAAAAGGCGGCAATCTTCCGATTTTTGTGGATGCCCGTGATGAAAATGCACAGTCTAGTTATATAGCAGACAAAATACTGGAATTACGTGAAGAAGGTTTGGAGTTAAAAGATATGGCGGTATTATTCCGTTCGGGATGGCATTCTAATGATTTAGAAATTGAGCTGGCAAATCGCAACATTCCTTTTGTTAAATACGGCGGGCAGAAATTCGTGGAAGCTGCGCATATTAAAGATTTAGTCTCTTATTTAAAGATTGTTTATAATCCTTCTGACCAGGTAAGTTGGTATAGGGTACTTTTATTGATGCGTAAAGTCGGGGCAAAAACCGCAGACCGGATTATGGCAGAGTTGTCTTACGGTAAAGATTTGTTGAATATAGATCCAAAACTAACCGGCAAAATAGAAGATTTAAAGTTATTGCTTGAAGTATTGAGCAAGGTTGAAGGTAAAAAACAAGATCCCTCGGAACTGATCAGTATTTTCTTAAAATATTACCAGCCGCTTTTGAAGGATAAATATGATGATTTTAACAAACGCCTGAATGATTTAGATTCATTGGAGCGGATAGCATCGCGTTATACAAGTTTAGAAGTATTCCTTACCGATATGGCTTTAGAGGCCCCGGAAAAAAGTATTGTAGAAGCAGGTTTTAAGGATAAAGACGACTCGTCCTTAACTTTATCTACTATTCATTCCGCTAAAGGACTGGAATGGCATACTGTTTTTATAATTTATGCCGCCGAAGGGCATCTTCCTTCTTATTTTTCTCTTGAGGACAAAGATGCTATTGAAGAAGAGCGCAGGCTATTCTATGTTGCGCTAACGCGGGCAAAAGAAAACCTGTTTATTTTAAAACCGCACATTGACCGCTCGCCGAGAAGTTATTTCGGTTCCGGAGGAAGTATTTTTACCGAAACCTCTCGGTTCTTAGAAGAGGGGGATATCCTGAAAAGGTTTGTGGATATTGAAGATGCCGAACCCGATGATATCCGCGATGTTTCCTGGGAAGATGTATCCGGGCAAAGGCCAAAACCAGATAAAGAATTCCTGGAAATGATGAAAGAATATTTCCGCGAATAATGAATTCAAAGATGTCAAAAGAAATAATTCTTATAAATCCGCGTTATCCCGGTTTTGTCATCGGTTGTATTCAGAATCTTGCTACTAGAAAACCTATCCCTTATTCTTTGCTGACCTTGGCAGCTTTAAGTCCACAAGGGTATAAAGTAAGAATAATTAACCAAAAAAACTTATGGTTACCGGGTGATTTTACCGGCGCTAAATTGGTCGGTATTACTTGTTTAACCTCTAATGTCTGGGAAGGATATCTTTTGGCGGATAAATTCCGTAAGGCAGGATCGCGCGTGGTAATGGGCGGGCCACATGTTACTGCCATGCCAGATGAGGCGTTAAAGCATGCGGATAGCGTAGTGCTTGGTGAAGGGGAGTCTGTTTGGCCTACCGTTGTCCGTGATTTTGAAAATAACTGTATGCGAGAAATCTATAAGGGTGAGCCGCTTGAAGATTTTTTTTCCCCGGTTTTTGATTATTTTATTAAAACAGACCGCAAACTTCTTTCCCGTGTCGGGATTCATATTGACCGGGGCTGTAAGTATCATTGTGATTTTTGTGCGCGTATTTCAAATCGTTTAAGATTTGTCAAAATAGAACAAGTCATCGCTCTTGTTGAAAGAATAAAAGGCCCGGGGAAAAGGCTTCTAAATTTAAAGCCGTTAATTGTTTTTGGATGCGACAATATTTATTCAAGCCCGAATTATGCAAAAGAGCTTTTTAAGAAAATAGCTCCTTTTAACATAAGATGGGGGGCAAATTGTTCTATTGATATAGGGTTTGATATAGAAGCCCTGCAACTTGCTAAGGCAAGCGGATGCAGGGGGCTTTTAATAGGTTTCGAAACCATTCACCCTGAGGATTATCAAAAAACATCTTTAAAAGAGGTGCATTCCGCGGAAGATTATAAAATTGCCATTAATAATATAAGGTCGCATGGCATAAAAATTATCGGTTCTTTTATAATGGGCCTAGATAACTATAAAAATATCGATTATCTTAAGCTATGGTGGTTTTTAGTCCGCGCCAGGCTTTGGCATTTTTATTTAACCATATTAACGCCTTTTCCAGGGTCTGAGTTATTCGATCGGCTAAAGAAAGAAGGGAGGATACTTTCATTTGACTGGCGTAAGTATAATTTATTGTTTTGCGTTATACGACTGAAAAATACTTCAATTTTTAACCTATATATATGGTTTATACTTATACGTGCGTCATCCGTTTTATTTTCTCCCGCCCTTATTATTTTATGGCTTACATTTAATTTAAGTTTGATGCTTGGTTCCGGTCTAGGGGAGTGGTTTAAGTATAATTTCTTAAAATAATTGTGGATAATCCGATAATGTGATAGAATTTTGATATGGATGAGATATATTTAACGAAAAAAGGGCATAAAGAATTAATGGAGCAGCTTGAGTATTTAAAAGGCCCCCGCAGGCGAGAAATATCCAAAGCAATCGGGGAGGCTATAGCTCATGGCGATATTAGCGAAAACGCCGAATATGACGCCGCTAAAGATGCCCAGGGCATGAATGAGAAAAAGGTAGCAGAATTAGAAGGAAAACTTAGCCGCGCCAGAGTTATCGAGTATGAAAATATTTCTTCCGACGAAGTCTTAATAGGGGCAACGGTAAAACTTAAAGATTTAAATACGGCGGAAGAGTTCGAATATATTTTGGTTTCAGAGGTAGAGGCGGATTATGAGTCGGGCAAGATTTCGATTTCTTCTCCCGTGGGGAGTGCCCTTTTAAATCATAAAGAAAACGACATAGTCGAAATCAAAATCCCTGCCGGCGCGCTTAAATACCAGGTTTTAAAAATATCGCGTCCGGAGTAGTATTTTGAAAAAATAATTGCATTATTGCCAAAGGTAATTACAATATATAACTGACACTTGGTTTAACCCGGACTTATCGGATAGTTCGGTATGCCGCTTTCTGCGGCAATAGGGTTGGCCGGTGTAAACTACTGTTTAAGGAGGCAAAATTCTTCTTTATCCTGTGTAAGGACGCGAAGATTAAATAAAATGCGGGCTAAAGGAAAAAATCCTTTTTCGGTTCACTTGATTGCAGACTTGGAATCGCCAAGATTTATCGAGGATGCAAAAAAGCTCAAGAAAATTCTTTGGGAAGCGGCAGAAGTTGCTAATAATATCCCCTTAAAAACTTCTATTCATAAATTTCCGCTGCAGGGCATCACCGGCGTGGTGCTTTTGGCCGAATCCCATATTGCCATACATACTTGGCCGGAGCACGGATTTATAGCCGTCGATATTTTTACTTGCGGCAAACAAACCAAGCCGTATTCTGCGTTGAAATATCTAAAAAAAGTTTTTCGTCCTAAAAAAACCAAAGTTTTATTTATTAAAAGAGGTAAACAGTGAAAAACGAAATATATTTCGGAAAAGAGAAATGGTTTTTAGAGACTTCTTTCCCCGGAGTCAGGAGAGCTAAAAGGGATGCTTTTAGGATAGATAAAGAGTTTTCCCGGGCTAAAACTAAATTTCAAGAGGTTTATGTTTTTCAAAGCCCAGGCTTTGGCAAGACATTAGTCATTGATGGGATTATACAGCTTTCACAAAGCGACGAATTTATCTACCATGAAATTATTGCTCATGTGCCTTTGCTTTCGCATAAAGACCCGAAAAGGCTTTTAGTCGTTGGCGGAGGAGATGGCGGAGTCTTGCGCGAAGCAAGAAAACATCCTTTAAAAGAGATGTATTTTGTTGATATAGATAAAGATATTGTAGAGGTTTCTAAGAAGCATCTTCCCTTTATTTCAAAAGGCGCATTCTCCGACAAACGCTTAAAAATTTTCTTTGAAGACGGCAAAAAATTTATTCAAAGGCACAAGGATTTTTTTGATGTGGTTGTCGTAGATTCTACTGACCCTGTGGGCCCGGGTAAAGTCCTTTTTACCATGGATTTTTACCGCGACGTATTCGCGTCATTGAAAAAAGACGGGATAGCCATATTTCAGCTTGGGCCGTTCCTCGATTTTGACCTGATAATTAAACCCACGGCAAAGAAATTAAAAACTATGTTTCCTTATGTTCACCCCGTACGTTTGTCCATGCCTTCTTATAGCTGCGGATGCGAATACTGTTTTATGATCGCATCAAAAACTGTTGACCCCGCTAAGCTTTCGCTTTCCGTGGTCAAGGACCGCCTTAGAAAACGGTTGGGCAAAGAGGCAGGCAAACTTAAGTATTATACTCCGCAAATTCATCTGGCCAGCATGGTCATGCCGAAACTTTGGCAAGTTTAGAATGGCAAAAGGATATAATGTTTTAATAATCGGCGACGGCCGTATTGGCCGTGCAGCCGCTTATTATTTCCGCAAAAATAACAGAATTTCTCACGTCGATTTTTTTAACTCAAACAAAGATGTCAGTCGTTATGACCTTTTAGTGGGCGCGATGCCCGGTGAATTAGGCCAGCAATGCACTGAGCTGGCCTTAAAATACGGCAAGAATCTTATAGACATTTCTGATATTGACCCTCCGTTTTATTTAAAAAGAAAAAAAGAAATAGAAAAAAAAGGTATTTTAGTAATTCCCGGTTGCGGATTTTCTCCCGGCCTGGTTAATTTTATTCTTGGGCATGAGATTTCTTCCTTAAATAAAATTAAAGAGATTGAGATTAAAGCCGGCTCTTTATCGCGTGGTGAATTCTTTTTTCCATTTTTGTGGTGTTTTGAAGACCTGACTTTAGAGCATCAGCTTAGTTCCGAGCAGTTGATCAGCCGCCAAAGCAAAAAATTCCCCCCTTTTGCCGGGTATAAAGAAGAATATTTCTTTGGTATCCAGGCGGAAAGTTATTTTTGCGCCAGCGGTTTCGAGAATCTTCTGGATAAATCTAAGGCCGAAAATTTTACCTGCCGGGTAGTCAGGCCTTACGGGTTTATGCATTTCTTTGAATTCTTCAAGAACCAGGGGTTTTTAAGAAAAGAAAACTTTGCGAATTCTAAAAAAATACTTGAAGGGCTGCCTAAAGACAATATAACCTTAGGCCAAATTAATATAACCGGTATAAATAAAAAGATTTCGTGGTTGATGAAAAGCTTCTCGCGTAAAGACGAAGAGTTAAATTCCATGCAAAAAATAACTGCGGCTGTCCCGGCGGTAATAGGAGGGTTTATTTTAGAGAATAAGATTAAAGGCCCGGGGCTATTTTTTATGGAGGATTTAGTCCGGAATAAAGAATTATTCAATCCGGTGATCAGCCAAATAAAAAAGCACGGCATTTATTTTAAGAAGGAAATAAGAAGGGCATGATTAAACATTCTTATCTAACCAAGAAAGTAAAAGTTGCTTCTTCCGGGATAAACAGGCGCGGCATATTCGCCTTAAAACACATAAAAAAAGATGAAATTATTGCGGTCTGGGGAGGGTTTATTATAACCGCGAGCGAATTTAATAAACTTTCCAAGAAACAGTTTAAGAATATAGACGATTATGCCACCAAAATAGCCGAAGGTTTCTATCTAGTGTCATGTAAGAACGGCGGTTTAGAAGATGACGATTTTTTTAATCATAGCTGTAATCCTAATGCTGGGATTAAGGGCCAGATTATGATTGTAGCAATGAGGGATATTAAAATAGGCGACGAAATAACTTATGATTACGCCATGACCGACGCCGGGTATGATTATAGTTTTAAGTGTTTCTGTGCCAGTAAGTCTTGCCGTAAAATAATTACAACCAATGATTGGAAGAAACCAAACCTGCAAAATAAATATAAAGGTTACTTTTCTTGGTATATACAGGAGAAGATAGACGATTTAAGGCGTTCGAAAAGGTAAGAAATTAATTATAAATTATTCCGGTCCAGGTTAATACTGGGCCTTTCTTTTCTGTTATTATGGATACCCAGAAAAATCTTTCTAATAATGTTGTTGGGTTAAAGTTTCTTTTACGCGCATTGTCCTATAGGAATTACCGGTTGTTCTTTGTAGGCCAGAGCATATCTTTGACCGGGACTTGGATGCAGATAATCGCGATAGTCTGGACGGTTTACCATATAAGCGGGTCAGTTATTTTGCTCGGAATTGTGTCTTTTGCCAGCCAAATCCCCACTTTTATTTTAGCCCCTTTTGCCGGAGCACTCGCCGATAAAATCAACCGCAAGAAAATACTCTTTATTACGCAAACCCTTTCTATGATACAGGCTTTTATTCTGGCGTTTTTGGCATTATCCGGGGCTATTACAGTATGGCATATCTTAATTTTAAGCGTATTCCTCGGGTTAGTTAATGCTTTTGATATCCCTGCCCGGCAGGCATTTTTAGCGGATATGGTTGAGAAAAAAGAAGATTTTGTAAATGCCGTTGCTTTAAATTCGTCAATGTTTAATGCCGCCCGCCTAATAGGCCCGTCTGTTGCCGGGGTTTTAATCGGGCTGGTGGGGGAAGGAACATGTTTCTTGCTTAACGGGATAAGTTTTATGGCAGTAATTTTTGCTCTATTCGCGATGCGAATAAAAGACCACCATAAGAAAGAAGGCAGGCTCAGGATATTCAAGGATGTTAAGGAAGGTTTTTTATATGTGGCAAGGCATGCGGTTATAAGGAATATATTACTTTTTCTTTCCTTGCTTAGTTTAGTTAGCATGTCGTATCCGGTATTGATGCCTATTTTTGCCAAAGATATATTTAAAGGCGGTGCCAGGGAGTTAGGTTTTCTTATGGGGAGTATTGGCATCGGCGCGTTACTAGGGACATTTTATTTATGCTTGCGCAAGAATTCAGATGGGCTTGTAAATGTTACAAAAATATCTTCGTTTATTTTCGGGTTTAGCCTGGTAATGTTTTCTTTCTCGCGTAACTTTTGGCTTTCTCTATTTTTATTAGTATGGGTAGGATTCGGCATGATTGTTCAAATGGCTTCCAGCAACACGCTTTTGCAAAATTTGACTGATGACGATAAGCGCGGCAGGGTGATGAGTTTTTATGCCATGTCTTTTATGGGCATGGCTCCTTTTAGCGGGTTGCTGGCAGGTTTTCTAGCCAGCAAGATCGGCGCGCAACATACCATTTTTTTTAGCGGTATTTCCTCTATTTTAAGCACGGTATTTTTTATCCGAAAACTCTCTTTTCATAAACCTTGATATATAAGTAGGGTAGTTATATAATAAACCTATTTGCTGCGCCTGTAGCGCAATGGATAGCGCACTAGCCTCCGAAGCTAGTGGTACAGGTTCGACTCCTGTCAGGCGCACCTAAACCTAAATTTAAGGAGAACTTGGGGTATGCTGCCTCAAAATAATCCGGATAGCCTCGCTCAGTTATTAGATTTTTCCGCAAGCCAATCCCCTTTAAGAACCGCTGTTTATTTTAATGACCAGGAAATTACTTACGATACTTTAAAGGTTTCTTCGGATCGTTTAAGCCAGGGCTTGGTAAACCTGGGTGTTAAAAAAGAAAATGTCGCAATATTGCTTCATAACGGCATTGAATTTATTATAAGTTATTTCTCGGCTGTCAAGGCGTCCTGCGCGGCTGTGCCGATAAATAACATGTTTAAAGAAGAAGAAATCGAATATATACTGGATGATTCAAAGGCAACCGTGGTTATTTCTTCAGTCGAGTTCTTAAGCGTGTTAATTTCCATTAAAGCTAAGTCCGCCAGTCTAAAATATATAATTCTAACTGATGCGCTTACTCCGGAAACCTTGAATTTCTACGAGATTATTGAACGCAGCCCGGGGAAAAAGAATAGCATTATTTTATCGCCGGATGATATTGCTACAATTCTTTATACCTCCGGCACTACCGGCCGGCCTAAAGGGGCCATGCTAACGCATAAAAATCTGTTATCCAATGTTTCTTCATGCCTTAACGCCGTTGATGTTTCAGGCAAGGATAATTTTATTTGCCTGCTCCCTATGTTCCATTCTTTTGCCTGGACAGTATGCGTATTAATGCCGTTATATATTGGAGCAGGCCTGACAGTAGTTGATTCTCTGCGCCCATTCCGCAAACTCATACGAAATGTAGTTAGAAAAAAGGTAACTGTCTTTATAGGGATACCGTCAATATTCCATATTTTAAGCCAAATCCAAATACCGGCGGTTTTTACGGCTAGAGTTTTAAGGATGATTGACCCTTTAAGGTTTTGCATATCCGGGGCAGCTGCTTTACCTAAGGAAGTTTTATCGGAATTCCAGGCGAAGTTTAAAGTCCCGCTTTTAGAGGGCTATGGTTTAACCGAGGCATCTCCGGTAGTTTCGCTTAATCCTTTAAAGGGCAAGCAAAAGCCCCAATCTGTAGGTGTGCCTCTAAGAGGGGTAGAGGTTAAGATTGAAGATGGTGAGTTGCTGGTAAAAGGGCTCAATGTTATGAAAGGTTATTTCAATGATCCCGATGCAACCAACGAAGCAATAAAAGATGGCTGGCTTTATACCGGAGATATTGCTAAAATAGATGAAGACGGCTACATTTATATAGTTGACCGTAAAAAAGAAATGATTAATGTCCGTGGCCTCAATGTTTATCCCAAAGAGGTGGAAAATATACTCTTAGGTTATCCTAATATTAAAGAAGTAGCAGTCGTGAAATATTTTGATAAAAATAAAGGCGAGGTCCCCAGGGCTTTTGTAGTTTTAAATGATCCTAAAACCCAGTTTATGCCTAGAGAGGCAATTAAGTTCTGCAGGCAGCATCTGGCAGAATTTAAAATACCCAAAACATTTGAAGTAGTTAACAAGCTACCAAAAAATACCTTAGGTAAGGTGTTAAAGAAAGACTTGGAGCATATATCTAGCCTAGGTGGAGCAACAAACCCATAATATAACCTATTTATGAGTAATTAATGGTTATATAATAGTATTTTAGGGTATAAGTGGAGTGTAGATACCATATATGCATAAAATAAACTTAAAAACTAATAACCATACAGAGTTGTTGGATATTACTATACAGATCCAGGCTATAGTTTCTAAGTCAGGATTTAAGGATGGTATTTGTGTTATTTTCTGCCCTCATACTACTGCCGGCCTTACTATTAATGAAAATGCTGATCCAGATGTCGGTAAAGATATCTTAACTTCTTTAAATAAGCTTATTCCTAAAAAGGGCGATTATCTGCATTCGGAAGGGAATTCTGACGGTCATATTAAAGCCGCATTGTTTGGGTCTTCATTAAATATCTTTGTACAATCCGGGAAATTAGCGCTGGGGACATGGCAGGGGGTATATTTTTGCGAAAATGACGGACCGCGTCAGCGTGAAGTCTGGGTGAAAATACTAAAGGAACAGTAAAGCTATGCCGGAATTGCCGGAAGTAGAAACAGTCAAAAGGGATTTAGAGAAACTAATTTTGGGAAAGCGCCTGGCACAAGTCCGTATTAATAACTCGGCAGTAATACGCTATCCTTCGGCAGAAAAATTCAAGAAAGATTTAGAAGGAGCTGTTATTAAGAATATTTTCCGCCGGGCTAAAGTTTTAGTTTTTGGATTATCTAACGGCAAGTTTTTATTGGTGCACTTAAAGATGACCGGGCAGTTGGTTTATCCCGGGGATGGGGCTAAGTCCAGAGTCAGTTTTTATTTTTCCGATGGGAAAATCCTTGATTTCAATGACCAGAGGATATTCGGCGAATTACGCCTGTTAGATGATTGGAAGAGTTTAAAGTTTATCCAAGGCCTAGGCCCGGAGCCTTTTGATATAAGCTCAGCTGAATTTAAACGTATGCTTTCCGGCAAGAAAACAAAAATAAAACCGCTTCTTATGGACCAGGCGTTTATTTCCGGTATTGGAAATCTTTATGCTGCAGAGAGCTTATTTCGTGCTAAAATTAATCCTGAGAAACCAGCGCAAAAGCTTACGGATACGGAAAAAGATAATCTTTTTGAAGAGATTAAGAAAGTGCTAAAGGAGGCTATTTCGCATGGAGGTTCTTCCGTGGATGATTATGTGCGGCCTTCCGGTAAGAAGGGCAGGTATACTGCGTATCATAAAGTTTATGGCAGGGAGGGCAAGCCCTGCCTGGTTTGTAAAACCATTATCCAAAGAATTTCTTTAGGCGGAAGAGGCACTTATTTCTGCCCAAAATGTCAGAGGTAAAATGAAAAAACGTATACAGATTAACGGTTTTATTATATTTGTTTCCTTTTTTTTAATTACTTTATTCCCGGCAGTATTTTTTCGTAAAGACGTGACTATTTATGATGAGCTGATTGAAGTCTCAGGAATTGTTTTGATACTGTTGGGGCAAATAATAAGAGTTTCTGCCCGTGGGTATAAAGCCGATAATTCAAAAGAAGGCATGAAATTAATACAAGACGGGCCGTATTCTTTGGTGCGTAACCCCATGTATTTAGGGATAATCCTGATTGGCTCAGGAGTTGTGCTGATGTTGTTTGAATGGTGGGCAGCTTTTGTGTTTGGGTTGTTTTTTATTGTTCGTTATTGCCTGCTGATATCAAAAGAAGAAAAAAAATTGTTTGCGGTTTTTCCGGAGTATCGGCAATATTGTCAAAAGACCCCGAGGATTTTACCTTCACTTTCGACATTGATGAAAAAAGACATCTCCGAATATTTACCCCTTAAGCTCTCATGGTTTAAGAAAGAAATTACTTCTATAATTTTACTCTTGGCTTTTGTTTTCTTCATAGAATCATTGGAAGATATAAGGCAAAGGGGCTTTGTGGGATATTTAAGAGAAATAATCTTTATGATTGCGGCGGTAGTATTATTTATTATTGGAGTAATGTATTTATCCAGAAGGACTAATAGTAATGGGAAAAAGTTTACAGGTAAAAGCTAAGGTATTATCGAATAAAAATGTCGAGAACAATTATTGGCATATGTGTTTGGATGCCAAAAGAATTTCTTCTCTTTGCCTGCCGGGACAATTCATAAGCATAAAACTGGGCGATAATTCGCAACCTCTATTGAGGAGGCCGTTTAGTATACATAATGTATGCGCAAATTCAATTGAAATTCTTTATGAAGTATTGGGCGAGGGCACGCGGATTTTATCCGGGCAAAATAAAGGGGATATACTTGACATTATCGGACCATTAGGGAATGGTTTTCAGCTAGAAAAACAGCAATCGATAATAGTTGCCGGAGGTATGGGTGTTGCGCCGTTGGTATTTTTAGCCCGGAAGCTTAAAGTTGGCCCTTTGGTGATAATCGGAGCCAGGACAAAAGAAGGAATTTTATGCGAAAAAGAGTTTAAAAACTTAGGCTGTGATGTTAAAATAACAACCGATGACGGATCCTCCGGGTTTAAGGGTAGGGTTACGGATTTATTGCGGGATATTTTACGCAAAACACGCAATGGAAAACACGTAATGGTGTATTCCTGCGGGCCAAAGCCTATGTTAAAAGAAGTGGCGCAGGTTTGTTTTAATAATAAAATATCTGCCCAGTTATCGCTAGAGGCACATATGGCTTGCGGGATAGGGGCATGCTTAGGCTGTGTTGTTAAAACTTCCGACGGGTTTAAGAGAGTTTGTAAAGATGGCCCAGTTTTTACCGCTCAAGAAATAATTTGGTAACGGAGGAACGATGGTTAATGTTTATTATATAATTTTAGGGATAACTGCCGGAATTTTTAGCGGATTATTCGGGATCGGCGGCGGGATAATTTTGGTTCCGGCGCTTGTGTTTATTTTTGGCTTAACTCAACATCAGGCGCAAGGAACAACGCTAGCCATTTTGATACCGCCAATTGGGCTTTTAGCTGCCATGCGTTATTATTACAGCGGTAATGTTAAATTAGGTATTGCCGGATTTATCTGCCTAGGTTTCTTTATCGGAGGTTTACTGGGCGCGCATGTGGTGCAGAATATTCCGGATATGTTTCTAAAAAAGTTATTTGGTTTTTTTCTTCTTGTTGTTTCTTTAAGGATGATATTCATAAAATAAATGAATCCCGATATAAAAATAAATATAGGTAAGCTTAAGCTAAAAAACCCGGTAATGGTGGCTTCCGGGACTTTTGGTTATGCGCAGGAATTTAAAGATTTTATGGATTTAAAACAATTAGGCGCGGTTGTTACTAAGACAATTACTATCCGGCCTCGCGCCGGCAACCTGCCTCCGAGGACTTGTGAAACCCCCGCGGGCATGCTTAATTCTATTGGGCTAGAAAACCCGGGGCTAGAAGTTTTTATTCGCGAAAAATTACCGCTTTTAAAAAAAATCGGAGTCCCGGTTATCGTTAGCATTGCTTCAGAAGGCGATCCTGATGAATTTTCGATTTTAGCTAAGAGGTTGGATAAAATAAAAGAGGTTTCTGCTATAGAATTGAATATTTCCTGCCCCAATGTTAAATCGCATGTTCAACTTATTTCACAAGATCCGCATGCAACCTTTGAAGTAGTAAAAAAAACGCGTCAAGCCACCTCGAAAATTTTGATCACCAAACTGTCTCCTAATGTTACTTGTGTCAGTGATATTGCTTTATCTGCGCAAAGAGCAGGCAGCGACGCGGTTTCCTTAATCAATACCTTAACCGGGATGAGTATAGACGTGGAGAAAAGGGCTTCAAAAATCGCCGCGGGTATTGCCGGTTTAAGCGGTCCGGCTGTACGTCCGGTGGCGGTTAAAATGGTTTGGGAGGTTTATAATAAAGTTAAAATTCCCATTATCGGCATGGGCGGCATTATTGATACTAAAAGTGCCCTTGAGTTTTTTATTGCCGGAGCAACGGCAGTCAGTACAGGCACAGCTAATTTTATAAACCCGGGCGTAAGCATAGAAATTATAGAGGGTTTAAAAAATTATTTGAAGCGTAAAGGCATTAAGAACATAAAGGATATTTTTGGGTCTCTAAAGGCATAAAACTTATGACTTCAGAAGAGAAAAGAAAATACAAAAGAGTAAAATTAAATCAACGGGTTGAATATCAGGGTGAGCGGGTATTAGATATGCCGCATGGAGAAAATATCTCTTTGGGGGGCATGTTTATTGCAACCAATAATATAGAAGCGCCCAACACAAAAGTTAACATACTCTTTGAATTCGGGGGCAAAAAGAAGAACTCTATCCAAATTGAAGGCAGGGTTGCCTGGATACAGCCTAAGGATTCAACAGATGCGTCGGGGCATTCTAGCCCAAAAGGTATGGGTATTGAGTTTATCCAGGTGCACCCTTTATCGGCAAGTAAATCTATAAATGAAGCAGTAAATGAGATAGGTGGGGCATAAATGAAGGGCAGCGATAAGTTAATTCTGGCTTTAGATGTAGATAATAGCAAGAAAGCAAAATATTTTGTAAACAAGCTTTATCCGCAAGTAAAAGTTTTCAAAATAGGCTCGCAGCTTTTTACTGCCTGCGGCCCGGAAATAGTAAAATTCGTTGTTAACAAAAAAGCGGAAGTATTTTTGGATCTTAAATTTTTTGATATACCCAATACCGTTGCTTCTGTTGTGCGCCAGGCAGTCCGGCTTAAAGTTATGATGCTTACCTTGCATATATCCGGACAAGAAGAAATGGTAAGGGCCGCGGTTTCTGCAGCCGGCGAAGAAGCAAAGCGGCTTAAAGTTAAAAAGCCTAAGATTATCGGAGTAACAGTTTTGACCAGCCAAAATGCCGGCCCGAAGGAGATCTTAAGATTAGCTAAATCAGGTTTAGAGTGGGGCCTGGATGGAGTAGTTTGTTCTGCGCGGGAAACCAAGTTATTAAGGCAAGAATTAGGAAACAAGTTTATTATTGTTACGCCCGGCATTAGGCCGAAATTATCAGGTAAGGATGACCAAAAAAGAGTAGCTACCGCAAAAGAGTCTTTGCGCGCCGGCAGCAGTTTTTTAGTCGTAGGCCGGCCGATCTTAGAAGCCAAAGACCCCCTTCAGGCAGCAAAAGAAATATTTTAAAATTTACTCCGCCGAAAAAGAGGCGGAGTTTTGTGCAGAAAGTACAACACTGGCCGATTCAAATTAGGCCAGGTGTTAGCTAAATCAAAACCTAAGGAGCTCTAGCTCCGAATGCGTCGGAGTTTCACTAAATTAAAACATAAGGAGTTCAAATGTCAGAAGATGTTAAAGCTTTAATCGAAAAAATCAATGAAGATGGGATTAAGGTTGCCCAGGAGAAGGCTTTGCAAATAGAAAGCCAAGCCAAATTGCATGCGTTAGAAATAACCAAAAAAGCTAAAGAAGATGCCGAAATTATAATGCGCCAGGCAAAAGAAGCAATTGTCAAAGATCAGGAGCGTAATAAAGCCTTGCTTATTCAGGCTGCCCGCGATATGTTGCTGAATTTGCGCAAAGAAATGAATGAAACGTTGCAGAAAATATTGGATTATCAGGTTAAACAATCTATGCACACGGAGGCGGTAAAAAATGTCGTAGTAGAGTTTATTAAGAATGAGAGCAAAAAACATGAAGGGCAGTTGATTTTATCCGTGAATAAAGAGGATGTAGAAAATCTGGGTAAAGAAATTATTTCAAAGCTTAAAGAAAGCATTAAAAAAGAGGTCATTCTTAAGCCAACTGAAGATATAAATGCAGGTTTAACCATTAGCTTTGATTCCGGAAAATCATGCTATGATTTCTCCGATAAGGCCATGGCAGAATATATAGGGAGTTATCTTAAGCCAAAATTGCAGGAATTATTAGCCCAAGCGGCTAAATGATATAATGCCGAATTTTTATCCTTATTTAATTTCCAGCTTACCGATGCCGCATTTTCTGGGGAAAGCGCCGTTTTCTTTCGATAAATTCCTAAGAAATTGCCAGGATTTTACACCGCATGAAGATTTTAAAATTATTTCCAAGCTTACAGATCCTATTATAGATTGCAGTAAAATTACCCAGCCGACAGTTAAAAAGTGGGTTGCGTTTGATACACAATTACGCAATGAACTGGTTAAAGTAAGGGCTATTCGCCGGCATGTAGACCCGGATAAATATTTAAAATCTAATGTTTGCTCTACATTATCGGTAGCCCATATCGCCTTAGCTGCGCAGAGAAATACTTCTATTATTGAAGGAGAGAAATTCCTTGATTCTGAGCGGTGGAAATTCTTGGATGAATTGGCGGTCGGGCATTATTTTGATATTGATACCCTGATTGTTTATGCGTATAAACTTTTAATTCTTATTCGGTGGGAGAATATAAACTCGGCAGATAAAGAGTTATTATTAAAAGAAGTTATAAATATTTAAAGGAGTATAAATGTTAGAAGCACGCAAAGGGTATATTAAACGCATAAACGGAAATATGGTTACGGCATCTTTTGATACTCAGGTTATGCAAAATGAAGTAGCTTATATTCTGCATGGTAGCGAACGGCTTAAGTCTGAAGTAATCCGGGTGCGCGGAGAATATGCCGAGATGCAAGTTTATGAAAGTACCACGGGTTTAAAGGTTGGGGAAGAAGTGGAGTTTACCGGGGAGCTTATTTCCGTAGACTTAGGGCCCGGTTTGTTAGGCCAGATTTTCGATGGGCTTCAAAACCCTTTGCCTTTATTGGCCAAAGAATGCGGTTTCTTTTTAAAAAGAGGGGTATATTTGAAAGCGCTCGACGAGAAAGAAAAATGGGCGTTTACTCCTTTGGTTAAGCCTAAAGCGCAAGTCCGCTCGGGTGAAAAGCTCGGGTTTGTTCCTGAAAAAGTTCTTAAACATTTTATTATGGTTCCCTTTAACCTCCAGGGTATTCTTGAAGTAGTTAATATTATCGCAGAAGGTAGTTATGATTCGGCTAAAGTTATTGCCCAGCTTAAAGATAGCAATGGTAAAATCCATGATGTTTTCCTAAAACAGACTTGGCCGGTAAAAATTCCTATTCAGGCTTATAAAGAAAAAATAAAACCTAAAGATACCCTGGTAACCAAGATGCGTCTTATTGATTCTTTGTTTCCTGTAGCCAAAGGCGGTACATATTGTATACCTGGACCTTTCGGCGCCGGAAAAACTGTTTTACAACAGCTTACCAGTCGCCACGCGGATGTAGATGTGGTTATTATTGCTGCATGCGGAGAGCGCGCGGGTGAAGTAGTTGAGACATTAAAAACATTTCCTGAAATTATCGATCCGCGGACCAATAAGCCTTTAATTGACCGTACGGTTATTATTTGTAATACCAGTTCAATGCCGGTTGCAGCAAGGGAGTCCAGTGTTTATACCGCTGTTACTATCGCTGAATATTACCGCCAGATGGGTTTACACGTATTATTATTGGCAGATTCTACTTCGCGTTGGGCACAGGCTATGCGTGAGATGTCCGGTAGGCTCGAAGAGATTCCCGGCGAAGAAGCATTTCCTGCTTATCTGGAATCACGGATAGCTTCTTTTTACGAGAGGGCAGGTTTAGTAAAGCTTTATGATTCAAATATCGGCTCAGTCACTATCGGAGGTACAGTTAGCCCTGCCGGCGGAAACTTTGAGGAGCCGGTAACCCAGGCCACCTTAAAAGTAGTTGGAGCTTTTCATGGATTATCCCGCGGCCGTTCGGATGCCCGTAGGTACCCGGCCATAGACCCTTTGATTAGTTGGAGTAAATATTCTAGTTTTATTAATGAGAACGAAAAAGAAAAAGGGCATCAGATCTTGCGTAAGAGTAACGAAGTCTCCCAGATGATGAAAGTTATCGGAGAAGAGGGCACATCTTTGGTTGATTATACGGATTTTCTAAAAGGCGAATTTTTTGATTTTGTATATTTACAGCAAAATGCTTTTGACCATGTGGATGAGGCGACTTCTCAAGAAAGGCAAGCTTACCTCTTTAATTTTATTTATCATATCCTGGAAGCGGAATTTGAATTTCCGGATAAACCTGCCGCGCTTCATTTTTTTCAGCAACTGCGGCAATTATTCAAAGGTTGGAATTCTACTGTTTACAATAGCCAGGAATTTAAAGGCACCGAAGGGGAAATCAGGCAATTATTACAGCAAAGGATGCGTAAGCATATATAAAGGATAAGCCATGCAAAAAATATACACGAATATTAATCAAATAGTCGGTGATGTAATTGCGGTTGAGGCTGAAGGCGTCGGTAATGGGGAAATTGCTCAGGTTCAAACTCGCCACGGCACTTCTCTTGCACAGGTTATACGCCTGGATCATAAAAAAGTTTCCTTGCAGATTTTTGCCGGTAGCCGCGGTGTTTCTACGGAAAATAAAGTTAGGTTCTTAGGCCACGCAATGAGAGTTGCATCCGGGGAAAATTTATTAGGTAGGATTTTTAACGGTAGCGGTATGCCTTTGGATAACGGCCCGCAGCTTTTGGATGATTTAGTAGAAATAGGAGGTCCTCCGGTCAATCCCGTAAAAAGAATCGTTCCTGAAAAAATGATCCGCACCGGTATCCCTATGATTGATGTCTTTAATTCTTTGGTAGTGTCGCAGAAATTGCCGATTTTTTCTATTGCCGGTGAACCTTATAATGAACTCCTGGCGCGTATTGCTACGCAGGCAGAAGTAGATATTATTATTTTGGGAGGCATGGGATTAAAATATGACGATTACTTATTTTTCCGGGATACTCTGGAAGAGCATGGGGCTATTTCGCGTTCCATAATGTTTATCCATACCGCATCAGACCCGACTGTTGAATCCCTCTTGGTCCCGGATATATGCTTGGCGGTAGCAGAAAGTTTTGCTTTGGAAGGTAAAAAAGTTTTGGTACTTCTTACTGACATGACTAATTTCAGCGATTCTTTAAAAGAGATAGCCATTACTATGGAGCAAATTCCTTCTAACCGCGGCTATCCCGGAGATCTTTATAGCCAGTTAGCTGCGCGTTATGAAAAGGCAGTGGATTTTGAGGGTGCCGGTTCAATAACTATTTTAGCGGCAACTACCATGCCCGGAGATGATGTTACTCATCCTGTACCGGATAACACCGGCTATATAACCGAGGGGCAGTTTTATCTTAAAAATGGCGTTATCGAGCCATTCGGTTCTTTGAGCCGTTTAAAGCAGCAAGTCAACGGGAAAACCCGCGATGACCACCGTACTATTATGGATACCATGATTCAATTATTTGCAAGCTATAGAGAGGCTTTGGAAAAGCAGGCTATGGGTTTTCAAATGACCGATTGGGATAAAAAACTTCTTAAGTACGGCAGAATTTTTGAAGATAAAATGATGTCTTTAAAAGTAAATATTCCTTTAGAGCAGGCTTTGGATTTAGGCTGGGATATTCTTCATGAATGTTTTCTGCCCGAAGAGACGGGGATCAAGAAAACCATAATCGAAAAGTATTGGCCTAAGAAATAGTGCGGCATAATAGAGGGGCGGAATGAAAGTAAAGCTTACAAAAGGCGAATTAAAAAAACAACGCGATGCTTTAAAACAATTTGAGCGTTATTTGCCAACCCTGCAACTTAAAAAGCAGCAGCTTCAAATGGAAATTCTCCATCAATTAAGTTTGTTGGAGGAAAAAGAGAATTTGTTGGAGGGAAAGAAGAAAGCATCTTATAATTGGGCCGGGCTTTTATCCGAAACAGCATTTTCAAAAGATTGGGTAAGGCCGGGTGACCTTATTACCGCAGTTAAAAATATCGCCGGGGTAGATATTCCGATTTTTGAAAAGCTTGAATTTATCCCGGCAGAATATGATTTATTTTATACTCCGCTATGGGTAGATGGGGCAATTGACGCAACTAGAATTTTAATTTCTTTGGCCCGTGAAATTAAGGTGATCGAAGAAGGGGTGTTTATCCTTAAACATGAACTTCGTATTACTAACCAGCGGGTTAATCTTTTTGAAAAAGTGAAGATTCCTCAAACCAAAGAGGCGATACGCCTGATTAAGATTTATATCGGTGATCAAATGACTAATGCCGTTGGCCGCAGCAAGATAGCCAAAAACAAAATAGAGGAAAATATGCTGGAAGGAGCTTTAGCATGATCGTGCCTATGAAGAAGGCAACTATAATCGTTCAGGGTAAAGATGCCCCGGCGGTTATGCTTGATTTACGTAAACTCGGGCTTCTTCATGTGGAACATCACAATCTGACTCAAAGTAAAGACGTCAATATATTACACGAAGAATTAGTTTTGATTAATAATGTCTTGGATATTTTCTCTGCGGCAGAATTAACCGACATGAGCTATAACCGTCAAAAAACTACCTGCCATGATTGGAAGTTTACGGCAAAACATACAATTGACCTCTGGAAACGTTATGACCAGCTGGGAGCTTATTCAGAAAATTTAAATAATCAGATTACCGAGTGGGAACGTTGGGGAGATTTTGAACCGGAAAAAATCCAAACATTATTCCAGAAGGGAATTTTTATCCGCTTTTACCAAGTCCCAGTAAAACAACTTAATGAATTTCCCGCAGATGTGGTGGTAAAAGGCATATTCATTAAGGACGGGTTGGCTCATTGTGCGGTGGTATCGCGTAAAAACGATAATTTTCCGTATAAAGAAATAGCTTTGCCTAAACAAAGCCTTTCTTCCATGCGCCAGCGTTTGGCCGAAGACAAAAACGCCATGCTTATTATAAAGGATGAAATCCGTAAAGTTTATGAATTTTGCGATGAATTTCATGATGTGAAAAACAATCTGGTTAAAGAGATTGAATTTCGGCAGGCAATTAATGGTATGGGCAAGTCCGGATCGTTAGTATTTGTTTCGGGGTTCGTCCCTGGTGATAGCGTAGATTTATTGGTGGAACAAGCAAAGGCAAAACAATGGGCCTATGTTATCAATGACCCTAAAGAAGAAGATAGCGTTCCGACTTTAATCCGTAATCCGAAGTGGATCTCTATTATTAACCCTGTTTTTAAATTGCTTGAAATTGTGCCCGGATACCGGGAATTAGATATAAGTTTATTGTTCCTTATTTTCTTTAGCCTTTTTTTTGGTATTTTGATAGGTGATGCAGGTTACGGCCTGGTTTATTTTATTATTACATTCTTAATCGAAAGAAGAGTTAAGAAAACAAAGAAAACAAGTGCGCAGCAATTTGATTTTTTTCTCTTTTATGTGTTAAGCTTTTGCGCTATTATATGGGGGTTGTTAACCGGTTCTTTTTTTGGGCAGGCGTGGTTGGCAAAAACCGGGCTTAAGCCTTTGGTGCCGGCATTAAACGATACTAAGAATATTCAGTCTTTTTGTTTTTTCATAGGGGCTTTGCATTTGACTTTAGCGCACTCATGGCGGGCAATATTAAAGTTTCCGTCATTGACCGCTCTGGCTGATATCGGCTGGGCCTTTGTTCTTTGGGCGGCATTCTTTTTTGCCAAGCTGCTTATTTTATCGGATGTTCTGCCGTTTTACGCGAATTGGTTGTTAATTATCGGCATAATATTAGTAGTGTTTTTTACTAATCCTCAGAAGAATATCCTGAAAACCGTCGGTGAAGGGCTGGGGACGTTAGCTTTAAGCCTGATGAATAATTTTACGGATGTAGTTTCTTATGTGCGCCTTTTTGCCGTAGGATTGGCAGGCGTTGCCATCGCGGATACTTTTAATAATATGGCTGCCGGAGTAGGGACCGGCAATGTCATCGCAATTTTAGCCAGTGTTTTCATTATTGTGGCGGGGCATGCTTTAAATTTAGTACTTGGCCCGATGTCAGTATTGGTACATGGAGTCAGGCTTAATGTGCTTGAGTTTTCCGGGCATGCCAGCGTTACTTGGAGCGGGTTTGGGTATAAGCCTTTAAAGGAATAAAATCTTAAGGAGGTTGCATGGATACAGGAATAGGAGTTTTGGCACAGTTTAAGGATTTAGGGGCAATCATGGCTATGGCTTTGTCGGCGGTTGGTTCTGGTTGTGGAGCGGGTATTGCCGGCATGAGCGCAATAGGGGCATGGAAGAAGAATTTCTCTCAGAATAAATCCGCCTCTTTTATGCTGATAGCTTTTGTAGGGGCTCCTCTTACACAGACAGTATATGGCATGATTGTAATGAATAAGATGTTTGAGATCGCTTCAAAAGGACAATATCTTTGGGGTATAGGCGCTTTTGCAGGATTGGCCATTGGCTTGTCAGCGCTTTGGCAGGGAAAATGCGCGGCTGCTGCCTGTGATGCTATGGGTGAAACCGGCAAAGGCTTCGGGAATTACATTGTAGTATTAGGTATTACTGAAACAGTAGCCCTTTTTGTTATGGCTTTTACATTGGGGCTTTTGGGTAAATTTAGCGTATAAAATATTCGGAGGTTGTATGAAATATTTTGTGTTTGTTTCAGTTTCTTTATTTTTGTTTTATTCTGCGGTTTTTGCTCAAAGTCCGGAAGAGGGCGGAATGCAAGACATGCCCAGAAGGCAGATGATGCAGCAGGGTAAACAACAGCGCAATCCCGAAGAAGTCGTAGAGAAACAGGTAGAGATGCTTACTAAGCGTTTTAATTTGACCGCAGATCAACAAGCTAAAGCGAAAGATATCCTTACAGCTTCAGCTGCGGAAGCAAAAAAGATCATGCAAGAAGCCAAGCAGAAAATCAGGGAGCTTATAGAAAATGATCGTCAGAAGCTTGATGTTTTGTTGACTGAAGAGCAAAGGAATGCTGCTAAAGAGCAATCCCAGAGTGGCGGGCAGAGAATGCCTCCTATGCAGGAAGGCATGTCTCAAGAAGCAGTGTATTAAAATAGATTCGGGCGCTTAGCTCAGCTGGTTAGAGCAATTGACTTACATTCAATAGGTCAGGGGTTCAAGTCCTCTAGCGCCCACCATTTAATTTTCCCGTCAAGGGAAAATTAAATGGCACTCAAGCGACCGTTGCGAGGCGATAAGCCGAGCAGGGAGCGGAGTGCATATCACATAAAATAGTTGTTGCGAATAAAAGTATTTTAGGTTAGAATTTAAACCTCCACGATTGGGGTCGTGGTGTAGCCTGGTTTAACACGTCGCCCTGTCACGGCGAAGATCGCGAGTTCAAATCTCGTCGACCCCGCCAAACATTATATGTTTGTCTTATCTAATTTCCTGATTGCTTTAGCAAAAGTTGCGGATTTCTTATTCAGTGCTTTTTATTGGCTGATACTTATAAGGGCGCTGATCAGCTGGGTTAATCCGGACCCATTTAATCCGATTGTGCAATTTTTGCACAATGTCACCGAGCCGATTTTATCCCCCATACGAAGATTAATTCCATGGAGTTTTAGATTTGGTTTGGATATTTCTCCTATTATTGCATTTCTGGCAATCATGTTTCTGAAATCATTTGTGGTGAGGACTTTGTTTGATTTAGCGATGAAAATTTAACGCAATGGGCGTTACACCGATCCATTTCCGCAATTGCGGAATACCGCCGCATCAGATAGCGGCAGGTACTAGGTAGGATCGGGTGCTAACGCAATGGGTATAGCAACTATATATAGGAGGTAAAATGGTTTTAAAATCCAAGGTATTGGCAATGGTTATTCTAAGCACGTTATTAATGAGCGGATGTTCTACTATGCAAAAAGCAAAAAGAACGGATGAATTAGAAGCTCAGGTAGTACAATTAAACCAGGAAATAAAAGATAGGGATAGCCAGATTGCGCAGTTGCAGCAGATGCTTGACCAGCAGCAGTCTGATTCCCAGAAGAATTTCGAGAGGTTAAAAGATCAGCTCGAAGAATTAAAGGCAAAGCAAGAAGCCTCCAAGTCAGGAAAGAATTTAAAATAGGCTTTTATATTAGGCTGCCTTTAAATGCGTTATAAAATACTGATTTCGGTTTTTGTTTTATCTTTTCTTTTCCCCGCCACTTTTGTCGGCTGCCTTTCGTTGTCTAAGAATAATCGAAGCCTTTTTATAAATAAGAAAAATGAGGCGCGTTTAAAACAGAAAAAAGGTGCCTGGGTTTCTCTTGAAAAGAAAGTCCGGCGGCAATACCGTAGATTCCGCGGTAGGGCAGGGGTAATCGTTAAGGATTTAGAAACCGGAAGCCAGATTTCCATTAATCCGCAGATGTCCTTTCCTTCTGCCAGCCTGGTTAAGATACCGATTTTAGTTTCTTGTTTTCAGGCTGCTTCGGAAGGCAAAATAGATATTAACGCAAAAATAGTATTGGAAAATAAAAATAAAGCTCCGGGATCCGGAAGCCTTGAAAGTTTTCCCGCCGGTACGGAAGTAAACATAAGTACTTTATTGGATTTAATGATTACTCAAAGCGACAATACCGCATCTAATACGCTCATTGATTTACTCACCTTTGGTTACTTAAACGATTGTTTTAAAAGGTTGGGTCTTTTAAATACGAATATAGTCAGGGTGATGATGGATTTTAAAGGCAGGCGAAATGGCCGGGATAATTTTACCACTGTTTCTGATATAGCGTTAATTCTGGAGAAAATTTACCAGGGTAAAGTTATTAATAAAGATATATCAGCCAGGTGCCTTGAGATCCTTAAGCGGCAGAAAATGCATGACCGTATTCCTAAATACTTGCCGGTTGATACCGTAGTCGCTCATAAGACAGGATTGGAAAATGGGGTTTGCCATGATGCCGGGATAGTTTTTACGCAACAGGGTGATTTTCTAATATGTGTTTTGACCAAGCATAACGGTAAGACCGCAAAAAATGCCAAGAATTTTATCGCGCGTATTGCCAAAGATGCTTATGATTACCAAATAAAATAGGAATTAGTTCCGTTTAAAAAGAGAGTGATTTCGTTAAACCAAAAATTAAGGAGCTCAAATGGCTACGATAGAAGATTTCAAAAAAATAGAATTAAAAGTAGCAAGAATCAAGGAAGTCCAGGAACATCCTAATGCTGACAGGCTTTATGTGCTGACTATCGATTTAGGCGATAAAACCAAACAAATAGTCGCTGGCATCAGGAACGCGTATACTAAAGAAGAGTTGGTGGGTAGGCAAATTGTGGTCGTGGATAATTTAGAGCCGGCAGTTTTAAGAGGGGTAGAAAGCCAAGGAATGCTTTTGGCTTCGCATGATGAAACCGGCATCACTATAATTAGGCCGGACAGGGAAATGAAACTTGGGAGTATCGTCAAGTGATAAAGCAGTTTGTGCCATCTGAAATATGTTTGAAATGTCAGGGGTGCTGCAGGTTTAAAGAAGAAAATTCTGTGTGGTCGGTAAAACTTTTAGAAGATGAACGGCTGCGCTTAAAATGCGAAAATAAAACAACCCCACTTAAATATAGTGAAAAAGAAGGCAATTTTTATTGTTCCTTTTTAGATAAAAACAATAACAGGTGTGTGATATATAGCAGCCGTCCGTTAGAATGCCAACTTTATCCTTTTCTTATCCATGGGAAAAATAAAAAAGTGAGCCTGGCAGTAGATTCGAATTGTCCTTTTATCCAAAAAGACCCGGAAGGCAAAAAAGTCAAAGATTTTGCATTAGAACTTGCTTCTTTATTGAAAACAACGGCCTATCAGAATATTTTAAAGAATAACCCGCATATAATCCAGGAATATACAAACGTTTTAATCTTAGAAGAACTTTCACAATAGCGAACGCCGAACTGCCCGATAAGTTCGGGGCGTTATAATTTAAAATGCTTAAAAGCAATATAAATGAAGTTGAGTTTGCGGTATTTGATACCGAGACTACCGGGCTTGACCCCAGATCCGGAGATAGGATAGTTGAGATAGCCGCAATACGATTGAAAGGGCAGGAAGAAGTAGGCAGATTCCAATCGCTGGTTAATCCCGGGCGAAGTATTTCTCAAGGCGCATACCAGGTTAATAGGATTAGCGAAGAAATGTTAAAAAATGCACCTTTACCCGCAGAAGTCTTTCCCAAGTTTATGGAATTTGTTGAGGGGAGTTGCCTTTGTTCTTATAACGCGGGTTTTGATATGGGATTTTTAACCAATGAATTAAAGCTTTTAAACCGCTCGTTACCTGCGAATATAGAAGTTTTGGATATTCTCACTATGGCCAGGCGCCTTCTTCCCGGTTTGGACAGGTATAGGCTAGAATCCGTAGCCCAGTCTTTAGCGGTTGAAATGAATGAAAAGCATCGGGCCTTGGCGGATGTTTTAACGTCCGTAGCTTTATTTGAGAAATTTAAAAAGATGCTGGCGGATAGGGGGATAGTTTTTTTTAAGGATGCACTTGGTTTATTCGGGGTTACTTCTTTAGCAACTGAAGATATGGCTAACCAGAAAATATCCCGGATACAGGAAGCGCTGGATAAAAAAATGAAGGTAATGATAAAATACCTCTCGGTTTCTACCGGGCGCATATCCGAACGGGAATTAATCCCCAAAGAAATAAAACTAGAGAATAACCGGAGTTACTTAGTAGGTTATTGTTTAAAGAAAAAAGAAGAACGGACCTTTCGTCTAGATGGCATATTATATATCGAAGTCGTATAAATTAAAATCCAGCCCTTTGGGCATTTTCTCCTGTTTTTCCGATGAGAAAATGCCGTTCTTTTTGGATAGCAGCCTGAATTCTTCTCTGGGGAGGTATTCTATTATTGGCGCTAATCCTTTTTATGTCATGAAAGCAGATAAGAATAGTTCATTGGGAGAGCTGCGAAGTCTTCTCGAGGTTTACAAGTTGCCGCGGATAAACACAGCAATTCCTTTTTCAGGCGGGGCAGTAGGCTATATCTCCTATGATTTCGGGTTAAGAAGCGGAGATATAAAAATCCGGGACAGGTCCAGGCGCGAGTTTTTGATACCGGATTTTCTGTTTGGTTTCTATAATTGCGCTTTAATAATTGATAACCTTAATAAGACTTTACGTATATTTTCTTGCGGTTTTCCGGAAAAGAAAGGATATTTAGCCGAGGCTCTTTGTAAAGATAATTTTAATAAAATGCTCTCGCAGGTTAGCCGGGCTAATGATAGCGGTCAAATAAGATGCCGCGCTATTAAAAACACAAAGATATCCGGACTAAGATCAAATTTTAGCCGCAGGGCTTATACCAAGGCGGTAAAGAAAGCTAAAGAATATATCCGCCGCGGCGATATTTATCAGGTTAATCTTTCTCAGAGATTTAAGGCTGACACGCGATCTTCGCCGTTAGAAACCTACCGGAGATTGCGCAATATAAGCCCTACGTGTTTTAGCGCTTATTTTGACGCAGGAAATTTTCAGATTCTAAGTTCTTCACCCGAAAGGTTCTTGGAACTAAAAAAAGGGCTGGTTGCTACTCGTCCGATGAAGGGTACGCGTGCACACGGCGATGATAAATTAAGTAATAAAGCATTGAGGTCGGATCTTTTGAATAGCGCCAAAGATAAAGCAGAATTGCTTATGATCGTGGATTTGGAAAGAAACGATTTAAGCCGGGTTTGTGATTATGGGACAGTAAAAGTCAGGAGCCTAAGGGAGCTTGAAGTTTATAAAACTGTTTTACAGGCGACCGCAACTATAGAGGGAAGAATCCGAGAAGATAAAGACCGCTTGGATTTATTGGATGCGTGTTTTCCGGGCGGGTCAATTACCGGCTGTCCAAAAATACGCGCCATGGAAATTATTGATGAATTGGAGCCGAACCGGAGAAATGTTTATACCGGGTGTTTAGGTTATTTAAGTTTCTGCGGGAATATGGATTTTAATATACTGATTAGGACTATTTTACAAAAAGGTGGTAAAATATATTTTAATGTGGGGGGCGGTATAGTTTTTGATTCTCAGCCGCAAGACGAATATCAAGAGACGCTTGTAAAAGCAGAGGGGATATTCAGGGCTATAAATGGTTAAATGCATAAATTATCTTAATGGCAAATTAGTTTCCGGCGATAAAGTCGATTTGGCTGTATTAGAGCCGGGGTTATTTTACGGCTGGGGAGTTTTTGAAACCCTGCGTTCTTATAAAGGTAAAATTGTTTATCTTAATGAGCATTTAAAGCGGGCCAGGCATGGCTGTAAAATAATTAAAATAGATCCAAATTTCTCCGGGTTAGAGTTACAAAAGACTATAAGAAGAGGAGTTAGATTAATTGGAGAAGATGATTGTAAGGTAAAGATTATTTTCTTTAGAACTCACACTGGCACAGGTATTTTGGTTTCAGTAAAAAAGTACAATCCCCATTTCTTAAAAGATGGCAAGAGCGGTTTCTCTGTTTGTATTACGAGCATAAAAAAAGACGAGGATTCTGTATTAGCAACAGTAAAATCTTTGAATTACCTTCCGTTTCAGCTTGCGTATCTTGAGGCAAAAGAAAAGGGCTTTGATGAGGGGCTTATGCTTAACAAAAAAGGGATGCTTGTTGAAGGCTCACGCTCGAATATATTTGTAGTCAAAAATTCAAAGCTCATAACTCCTCTTTTGGGTTCCGGTTGTCTATCTGGGGTTACGCGTAAAGCCGTATTCGATATAGCAAAAAGGTCTGGTATCAAATTTATTGAAGCCGGCATCTCTCCTGATAGCTTAAGAGATTCTGATGAAGCCTTCTTAACTAATTCATTAATAGGAGTTATGCCTTTAGTTAAGTTTGGAAATAATAAAATTTCTCGAGGTTCTCCCGGGGAATTAACCCGGTTCATTCAAAAAAAATATAGTTTATTAGCAGGAGCCTAAATGCTTAGAAAAAATATTTTCTTATTTATAGCACTTTTATTATTATGCGGATGTGCTTCGGATATTAATTTGCGAAAGGCTAGGGGATTTGCCCGTGAATCAGAATTATATTATCAGCATTCGATCAAAGAATTCCGCCGTCTTATCAGCAAAAGTAAGCAGCCGGATATTTATAAATTTGAGTTAGGCAAGATTTATTATGACCATCGTGAATATAAATTAGCAATCGAAGAATTTAAAAATATTAAATCTCCGGAATCACTTAAGTTTTTAGGGGTATCACTTTATAAGTTAGGCGAATTTTCCGATGCCTTGAATATCTTAAAACAAATTGATAATCCCGATGATGAATGCCTATTTTATCTGGGGTTAGTTAGCGAAAGACTGAATTTATTCGAACCGGCTCTGGGCGCTTACAAAAAAATAAAATCCATAAAATTCCTTCCCGATGCTTTAGGCCGGATAGGAGTAATCGAGAAAAAGGCCTCCGGGTTAAATATAAAAGAGAAAGACCCCTTTGTGTATAAAATATTGGCGAATGCCCCTAAACAGGAAGATTACCCGCAGGCCGGGGCATTAATCCTTTTTTGCGAAGAGAAAATCGAGACTATATCGGAAAATAACCAGGTTGTTTCTATGCATCTAATAGTTAAAATATTGAACCAGCGTGGCAAAGAAGAGTTTTCCGAGACGCCGATAGAGTACGATTCTACTTATGAAAAAATAGAGCTTGAATACGCGCGGACGATTAAACCGGACGGTACGATTGCGGAAGTGGGCAGCCGGCATATGCGCGATGTTTCTAAATACTTGAATTTCCCCCTTTATAGCAATGCCAGGGTCTATATTATATCATTTCCTGAAGTCGCAGAAGGCTCAACCATCGAATATAAGGTTAAGCTGTACAGGAACCAGCTTATAAACAGGAAAAACTTTTGCCTGGCTTATCCGCTACAATCTTCCGAGCCGATAATTAATGCTGGTTTTAGCATAATTGTTCCTAGCGATTACCGGTTGAGCATCAAATTATTAAATGAAAAATATAATGATTTTTCCGCGGATCTAAAACCAAGAATTTCACAAGTCAACGGGTCCACTTCTTATTCTTGGGAATTTAAAAATATCCCGCAAATAATACCAGAATCTGAAATGCCGGCAGAGAGCGAAATTAATCCCACTATGCTATTTTCGACTTTTAACAGTTGGCAGGAAATATATGATTGGTGGTGGGCTTTAGCTAAGGATAAAATGGCGGTTGATACTGCGATCAAAGACAAGGTTAGAGAGTTAACCAAAGATAAAAGTTCCCCGGAGGATAAGGCTAGGGCAATATATAATTTCTGCGCACAGAATATAAGGTATGTGGCAGTTGAATACGGACAGGCAGGTTACGAGCCTCATAATGCCGGGGAAGTTTTAAAGAATAAATACGGGGATTGTAAAGACCAGGCGGTATTATTAGTTACGATGTTAAAAGAAGCAGGGGTTCCTGCTTGGCCGGTATTGATAGCTACCCGGGCCATCCATGATTTGCGCGATGATTTCCCTTCTATGCTTTTTAACCATTGTATTGCCGCGGTTTCTTTGAAGGATGAGTTGATTTTCCTTGATCCTACGGCAGAGACCTGTTCTTTTGCGGATTTACCCGCCGATGACCAAAATAGAAAAGTGTTATTATTTAAAGAAGATAAATATGAAATTCAGCCAACACCTCTATATCCGGCCGGGCATAATATTATTAAACAGGATACGCTGGTGAAAATAAAATCCGATGAGCGGATATGGTCTACAAAATCTATTTTTGCATCCGGTGTATATGAACAGGCCCAGAGGTATTGGCTGCTTTATACTCCGCCGGAGTTAATTCGTAGGCAAATAGAAGAAAGAATACAGGGTTTTTCCATTGGAGCAAGTTTGGAGAAATACGAAATAAAGAACTTAAAAGATTTAAATAACCATCTTACTCTCGGGTATGATTTTAACGGCCCGGAATATTTTATTAATGCCGGTAAGTTAAAAATAATGCCGGAGTTTGCCGGTATAGATACTTCGGCAGTGGCCCAGGATAAACGCCGCTACCCGGTTGACTTTTCCATTTTAGACGCCAAAGAAAATACTGTTACCGTAGAATTGTCTCCAGGTTTTTCTTTGAAGCATCTGCCCGAAGATATCAGAATCGAAAATCCCTGGTTTAAATTTATGGTTGAATATCGCCAAAAAAATAATAAAATATTTTTTGTACAAAGTATAGAAGCTAAAAAAAGAGTTATCCCGGAAAATGAATACCCGGAGTTTAAGAAGGCGTTGGAAGAATTGGCCAGAAAACTTAAACAAAGAATTGTTTTAGAGGTAAAATAATAATATGAAAAACGACCCGCTTGGAGCTGAACGTAGAGAGTATATAAGGTTAGATTCGGTGTTTCCTGTTTCTTTCCAGCTTTTATCGGAAGGTTCTAAAGATGTGTTGTCCGAAGAACTCCAGGGTTTTACCAATAATATAAGTAAAGGCGGCATCTGCCTTGCTATAAATAACCTTAAACCGGCATTGTCGGGTTTAATCCGCGAAAAGAAAGCGAGAGTATCTTTAAAAATTGAAGTCCCGTTGGGTTCTGATCCGGTTTGCGCCACAGCAAAGATTTCTTGGTTTAAGGAAGATATCGAAAATAATAATAAATTTTTTATCGGGTTAAACTATGAAGAAATACCGGCTCCGGGCAATAAACGTATTATGCGCCATGCCTGGACAAGGAAATTGTTTGCGCCGGTTATCGTGGCCATTGCTTTTGTTTTTGCTTTGGGCTTCGGCATAAATGCCTACCTGAATTTTAAATTAGTTAAAGGCAATAAAGATCTGGTTGAACAGCTGGTTAAAATATTGCAGGATTCGACGCTTGCCAAAGAAAAAATCAGGGATGTCAGTAAGGAAAAAGAAGACTTGCAACTTAAGATGCAGACTTTAGAAGTCCGTTTAAATACCTTGGAAGGGGATAAAGCTAAAATTGGGGAAAAAGAAGAATTAGAAGAGATGCGGGCGAATAAAAAACTGACAGAGTTAAACAGCCTTATTGAAAAGCTGACCCAAGAAAAATCCGCGCTTCAAGGAGAATTTATTAAACTGCAACAAAAAGAAAGTACTATTAGCGGTGAGCTTTTGCTTTTGGATAAGAATAAGCTAGTTTTAACACAGGCAAATTTTGATAAGATGTATCAGTGGCTAAGAGTACACCAGAATCAACGCACCGGGTTGATTTCTAGTTTTGAAGGCGATTCCGAGATGGCTAATTGGGCCTTTATATATGACCAGTCGCTCGCCGCCCAAGCCTATGTGAATTTCAGCGATTTTGAGAAAGCAAGGAAGATGTTTGATTTCTTTGCGCGTAAAGCCAAAAGAGAAGGCGGCCTTTTCCATAACGCTTATTATGTTACTGATGGCTCTGTTGCAGAATATACCGTGCATTGCGGCCCAAATATATGGCTGGGGATAGCTTTAGTCCAGTACACTCAAAAAACGCAGGATACCCGTTATTTAGCACTTGCCAGAGAAATCGCCGATGCGGTAATCTCTCTGCAGGATGCAGACGGCGGGTTAAGAGGAGGGCCGAATACCGCTTGGTATTCTACCGAACATAACCTGGATGCTTATTCTTTCTTGAATATGCTGTATAAGATTACATCCGATGATAAGTACCTTAAATCAAAGGAGAAGGTTTTAAGCTGGCTATCCCAAAATACTTACAATCGTGATGATGTCCCGATTAAGCGCGGTAAAGGCGATTCTACTATTGCTACTGATACTTATGCCTGGTCAATAGCTGCTATAGGCCCTAAGAAATTAGAAGAAATAGGGATGAATCCCGAACAGATATTGGAGTTTGCCGAAGAAAATTGCAGCGTAGAAGTTTCTTATGACCGCCCTGAAGGAAAATCTGTCAGGATAAAAGGTTTTGATTTTGCTCCTCAGACGCATGTCGGCCGCGGCGGAGTAGTCTCATCAGAGTGGACAGCCCAAATGATCATGTCTTTTAAAATCATGGCTGATTTTTATAGTGCAAAGGGCATGGATTCAAAGGCCAGCGTATATAAACAAAAAGCCGATGAATATCTGGCTCAGTTAAGTAATATGATAATATCAAGCCCTTCTCCTTCCGGACAGGGTGAAGGTTGCCTACCTTATGCCAGCGTCGATTTCGTGGATACTGGCCATGGTTGGATGACCCCCAAGGGTAAGAATACCGGCTCTGTTTCCGGAACAGCTTATACGATTTTTGCTTATTATAACTATAACCCTTTGGAACTTAAATCATAAATAGTGCTTAGGTCTATATATAATAAGCTTTATTTGGCTTTTGGCCCACAATATTGGTGGCCCGGGGAAAGCCCGTTTGAAGTAATGGTCGGGGCAATCCTGACGCAAAATACCAACTGGGCTAATGTTGAAAAAGCTATAGCTAACCTTAAACGCAATAAACTGCTTGAAGCCCGCGCCCTGCATAAACTTTCACATAAGCGCTTGGCGAGTTTAATTAAGCCTGCCGGGTATTATAATATTAAAGCAAAGCGCTTAAAAAATTTTCTGGATTTTTTTATCGGTTGTTACAAAGGTGATGTGAAAAGTCTTTCCCGGGTTAGTTTAGAGGAAATACGCCAAAACCTTCTTTTAATAAACGGCATAGGCCCTGAAACAGCGGATTCTATAATCCTTTATGCTTTAAATAAGCCGGTTTTTGTCATCGACGCTTATACTAAAAGAATGCTTGCCCGGCATAATTTAATCCCGGAAAATGCGCCTTATAACCAGGTGCAAAAATTGTTTATGCAAAAGCTAAAAAAGAATGTAAAATTGTTTAATGAGTATCACGCCCTTATTGTAAGGCTGGGGAAAGATTATTGCCGTAAAACTAAACCGAGGTGTGACACATGCCCTTTAAAAAACGTATGAAACAATCTTTAGTTTTGGTAGTATTTCTTATTTTCTCGGCTCCTCTTTATGCCGCAGAATTGCCCAAGTATGAAATAAACGCTGAAATCGATTCCGCCAGACATATCATAAAAGCTAATCAAAAGCTTGCCTTTACCAACAAATCAGATAAGGAAATCTCAGAAGCTTATTTCCATATTTATCCTCATCGCAAATATAAAGAATCCGAAAAAAGATTTCTTGGCCGCTACGCCGCATATTTTAAAGTTAATCCTTTCCCGGAAGGTTTTCAAAGCGGGGATTTGGTAATAAAGTCTGTATCTTCCGAGGGCCAAGCGCTTACTTATGGCATAGAAGGCGCAGATGAAAGTATTCTCAAAGTTAACTTACAAAGAAAGGTTGCTCCGGGTGAAAACGCCGTAATCGAACTGGTTTTTGATGTAATTATTCCGCATGCTTACGGAAGATTCGGCTGGCATAATAATATTATCAGCCTCTTGCGTTGGTATCCATTACTTTCAGTTTTGGATAATGAAGGTTGGCATAATTATCCGTTTTACCCATATCATCAGCCATATTTCTCCGATGCCTCGGATTATTCTTTAAAACTTACTGTTGATTCCAGGGAAATAGTTGTGCATAGCGGCATAAAGCAGCAAGAGGTAAATAATTCTAACGGTACAAAAACCATTACTATCAATTCCGAGCTGCCGCTGCGTGATTTCGGGCTTTGTTTAAGCCCGGATTATTCCGTTGAATCAAGCGTAATCAAAGGGGTAAAAATAAATTCTTATTATCTCCCCGGAGATTCTAATTCCGCAAAGCAGGCGCTTGAATTTGCCGCAGGGTTAATAAACTATTACTCAGAAAAATTTACGGGTTATCCTTACAAGGAATTTAATATTGCACCGAGTTATCTTGCCTACGGCGGTACGCAATCTTCGGGCTTGATACTTATCGATACCCGTAATTACCGCCTCCCCGGTTTTTTAATCCGCTATTTTGATTTTCTCGTATCCCATGAAACCGGTCACCAATGGTTCTATAATTTAGTTGGTTCTGATGAATACAGGGAGATGTTTATCGACGAAGGGCTGAATTCATTTTTCATCCTTGAGTACCTAAATTATAAATATGGGCCTGATGCCGAGGTTATGGTTTTGCCGAAAAGCTTAAAATGGTTGATTCCTAATTTTTCTTTTCAGCGTGCCCAGGTAGACAGGTATATTTTTGTTGCCAAAAACGGTATTGACAGGCCGGTTATCGGAGAGCTCTCCAGCTTTAAAGAACCCAGCGCCATATTCTCCATAACTTACGGCAAAGGTTCTAAAATTGTCGGTATGCTTAAAGGTGTTTTGGGAGATGAAATCTTCGCAAAGACCATGAAGCGGTATTTTAAAGAATATGCTTTTAAGAATATCTCCGCGGATAAATTGAAAGAACTGGCTTCTTTTGAATCCGGGAAAGATTTAAACGATTTCTTTAATTCTTGGCTTAAAACAAAACAGGTCTGTGACTATGCTTTAAAGAACGTGGATGGCGAATATGCAACGGTAACTAATTTAGGCCAGATAACTATGCCGTTAGATATTAAGATAACAGACGATCAGGGGAAAGTTTCTCGATACAGCTGGGACGGCAGGGGGCCTGAAAAAGTTTTAAGCGCAGGGTCAGGGCGCAGGGTATTTTCAGCTGAGATTGACTCGGATAATAAAGTATTGGATGTCGACCGCGTTAATAATAACTGGCCGAGAAAGCTTTCCTTGCGCCTGGTCCCGCTATATTCTGCCGTATATGAAATTCCCGCTATCTTAAAAGAAGATTCATACAATCTTATCGCCGGACCGCAAGTCGGCGACTGGGGGATAAAGGCATCTTTACAGAAACCACAGGATAATATCTTATATATTTCCGGAGGGTATAATTTTGGCGAAGAAAGGTTTAAGAACGTTGTGGGTTTTGAGCAGAAGCATTTGGGGAATAAAATGCGCAAATTGGGTATTGAAGCTTATAATTATCAGGGTATAGGCGAAGGCACGGATCAGGAGGGTCTAAAAGTTTATTTACGCCAAGACCTTTGGCCGGCAAGCTATGGTTTATTAGATGAAAATGACCACTTTGCATTTTATTTTCTTCGCGACCGCAATTTTAACGGCGCAATTTCTTCCGGAAGCCTCGAAGGTATAAGTAACCTACATTATCGCCAGGAAGATGAGGCGATTTTTGGTGTTAATTTTAAATTCGGCCGTTACGGTGCGTATCCTGATCCCTATTTCGGCTGGAAATTAAATGCCGTTTTAGAAAACGCGCAACATGTTTTGGGGGGCCAGGATTATTTTTGGCGTTTTAGCCCGCAACTTATCAGGTATTTTGGCTTGAGCCCGAAACAGAAATTGGCGACCAGGGCTAAAATCGGGTTGGGTTACCCTTCAGATAAAGGTTTATTTCAATTAGGCGGCCAGGATGGTTTGCGGGGTTATCCGTATAAAACCGTTAACGGTTCGCAGGCAATTATGTTTAGCGGCGAGTACCGGCTGGATTTAAAAAATAATCTGGATTTTAGTTTTTGTGATAGAATAGTGGCTCTTAAAAAAGTCCAAGCCGTAGGATTTTTTGATGTCGGTAAAGCCTGGTTTTTAAGTTTTAACGACCGGGATTTCAAAAAAGATTTAGGTTTAGGCTTACGGTTTTATTTAGATTTGGCAGGAACGGTTGAGAATATTATTATAAGGCTTGATGCAGCCCGTGCAGTAAATGACCCTAAAGAAGATACGCATTTCTGGTTTGGCGTATCGCATGCTTTTTAACTATGCCTTTATACGAATATGAATGTTTAGATTGTAATAAGAGATTCGATTATTTGGTGCGCAATCCGAACGATGAGATAGCCTGCCCGCATTGCAGTAAAAATAATAAGCTGCGGAAATTAGTATCGGGTTTCGCTTTTAGTTCTAAAGATTCTTCGGGGAATACCACCGCTTCTTCTTCCGGATGTAGCGGCTGTGCAAGCCATAATTGTTCTAGCTGTTCACATTAATCGTAACGGCAGAGGTTCTATATGATAAATAAAAAAAGGCTCATTAAACTGGCGCAGGATTTAATACGTATTGATTCCCGTAACCCGGACCGTGATGAGTATAAAATCGCGTTATTTACCAAGCAATATCTGACAAAATTCCGGGTAAACTCCAGGATATATGAATTTAAAAAACGCCGCCTGAATGTAGTAAGCGAATTGTATAAAAATAAATCCGAATCGCTTTTAATTACTCCGCATTTAGATACGGTCCCTGCCGGCACCGGTTGGAAATATGATCCGTTTGCCGCAACGGTTAATAACGGCAGGATATACGGGGTAGGAGCAACGGATTGCAAGGTTAATTTAGCCGTTGCCATGGAAGTTATGAATAGTTTGGTTGAGGACGGCGTAAGCCTTGACTATAAACTTATTTTTGCTGCTACTGCAGATGAAGAAAGCGGTTCGGTATACGGGCTATTCCCGCTTCTTGAGAAGAAAATCCTAAAACCCAAAGCTGCTTTGGTTTTAGATGCGGATGAATTCGAGGTTATTGTCGCACAAAAAGGGCTCTTGCATATTAAAATCAAGGTCGCCGGTAGAAGGGCGCATGGGGCTTACCCGTGGTTGGGGGTAAATGCTATAGACGCCGCTTTAAAGATCACCCAAGATTTAAAAAGCATGAAGTTTGATTACATAATGAATAAATATCTTCATCCTCCGACGATGAATATAGGCACTATCCATGGGGGGGATAAGGTTAATGTGGTGGCAGATTGGTGTGAGTTTGAGCTGGATTTTCGGTTTTTACCCGGGACAGACGCTGAAGAATTAGTCGGGCGTATAAAAAATACGGTCAAGAAACATGCCCTAAAATATAAAATAGAAATAGAAGGCATACAAAAACCATATAATATAAATGAAAACCATCCTTTGGTAAAATGTTTTATGTCTTCGGCAAAGACGCACGGCGTTCGTTCATCGATTAAAGGTTCGGAAGGCGCAACAGTCATAAGCTTCTTCCAGGAAAAAGGAATCCCCGCAATTGCCACGGGTTTTGGATGCCATGATTGCGCCCATGCTGTTAATGAATACCTGGAAATAGATAATTTATATAAAGGTGCTATAGTTTTGGAGGATTTTCTAAAGAGGTTTAAGTTTCACTAAACTAAAACTTAAGGAGTTCTAACTCCGACTCCGTCGGAGTTTCGCTAAATAAAAACATGGGGTGCTCAAATGGAAGGAATTAAATTTTATAAAAGGCCGAGGTTAAGAAATCCGTATTTAATCGTAGCTTGGCCGGGAATGGGTGAAGTTGCTTTTAAGGCCGCCGCCTATTTAGTGGATAAGCTTAAAGCGGAGGATTTGGCTGAGATCCCCGGGAAAGAATTCTTTTATCTGGCGGAAAGTATTATTAAAGACGGAATATTGAGCTTACCGCAGGCCCCGACAAATAAATTTTATTATTGGAAAAATAAAACCGGCAAAAACGACCTCATTATTTTTATTAGTGAGGCCCAGGCAGACTTAGCCAAAGCCGAGGAGTATTGCCAGAAAATTTTGTATGTCGCCAAAAAGTTTAGGGTAAAATCCGTAATTTCTTTTGCAGCTATGCCCCAGGCCGTTGACCATGGGCATAGCCCCGCGGTATGGTTTGCCGCAACTTCAGCCGGATTGAATAATGAATTAAAAAAATACAATTTAAACCAATTATCCGAAGGCCAGATAAGTGGGCTTAACGGGTTGTTTTTAGGCATAGCCAAAAGAGAAGGCCTCGATGGTTTTTGTTTGTTGGGCGAGATATCGCTTTATACTATTCAAATAGAAAACCCTAAAGCGGC
>ORJL010697554.1_pt1 | contig 46832 bp, 37 predicted proteins | sample 1779941 | NCBI WGS metagenome assembly ORJL01 (sample SAMEA104232317, study PRJEB22302) | groundwater metagenome | biome: forest; feature: aquifer; material: groundwater | place: USA | collected 2011-08-07 | depth 5.8 m | reverse complement strand
CCGCCCGCCGGCCCCGGAGCCGGTCGTGCTCGACCCGATGCGCTGCGTCCTGCTCCTCGAAGGGGACACCGCGCGCATCGAACACGATGGACGCGAAGTCCGCGACGTCGGCGCGGTGATCCCACGCATCGGCTCCTACGCGGTCGAGTACGGCATCTCGGTGGCGCGCCACTTCCAGCTCAAGGGGGTAGCCTGCCTGAACCCCCCCGAGGCGATCGCCGTGGCCAAGAACAAGCTCGCCAGCCTGCAGCGATTGATGGAGCGGCACATCCCGGTGCCGGAGACCGCGCTCGTCCGCTGGCCGGGGAACATCCGGCGCGTGGTCCAGCGCCTCGGCGGTCCGCCGGTCATCTTGAAAACGCTCCGGGGCTCGCAAGGGGTGGGCGTGATCCTCGCCGAGAGCTACGAAGCGGTGGAGTCGATCCTCGACACGCTCTGGACGATGGGCCAGGATCTGATGATCCAGCGCTTCGTTGCGGAGTCGCGCGGGCGCGACCTGCGCGCCTTCGTGGCGGGGGGCGAAATCGTCGCGGCGATGCGGCGCACCGCGAGGCCGGGGGACTTCCGCTCCAACATCCACCGCGGCGGCACGGGAGAGGAAGCCACGCTGTCCGCGGAGCAGGCTCGGATCGCGCTCGAAGCGAGCCTCGCGCTCGACCTGCGCGTGTGCGGCGTGGACCTGCTGGAGAGCGACCACGGTCCGCTCGTGCTCGAGGTGAACGCCTCGCCGGGGTTCCAGGCGCTCGAGGAGGCGACCGGTATCGACATCGCCTCGATCATCGTCCAGAAGACCGTCCGCGTGGCCCAGGCCCACGGGGCGATGCACCCGGAACTGGTCTAGGGCGGCTACTGGGCTCAGCCGAGGCCGAGTCTTGCGAATCCGGCCGGGACGACCCGACGGCGTATCCTTTTGCTCCCGCGGGCGCCATTTTGTCGTATGCTCCGGTGGTTCCGGGAGAATCCTGACAGGGAGGGGTCCATGCGCATCACGTTTCACGGCGCTGTCCGCACCGTTACCGGCTCCCAGCACATGCTCGAGGTGAACGGCCGCCGGATCCTGCTCGATTGCGGCCTCTACCAGGGCAAGCGCGCCGACGCCAACCGCCGCAACGCCAACTTCCCCTACGCCGCGAAAAAGGTCGACGCCCTGGTCCTCTCCCACGCCCACATGGACCACGCGGGCAATATCCCCAACCTGGTCAAGCAGGGCTTCTCCGGCAACATCTACACCACGCCCGCGAGCCGCGACCTGTGCAGCGTGATGCTGCTCGACAGCGCCCACATCCAACTCAGGGACGCCGAGTTCATCAACAAGCGCCGCCGGGAGGGCGAAGCTCCCATCCTACCGCTCTACGGCATCGCCGAGGTGCAGCAGGCGCTGAAGCAGATGATCTCCGTGCCCTACGACCGGCCCTTCCCGGTGACCCCGGACGTCGACGTCGTTTTCCGCGACGCGGGCCACATCCTCGGCTCTGCCTCGGTCACCCTGGTGGCGCGCGAGAACGGGCGCACGGTGCGCGTCGGCTTCACCGGCGACGTCGGCCGCAAGGAGTTCCCCGTGATCCGCGACCCGGAGCCGATGGAGAACGTCGACCTCCTCGTCACCGAATGCACCTACGGCGACCGGCTCCACTGCCCCGACATCGAGGCGGAGGGCAAGCTCGCCGAGTTGGTGAGGAAGGTCCACGCGCGCGGCGGCGTGATCGTCATGCCCGCTTTCGCGGTCGGCCGCACCCAGAGCGTGGTCCACCATCTGCACCGGCTGTTCCGGGGAGGCAAGCTGCCGCGCATTCCGATCTTCGTCGACAGCCCGCTCGCGGTCAACGTCACTTCCGTCTACAAGCTCCACCCGGAGTGCTACGATGAGGAGACGATGCGGTTGGTCAATGACGACCACGCCGACCCGTTCGGCTTCGCGCAACTGCGTTACACCCAGTCGGTCGAGGAATCGAAAAAGCTCAACAGCATGACCGAGTCCGCGATGATCATCTCGGCCTCGGGCATGTGCGAAGCCGGGCGCGTGCTGCACCACCTGCGCAACCGCATCGGCGACCGGCGCAACCTCGTCCTGCTCGCCGGCTTTCAGGCGGAGCACACGTTGGGCCGGCGGCTCCAGGAGGGCGCCCCGGTGGCCAAGATCTACGGCGAGGAGCTTCCCGTCCGCGCCGAGATCCAGAAGCTCGAGGGCATGAGCGCGCACGCCGACCGCGACGGCCTGGTCGCGTACGCCCAGGCCTGCAACCGCAAGCGCTCCCCGCAGACCTACCTGGTCCACGGCGAGGAATCGGTCTGCCACGCCTTCGAGCAGCACCTGCGCGGGCAGGGATTCGACCGCGTCACCGTGCCGGTCGAGGGGGAGGGGTACGAGGTGTGAGGCGTCCTTGAAAGAGCAAGCGCCCGCCTCGCCTTGGTACGACCGGGTGGATGGCCTCCCGCACCCCCGCTGGAGGACTTTCTACCTCAACCTGCGAAAGCAATTCTCCGCGCAACAGCGCAGCGAGTCGCTCGCGGGGTTCTGCGGCCACTGGCTCCACGAATTGGCCAAGGCCCTCGGCCCGCCCTATGTCGATTGGGACTCGGACGAAGTCTACCTGCTTTCGCCTCATCAGGATCCCAAGGTCGCGCGGATCGTGCTCGACCCATGCGCCGACCGCGAGGATGTGGATTTCGATTAGGTCCCGGCACGCGGCTTCATCGTTCCGCATGCCCCCTCATCGTCATCCCCCCGTGCCCATCCCCCTCGAAGATCACGGCGCCGCATTCGGGCGTGGCTTTGACCGCGGCCCCGAGTTCGCGCCACGCGGCCGCGGTCTCGCCCCACGGAACCCGCTCGCCCGCGCTGATCGCGACCCACGAGGGCCGCAGCAGCCGCGCCAAGGCCGCATGCCAGGCCCCCGCGCTGCCGTGGTGCGGCGCGAGCAGCGCGTCGCAGCCCGGCGGCGTCGGGTTCGCCGCGAGGAACCGGTCCCATCCGCCGCGCTCGACGTCCCCCGTGAGCCAGATCGCGCGTCCCGCGATCGCCAGGCGCAGCACGATCGACCCGTCGTTGTCGCTCAGCCCGGCGGGAGCTTCGCCTTGCCCGGGCGGCCACAGAACTTCGGCCGCGGCCCCGTCGCCGAGCGCGACCGCATCCCCGGCCGCGACGACGCGCACCGGGATGCCCGCACGATCGACCTGGAGGAGCACTTCCTTCCCGAGCGGAGAAATCGCGAAGCGCGCGGACACGACCACCTCGCCGATCTCGAAGGTGTCGATCAGGGCCGGCACCGCCGCCACGTGGTCCATGTCGGCATGGGAGAGCACGAGCGAGTCGATGCCGCGGATGCGCCGGCGGCACGCGTACGGCTCGAGCACCCAACGCGCCTGCGCGGCGCCGCTCGAACCGCCGGCGTCATAGAGGAGGGTGCGGCCAGGGACCTCCACGAGCACCATCGTCCCGTGGCCCACATCGAAGGCGGTCACGCGAAAGCCGCCGGGGAGCGGCTCAGGTCCCGGCCCGGCCCAGGCCAAGACGCACGCGCCCGCGGAAACGAGGCCGGCCCACGCGGGAGAGCGGCGGCCGGTCCGGCGGGCTTCCGCGAATCCCCCGAGCGCCAGGTAGTACAGCGCCAGGGCCGCCGGACCGGGGATCGGCAGCGGCCACAGCGCGCCGGGAAGCGCCCCGAAGCCGCGCGCCAGGTCCTCGACGATCCGCGACGGGAGGGTGACGAGGAAGGCCAGCCAGCCCGAGCCGGAGAGGGCGAGCGCGAGACCCGAGACCAGGAGCAAGGCCACGAGCGGACCGAGCAGGATGCTGGCGGGCACGGCGTAGCCGCTCACGCGGTGGAAGTGGACCATGACGAGGGGAAGCACGCCGATCCACGCCGCGAGGGAGACGCGCAAGGCGGTGAGCAGCCCGCGCGCGGCGATGCGGCCCGTGGTCGCGGGCTTTCCTGGAGCATCCTCCACGGGCAGCCGTGGGGCGAACAGCCCGGAGGCGCCGATCGCGGCGACCGAGATGAAGGAGAGCTGGAAGCCGGGGTCGAACAGCGCGAACGGATCGGCGGCGAGCACGCCGATCGCCGCGGCGGCGATCGTGCTCGGCCCGTCCCGCCGCCGCCCGATCAGGTCCGCCCCCAGCCAGACGGCGACCATGAGCCCGGCGCGCACCACGGGGGGCGCCAGCCCGGTCACCGCAGCGTAGGCGCCGGCCGCGGCCAGCGCCGCACCGCCCCGTCCGGCGCGGCGGGCGCCGAATAGGCCCGCGAGCCAGGATGCGGCTCCGGCGACCAGCGCGACGTTGAGGCCGCTGACGGCCAGGAAGTGGACGGTCCCGCTGCGGAGGAAGTCGCGCGCCTGCGCGTCGGTCAGCGCCGCGCGCTCCCCGAGCACGATACCGCGCGCCAGGCGCGAGCCCTCGAAGCCGCAGGCGTGGACCAGGCGGTCGCGCAGCGCCCGGCGCAGGCTGCCGGCGAGGCTCGCGAGCGACACCTCCGGCTCTCCTGGGAGCGCCTCCGCGCCATCGGCCCGCGCGTGCAGCACCCCGGCCTCGCCGCGACGCCTCGCCCAGAGCGCCCGGTCGGGCCCGTCCGGATTGCGTGGACCGCGCGGGAGAAGAATGCGCCCGCGGATGCGGATCCGGCTTCCCACCGGCCAGTCGGGCAGCGCGTCGCTCGAATAGACGGTGAGCCGGCCGGACGCCGATGCGCCGCGATCCGCGCGAGTCTCGACCTCCAGGGCGGTGCGGCTCGTGGACTCGACCCGCCCGAAGAACGGGCGACCATCGTAGTCGACCTCCGCGGGGATACGCACCTCGCGCAGGACCTCTTCGACGATGCGGCCCTCGACGACGACCTCGTCGCCGTCGCGGGCGGTCCGGTCGATCCGGTCATCGGCGATCGCGAGCCCTGCGCTCACGCGCAGGTCGGCGAGGAGCAAGGCCAGGCCGACCGGGAGGCAGCGCGCCCAGGGCGCCTTCCACCACGGACCGGGGACGGGACCGCGCCGCGCGAGGAAACCCGCCGCGGCCAGCCCGAAGAGCCCGGCGAGCGCGACCAGACGCGGGGCGTCCGCGTCGTGCAGCGATTCCGCGGCCCAGATCCCGAGCGCGAGCGCGAGCGCGGCCGGGACCAGCGGCCGGCCGAGCGGGTTCGGCACCTCGTCGGCGCGCCAGGAGGCGCTTTCAGCCGTCGCGTCCGGCATCCGCTCCCCTCCCTACGCCCGGTTCACCCACGAGCGCATGTGTCCGGCGCCTCTCGAGGGCGCGCACGCGGGATTCACGCGCAGGTCGAGTCAGATGGAACGCGCAGGCAATTTCGGGGCGCTACTTGCCCGGCTTGTCGCGCTCGGCGAGGACTTCCCGTACGGCCTCGAGGCGCTCCTCGGTGGCCTCGAGGATGCCCCCGGCTCCGCCCATGAGCGTCCTCTGCCGCCACGTTTTCTCCGGGTCCGCTTCGCCTTTTTTCAGGAAGACGAGCAGGCTCCCCAGCCCGCAACGGGTCGTGAAGACGGCTTCGGTCGATTCGTCGCCCTGCGCGAAAACGCGCTGCTTCCCGGTCCAGTCGGGAGCGACAGGCCCGCCACGGAGCCACTCGATGCGGTAGAGCTCGACCGTGCGCTCGCCCTCGATCAGCGCCGCGCTCACCCACACCTCGGCCACGAAGATCTCGTCCGCCTCCTTCGCCATCGCGCGCACGTCCGACTTCGCTTGCGCTTCCCGGTCCGACTTCACCGAGTCGTCATGCGCACTCTTCTCCGCGACCGCATGCGCGTCGGCCTGCGCGCGGCGCTCCTTCCAGTCCTTCGCCAACGCCCCTCTCGCCCACTCGACCTTCTCCTTCGTCGGCGCGTAGCGGCAGCGGAAGCTCACCAGGAATGGGCCGCCGCGCTCGAGATTCTGCGACATCACCAGCAGCTCGCCCCCCACCGGCGGCCCATCCAGCGGTTTTTCGTTCCAGTGCTTCAGCTCCTCCTCGCGTCCCCCCGTGTCGATGTCGTGCTGGACGGGCATCCAGAGCGCCTCCAGCTCGTCGCCGGGCTTCGCCTCTCCCTGAAGCGCTTCTTTCACGACCAGGACAAGCGTCGGCGGATGGGAGTTGGTGCGCCCGTGGTCATCGACCGACTTCACGGTGACGACGTAGACATCGCGGCGCCAGTCGCCGAGGAGTTCCTCGTCGGACTGCAACTGCTCCAGGGTCCCGCCGGCAAAGGCTGATGAAGCGGTGGCCAAGAGGGCGAAAGCGAAGCGCATGGTGAACACTCCGAAAGAAAGATACCGGCGAACCATGGACGCATTCCCGGGCACCAGGGGAAACCGCGGAGGCGTGTCCCGAACCGCCGCCCTTCGGACGCGCGCGTTCTGCGCCTCACGGGCGCACGCCCGCAGACGCACGCGCCGATCACGGAGTCCTGAACATGATAGTGCCGGGATGCGTACGGCGCTATAATGCCGCGCACATCGGGATCGTCTGCGACGCCCGATGCTCGCGATGGCGCCGCCCCGGCGCAGGGCCGGAGCCGCATACTCCGGCGCGCATCAGGGATCCGGACTTCCCCAGGGAATCGCGGTGAACGACCCCGCTGCGCTCGATGACTCCGAGTTCCGTTCCCGCCTGGATCCCGCGGGCATGGGCCGGGTGGTGCACGCGCTGCCCGATCAGTGCCGCGAAGCCTGGACCGAGGCGCAGCGGTTCTCCCCGCCCGGCGAGCGCGGAGCGATCCGTCGATTCGTCATTCTCGCCATGGGCGGGTCGGCGATCGCGGGCGATCTGTTCCGCGCGCTGCTCGGCGCCGAACGCGGCGTCCCGGTGGCGAACCACCGCGACTATTCCGCCCCCGTCGGGCTCGACGCGCGAACCCTGCTCGTGGCCTGCAGCGTCAGCGGCGACACCGAAGAGACGCTGTCCGCGTTCCAGGGCGGGATGGATGGGCCCGGTCCGAAGCTCGCGATCACGATGGGGGGGCGGCTCCTCGCGCTGACCCGGGAGCGGGGGTTCGCCGCATTCACGTTCGCCTTCACCGGAAAGCCCCGCAGCGCATTGGGCTGGTGCCTGATGCCGCTCGTGCGGGTCGCGCAGGCACAGGGGATGTGGCCCGACGCGGACCGCGACGTCGCGGAAGCCGTCGCGGCGATGGCCGGGCTGCGCGACCGCATCGGCGCCGACGTCCCGCGCGACCGCAACCCCGCCAAGCAGCTCGCCGCGCGGCTGGCCGGGCGCATGCCTGTGGTCTTCGGCGCCGAGATCCTCGGCGAAGTCGCTCGCCGCTGGAAAATCCAGTTCAACGAAACCGCCGAAGTCTGGGCCGCGCACGAGACCGTGCCGGAGGCCAGCCACAACGCGCTCGTGGGGTACGCCCTTCCGCGCGGCGTGGCGTCCGCGACGACCGCCCTGCTCCTGCGCGCGCCCGGCGAGCACCCGCGCCTGGCGCTGCATTTCGAGCATCACCGGCGGACGCTCGCCGACGCCGGCGTGGAGTGCCTGGAGGTCCCGCTTCCGGGCGGCGGGCCCCTCGCCCGCGCCATGACCGGCGTGCTGATGGGCGACTTCGTCGCCCACTACCTCGCCCTGCTCAACGGAGTCGATCCGTCGGCGATCCGACCGATCGATGCGCTCAAGCGCAGGCTCCGCGACGCTTCGCAGGGGGCGTGACTCAAGAGCGAGCGCCCCTACCGGGGACCCCGGCGCCCAGCGCCTCAACCGCAACCGCGGCACGTTCAGCAGCGCCCTGAGGATGATGTTCGCGCTCATCTCAAGAGGTGAGCGCGGCGGGCGACCGCGGGATTTCCATGCGCGTGCGCGGTGGAGCCGTGCTCGCTCCCGATTACCGCAGGCACTTCGCGCCCACCACCGTCTCGTTCGCGAACGCGCTCAACGTGAGGCTCGCCGACCCGTCGGTGCCGTTGTTCGCCGTGTAGCCGATCCGGAGGACGTAGACCGTGACGCGCGCCCCGGTCGGAACCCGCACCTTCACCGTCCTGGAGAAGGGGATGGAGAATTTGGCCGGCGGCTTCCGGCCGAAGGGGACCCCGTTCAGCGCCGCCTCGAAGCCCCATGACGCAGGCGATCCCGAAGACCTCCCGACGCCATTCAGCTCGCCGGACACGGCGACCGTCAACTCATGTTCCTTGCAGAGACAGCCGGCGCACTCGCACTTCACCACTTCCACGGCGCCGATCAGGATGATCCCGTCCGTGCCCCCGCACGGATGCTCCGACTCCCCGCTCGCGGGCGCGTCCAATTTGACGAACGCGGAGGCGTACGGGGAAGGCCCTTCCACGTGGATTCGGGGTTGCCGCTGGGGACGCGGGGGCGAGAAGAGGTCGCTCACGTGCGCATCAGCGTCCGCGAAGAACGACTTCGATTTGCCGAGGACCCGTACGGCTCCGAGAGCCGTGGCGTCTTCCCCTTCCACGTCCGCCTCCGCGACCGCGCTCGAATGATAGCGGACCGTCAAGTGGCAACCGTCGGAGGCGACGATCCTCTTCTCGGCGGAGGCCGTGGGCGGCTTGGCCCCGCCGGGGGCTTCGGCGCCCGGCGCCAACGGCGAGTCGTCGGACCAAGCGAGAGGAAGACTCGCGACGAGGACCGCAGCGGCCAGGATGGACGAGGAGATCGCGTACGGGAAGGGGCGCATCGGAACTCTCCTGATTGGAATTGGGAGACTCGAATCGGAATCCAACCCCTCGTACGACGCGGATCGGCGGTGGTTTCGGAGATTCTCATACGACAACGCCATGGGAAAGCCACAGAGGTCGCGCGAGACCGCCGAAGTCTGGGCCGCGCACGAGACCGTTCCGGAGGCCCGTCACAATGCCGTCGTGCGATACGCCCTCCCGCGCGGGGTGGCGTCCGCGACGACCGCCCTGCTCCTGCGCGCGCCCGGCGAGCACCCGCGCCGAGGGGTCTGTCTCAGTTCTGCCGCCGGAGATCGGCGAGGCGGTCTGCGATCTTGGCGGCCTCACCGTGGTCGCCGCTCGCTTCGGCCACGAGCCGCGCGCGCTCGAAGGATGCGATCGCCTTGGGCAAGAAGCCGGCGTCCTCACAGACGCCGCCGAGATTGCGCAGGACGAGCAGTACCACGCTTTGGTCGCCGATTTGCTCGGCAAGGGCCAGGGACCGCTCCACGAAGGCCACGGCATCATCGTGCAGCCAGTCAGCGACCGCTCGAGAAGCTCGCGCGCCTCGTCGAGTCGACCCCTCCCCTCCTGCAGGGCCCCCAGCCGATTGAGGCAGGTGACCACGCCAGGCCCGTGGCCGATCTCCTGGTGCAACGCGAGGGATCGCGCAAGGAACTGCCGCGCCCGCTCCGATTCGCCGAGCAGATCGAGAGCGGTGCCGAGGTCGGCCAGGATTCCGGCGATCTGTGGCCGATCGCCCAACCGCTCGGCCTCGGCGAGCCGTGCTTCGAGGGCGTGCACCTCCACTTCTCGCAGGGTCATCGACTTCTGCTACCGCCGAATGAGCCCGCTACGCACCCTCCCCTGCCGACTTCCGGTCGTATGGCTCGCGTGGCTACTTCTCCGACTACAGAATCGGATTCACCGAGCGCCCGCTGACGTCACTTCCCCGGACCCCGGCGCCCAGCGCCTCAACCGCAACCGCGGGACGTTCAGCAACGCCTCGAGGATGATCTTCCCGCTCATCTTGGACGTCCCCGCGCGCCGGTCGACGAACTCGATAGGGATCTCGCGGATGCGCGCTCCGAGCCGGTGCGCGCGGTACACCGATTCGATCTGGAAGCCGTACCCGCCCGAGACGATCGTGTGCGGCTCGATCCGGCGCAGCAGGTCCGCGCGCCAGGCCTTGAAGCCCGCGGTCACGTCGCGGCAAGGGACCCCGAGGATCAGGCGCGTGTAGAAGCCGCCGCCGCGGCTCAGGAGCCGCCGCCGCCGCGGCCAGCCCGGCGTCGAGCCGCCTTCGACGTAGCGCGAGCCGATCACCAGGTCGGCATCCTCGAGCCCTTCCAGCAATCGGGGAACCACCGCGACCGGGTGCGAGAAATCGGCGTCCATCTGCAGGACCTTCGTGCACCCGCGGCGGAAGGCTTCGGCGAAGCCGATAGCGAGCGAGGGGCCGAACCCGGCGCGCACCGGATTGGCAATCAGCACGATCCGCGGGCATTCGCGCGCCAGTTCGGCGACCCGCGCCCCGGTGCCGTCGGGAGACTGGTCGTCCACCACGAGGACCTCGAGCCCGGAATGGACGGCGAGCAAGGCGCGCAGCATCGCCTCGATGTTCTCGCGCTCGTTGAAGGTGGGGATGACGACGGCGGCTTCGGCCATGACGGCTCCGGCGATGGCGACTTCGCGATCATACTCCGCCCGCAACGCACCCGTCCAACCTCGCCGCCTCGCCAACCTCGCCATCGTGAGCCATCGCACCGGCGCACGCGCCATGCTTCGCCGCCGTAGGCGATGCGACCGGGCAGGCAAGGCCGTGTTTTCCGCGCAGAACTGCGACGGCCGGGATCTCTACCGGCGCTTCCGCTTCGCGGTTACCGCGGTCTCTCGACCCGGCGCAGCGTGAGCTGATCGGTTCCCACCGCGCTGCGGCGCACCATCTTGATCATCCCCACTTCCGGGGCGAACCACAGGTCCACGCTCGCATAGCGAAGCACCCGCATGTGGGCGGCCCGGTCGTACCGACCGGCCGGCACCTCAATCGCCTCGTCGCCGACGTACCGGGTGAAACTTCCGTCCGGTCCGGGCCAGTTCCTGTCCGGAACCGCACCCTTCTCCCAGATCCGCCAGCACGGCGTGAGCCGCCCATCGGTTTCCTCGATACACCACTCGACGTCACCGTCTTTTTCCCTCCAGGCCAGGCCTTCGATCCCCTGGGAGCCGGGCTCACCCGGATGGAAGACGTCGCACTTGACATGACGTACACCGCCCACCACCGATGTGACGCGATAGGAAACGGTTCGAGACTCGCCGGCGAACTCCCCATCGTAGGTCCACACCATCCCCTCAGGAAACGAGTGGAACAGTGCGCTATTCGCGAGGCTGGACCGATTCGACGGGAGCGAGTACTCGCGTTCGTTCGGATGCTGGAAGCCCAGGCTCACCCAGACGTCATCGAGCGCCGGACAGTCCGCGTGGGTTCGCCATCGTATGCCGAAGCCGTAGGCAATCCGCACGCATTCACATCCGCCGTCGAGACCGTCTTGTGCCTCGGCGCTCCAGTCTTGCAGGATTGCCGACACTCGCCGGAACAGCCCCGGCGAGCCGAGGGCACGCAGCGTCACATTGCCCCCCCGGCTCCAGACCACCGAGTCGTCTCGATGAATGGTCACCGTTCGGCGCCCCGGTTCGTAGGAATGGAATCGGGTCACGCTCGTCGGCAGCGCGAGGAACCAGAGGATGAGGGCGGCGCCTCCCAAGAGAGGGAGGCACCCTCGCCTTAGGCGTGAACGGCGGCGTGAGGCCGTGTCGGACATCGTCGACTCCTTGCCCGTGATTCGTCCAGGTCCCCGGTCGCGCCCGCCGACCCTCGGGCAGACGGCAGGCGGACCCGCGGGGCCGCCCGTCGCTCGTCCGTCGGATGGTAGCGTCGGGTAGCGCCGAGGAGAAGTCATTCCACCGGGTCCACACGGCAGGGCTGGGCGAACCACCAGCGCACGTGGATCCGTTCGTACATCGCGGACCCGAAGCCGGCCCACGATCGGGGGGCGCATTCCGTCGTCCCGGCCCACACCGCACCGGGAGGTGCGTCTGTCGCCCCGACCATTGCATCCCCAGCCACGGCGCGCTACGATCCGCGCGATGTCCACCGGGGAATTCTGGGGCCGCCGCGGCGTCCTGCCCGTCGTGCTCCTCGCCGCGACCCTGCTCCGCCTGCCCGCCGTGTTCCTCGCCCATGGCGAGCCGGACGAGGAGATCTACCTCGCCCTCGCGCGCTCGGTGTGGGACCGCGGACTCGGCCAAGGCTACACCCTGCGCGGCTCCCCCGTACTCGCCGACCTGCCCGCGGAGATGTACGACAAGCCGATCTTCCACCATCCGCCCGGTTACGTCCTCCTGCTCGCTCCCTTCGTACGCGTCGCCGGCACCGCGGGCGCCGCGGCCGGCAACGTCGCCTGCGGCGTGGCCCTGATCGCCCTCCTCCACTCCTTTGCGCGCAGGCGCTATGGCGCCGAGCGCGCCGGGATCGCCGCAGCCGTCGCCGCGGCATGCCCGGTGCTCGGATTCGTCGCGGGCCGGGTCTGGATGGACGGCCCGCTCGCCCTCGCCACCGTGCTCGGCCTGTGGGCCTGGCAATGGGCGCTCGCCGGCCGCTCGCCGGCGCGCTACGCGCTCGCCGGACTGGCCGCCGCAGCCGCCCTCCTGATCAAGCTGCCCGCCGTGCTCGCGGCGCCGGTCTACCTCCTCATGGGCTTCGAGGCACTGCGCGACGGGAATCGGCGCGAGCGCTGGATCGGCGCGGCCGTCTTCATCGCCGCCGCCACCGCCGCCGCTTTGCCCTGGTTCCTCTGGTTCCGCGCCGAGACCGGCCGATTCCTCCCCGACTACCTCCGCCCGACTCCCGCCCTCCTCGAGGCCTACCCCTTCATGGCCGAGGTCACCTCCCGCGCGCCGTATTACTTCCTCGTCATCCTCCCGGTCTGCGCGCCCCTCTACGTCCTGGCCTTCCGCGGCATGGTCGATGCCTGGCGCCGCGACCGCGACGCGCTCCCCGCCGTCTGGGCGCTCGGCCTGCTCGCGACCGCGACCTGGCTCTCCTGGAGCGGCTTCGGCTTCCAAATGAGGTTCCTCACCCCAGCGCTGCCCGGCTTCGCCCTCGCCACCGCCGCCGTCGGCGACGCCTGGACCCGCGCACGCCGCATCCAGTTCGGCGCCTTCGCGGCGTTCGGCCTCGCCACCTTCGCCGCCAACGCCTGGTTCGTCCCGGGAATCGACGACGTCTTCTCCCTGCCCCAGCTCCTCATGGGTTGGCTGGAGGGCAACCTGTGAGCGACGACGCGAGCGCGAACGCGGCCGCGGAGCCCGAACCAGGATTCGCAGCCTGGGCCCGGCCCTGGGTGTGGCCCGCCGTGCTCCTCGCCGCGCTCGTCCTGCGACTCCCTCCCGTCTTCTTCCTCCACGAAGGCATCGACGAACGCATCTACCTCATTCTCGCGCGCCAGGTGCACGACCACGGGCTCTCCGCCTACACGCTCCACGGCACCGAGATGTGGGCGACCACCACCCGCGACATGTACCACCCCGCGCTCCACTACCACCCGCCCGCCTTCGTCCTCCTGCTCGTGCCGCTCCAGGCCTGGGGCGGCCCAGCCGCCTGCGCCGCGCTCTGCGCCCTATTCGGAGTCGCCCTCGTGGTCGCGCTGCGTGCGCTCGCCCTGCGCCGCTACGGCCTCGCCCGCGCCAACCTCGCCGCCACCATCGCCGCCCTCTGCCCGATCGGCGGATTCCTCGCCGGCCGCATCTGGCTCGACCTCCCGGTCGCGCTCGGAGTCACCGCCGCCCTCCTCGCGTGGCAGTGGGCGCTCGATCGCGGCGCGGCCTGGCGCTTCGCCGTCGCGGGCCTCGCCGCGGCCATCGCCATGCTGATCAAGCTCCCCGCCGTCTTCGCAGCGCCGGCCTTCGTCGCTCTTGGGGTCGAAGCCCTGCGCCGCGGGCGCACTCCCGGGATCTGGCGCGGCGTCGTCCTCTTCCTCGCCGTCGGAGCCGCCGCCGGCCTGCCCTGGTTCCTCTGGCACAAGTCCGCCACCGGCCACTGGGTCGCGTCTTGGGTGGTGAATTCACCGACCCTGATCGAGAACGACCCGTTCATCAAGGAAGTCGTCAGCCGGCCCTGGTTCTACTACCTCGTGACCATCCCGCTCGCGGCGCCCCTGTACCTGTACACCGTTCGGGGCATCGGTGATTCGATCCGCCACGACCGCGACGCGCTCCCCACGGTGTGGTTCGGCACGTATCTGGTCCTCATGACACTGCTCGGCGTCGGCGGCTACGGCTTTCCCCTCCGCTTCATGGCTCCCGGGCTCCCCGGACTCGCCCTAGCCGCGGCCGCCGCGCGCGGTCCGTGGAACCGGCGCCGCTGGATCCAGTTCTCGGCGTTCGCCGCGATCGGGCTCGTGACTTGGGTGCTCAACGCCTGGGTCTTCCGCTACGTCGATCCCGACACGACCGGCGTCGAGGACGTCTTCCCCCTGCCGCAACTTCTCATGGGCTGGTATGAGGGACGGCTCTGACCCAGCCGCTCCCGGGATGGTCGCGCTCCCCGGCCTCGTGCCTGCCCGCGGACCCGGGCTTCCCGGCGTCAGCTCCCCGCGGGGAAGACCTTGCGCACCCGCTCGTCCGCTCGCGCGGGAAGCCCGGCCGAGGCCAGCCATGCACGCACCGCGGCCCCGACCAGCCCGCGCGGGTCCTTGCCGAAGCGCTCGAGTCGACCATCGGCCCACGCCGCGAGGTCTCCTTCACCCGCCGCCTCGGCCGCCAATTCGTCCACGAAGTTACGGGTGAAGTCCTCCCGATGCGCCAGATCCAGGAGCGGCGAAAGCCTCAGGCCGAATCGCGGCATCTCCAGCCCCACGAGTCGATACGCCTCCAGCGCCAGCGCGTCCGCCGTCTCGGACAGCGCCGCCTCCAGCGCCGCACGCGCCGCCGACACCGCGGCGTCATCGACCGCCCCGAGCGGCGCGCCGATCGCCTCCACATAGAGCTTGATCTTCGGTTCGGTCCCGGACGGCCGCGCCAGGGCCCGAAATCCGCCCTCCAGTTCGAAGCTGAGCAGGTTGCGCGCCGACTGATCCGTGCCGCTGCGGAACGGTCCGAAGCGGGTGACGTCGTGGAAGTCCCGCTTGCCGGTCACGCGACGGCCCGCCAGGCATCCCCCCGCCGGCACCGCCCGCAGCCCCTCCTGGATGCGCGCGATCCGTTCGATTCCGCCCGCGCCTTCGATCACGATCGAGATCTGGCGCGTGACGTGCACGCCGACGCGGCGGAAAAGGTCGAGCAGCACGTCGAAGAGCGTCCGGCCGCGCGCCTTTTCCTCCGCCGCGCGCTCCGCCAAGAGCAGTGCCGCACCCGCCGCGTCTTTATCGCGTATCTGTGGCGAGACCAGAATGCCGTGGCTTTCCTCGAGCCCGAGGACGAAGCACTCCAGGCCGCCGGCGAAATTCCCGAACCGCCCGCTCTCTTCCAGCCGGCGCAGCACGTGGGCGATGTACTTGCAGCCGACGGGCAGGTCGTCGATCACGTGCGCACCGTAGCCGCGCGCGATCGCCCCCGGAAGACGGCTGGTCACTTCCGTGGTCACGAACAGCGGCCGCGCGGGCAGCGCCTCGAGCGCCACGAGCTTCGCGAAACGGTGCTCGGTCACCAGCGCGCCGATCTCGTTGCCGGTCAGGAAGACCCAGTCCCCGCCGCGCCCCGGCACGACCAAACCGATCCGGTCCGCGTCCGGGTCGGTGGCGAGGGCCAGGTCGGCGCCGGTCCGGCGCGCGAGCGCGGTCGCCTCCGCCATCGATTCGGGCACCTCGGGATTGGCGATGCGGAACGGCACGCCCGGAAAGCGGCCGTCGTGCGCGCGCTGCGATTCGACGTACCGGACCTCGACTCCCGCGCACACGAGCGTCTCCCCCACGGTCGCGTCCCCGGTCCCGTGCAGGTTCGTCAGCACCGCCACCGCCCCGCGCGCGCAGGTCGCCAGCGCCAGGTTCGCCTTCACGTATTCGTCATGCACCGAGAGCTCGAGCCGGCGGATGAGGCCGCGGCTGCGCGCCTCCGCGAAATCCGCCAGCGTCGCGTCGTCGATCCCCTCGACCATGCGAGCGAACTCCTCGTCGTCCGGAGGCACCTCCTGCCCGCCCCGCTCGTCGTAGAATTTCCCGCCGTTGTCGTCGGGGTGATTGTGGCTCGCGCTCACGTTGAGTCCCCCCTGCGCGCCCAGCCGGCGGATGGCGAAGCTCAGCTCCGGCGTCGAGATCGGCTCGTCGGCTTCGGGGTCCGGCATGTGGACCGTCAACCCATTGGCGGCGTAGACGCAGGCGGCGAGGCGGGCGAAGTCGCGCGAGCGGATGCCGTGAAGCGGATTCGGCAGCCCTGCGTAGCGCCCGCGAAGGTCGAGGAAGACGCGCACGTCGAAGCCGACCACCACGGCGAGCGGGGCTTGCAAGCCGAACTTGCGCCGAAGCCAGAGCCCATGCCCCTGTACCGAGGTCGCGAGCGTCCAGGGGTTGATGCAGTTCGGCCCGACCCCGACTGGGCCGCGGCGCCCGCCGGTGCCGAACGGGAGGACCTGGAAGAAACCGCTCAACAGCAAGTCGTAGTCGCCGCGTTCGATCAACCCGGCCACCGTGGGCCGCCAGGTCGCGAATCGCTCCTCGGACAGCCAGCGGGCGAGGTGACGCAGCGCGGCTTGCTTCTTCGCCTCGTCGATCGGCATGGCGGCGAATCCCGCCGCCGCGCGCTCGAAGGGGTCCATGATGCCCTCCACGATTGCGAAGGATCCGCCTGCCCTGGCTTCCGGGCTTCGGGGTCTCGGCCTTCCCTGCGAGGTGGACAGCCGGCGGGCGAGCCGTGCCGTGACCTTGGCGGATACGGAACGCCATTGCCGGCAGCGCGCGGTCGCGAACGTCGCGACGGCTCGAGCATGATAGCCCAGCCTGCCTGGGCGTGCTATTCTACGGCGCCGTCGGCGATTTCGTTCTCCACCCCAGGAGCCAGCCATGCGCCTGCGATCTGCATTCATCGCCATCCTGCTCTCCGCGCCCATCGCCGTCCGCGCCGAGGATCCGGTTTCCATCGAGTACCAGGAGCACACGCGGTTCGGGCGGCAGCACCTGTCGATCCGGAATACGTTCCGCGCCTGGGCCGAATTCCACATGGCGCTTCGGGTCGACCCGAAGGGGCTCGACGCCTGGGAGGGCCTGGCCCAGACCGCCTGGACGGTCGGGGACGAGGAGTCCACCCTGCTGGCGCTCCACCGCGCGCTCGAGCTCGCGCCCGGGAAGCCCTGGCTGCATTTCTTCCTGGGAGACGTCCACCACCGCGCCGGCCGGCGACTGGCCGCGACCTGGCACTACTCCGAGGCGCTGCGCGGCTCCCCGCCGCACGAGAAGCTCGACCCGGGCGAGGAGGATGTGGCGCGCGCGCGCACCGCGCAATACGAGGAGCACGACCCCGGAATCGCCGACAAGGCCCGCGAGGCGGCAGCCAAGCCGGGCGCGCTCGCGCGCGTATGCCTGCGCTACTTCAGCCATGCACCGACCGACGGAACGATGCGCCGCGACGGCAGCGAGGATGCGGGCGCGACGCTCATCGACGGCTGCCTGCGGCGGATGGCGTTCGACACCCACGGCTTTCCGCTCCCGTTCACCGAAGCGTGGGAGGCGACCGACGGCCTGACCGTGGATGGGGGCACGCCGCCCGTGATCCGCGCGATTGGCCGGGCCTGGAATGCCAGCCTGACGTTCAGCGCCGCCGCCGGCGGGCGGGGCCTCGGTGCCACGATCTCGATCCGCGTGGTGGGGCCGCTGACGCGTCTCGCCGTCAAGCCGCCCAAAGCCGAGGTACAGGCGGGAGAGCGGGTGCACCTCCTGCTCTCGCCGATGGACGACGTCGGGCATCGGCTGTGGGTACCCGAATTCCGCTGGAGCGTGAGCGCGACGGAGCTCGGTCCGCTGCGCCGGGCGGCGAGCACGCAGCCTCCGGCACACTTCTTCGAGCCGCACCGGAACATCCTCGACGTGGCCACGGAGGGCCTGCCGGCCGAGGGAACGAAGGTCAAGGTGATCGCGTCCGATCCGACGGGCAAGGTCCAGGGAGTGAGCGAGTGCGTGCTGATCCCGGGCGTGGCGCTGAGCCGGGATCGCGAAGGCGGCATCCCGTGGACCACGGACTACGAGGGGGCGATCGCCAAGGCGCGGCAGGAGCAGCTCCCGCTGATGGTCGAGTTCACCGCCGAGTGGTGACCCTGGTGCCGTCGCCTGGACAGCGGTACGCTGTTCGACGCCGAGATCGTGGAGCTGGCCAAGTCGTTCGTGCCGGTACGGGTGGACGGAGACGACCGGGACGACCTGATCAAGCAGTGGCAAATCCGCGACCTGCCCTGTCTGGTGTTCTTCACGCCGGACGGCGGCGTGCTGGCGCGGCGCGAGAACGACTACTCGAACACCGAGGACGCGGTCCGCGCGGTGCAGCGCAAGGCGGCCGATTCCTGGTCGAAGCTGCGCGACGCCCGGAAGGCGGCGCAGGAGGCCCCCGAAGACCGCGAGAAGCTGCGGGCGCTGGCGGTGCAGAACTACTCGCTCCAGCTGTGGGACCGCGCGGCGGAGGGGTTCGAGCGGCTGCTGGTCCTCGATCCGCAGGACGAAACCAGGCAGCGGGCAAAGACCGAGGAATTCCTGGTCTATCTCGACCTGATGCGAGAGCGGACCGATTCCGCGGTCCTGCGCGCGGAGTCATTCCAGAAGGCGCGCCCGGAGAGCAAGGCCCTGCCGCAGGTGCTCTACTGGAAGGGGATGGCGCTGCTGCGCCTGGGCCGCACGGTGGAGGCGGTCGCGGCGTGGGAGGAGACGCTCGAGCGCGCCCCGAAGGGCGATTACGCGAAGCTGGCGCGCGAGGCGATCGGGAAGGCGCGGAGGTAGTGGTTCTGCCGCGGGGGATTCCCCGGCCGACGGTATACTGAGTCATCCAGGATGGACACTGTGCCGATTCCGCCCCACCGGGCGCCCTTTGGGGGTCGCGTACGCGGCCACCTCCCCTGCCATCGGTTGCCATGAGCAAGATTTCCGACGGCCTCGCCCCCGACCTCCGCGGCATCAGCCTGCTGACCATCGACGGCATTTTGCGGCTGACCGACCTGGTGGAGGCGGTGCACCACAACATCGCCGTCGCCCCGGGTATTCTCGGCCGGGAGCAGCGCGGTCCCACCCGCGGGATCACCGGATTCGTCTATCGAAGCATCCGCCAGGTTGCCTGGCTGGCGGGCCATGGGCTGGACCACCTGCTCGCGCACGTCGAGCCCCGGCTCGGGGCGGGAGGTCCATGGCCGGGGCGCGAGGCGGTTCTGGCGACGTTGAACGGGGTAGTGGGGGACCACCTCGCCGAATCCGGCAACCCACTGGCGATTCCCATGCGACTCCGGCGGGACGGCCGGCCCCTGAGGGCGGAAGCCCCGGCAGAGGCCATCGCGCGACCCGGCGGCAAGCTGGTCGTGCTCGCGCACGGTTTGTGCATGAACGATCTCACCTGGAACCGGCAGGGACACGACCACGGCGCCGCGCTGGCTCGCGACCTCGGCGCCCCCCCCATCTACCTGCACTACAACACCGGCCGGCACATTTCCACCAATGGGCGGGCTTTCGCCGACGTGCTCGAGGCCCTGGTGACGCGCTGGCCGGCGCCCGTGAAGGAACTCGTCCTCGTCGGACACAGCATGGGCGGGCTGGTTTCCCGCAGCGCCTGCCACTACGGCGCGCGCGCCGGCCACAGTTGGCTGCGACCTCTGGACAAGCTCGTCTTCCTGGGAACGCCGCACCACGGTTCACCCATCGAGCGCGCCGGCAATCGGCTGACGACGCTCCTCGGCATCAGCCCATACACCGCCCCGTTCGCCCGCCTCGGGAGGGTCCGCAGCGCCGGTATCACCGACCTGCGCTACGGCAACCTGCTGGACGAGGACTGGGAGGGGCACGATCGCTTCGAGCGACCGGGAGATCCAAGGACGCCGGTGCCCTTGCCGAAAGGCGTGCGGTGCTACGCGATGGCGGCCACCACCGGAAAGTCGGCGGACCGCCGATCCGGCAAGTTCGTCGGCGACGGAATCGTGCCCCTGGCGAGCGCGTTGGGGCGCCACGAGGAGCCTGCATTCGACTTGCGATTCGCGAAATCCAGGCAGTGGATCGGCTACGGCATGAGCCACCTGGACTTGTTGAACCGGCGCGAAGCCTACGAGGCGATCAGACGCTGGCTGGAAGCGCGCCGTCGGTGATCACAGGAAAGTCACTTCCCCTCCCCCCGCTTCCGCTCCGCCTCCTCGCGCAGCTTCGCCACCGCCGCGACGCTCGCCGGGTCGATCGCCGCCGCGCGCTCCCAGTCGGCCAGCGCCTCCGCCCAGCGCGCCATCGCGTGGTGCGCCTGCCCTCGCCGCACGTAGGTGTCCGCGTCGCGCGGGTTGCGCGCCAGCGCCTGCGCGAAGTCCTCCCGCGCCGCCGCGTCCGCCGCCGCCCCGTCACCCCCGGCCTTCTGTTCCGCCTCGACCAGCTTCAACCGCGCCGCGCCGCGGATCGACCATGTCGCTGCCGAGGACGGGTCCGCTTCCAGCGCCTTTCCCAAAGCCTCGATCGCTTGCGCGATCAACTCGCGCCCGTCCCCGCCCTGCGACGCCCGCCAGTCCGCCCAGTTGATCCGCAGCCCACCCAGCCAGCGCCACCCATCCGCGAGCTGCGGGTTGCGCTCCAGCGCATTCGCGAAGTCCGCCGCCGCCTCGCCGTACGTCGTCTCCGGATCCTCCCCCCGCCCCTGCCGCGCCAGCGCCCAGTTCATCCGCGTCATCCCCCGCTGCACCCACGCCTGCGCGTTGGCCGGGTTGAGCTCCAGCGACTTGCCGTAGCTCGCGATCGCCTCGCGGAAGCACGGCTCCGCGTCCTCCTGCTGCGCCGCCTTCACCCCCGCCCAGTTGACGTACACGCCGCCGCGCAGGCGCCACCCCTCCGCCAGCGCCGGATGCGCCGCCAACGCCCGGTCGAGGTGCCCGACCGCCAGCACATAGTGCGGCTCCGGGTCGCGGCCCACGTTCGACGCGTGTACGCCCCAGTTGAGCCGCAGCGAGCCGCGCCGCAGCGCGATCTCCGCCAGCCCCGGGTTCACCTTCGCCGCCTCCGCGTAGTCCGCGTCCGCGCGGCCGTACGACGGCTCCGGATCCTCGCCCCGCTCGCTTTCCCACGTCCCGCACTGCGCGTGCATCCAGGCGCGGTAGAGCCACGTGGTCGGCGACTTCGCGTTGAGCGCGAGCGCGCGGTCGAAGCTGCCGACGGCTTCCCGGTACCCCGGGAGCGGATCGACTCCGCGGTGGCGGCCGCGGTTCGCCCGGTTCATGAAGGCGATGCCGCGCAGTTCCCAGGTCTGCGCGCTCGCGGGGTTGAGCTCGACCGCCTGGGCGAAGGCTGCGAGCGCGTCGCGCTCCATCTCCTCTGTGTCTTCGCCGTGCTCCTCCCGCCACGCACACCAGTTGGAGAGCACGAGGCCGAGGCTGCTGCGCGAGCCGAACCAGCCCGGGTCGAGACCGGCGGCGCGCAGGAAGTCGTCGGCCGCCAGGCGATAGAGATCGCCGGGGTCGAGGCCTCGCGCCTGCCGCGCGTTGCCCCAGTTCAGCCGCACGTCGCCGCGGTGTTCCCACGCGAACCCGTTCAGCGGGTCCAGGGCGATCGCCTGGTCGAAGTCGCCGAGCGCCTCGGCCAGCGCCGGCACCGATGGCGTGCGACGCCGAGCCCGCGCCAGAAGGGGACGTAGCCGCGATCGACCTCGAGCCCGCGGGCGAGGACGCTTGCGACCGCGTCCCATTCCTTGGCGGCCCCGCCGATGTGGGCCAGGGCTTCGTAGGCTTCCTCGAGCGCGGGGTCGCCGGCGAGCGCCTCCTCGAGCTGCGTGCGGGCGGCGGCGCGGGCCTGCTCGGGCTCCGGTCCGTAGGCCAAGGCGAGGCCGCGGGCGCAGGCGAGCTGGGCGGCGGAGAGGTCGGAGCGAGCGGCGGCGCGTTCGAGTGCGGCGAGGTCGCCGGCGACGCGCGCGTGGAGGTCGGCGATCGCGCCGTCGGCTTTTTCCAGCAGGGCGTCCGAGGGCAACCGCAGCTGGATCTCGCGATCAACGCCGGAGCCGAGCTTGCCGGCCTGGGCGAGGCGGGCGCCTTCCTGCTGGATCGCCGCCTCGCGCAGCGCGGTGAGGCGGGTCGCGAATTCGCGCGCGCCGAGCACAGCCCGCTCGTAGAGCGCGGTGGCGTACGCCGGCTCGAAGGCGAGCGCGCGCTCCTGGGCGGCGAGGGCTTCGTCGAAGCGCATCAAGGCGCGACAGAGGCGACCGAGGCGCCAGTGCGGTTCGGCGCGACCTGGGTCGACGCGATCGGCCTCAGCGACCGCGGAACGAAGGCGCGGGAGGTAATCCCGCTCGGCCTTTTGCATGGAGACGCCGGCGCGGCGCAGGGAGAGGGCGGCGTCGAGGAAGAGGGCGGACTTCTCGCGCAGGTCGGCGCGGGCCTTTACCTGAAGGGCGGCCTTTTCGCGGAGTTCGACCTGGACGGCGCGCTGGAGATCGGCCTTCTGGCGGGCCATCCAGGCCGCGCCGGCGGCGGCAAGGAGGGCGACGGCGGCGATGCTCGTGAGGGCCTTGTGGCGGGAGACGCGGCGCACGGTCTGGGTCGCCCAGGTCACGGGGCGGGCTTCAAGGCGGGGCCGCCGTCGTCGAGGCTCTTGGCGAGGCCGAAGTCCATCACGTGGATGTGTCCCTCGGCGTCGAGCAGGACGTTGGAGGGCTTGATGTCGCGGTGGATGATCCGGTGGGCGTGGGCGTGGCCGACGGCGCGGGCGATCTCGCAGGCGATGCGCGCCTTCTCGCGCGAGTCGCGCAGGGCGCGGTCGCGGATCAGGCGGTCGAGGGTGCGGCCGCGGAGGAAAGCCATGGCCAGGTACGGCACGCCGTCGACCACGCCGACGTCGTGCACGGGGACGATGCCGGGGTGGTCGAGCGACGCGGCGGTGCGCGCCTCGCGGAGCAGTCGGTCGGCCTGCTGCGGGTCGCGGACGTCGCCGAGGTGGAGGGTTTTCAAGGCGACCTCGCGGCGCAGCTCGGTGTCGAAGGCGCGGTAGACCACGCCCATGCCGCCGCGGCCGACCTCTTCGATGAGCTCGTACTTGCCGAGACGGGTCGCGTCTCCAGGGGCGACGGGGGCGGCCGAGCCGGTGGAGGAGCCCGAGTACGCGGCGGCGCGAGAGGCCAAGGCACGTGAGGCCTCAGGGTGCGGCGGGGGGGCCGGGGCGGCGGCGGCTCGCGGGCCTGGGGGGTCCCCCCCCACGACGGCGCCTGACGGTCCGATGCGTAGAGGACCTCCCCACCCGGACGGAAGAGCGCGTCCGAGGCCGGGCCAGCCTCGTCCCAGCTCGCCCCGAGGATGCGCCCCGTCGCCTTCTCCAGGCAGAGGGACTGCCGCGCCCCCCCGATCCAGAGCGCCCGATCGGACACGGTGCAGAGGCCCAGAAGCTGCCGGTCGGCGATCGTCGCGTCCCAGGCCGCCTTCCCGTCCACGAGCGACACCGCCTCCACGACCCGACCGTGCCAGCACCGGAGGTAGGCGCGCTCCTCGTCGACCTCGAGGCTCGTGTCATCGATGGTGCCCGGCTGCATCTCCCAGAGGACCCGGTCGTCGTCGAAGGAGAGGGCCACGAGGCGCTGCCCGCCCGGCCGGAAGAGCAGCCGATTGCCGGCGCCCTGCAGCACGGGGGGGTCGTTCGTCGAGCCGGGCCACTTCTTCTTCCACACGAGCGCGCCGTCGGAGAGGCGCAGCCGGCAGAGGTCGCCGGAGGTGAACCCGAGATAGGCCGCCTCGCCGTGGACCCAGACGGCCATGCCGCCGCGGCCGACGTCCGACAGGGTCCAGCGCCAGGTGCGGGAGGCGAGGTCGAACACCGCGAGCCCGTTCCGCGCAAACGTCACGACCCCCTCGTCAGGCCAGAGGGTCGCCTGCCACTGGTAGTACGGGAAGTCGCGGGTCCACTCCTCGCGGCCGGTCGCATCGTCGAGCACGCAGAGCGTCTGCCCCAGGTAGAACCCCGACCCGCCGCCCGCGGGGTCCTGATACCAGCACGAGCGCTGGAAGAGGACGAGCAGATCGGCGCCGCGCCGCGCGAAGACGGGCGCCTGGAGCGACCCGCCGACCGAGATGCCGCGATGGCGGGTCACGCGGGTCCGCGGGGGCGTATAGGCCCACGCGGGGTCCGGGCGGAGCGGGTCCTTCACCTTGAGGAGGTCCCCCTCCTCGTTCATATAGTAGTAGAAGTCGCCGAGTCGGATGGGTGAGGTCGCGAAGAGGAGGTGCGCGGGGGGCGAGGGGACCTCGACGGTCGAGCAGCCGGGGGCGTCGGCCGCGTGGGCGGCGAGGCGCTCGATCGCCTTCGCGCACTCGTCGCGCGAGGGGTCGAGCAGGCGCGCCTTCCGCCACTCGCGCAGCGAAGAGGCGGCGTCGGTCTTCTCGAGGGCGGCACCGAGGCGGGCGTGGCGCTCGGCGTCCTCGGGCTGCGGGGAGAGGCTCTCGGAGATGAACGCGGGCGTGAGGAGCGACGACTCCCCGCGCGCGTCGAGCAGGAGGTCGAGGATGCGGCGGCGCTGCGTGCCGTCCTCGATGCGGCGCCAGGCCTCCTCCGCGCGGTCGAGCTTGCCGAGGCGGATCCAGGCCTCCGCTGCGAGGTGGATCGGCGTGGACGGGTCCGTCGCGCGCTCGGCCACGAAGAGGGCCGATCCGTTCGAGAGGGCCGGCTCGAGGAGCGCGGCGAGGTCGCTCGAATCGCCGGGGACGGCGGCGAGGGCGGTCTCGGCGTCCTCGCGCTTGCCGCTGCGGTAGAGGCACCTGACGCGGAGGGGAAGCGCGGCGAGTCCCGCGTGGCCGAGGACGTCGGCGGCCTCGGAGTGCCGCCCCGCCTTGGCGAGAGACTCGCCCCACTCCGCGAGGAGCCCCTCGTCGCGGTCCCCCTGGGGGATCCGTCCGAACAGATCGCACGCCCCGGCGTCGTCGCCGGCGCGCCTCTTCGCCTCGGCGCGGGCGCGGAGGATGCGCGGGTCGTCGTCGGGCTTCAGCACGCAGAGGCGCCTCTCCACGGCATCGGGGTCGAGGCCGGACTTCGAGGGGACTTGCGGGCCGATCCGTTCCGTGGCAGCGAGCTCGGCGAGGAGGGCGGGGTCGTCGACGTCCCACCAGGCGGTGTAGAGCGCCTCCTCGGCCGCCGGGGCAGGGAGCTTCGCAAGCTGGCGGAGGAGGTCGCCCTTCCCCTGCGCGTCGGCGACCTCGATCTGCGCGAGGAGAGCAAGGACCTCCTGCGGACAGGTGTCGCGGACCCCCCAGCGGACGTAGGGGTAGATGTCGTTGACCCTCTTCGCGAGCCGTGCGTCGCCGGCCTTCGCGGCGGCGCGGAGGGGCTTGAGCGCAGGGCGGCCGATGTCGAGCAGCTCGCGCGAGGCGGCCTCGCTCCGGGCGGGGGCGTCGCCGCCCAGCAGTCGGATGAGCGCCTCGATGCGCCGCGCCTGGTCGTCCTGCGCGAGGAGGGGCGCCGCGAGGAGGAGGGCGAGGGCGATCGCGCGCATGCGGGGGCTCCTTGCTGGGGAGGAGGGTTCCCCTACCGTGGCTTAATGCGGCCGGGCGGTCAAGCTCGAAGGAGGGGCGCACACTGCACATGGCCGGTTTCCAGGTCCCCCTCCCGCACCCGCTCCCGCACCCGCTCCCGAGGCCCGAAGGATGGAGCACCGCATTTCGGACGTCGTCTTCGTCCGTTCCACCCTGCTGGTCGTGCCCCCTCGGGCCTCGGGAGCGGGAGCGGGAGAGGGTGCGTAGAAAATGGCGGGAGGATCCGACGCTTGATCGGCGTGGCCCCAGGGGGGTATGATCCAAGCAAGTCTCCGATGGCCCGGCGTCGGCACAGGGGGTAGGTGCAGGCCGGGACAACTCCCCAAGGAGAGTGTGTATGAGCCGCATGAAGCTCGCCGTCCTCGCCCTCACTCTGTTTGCGTCGTCCGCATGGGCGATCTCGGTGCAAGAGGTCATCGACCTCTCGCGCGCCCAGGTCGGCGATGACATCGTCATCGCCAAGATCCGCGCCGACCGCTCGACGTTCACGCTGTCCACGAAGGACATCCTCGACCTCAAGAACGCCGGCGTCAGCGACAAGGTCATCCTCGCCATGGTCGAGGCCGAGAGGCCGCCCCTCTCCGCGCCGGCCGCACCGCCCCAGCAGCAGGCCGCCCCGCAGCCGCAGCAGCAGACCTACTACCCCGAACCGACGGGGGGCAGCGACTTCAATGGCTCCTACAACTCCTCCTCCACCTACTACGTCCCGCGCCAGCAGACCACGGTGGTCTACGAGTACCCCACCTGCACCAGCTCCTACTACCCGTCCTCCTACGGGTACTACGGCAGCGGCTGCTCCTCCTATTACCCGAGCTACAGCTATTACGGCGGCTGCGGCTCCTATCCGTCGTACGGCTACTACGGCGGGTACTCGGGCTTCGGCTTCGGCTACTCGCACCATGGCCGTCACAGCTCCTACGGCTTCCACTTTGGCTACTAGGAGGTGATGTCATGAAGAAGCTCGCACTCGCACTCCTCCTCTTCCTGACGCCCGCGTGGGCGATCACCGTGGACGAGGTCATCGAACTGTCCAAGGCAAAGGTCTCGGACGCGGTCATCATCGGGAAGATCCGCTCCGACGCCTCCACCTTCACCCTCTCCGTGCAGGACATCCTCCGCCTGAAGCGCGAGGGGATCAGCGACGCCGTCCTCCAGGTCATGGTGGAGTCCGGCGGAGCGGCGCAGCCGCCGCGCCCGATCGCCCCTCCCCGCCCGCTCGGCGGCGGAGGCGTCTCCGGCGCGCCGACCGACCTCACCGTGACGAACGCCGACTCGGCCCGGGGCTACTCGCTCCAGGTCGACCCGCGAGGAGGGAACCTGTTCGTCTACTTCGAGCACATGCGCGACCGCGAGGTCTTCCGCGCCGGCGAGTCGCGCGCGGTGAGCGTCCCCGCGGGGAGCTACCGCCTCCGCTGGGTCGGCGAGCCGCGGATCTACAACGTCCCCGTCGCGGCCGGGCGGAAGACGGAGCTCAAGTTCTCCTCCCGCCAGGACGGCGATGCGGAGGATGTCTCCGTGGAGATCGTCGTCGACGGGCAGCGGATCGACGGCGGGTCTCTGAAGAAGATCACCCCCGCGATCACGCCGAACCGCAACCCGTGGGGCGGGTTCCCCTCCCCCGAGGAACAGGCCTGGATCAACGCGGGACAGCCGAGCGCCGCGGTGGTCCCGCAGACGACGACCTACTACTACCCGGCGGGGTATACCTACTACCGCCCCGTCGAGCAGCCCGTGGTAGTCTACCGCGTGGGGTACTATGGCGGCGGCGGCTGCGGCGACGGGCGCTACGAGTACCGCGGAGGGTACTACGGCGGGTACCGCTCGCACTCGCTCTTCGGCCCGAGCACCCTGTTCTGGACCGGGGTCGGCGGGGCGATCGGCGCGGCGAACGACAACGTCGGAGCGGGACTCGGCGCCGGGTTCCTCTTCGGGCACCTGCTCGACGACTCGTTCGGATACTAGACCCGACTGAAAACGAAGCGGCCCCCGGGGAGGTCTCCCCGGGGGCCGTTCTCATTCCGCGGCGCTGCTACCGGTGATGGTAGGAGAAGCCGAAGCCCGGACTGGAGTATCCGAACCCGTAGTGGTCGCCGCCTCCGTAGTAGCCGGAGTAGCCCGACCCGCCGTAGTAGCCGTACGAGGGACGGGAGTAGCCGTACCCGCCGTAGTGCGAGTACCCGGGGTCGTAGTACCCCCCGCCAGAGTAGCCGCCGCCAGAGTAGCCGCCGTACGAGCTGCCGTAGCCATAGCCACCGCTATAGCCGCCAGAGCCCCCTCAGCCACCCGCGTAGGCATTGCCCGCGAGCGCTGCGAGCATCGCGACACCGAGCAGAACGGCCTTCATCGGATCCTCCTATCGTATGGGCCCCCTATGTCGACTTCAGCCTATCCCTCCGGTATCGCGCCGTCAACAGGAGATCCGGCATGGTCCAGATCGGGGTCACAGACTCTCCCCATTCGTACTCGTAGTCGTAATCGTAATCGTAGTCGTTCAGGCCAAATCGATTACGACTACGATTACGAACGCCGTGAATCAGTGTCACCGAGAAACGCCATCGATTGAACCACGCCGGGGAACCGTGGAGCGAAGCGGAGCCGGCTATTTCGGCTCGATCTCCTGGAAGTAGCGTTTCACGAGGTCGCGGTCCTCGACGGGGATCCGCTCCTGCGGGAGCGAGCTCTCCATGACTCCCTTGTACTGCTGGTACAAGGTCTTGAAGTCGCTCGTCGCGGGCGCGCCCCCCGCGCCCGTCCCCGGGTCGCCGCTCCCGTCGTCGATCGCCATCTCCTTCACCTTCCCGTGTCCCTGCCCGAGGAGAGGCTTCACCTCCTTCGGGAGGAGGTTCACCGGCACCCGCTCCTTCGGCCCGAAGAGCGGGTTGTCCCCCCCGCCGCTGCCGGGCTGCTGCCCGCCCCCACCCTTCGGCGGCGGCGGTTGTCCGCCTGCCCCCTTCGGCGGCGGCGGCTGCCCTCCGCCTCCTCCGCCTCCCCCGCCCGCCTTCGGCTGGGGCTTCGGGTTGAAGTCCGGATTCGGCAGCGCCGACGGTGGGTCCGTCTTCGGCGGCTTCTCGTGGTTGTACGGCGGGTACTCGCGCTCCTTGGGAGGCTTCCACGACTTCGGCGGCGTGTTCTTCGGGTCGTCGGGGAGCTTGTCGAAGCGGACGTAGGGGTCGTTCCCCGAGGCCTCCTCGCCGGCGTTGCTCCGGGCCGCGATCATCATGTAGTACGGGTCCTCCTCCGTCGCGGTCACGGTGGGCGACGGGAGAGGCAGCCACGCGAGCCACAGCGTCACGCCGAGCGCGAGGGCGGAGAGGACGCGGACGTCGGGCGCCGCGAACGGGAAGGCGCGCCGCACGTCGAGCGCCTGCATCGTGCGCACGGTGTCGGCGACGACCATCGGCCCCAGGCGCCCCGCCGCGCGGCCCTCGACGACGTCGATCGAGGTCCCGACGCGGTCGTGGAGGCCGAAGGCGTCGTCGATCCCCTTCGCCGTCGCGATGGGCGAGAGGATCTTCCACCACGCGCGCGCGAGTCCGTACACGAGGGAGATCGCCGCCGCCGTCACGACGGAGGTGAAGATCCACTCCCGGGGCGAGAGGCAGCTCCCGCGCGGCCAGATCTCCAGTCGGATCCGGTCGAGGAGGAAGAACGCGGCGACGAGGAAGGAGAGGCAGAAGAGGGCGTCGAGGGAGGCCTCCACGAGGTCGACGCGGAACTTCCTGCGGCGCGCCCGCGCGACGAGGCGGAAGAGGTACGATCCGGCCTGGGAGAGATCGAACGACACGGTGCCCCTCTACCGGGATTGGGCCATGAGGATAGCACTGACGCCGTTGAAAAGGAAGTGCGCGAGGACGGAGGACTCGAGGCCGCGCCTCTCGTAGAGCCATCCGAGGGCGAGGCCGAGGGGCAGGGTCTGCGCGAGCTTGACCCATTCGGGGGAGACCACCCCCGCGTGGCCGAGCGACCAGAAGAGGCTCGCGAGGAACACGGCGGCGGCGCGGCTGTCGGGGCGGCCGCCGAGGATGCGCCCCAGCGCGCGCTGGAGGAAGTGGCGGAAGACGATCTCCTCGAAGAGCGGGGCGGAGACGAGCCCCTTGAAGAAGAGGAGGTTCTCCGCGGTCCCCTGCCCGATGGCGTCGACGAGCTTCTTGATCTCCTCGCTCTCGTGGGGCTTCCCGACGGCGAAGATGAAGATCGTGTAGGAGTAGCAGAAGACGGCGACGAGGATGGCCTCGCCGAGGATGGGCCAGGAGTCCGTCGCGAGGATGCGTCTTCCGGCGGCCTTCCGCCTTCGCGACGCGGCGCGGAGGAGCGGGAGGCACGCGCGGCCCGACCGCGCGGCGAGGTACATCCCCGAGACGACGAAGAGGACGGAGCCGACGAACTTGCAGGGGACGCTGATGATCGACTCGAGGAGGATGGTGTCGCGCTCGAAGGAGATGTCGAGGGACTTCCCCTTCTCGTTCTCCCACGCGGAGACGCAGGCGGCGAGGAAGGCGACCTCGGCGAGGAGGATGGGGATGGACCAGAGGAGGCCGTAGCCGAGCACGGTGCGGACGTAACGGCGGCGGCGGATGGCGATCCAGGAGGCCGCCACGAAGCCCGAGAGCATGCTGATCCAGTAGACGATTTGGCCGTACGTGGCGAAGGTCACGTTGCGCATGGGAGGGAGAGACTACCCGAGGGGATGGGGAGGATCCAGGAGGATCGGCCCGCGATGACAACTGACAAATGCCAAGTCCCAAGTGACAAATGAAGGCGGGAGCGGCGTGCCGGCCTCTCTCGACGATGCCGGCCGGTTCGACGCGCCAGCCGTGATTTGTCACTTGGGACTGGGCATTTGTCAGTTGTCATTGCGGGGGCGCCAACGGCCTTGACGCGTCGCGGGGACGGGCGTATCACGGACGGGCATGGAAGGCACCCTCCCACTCTCGTCGAAGATCCCCTCGCCGGGCCGCGCGCCGGTGGCGCCGCGGGGGCGCAGGGTGCCGGGCGGCGAGGTGCTGCCGCTCGAGGACCTCGTGCGGCCGTTCGTCGAGGAGGGCGCGGTCGGGGTGGTGCATATCGTCGGCGGGCACAGGGCGGGGAAGTCTGTCGCCATCGAGCACCTCAAGGCGGCATTCGCGGGGAACGGGCGCGTCTGGTTCGTCGATGAGCCGGGGACCATCTTCTTCGACCCCGCTGAGCGGGACCTCCTCCTGTTCGTCGCGGGCGAGAGCTCGACCGACGGCGTCTGGCTCACGACGATCGAGCTGGCGCCGTGGGGAGACGACGAGGCGATCGAGTACCTCCTCGCCTGCCACCGCGAGCGGTGCGCGTCGGTGATGAACCGCGTGCGGCGCGACGAGGAGCGCGCGGGGCTCCTCCGCGGAAACCCCGAGCTGTGGCGGGCCGTCCTCGACGAGATGGTCGCCGACGATGGCGTGGCGGACGTCGCCGCGGCGCTGCGGAGGCGCATCGATCGAGAAATCCCTCACGGCAGCCTCCGTCGCAGTCTCACGAGGATGTCGCTCGTCGGGATCAGGCTTCTTGAAACGCAGATCGAGAATCACCTCGCGGAATGGTCCCATTCATGCTCGATCTCCGTTCCCCGACTGGCATCACACCGAGCCGTGCGCCTCCTCCTTGCCGCAGAGGCGATCGTGGAGAGCTTTCTGGAGCGCAGCGGAGACCTGGGCCTGCGCCTTCCTTTCCCGCCACCCGAGGTCGTGCGACTGGCCGCACGCTTCGCGAGCGACTACCCGACGCTGGCCGACGAGCTTCGCGAGGTCCTTTCGAAGGATGCGCCGGAGGAACCGCCGATCGCGGACGAGCCTGTCGAGACCACCCTGCGGGATCCACGGATGCTCCATCCGCTCGCGGCGACCCTCCTCCTCGCCCTCGATCCCGACTGGCGGCCCGTCGGCCTGAAGATCCCGAACCTCGACGGCGCACTGCTCGCGCGTGCGAGATGGAACGGCATCGCCCTGAGGGGAGTCGAGCTCCGCCACACGGATCTCCACGCGGCAGATCTGTCGGAGGCCGACCTGTCCGACGCACGACTCATCCGCCCGATCCTGTCCCGCGCCGTGCTGCGGCGCGCGCGACTCGATCGGCTGGTCGCGAATACGGTCGACATGAGCTTCGCCGACCTCTCGGGAGCGCAGATGCAGGAGGCCGAATTGCGCACCGTCCTGCTCGCGTCGGCCAACCTGGAGGGGGCGAACCTGCGGAGGGCCCTCCTCTCGACCTGCAGCCTGGAGCACGCGAGGTGCGCGGGCGCCCATCTCGTCGAAGCGGGGTTCAGCCGGGTCCTGATGGACGGCGCCGACTTCACGAACACGGACTTCACCAAGGCGCGGCTCCTCGACCTCGACCTCCGGGAGGCCTGCCTCGAAGGGGCCATCTTCGCGGGGGCCTTCCTGCACCGATGCGACCTCGAGCGGATCGAGCTGACTGCGCCGGACTTCCACGAAGCCACGCTCAACGGCTCCTACCTGACGGGCTCCGTGATGCCTCGCGCGAACTTCCGCTCTGCCTCCCTCTGCGGGGCGGGTCTCGCTGACATCGACTGGGAGGGGGCCGACCTGCGCGATGCGGACTTCGAGGATGCCTCGTTCCACATGGGCTCCTCGCGGAGCGGCCTGGTGGGGAGCTTCATCGCGGGCGAGGGGAGCAAGACGGGGTTCTACACCGACGACTACGCGGAGCAGGACTTCAAGCCGCCCGAGGAGATCCGGAAGGCGAACCTCTGCGGGGCCGACCTGCGCGGGGCGAAGGTGCGCAAGACCGACTTCTACCTCGTCGATCTCCGCGGCGCGAAGTACACCCCTGTCCAGGCCGAGCACTTCGCCCGATGCGGCGCCATCCTCCGCGACCGCACCCAGGGGCGGGATTGACGATCGGCGCGGCGGAGGCTACGATGATGCGCCTTCGCGATTCGAGGCCGATGTCATGTTTTCGCCCATCCCCGAGGTCGTCGAGGACCTCCGCCAGGGGAAATTCGTGGTCCTCGTCGACGACGAGAACCGCGAGAACGAGGGAGACCTCACCCTCGCCGCGGAAAAGGTCACGCCGGAGGCGATCAACTTCATGGCCCTCCAGGGACGAGGCCTCGTCTGCCTCGCCCTCGACGGCGCGACGTGCGACCGCCTCGGCCTCGACCTGATGGTCACCGAGAACACCGCGAAATTCGGCACCGCCTTCACCGTCTCCGTCGACGCCGCCCGCGGCGTCACGACCGGGATCTCCGCCGCCGACCGCGCCCATACGATCCTCACCGCCGTCCGCGACGACTGCCGACCCCAGGACCTCGCCCGACCGGGCCATGTCTTCCCCCTCCGCGCCCGCGATGGAGGCACCCTCGTCCGTTGCGGCCAGACCGAGGGCTCCGTCGACCTCGCGCGCCTGGCGGGCATGAAGCCCGCCGCCGTCATCTGCGAGATCATGAACGAGGACGGCACCATGGCCCGCGTGCCGCAGCTCGAGAAGTTGTGCGAGCGCTGGGGGATCAAGCTCGCGAGCATCGCAGGGCTCATCGAGCACCGCAGGCGGAACGAGAAGCTCATCGAGCGGGTCGAGTCCGTCTCGCTCCCCACCCGCCATGGGCGGTTCCGCCTCCATGTCTACAAGAGCCTCATCGACGAGTACCTCCACCTCGCCATCTGCGCCGGCAACGTCGGGCCGGGCCTCGACGGGAAGACCGCGATCCAAGAGACCTCCACCCTCGTCCGCGTCCACTCCGAGTGCCTCACCGGCGACATCCTCGGGTCGATGCGGTGCGACTGCGGCGAGCAGCTCCAGGGTGCTCTCCGCATGATCTCGCGCGAGGGGAAGGGCGTGGTCCTCTACATCCGCCAGGAGGGGCGCGGGATCGGCCTCGTGAACAAGCTGAAGGCGTACGCGCTCCAGGACGGCCGGGGGCTCGACACCGTGGAGGCGAACCAGGAGCTCGGCTTCCCGCCCGACCTCCGCGAGTACGGAACCGGGGCGCAGATCCTCTTCGACCTCGGCGTGCGAAAGATGCGGCTCCTGACGAACAACCCGAAGAAGGTGATCGGGATTACCGGGTACGGCCTCGACGTCGTCGAGCGCGTGCCGATCGAGTGCGAGCCGACCGAAGACAATGCCGCCTACCTCCGCACGAAGCGCGAGAAGATGGGCCACCTGCTCGGCGGACAGTAGGGACCTTGGAGTCGCGCCCGTGAGGGCGCGACGGATCGCCGCGGGGTGCCCGCGAAGCGGGCCGGGGCGGCAAGTGAGGGGTCGTGTATTCTCGAGACTCCGTCGCTGTCCGATCGATCCCCATCGGCGCGGGGCATCCCCTCGCGCTGATCGCCGGGCCGTGCGTGATCGAGAGCGAGGCGCACGTCCGCATGATGGCGCGCGAGATCGCTGCCGTCGCCCGCGCGGAGGGCGTGCCGTACGTCTTCAAGGCCAGCTACGACAAGGCCAACCGCATGAGCCTGTCGAGCTACCGAGGACCGGGGCTCAAGGCCGGCCTCGCCATCCTCGCAGGGGTGAAGCGCGAGTTCGACCTCCCCATCCTCACCGACGTCCACGCGTGCGGGGAAGTCGGCCCCGCCGCCGAGGTCGCCGACGTCCTCCAGGTCCCCGCGTTCCTCTGCCGACAGACCGACCTCGTCCTCGAGGTCGGCAAGAGCGGCCGCGTCGTGAACCTCAAGAAGGGGCAGTTCGTCGCGCCGTGGGACATGAAAAACCTCGTCGAGAAGGTCCACTCGACGGGCAACCGCCAGGTCCTCCTCACCGAGCGCGGCGCGTCGTTCGGGTACTGCCAGCTCGTCGTCGACTTCCGCTCGATCGCCTGGATGCACGAAACGGGGTGCCCCGTCGTCTTCGATGCGACCCATTCCGTGCAGCTCCCGGGGGGACAGGGGAAGTCGTCGGGCGGGCTGCGCGAGATGGTGCCTCTCCTCGCGCGCGCGGGGGTCGCGGCGGGGGCCGACGCCCTCTTCCTCGAGGTCCACGACGACCCCGACAAGGGCCTCTCCGACGGCCCGAACATGGTGAAGCTCAGCGATCTGCCGGCGCTGCTCCGGCAGGCGCGGGCGATCCGGGCAGCGCTCGCCCCGAAAGCGTGATCCACACCCCTGCACCGCCCACCACCGCCGCGACGAGGCCGATCGTCCCCGCGATCGGCTGGCGGAGCAGGAAGCCCCCCACCGCGAACATCGTCCCATAGACGAACGCGAGGCCGAACGCCCAGCGCACGCCGAGCTGACCGAGCGAGACCTGCGAGCGGACCTCGGGGCAGGCCCGCGCGATCGGCCCCCAGCCGAACGAGGGCGGGCGGACGCGGCGGTAGAACGCCACGAGACGCAAGGGGTCCTCGGGCTCGGTGAGGAGACTGATGAGGACCGAGGGGACGCCGGCGCCGAGCACGATTGCGAGGGTCTTGTTCATATCGGTCGGATGGGCCCCGAGCAGCGCGAGCAGCTCCTTGCCCCATTTGCTCATGACGAAGGTCATGAGCGGCGAGAGCACCATCGCCGCGATCTCGCTCCAGGCGTTCATCCGCCACCAGAGCCAGCGGAGCGCCGCGACGATGCCGATCGCCGCGGTCCCCTGGAGGACCACCTTGAACGCCCCCGCGATGCTGGTCGAGAGGTAGGCGGTCCCGATGGCGCCTCCCATGACGATCAGCCCCGCGATCCTCGCAACCCACATGTAGTGTCCCGAGGACGCATCGCGCCGCACGAAGCGGCGGTAGAAGTCGTTCACGAGGAGCGACCCTCCCCAGCTCATCGCCTGCGCCACGTTTCCCATGAATTCGGCGAAGAACCAGGCCACGACCATCCCGCGCAGCCCCGCGGGAAGGACCTGCTTCAGGACCACCGCGTAGGCCGCCTCGTGATCGGGCTTCAAGTCGTTTGTCGGGCCGATGAGCGGCAGCGCGGAGTCGGGGACCAACGTGATGGAGGCAATGCCGACGAGGATCCACGGCCAGGAGCGCAGGCCGTAGTGGACGAAGCAGTACCAGAGCGTCGCGCCCAGCGCGTGCCTCTCGTCCTTGCACGAGGCCCACCTCTGCACCATCACCCCGCTACCATCAGTGTTCTTCCAGGCCCACCAGAATACGAGGAGGAATGGAAGCGCATTGTCGAGCCCGGAGCCGTGTGTCGGAAGAATCTGGAGCTGGTAGGGATGGACGTGGTCGAGCGCCGGGCCGAGGCCGCCCGCGTCACGGAGCGCAAACCAGGCGAGGAGGAGCCCTCCGACGATCGCCATCCCGAACTGCAACATGTCGGTCAGGACGAGCCCCCACAGCCCGCTGACGATGGCGTAAGCCATCCCGATCGCAGCGCACATCCAGATGGCGTGGTCGCGGTCCATCCCCGTGACGACGCCGGTGACCTTGACGAACCCGTTCATCCCCCACGCGCCCGTGACGAAGAGGTTGAACAGGAGCCCCCAGTAGATCGCCTTCACCCCGCGCAGGGCCGCCGCGGTCGTACCCGAATACCGGAGCTCGGTCAGCTCCGCGTCGGTCACGACTCCCGCGCTCCGCCATAGTGGCGCGAAGAGGAAGACGGTGAGGACGGCGCTGATGCCCGCGCCCCACCAGAGCCAGTTCCCCCAGACCCCCTGCGAGCGCACGAGGCCGCTCACGAGGAGAGGCGTGTCGGAGGCGAACGACGCCGCGATGAGCGACGTCCCAGCGATCCACCACGGCAGGCGACGTCCGCCGACGAAGTACTCGTCGGTGCTCCCCGTCCCCTTCCGGCTCGGGATAAGCCCCACGCCCAGGAGGACAACGAAGTAGACGCCGAGGATGATCCAATCGAGATGCGTCATAGCGTCACCGGGAGGGTACCGGGCCACTCCGCCTCGCCGATGAGCGCCGCGGCGAGGGCCCGCTGCGAGGCCTCGCAGGACGACCAGGCGCAGACGTAGCATGGCACGGACGGGAACTGCCGCACGAACCACGGGCTCCCGAGCGAGGCGACCACGGTCTTCTTCGCGCGACGCGCCACCTCCTCCACCCAGACGGCCGCCTCGGGCGGGAGGCCGACCGACCCGCGGAACGCCCGCACGCGGACGTCGATCGCGACGATCACGCGGTCGGTCGGACGGATGTCGGAGAGGAGAGGCGCCAGCGAGAGCACGCGCGAATCGACCGGCACCTCGAACCACTCGAGCCGCGGGTGCGTCTCGCGCAGGAGCGCGACGATCGGCGGGTCGGCCGACGGCGCCTTCTCGCAGACCCAGAAGAGCGTGAGTCGCTCCTTCTTCCCGGGGCGGACGGGGAGCGCGCGCGCTTCGTCGCGGACGCGCACGAGGGAGCGCTGGGCAACCTCCTCGGCGATCGTGCGGTGCGCGGCGCGGCCGACGACGCCGGCGATCTCCTCGGCGATCGTGATCCTCTCGCGGAAGAGGCCCACGCGTTCCTTCCATCCCCACAGGCGCGTCACGGCGCGGTCGAGGACCGTCTGCGGCAACCGCCCCGTCGCCACCGCCTCCACGATCGCGTCGATCGCCTTCTCGACGTCGGCGGGATAGAGCGCGACGTCCGCGCCCGCCTCGAGCGCGAGGACCGCCGCCTCGCCGGGGCCGTACTTCTCCGCGATCGCCCCCATCATGAGGGCGTCGGTGACGATTCCTCCGCGGTACCCGAGCCGCTCGCGGAGGAGCCCCGTCGTCACGCGCGCCGAGAGGCTCGCGGGGCGCTCCGCGTCGACGGCGGGGAGGAGCAGATGCGCGGTCATGACCGAGTCGACGTCCGCCTCGATTGCGGCGCGGAACGGGATCCACTCGCGCGCCTCGAGCGCGTCGCACGGCAGGTCGAGCCGCGGCAGCGTGAGGTGGCTGTCGATCGCCACGTCGCCGTGACCGGGAAAGTGCTTCGCGCAGCCGATCGCGCCTGCCGAGCGCAACCCGCGGAGGAAGGCCTTGCCGAGCCTCGCGACGACCTCGGGGCGGTCGCTGAACGCGCGGGTATTGATGATGGGGTTATCGGGGCGGGAGTTGACGTCGAGGACAGGCGCGAGGACGTACGGCATGCCGAGCGCGACGGCCTCACGCGCGGTCACCTCCCCCATCCGCTCGGCGAGGGAGTCCGACCCCGCGGCGCCGAGCGCCATGAGCGGCGGGAACTCGGTCGCGCCCTTGATCTGGCGCCCCGCCCCCGACTCGAGGTCGCTCGCGACGAGGAGCGGCACATCCACGAGCTGCTGGAGGGCGTTGAGGAGGGAGGGGGTCTCGAAGACCGACCCGCCGAAACAGACGAGGCCTCCGACGCGGCGACGGGCGACGAGGTCGCGGGTGCGCTCGATGTCGATATCGGGGCGCTCGGCCGGGGCGCCCGCGACAGGGGCGAAGACGACCTGGGCGGCCTTGTCCGCCAGGGTCATCCGGTCGAGCCGCGGGGCGGCGTCGTCCGCGTCCGGTTCCACCTTGAGGGAGTCCTCCTCCCGGCGGCGCGAACGATACCAGATTGTCCGCGTCGCGTGCTACATTGAGGATAGGGAATAGGGGATAGGGGATAGGGGTTCGAGATCAGGATGGTACGCAGACCCTATCCCCTATTCCCTATTCCCTATCCCCTAGTCCGGAGCACCATGTCCGATCCACTCCATCTCCTTTTTTTCGACGGCGTCTGCGGGTTCTGCGACCGGGTGGTCCGCTTCGTGATGGACCGCGACCGCGAGGGACGCTTCCGCTTCGCCCCGCTGCAGGGGGAGTTCGCGCAACGGGAGCTGGCGCGCTTCCACAAGGACGCGGGCGAGGTGAACACGCTCTACGTCCTCGCGGACCATCGCAAGGGGGACGAGCTGCTCCTGTGGAAGGCGCGGGCGATCCTGTTCATCCTTCGCGAGCTCGGATGGCCCTGGCGCCTCGCGGGGGCGGCGGGGTGCCTGCCCGGCGCCGCCCTCGACGCGGCCTACGACGGCTTCGCGCGCGTGCGGTACCGGGTGTTCGGACGGCTGCCCTCGTGCCGCGTGCCGACGGCGGCGGAACGGGAGCGGTTTTTCTAGCGAAGAGCGAAGGGCGAGGGGCGAGGGGCGAATCGAGGGCGGAACATGGGAGTCGCTCTTCGCCCCTCGCTCTTCGCTCCTCGCCCCTCGCCTCTCGCCGACGGCCGCCCCTACTTCCCCTCGAACGCGCTCGGGTACCTGTAGTAGATCTCGAGCGTCATCGTGTTCATCGCCGTGGCGTACACCCTGCCCCCCTCGAACCCCCAGCGGTCGTCCGCGTCCCAGCTCCCGCGCGCGCAGCCGTCCTCCTCGCTGCGCTGGTGCAGGACGAGCGCGTTCCGCACCGCCTCCTCCCACTTCTTCCAGGCCCCGTGCGCCCCGTCGCTCCCCGGCCCGTCCGCCTGGAACATCGCGAGCGTCCCGTAGTACCAGTAGTAGTAGTCGTTCCCGAGCCGCCCCGGGTCCCAGGCCGGCAGGTCCGCCGCGAGGATGCCCAGCCCCGCCTTCACGACCTCGTCCTTCGGGTCGTGCTTGATCTCCGCCCGGCAGAGCATCCCGATCGCCGTCATCGCCTCGTGATTCCGGTAGTCCTCGTTCTTCCCTGCGACCACGACCTTGATCCCGGCGTTCTCGACCGACGTGTAGCCGACCTTGTTCGTCTTCGCCTCCGTCGCCCCCTCGATCCAGGCGTAGGCGTCGTCGAGGGCCTTCTGCGGGACCTCCAGCCCCGACACCCGGGCCTCCTCGAGCGCCATGACGCACCACGAGGTGACGGAGGTGTCGCTCTCGCCGCTGCGCGCCGCGTAGCGCCAGCCGCGGCCCGGGTTCTGCGCCCCCACGAGGTACCCGATCGCCATCTGCGCGGGTTCCTTGAAGATCGCGCTAGAGGTCATCCCGAATTCCTCGACGAGCGCGAGGGTGGCCACGGCGTGGCTGTAGACGTACTTGGGCCCGATGCCGATCTTCCCGTCCGCCCCCTGCTGCTGCAGGAGGTAGCGGAATCCCTTCTTGACGACCTCCCCGCAGGAGGTCCCGTCGACGGTCGTCTCGCGCGAGAGGTGCGTGTACCCCGCTCCGAGGAACGCGAGGAGCGCGAGGCCCGTCACTCCGATGCGGTAGTCGGCGATCCCCGGTCCGTCGCACGGGGTCCCCTTGCACTCGTCGGCGAAGGCGTCGGCGCTCCAGCTCCCGTCGTCCCCCTGGTGCCGCGCGAGCCACGCGAGGCCGTCCTTCACGGCCTCCTCCGTGCGCACGCCGCCTCCGCCCGCGGCGAGGCGGGCCTCCCGTTCGCGGCGGCGCGAGTCGAACCCGCGGCGGTCATCGGCGCCGGCGGGCAGGGCGAGGATCGCGAGGACCACGACGCCGAGACGTGCGCACCAACCCATGACCACCTCCATGCGGACGAAGCATCTCCCTGACGCCCCTGTCAACGGACGCGGCCGACCGCGGTTCACGGCGCGAAGGTGATCGGCTCTCCGCGGACGAGCTTGCGATACATCCCCGCGAAGATGTCGAGGGCGGGGAGGGTCTCGCGGCCGACGAGGACGAAGAGGATCTCGAGGAAGATCCACGCGATGTACGCGTAGGTGATCTGCACGCGGATGCTGGGGAAGGCGAACTGCACGACGAACAGGACGAAGAGGCCGATCGCCTCGTACCAGGAGAACCGCATGTTCGCGAGCAGGAAGAACGAGAGGAGGCTCTGGACGATGGTGAGGAGGATCTCGCTCCGCTGCGTCTGGTCGAAGACGAGCGGGATGAAGACCCATCCCTTCCCGAGGGCGTAGACGACCGGGATCATCGCCACGAGGAGCGTCCACTGGTTCACGTTGCTCGACACGATGTTCATGAGCCCCATCGGCGCGCGCTTCACGGTCCGAGCCCAGTAGAAGGCGCTCACCTTCTCGGGGAACTCGGAGAGGAACGGGCTCACCCACTGGATGAAGATGGCGGTCGGGACGGTGAGGATGACGGCGAGGGCCTCCATGCTCCGCACGAACGGCTCGATGGCGACGAAGAGCATCCCGCCGCCAACGACGAAGAGGAGGGAGACGCCGACCCAGCGGCCCGCCTTGCCGTGGGAGAGGATCTTCCGCGGGATGTAGCCGAGCTCCTCGTCCTTGTCGTCGTCCTCGGGCGGGAGGCGATACAGCATGAGGAGGTAGAGGCCATAGATGCCGAGGAGGACGGTGCCGTCGACGAGCGTCAGGGTCCCCTTCCACCAGATCCAGAAGAAGTAGAGGAGCGGCGGGAGGAGAAAGAAGACCTCGACGGCCTGCTGCGGCTCCAGGCGGATGTCGGCCCAGCGGAGGTGCGCCTCCTCCTTCTTCTTGAAGAAGACTTGCACGAAGAACACCATCGGCATGCCGACGCCGACGAGGAGGCGGAGGGAGCCGGTGACGTTCGCGCAGACGAGCGGGATGCGGGTATGGTCGTGCGCGGCCTGCCAGGAGAGGACCGCCTCGACGGAGAATTCGGGGAGGGTCTGGAGGAGGGCGAGGATGGCGAGGGCCATCCCCTGCGACATGAGGAACTGGGCCGTCTCCGCGGCCCAGGCGATGACGAAGGCGGCGAGGAGGACGACGGGGAAGGTCCAGGCGGCGTGCCAGGCGTTCTCGGGGGAGGGGGCGCGGATCGATCCGTTCGCGGCGAAGGCGATGGTGGTCGTGACCAGCGAGATCAGGAACGCGCGGCGCCAGCGATTCATCGATGTTGACCGCTCTCAGGGGCGGGGCCTGTCATCCTGCGACCGGGCCCATAGCTCAATGGTGAAAGCAGCGGACTCATCATCCACATCGACGGTCCACGACGAAGAGCGACAAACCGCGACGAATCCACCCCTACACCACGCCAGGACCCGTTTCCGCGATCATGCCGATCGCGACGAAGAGGGACGAAGAACGACCACTCCTGACGCCCGGGAGTACTCACAGGAGTACTCACGGCGATTCCGCTTTGCCTCGCAAAGGAACATCAGGATTCTCCGCGCCGATGACGTCCACGCCCACCGGCAATCGGAGTGTAGCGCGAAAGCGAAGTTCCCCGCGACGGTTTTCATCGGGTCAAGAACGCGGCGCCGCCGATCGTGCTGCCCAGGCACCTCGTGACCGCAGCCTGGGTCCTCGACGTCGCCCCAGGACGCGAGACCTCCCGCGGTCGGGCCTGTCGATCCCGCTCATGCCTTGACCTTCGCAGCCGCCCCGGCGACCAGGAGGACCGCGCCGATGCGGACGACGAGGGTCACCGCGACGACGCCGACTCCGATGAGCGCGGCACCGAGCCAGTTCTCGACCGAGCCCGAGGTGGGAGTCTTGCTCCTGGGCGCGGATCGCGCCGTCGCCCCGCTCCGGAAACTCGCGAGCTGCCTTGCCTCCGACCAGATCCAGGGGTCTGCGTTCGCGGCGAGGTGTCCTGGGACCGTCACCAGGACACGTCCCGTGCGTCCGTCGCGGATGTGGACGGGGGCCACGCAGGGGGAGCTGCGGACAGGCAGCGGCCTCGGAGCGACAGTTGGCGTGATCCGGGGTCGGGGCTTCGGGGCGGGCGCGACGCGCGAAGAAACGAGGCCCCGATTCGAGCGCTCGACCGACGACGGCCGCGCGGTGCATGAGGACACGCCCGGCGGGCACTCGAGCTCCAGGAGCTCCTCGCAGTACTCCTCGTGCAGGGCCTTCTGCCGGCAGAACCCGCACCGCACGTACAGGTAGCTCCGCCGACAGTGCGGGCAGCGCCCGTGCGTCTCGAAGGGATCGAACCGCTGACCGCAGTCCCCGCACGCGCAGCGCTGGCGGGCCGCAGGGGACCGGCCGCAGTTCGGACACCGCGCCTTCATGGGACGACCGCCCTTCGATCGGAGACCCGTCGCGCATCGCTACGAGGGACCCTCCGCCTCCGGGTCCTCCCCGTCCTCGGCGACCATGAGGTCGTCATGCCATTCGGGGATCGTCTCGGTCGAGAGGCGGAGCGCGTTCTCCCTCCGCAGACGCAGGACGCCGCCCCTGATCTCCTCGAGCACCGGCGGCTCCATCTCCCCCTTCCACTTGCTCCCGATCTTGAGGTAGACCTCGACACAATCGAGCCCGTCCTCCGTTCGCCTCCCGTGAAAGGCGCGGCGGGACGCGCGCATGACCTCCAGGGCACGGGCCCGCACGTCCATCTCCCTGAGTGCCTTCGCCCAGGCGCTCGCCGCCTCGAAGCAAGAGCCCGTTCCACTGTCCATCGCGTGCCTCCTGAAGAGGGTCGAACCAGCATCGGATTCGTACGCGCCCCGCCCCGGCCATGACCGGTCAGTGGCTGACCTCGCGCTTCTTCGCGGTGAACTCGAGGGAGAGGAGGCCGTCTCCGTAGAAGTCCTCGTGCAACGACCGCTGCGCGCAGTGACCGCACTGGGTATCGAGGAAGGTCTTGGAGCACCGGGGGCACCGCGCCCGGGTCTGGAAGGTGTTGAACCGGGCATGGCATTCGTTGCACGCCCAGATGTGGTCGGGCGCGCGATGGCACTTCGGACAGCGGACCTTCATGGGCGGACCTCCCTGCACCAGCCAACCGAGAAGGGGGCCTCGCGCCCCCACATCTCCCTCTACGAGCGATCGGGCCGATCGTGACGCGGATCGTGTGACGTCGTTCGCCACGGAGCGGACGTGCGCTCCTGCGCGGCCTGCGGCAGGGTGGGCGCCGCCTCGATGGATGTCCATGCGCCGTTCGCCCATCGGTGGATCAGGTGCCTCGCGGGATGAATCGCCGCAGCGATGGGGGCCCGCTCCACGCCGACGGCGACGGGCTCGACCAGGTGGCACACGTCTTTCCCCGCGCTCGGCCTCATCGCGCGCCCGACCATCTGCAGCACCGCGCTCGAGTCGCCCGCGTTCCGCGCGATCACCACGCCCCGCAGCGGCGGGAGGTCCACTCCTTCGGTCAGGATGAGGCAGCTCACGAGGAGGTCGAGCCTCCCCTCGGCGAGGTCCGCGAGGAGGCGCGCTCGGTCGCTGTCGGGGCGCACGACCGCGACGCGGAAGCCCGCGAGGCGGTCAGCGTAGCGCCGGGCCTCCGCGTGCGAGGAGACGAAGACGACGCCCGGCACGACGAGGTCGCGGTGGGCCTCCATCCACGCCGTCACCTCGAGGTTCCGCGTCACGCGCACGCTGTGGACGACGGCATGCACGAGCCACCCCGCGTCGGCCAGCGCCTCGCGGTCCGCCACTTCGAGGCACTCCTGGAACAGGAGGACCTTGCGGTCTGCGCGGATCGGCGTCGCCGTGATCCCGAGGACCTTCGACTCGCGATGGCGATCCAGGATCGCCCGGAGGGTCTTGCACGCCGCGTGGTGGGCCTCGTCGAGGACGAGCAGGTCGTAGCGGCCCTCGGGGACGCCCAGGAAGACGCTCTTCACCGCGACCCGCTGGAGGCCCGCCTCGTCGAGCGCCTTCCGCGCCTGGCGGATCAGCTCCTTCCGGTGCGCGAGCCAGAGGACGGACGCGAAGCGGCGGGCGACCTCCACGGCGACGATCGTCTTGCCGGCCCCCGTCGGCAGGCTGAGCATGACGCGGTCGAGGCGGGAGAGGGCCTCCCTCGCCTTCCCGACGGCCTCGACCTGGTACGCGCGGAGGACCGACATCGCCTCCTCCTAGTTCTGCAGGTAGAAGGGCCGCTCGACCGGGGCCGGCCACGACCTGGGGGGCGCGACGTTCTCGAGGTGCCCCTTGTTCGCGAGGAGCGCCCCCGCGTAGCGCATGAGCCGCTGTCGCGCCTGGATCCCCTCGGCGGTCTCGCCCTGGGTGTGGTGCCCGGCGATCTCGGTGACGATGTGGAAGATGTCGAGGCGCGTGAGCGGCGTCGTCGCGGTGCAGCGCCACCGGTGCGGGAGCTGCCGCACGTGGGCGACGCCGTAGGCATCGAGGACCTCCTCGATGCGGAGGGGCCAGGCGAGGGCCTTGAGGCCGTTGCGGAGGATCTCGCCGTGGGCCTCGAGGAACTCCTGCAGGCTCGCGGTCGTGCCCTTCATCGCGTGGAGGCGGTCCTTCGCCCACGGGAACCGCTCCGCGTGGCGCGAGACGCTCGTCAGGCCGAACTCGATCTCGCCCGTGAGCTGGGGGAAGGAGACGCCGGTGTCGAGGTGGAAGGCGAACTCCCGGTGACGAATGACGGCGCCGTTCGTGCAGATGACACGCTCGAGCGCGCAGGAGAAGGGGATCGAGGCGGAGCCGTCGTGCGGGATGACGGCATGGGCGCCGACGCGGAAGGCGCCGTTGGGGCCCTGGAGGAAGGGGTAGGCGTTCTCGTGGATGACGGTGGCGTGCGTGGCCATCGTCTCCACGTCGACGCTCGCGCGAGGGTAGTTGCGGAGCGTCCGCTCGGCGACCTCGCGCGCGACGCGGGGCGGGATGGCGGCGACGTCGGGCGGGAAGATGGAGAGGGCGGTGTCGGTGGTCTTGTCGAGGTAGAGGCCGACCTTGCCGAGGGCGGAGCGGCCCATCCAGGAATTGAAGAGGAGGTCGAAGCCGCGCCGCAGCGAGCGGACCTCGAGCTTGGCGAGCCTCCCGAAGGACTTCACGAAGGTGTTGGAGACGTGGTAGAGGCGTCCGTCGACGGAGACCTCGTGCTCGCGCCCGATCTCGCCCTGGGGCGGCAGGTGATCTTCTCCGTCGAGCAGCGGGCGTGGCAGAGGTCGCGGGTCATCTCAGGGCTGATGCGCAGGTTCATGAGGTGATCCTCCTTGAGCACACCCCTTCCTACGGGTTGGGCGTCGAGTCGTGACAAGGCGAGGTGGAGAAGGCGCACATGGGCATGATCCGAATTCGGGGCGAACCATTCGCGAGGGACCGGGTTTCACAGAGCGTCTCTCACCAACCTCTTCCGAGGGTTGAGCAGGACATGGGAACCTTCCCACACACCTCTTGGGTTGACGCGAGCCCCGCTCCCGGCGGGTAGACCGCGTCCCGAGCCGCTGATGCGCACTGGACGGAGGCACTCTGTCCGCGCAACGCCCCGACGTGACGATCTTCGGTCGGCTCCTTCACAACCTGGTCCCCCCACAGCCCCACCCAGAGTGGGTCCGCGAGGGTGAAAGCGGACCCTGGGGCGAAGGTCCCGAGCGTACCCCTCCCGCAAGGGAGCGCGCCATGACAGGACCCCTGGGACAGCCGCCTCGCGCGCCATCCGTGGCGCCGCGGAGACGGGGGACGTGCGCACATGGAGGTGGTTACTTCGCTGAGTCACCCTAACCCCTCTCGAGGGGTCCCATCCTGGGCAAGATGTCGAAAACGGCCCCGGCGCGCGGATGGAAGCGCCGAGTACAAGGAGTCCATCCGGTCGTCCCTGGGGGACGAGACCTGTCCACCTCTCCTTTCCTCGTCCCCCGTTTCCGCGGCGCCGCGTCATTCCTCCGAAGATCCCCTGTCGGGTCGCCATGCACGTCCAGTCCCTCAACCCCCAACCAGGAGGTACGCCCATGTCCAGATTCCATTCCAAGGGAACCCCGGCCGAGCAGCTCCGCCGCCGCCCCGACGCCTTCGCCAACGAGGAGGGCGGCCTCGCCTTCGCGCACGACGTGCGGGAAACGCTGGTCAAGATGGCCGCCTGTTCCCTCGTCAGCGAGTCCCTCTTCTACGGCGACACGGCCGGCCGGATCACTCGGCTGACGTCCGCCGCCGCAAGCCAGTGGCCCGAGTGGACCGTGAAGCTCGCCGTCTATCTCCGCGAGAAGCTGCAGCTCCGCTCGATCAGCCAGGTGGTCCTCGCGCTGGCGGCGCGGGAGAGCGCGGCTCGGCCCTTCGCGCGGGCGGCCTTCGATCGGGTCGCCTCCCGGACCGACGACCTCATCGAGATCGCCGCCCTGGTGAAAGACGACAGGAACGGGATCTTCCGTCACGCGCCGGCCGTCCTTCGCCAGGCGATCCGCGACCGCCTGGAGCGGCTGGACGAGTTCGAGGCGATCAAGTACCGGCGCGCGGGAGGCCTCGGCCTGAAGCACCTCGTGCGCCTCTTCCACCCGCGGCCTGCCGATCCGGGGCGGAACGCGGTCCTGCGCTACGCCCTGGGGCGTCCGCTGGGCGAGGAGGACCTCGAGCAGCTCCCGAAGGTCCGCGCTCTGCGCCATCTGCGAGCAGAGCGAGACCTGGCGCTCATCCGCGAGCACCGTCTCCCCTGGGAGCTCGTGCTCCCGATCCTCGGATCGAGTCGCGAGGTCTGGGAGGCCCTCGGGACGACCATGCCGATCATGGCGCTCCTCAGGAACCTGCGAAACCTGCACAAGAGCGGCGCGATCCAGCACCCGGAGGTGCGGTCGCGCATCCTGACGGTGTTCCGCGACCCGGAGGCGGTGCTGGCCTCCCGGCAACTCCCCTTCCACGCGAGCGCGGACGCCACCGCGCGAAGCTCCTCCGCCGAGGCGCCGAACAGACGGACCCGCAGCGACTCCGCACGCTCGATCGCGTCCCGGCCGATCCGCACAATCCCCTCGAGCCGCGCACGCGACTCCAGACCTCCTGACATGCGGGCTGCCTGCACCCGCTGGAGCCCCTCCTGGCGGGTCTAGCATTCACTAATCTGTTAAGCACATTCTGGAACTTTCCTGGCGGCAGGGCGTCTACTCCTCTGGCTTGGGAGAGATGTCATG
>ORJL011554393.1_pt1 | contig 46962 bp, 40 predicted proteins | sample 1779941 | NCBI WGS metagenome assembly ORJL01 (sample SAMEA104232317, study PRJEB22302) | groundwater metagenome | biome: forest; feature: aquifer; material: groundwater | place: USA | collected 2011-08-07 | depth 5.8 m | reverse complement strand
TCAAGGATGGTGTCGTAATAAAATTTCTTCATACCAACATTATCATACTTTTGTTACGAAAATTCAAGTGTAAAATTAATTATGTCCCCACAACTAGCTGACTGGATACCTCACATTATGCACCCCTCTTTGGGATGGCATCTTCGATTGGCAACGATAACACGTTGTAATTATTCAATAAATCAACCTTTACGCTTTTGATAACACTTAGCACAAGAATTGCTAACTAGAGAGCCACAAGGTATGTAGCGCAGGACTTTAGTCCTGCCAATAACACTTGGAGGCAACATATGCTAAAGAAACTTACGCTCGTAGTCCTTGGGGTCAGGCTCAAGTATTCAAGTATTTACTACGCGGCTTTTAGACGGGCAAATGACCAGACGGGCACAGACAGGCGGTGAACAGGCCGTTCGCCTTTTTCCAACACCTTATCCATTGATTCCATTACTTTTCCGGAAAGCCATACTTCGCCGCATTGCGGGCATTCCCTCGCCGGAACATCTTCGAAAACCACGAGCCTTTCGCCCCACATCTGTTCATGTGTAACTCTCTTATTCACAAGCAGGCCGCCGCAATTGGCACAAAGTTTCTTTTTGTTCATATTTTTTTCTCCCTTCTGGTCTTTGGATCCAGTTCGGCATAGGGGGTCGGTAATTCGGTATTGACAATGACAACGTACCAATATTCTTTCACCCCTCCCCTATTAACTTGCTCTTCGCCGCGTGACTGAAACCTAAGTGGGCGGTGACAAGCAGGCGGCGCGCGGTATCTTCGCTCCTCTTCTGCGCGGAGAACGCCTCTTTTAAAATGGCCTCGCGGATATCGACGGGGTGATATTTCTTGCTCTTGATCTTCTTCTGTATTTTTTCCAGATTGTTCAGGAACTCCACCATGTCATCCACCGAATAGCCCATTAAATAGAGAGCCCTGCCGGCAAAGCCGTCCGCCCCCGCCTCTTCCTCTCGGCTGAAGGCCAAAAGTTCGTCGAGCGTCATATTGTCCAGCTCGCTCTCCGGCGGCAGGTTAGAGACGATGTGACCCCACTCATGCGCCAGGATCCCCGCGACCAGGTCCTCGCGGTTCTTGTATTTCTCTAAAAAGTCAACGCCGACATAGACAACGTCATCTTCATCAACACAGGCCACCCTTCCCTTCGTCGCCGCAAGCCGTTTTGCCGGACGCTTGGTGATGTTCTCCAGTTTTTTGCGTATCCTCTGCAATAACCCCTTCTCGGTAAAAAGGGCGGCGATCTCGGGCGGGATAGAATCCAGGTCAAGCTCTTGGGGCTTTGTCTCGCCGAGGAGCTTTTTAAACTTCTTTTTGATCTCAACGGTATTGCCAAGATTGCCGGTCGTTGCAATGACCCGCGCCATCCAAAGTGGCGGCAGACCAACCGTTGCGCTAGGGACTTTATTTATCATTAGAATTTACCCGTATTTATATCTCCAACACCACCCCGACATACTATTTTATTATGGACATCTGCCTTATCTGCATTGGCAAGTACAACATTCAACGCTTGATCTATTGCCTCCGTATCGGTCTTTACCCCAAGAGCTTTACGAACATGGCAAACCTTGTCGGCTTCCAAAAAAATCCGTTTTTTTGTCTTCGGCATACCACCCCTCTTTAGAGATAGTTTCATTCATAAGCGATGCACGAACTGATAAAATGCCCCAGATATGATGGGCTTATTTCGGCAACTGTCGCCTTTGTCGGGTCTATATTTTCCCCGGCCTGTAAAAATATCGCTTCCAACTTGTTTAGCACCTGTTCCTTTGTTTTTTCGGATACCTTTATATTATAACTGGCGTCCTTGATCAATCTTATTAGGGCGCACAGGTTTATTAAAAGGCGTTCATGACGAACAGTTGTGAGAATTTTTGTGATATTCAAATTATTCTCCAGCCCCTGTTTGAACAACGTTGTTGCGATCGCCGCCGCTATCCTTGGATCTTCGGCCTCGGAAAGAGCTTCATTTAAAAAATCCGGATATGTCCGGTAATGCTCTCCGATGTCGATCGTGCGCTTGCTTTTAATGACCTTCGCCCCGTAAAAAACAAGACCGGCCTTAAGGACATCTTCTTCGCTGTTGATTATTGAGCTTTGTTCGCCGATAAAAAATGAAAGCGGGCGATTAAAACTTTTAGCTAAAAAACATAACTTTTCCGAAGTAATAGATGCCGCTCCGCTTTCTATCCTTGAAATGGTCGGCTGCGTTGTGCCCAGAACTTTTGCGAGAAATTTGGCGCTGATCCGTTCTTCTTCGCGAAGTTTTTTTATGGCCTTTCCGATCCTGGCCCTGAATAATTTTATCTCAACGGGCTCCATATCGTCATACATGATAGCATAGAATTACTTATTTGTATAGTTAATAGTTCAACTAATTGTTATTATTGTTTATTCATTGAAACATATACATATATGCATAATATATGCATTTTTTGAAATCTTTTTATCGTTGACCTGCTATGCCAAACACACTAGACAATGCAAAAAACAACCTAAAGGAGGATCGTTTTATGCCAAAACTCGATTTTTTAAAGACCGACCTCGACGAATTGCAGAAGTCAGGCCTCTACAACGTCATCCGGACGCTTGAGGGCCCTAATGACCCGTGGGTGATGATCGGCGGCAAGAAGCGCCTGAACCTCACATCCAACAACTACCTGGGGCTTGCGCACCACCCAGAGATGGTTAAGGCAGCTAAAGATGCCATCGATAAATACGGCGTCGGCGCCGGCGCGGTTCGCTCCATCGCCGGAACCATGGACATCCACATAAGGCTTGAAGAGGCGCTGGCAAAGTTCAAAGGCCGCGAGGCGGCGATCGTCTTTCAGAGCGGATTCAATTCAAATGCCGGTGTCATCCCGACCATCATCAGAAAAGAGGACGTCATCTTCAGCGACGAACTGAACCACGCCTCGGTCATCGACGGCTGCAGGCTCTCAAAGGCCCCCATCCTGCGCTATAAGCACAACGACATGGCGGAGCTTGAAAAGCTGATCAAAGAGAACATGCAGTATGAAAGAAAATATATCATCACGGACGGCGTCTTCTCCATGGACGGCGATATCGCCGACCTGAAGACGGTCGCGGAACTGGGCGAAAAATATGACTGCGTCACAATGGTGGACGATGCCCACGGCGAAGGAGTGATGGGCAAGGGTGGCCGCGGGATAGTCAACCACTTTGGCCTGGGCGAACGGATCGATATCGAGGTCGGAACGCTCTCAAAGGCCTTTGGCTGCGCCGGCGGATTCGTGGCGGGAAGGCGTGAGCTCATCGACTGGCTCAAGCAGCGCGGGCGCCCGTTCCTCTTCTCGAACGCCCTCTCTCCCAGCGAGGCGGCGGGCGTCTTGAAGGCGATCGAACTTTTGGAGAAGAGCGAAGAACTGGTGAATAAGGTCTGGGAAAACAGCAAATATTTCAAATCGAACATGAAAGAGGCCGGCTTTGACATCGGCCACAGCGCGACGCCAATCACCCCTGTGATGCTCGGCGAGGCAAGCGTTGCCCACGGCATGAGTAAGAAGTTATATGAAGAGGGCGTCTTTGCAATGGCGCTGGGGTATCCCACCGTGCCAAAGGGGAAGGCACGCATCCGCGTGATGGTCTCTGCCGGACACTCGAAGGAGGACCTGGATTACGGGATCGAAAGATTCATTAAGATAGGGAGAGAATTTAAGGTTATTAAATAAATGTAGTGGTGTGGGAGTAGCAGCCTTTAGGCTGCGCTAGTTGAGCTCAATTGGGGCACCCTAAAGGGTGCTACTCCAAATATGGCCTGATGAATCAGGCAACTACAATAATGGCACGCAAGGAGTTCATTATGCCAACAAAAATGAAAGCGGTTGTCAAGGCCAAGCCCGAATTGAACGGAACCGAAATAATAACGGTGGATGTCCCCCGTCCCGGCCCAAACGATGTCCTCATCAAGGTCAAGGTGGCCTCCATCTGCGGCACCGACGTCCATATCTTTAACTGGGACGCATGGGCGGCCGGGCGCATCAAGCCCCCCCTTCTTTATGGCCACGAATTCGCCGGCCATGTCGTCGAGGTCGGAAATAACGTGCATCATGTGAAGGTCGGCGACTATGTCTCCGGTGAATGCCATATCGCCTGCGGCCACTGCCTGCAGTGCCGAACGGGCCTTGCCCACGTCTGCCAGAACACGAAGATCTTCGGCGTGGACGTCCCCGGCATCTTTGCCGAATATGCCTGCATCCCCGCCGCGAACGTCTGGCATAAAGACCGAGACGCACCGCCGGAAATTTGTTCCATTCAGGACCCGCTTGGAAATGCGGTTCATTCGATATTCGCAACCGATGTAGTCGCGAAAGATGTCGCTGTGATCGGCCTTGGGCCTATTGGGGCGATGTGTGTCTCTATTTGCAAGCACATTGGCGCGGCGAACGTCTTTGCTATCGGGCGAAAGAACAAATATCGCATCGAACTGGCGAAAAAGGTCGGTGCGGACTTCACGTTCAGCTCAGACGACGATGCAAGAAAGGCCATCCTCGATAAGACCGGCGGCAAGGGGGCCGATGTCGTCCTTGAGATGAGCGGCAGCTCCGCCTCGATCCCGGAGGGGCTGGACCTGCTAAGAACGGGCGGGGAGCTGATCCTTCTTGGCGTCTATGCAGAACCCGTAACGCTCGACTTTTCAAAAAAGGTCGTCTTTAAATACGCCACGATCAAGGGTATCAACGGCCGGCGCATGTTCGAGGACTGGTATCGCATGAAGGGCTTGCTTAAGAACAAGGGCATCAGGGCCGACCTTGAAAAGATCATCACCCACCGCTTTAAATTCGACGAGTTTCAAAAGGCCATGGAGACCATGCGTGGCGGGAATAGCGGAAAAGTGGTGCTAGAACTGTAGTTGCCATTGGAGTAGCAGGCTTTAGCCTGCGCCAATTGAACGCACTCTGCGCAGCCTGAAGGCTGCTACTCCAAGCAATAAAAAAGCCCCTTGCCTGTTAAGGACAAGGGGCTTTCTGTTCTTTGTCATCCCCGCGAAAGCGGGGATCTCGTATATTCACTAGATTCCCGCTTTCGCGGGAATGACATTAACCATTAAAACCTGTCGCGTCGGGGTCCGCGATCGCGATCGCGTCCACCACCACCGCCACCACCGTATCCGCCACCGCCACCACCACCACCACCACCGAAGCGGCCGCGTCCACCACCGCCGCCGCCGCCACCCGGCCTGCCTTCACGGCGCTCTTCCTGCGGACGCGCTTCGTTGACCACTAGGTCGCGCCCGTCAAGATTGGTGCCGTTGACCTTCTCAACAGCCACCTTGGCTTCTTCATCAGTCGCCATCTCGACAAATCCAAAACCGCGCGAGCGGCCTGAAAATTTATCTGTCATGATGTTTACTGACTCCACCGTTCCGTGCTGCGCGAACAGCCCCTTCAGAATTTCATCTGTGGTGCTGAACGCCAGATTCCCTACATACAGTCTCTTGCCCATACGTTCTCCTTTCGTTGTTACCCTCGGGCATCTGCCACTATGGCAGATAACAAAATGCCCCGGACAAAGAATTTCAGAGCCAAGCCTCTAAAATACTTCGCGGGGCAAATACTCTAAAAAAGATTCTACTAAACCTTGCATTACCTTCAGTCCTCTGTCTTGGGCAGATATCCATCACATATCCTTGCATTTGTCAAACAAACAAATTATATTGATTTCGGAGTAGCGTCATGCCGGAGGCAGATCCGCCTCCGGCGGAAACTTTAGTTCGCGATTTATTGCAATTCATCGCGGGCTAAAGCCCGCCACTCCATCATTAATATGGACACAACGATCACCCTCTGGATTCACAATTCGCTCCCATGGAACGACAAATTCCTGTGGTTTTTCGAGGAGATAACCCTTCTTGGCGGCAGTCAGGTGATCCTTCTCTTTATCATTATAATGGTCATCTACCTGACGCTCACCGCCAGGTTCAACATGGCCCACATGATCGTCCTGGCGGCCATAACTTCTTCTATCACCAGCTCAATAATAAAGCGGATCGTCCAGCGGCCAAGGCCCGAACTGTGGCTGCCATACACAGAACTTAATAGCTATAGCCTCCCCAGCGGCCACGCCGTAACGACCGTGGCCATCTATGGAATGGCCCTCTTTTTTCTTGCCGAGTCATATCCAAAGGCAAAGAGGCTCATTTATGCCCTCGGCGGCGTGATCCTGTTTTTAATCGGCCTGTCACGCGTCTATCTTGGCGTCCACTGGCCGAGCGATATCCTGGTAGGCTGGCTCATTGGCGGACTCATCTTGTGGGGGATGATCTGGTGGTATCGCCACGGCGGCATCAAACGGACGCTGCGCATCACACTGGGAATATCAACGCTCGCCATAGGGCTCATTGGGCTTGTCATCCCCATCATCCCCGGCATCCCCTTGATCATCGCCGCCTGCCTGCTCATTTTCTCCAACAAGTCTTTCTCGGAGATGTTCAAGCGAAAGAAGAAATGATATTCAATACTTCTTCCTCGCCGATATAATCTCGGGCTTTGGAAGCGGCATGAGTTTTATCGGCGCAAGCTGGTTCATCCTTGAGGCGACCGGCAGCAACAGCTCGGTCGGGTCGCTGCTTGCGCTAACCCTCTTTGCCGGGCTTGTGACATTCCCGTTCTCCGGCATGATCGCCGACAGGTTCAATAGAAGGCAGGTGCTCTGGTGGTCGAACCTAGTACGAGGCATCATTATAACAGCGGTGGCGGCGACCATCCTGACCGGTTCGTTCAAGACCCCATATCTATATTTTCTGGTGATCGTGGCAGGCGCCGGCTGGTCGGTCTTTGTTCCGGCATCGCGCGGCCTGGTCCAGGAGCTCGTGCCGCAGGACGAGCTCATCAAGGGGAATTCTCTCGCCGAGATCAGCATGCAGGCGGGGATGTTCATGGCGGCGGCCGCATGCGGCGTCATTTATAAATACCTTGGCTTCGCGGCGATCCTTTTGATCGACGCCGCGACATTTTTCGTAAGCAACTATTTTCTGGCCAAGATAAGATACGACGCCATCGTTGCCCACGACCGGCACGAGCCGTTCTATAAGCAATTCTCGAACGGGTTGAAATTCCTTGTTCAAAATCCATTCATCTTCGGCTTTGGCGTCATGATGTTCCTGCCGTTCGTTGCCACGATGACATCGAACGTCGTCCTGCCGGGATATGTCCGGGGCTATCTCCATCAGGATTCCGTTGTGTTTGGATTGGCGGATATGAGCTATGGCGTAGGCGCGTGCCTCTCCGGATTCATCGCGATATCGCTCGCGGCAAGATTGACGCGCAATAGAGGGGTCATACTATTCTTCATTGCATCCATTGCATCGCTCGTATTCTTGGTATTTAATAGGCATGTCGCCGGCCTCTACGCGGCAAGTGTCGTCTTTGGGCTTTGCAACTCTTCGATTCGCATCCTCTTGCAGACGACCGCCATGGAAGTTACGCCAAAGGAATTCTTTGGCCGCGCAATGAGCGTCTGGATGGCATTTTCCATGGCAATGCAGGTCGCCTCGACATATGGCGTCGGCCGGCTTATGGACGCCGTCTCAACCAACTTCGGTTTCTTGCTTCTTGCCGCGATCATGGCCATCGGCCTCGCTGGCGCAGGATATTTCATGGTCCGCCAGTGCCCGCCACTGCTTTAACTCGCGGTTTTTCCCCTTGACCTCACCTTTTTTTTGCCCTAAACGTTCAATTCGGAATTCCGAGCATGCGAAAGGAATCGGGGTCTGGGGCTGCGGACAGTGAAAAGGGGGCGCATATGAGAATTTTAATTGCGATATTCTTTTTGTTTCTATCTGCAGGGCAGGCAGTTGCCGGGGAATCGGTCACTTTAAGCCAGATAAATAATTCTGGCGTTATGGGCAGTTTAGGTGTGCGTCTTGGAACCATCGTGACCGTAGAAGGTGTAATTGTGAAAAATGACTCACAGCAGAAAGCTGATTCCGGCGAACCCTTTTTTCTAAGTATCGAAAAAGTCAATGGGGCGCTGCTTAAACGTCCGGTCAAATATCCTTTTAGGACGGCAAATCAATGGGTTAAATTGGAAGAGCCGAAGGTTGGTTACAAATTTAAATATATTGGCTATGAAACAGGCGGTTTCGCGGGTTCGCCAGAGGGGGAATTCAAATACGTCCCCCCATATCAGGCAACAGGCTACTATTTTGACACCTCATTTTTGGTGCTATCCGCTACAAAATAACATCGCTTCTGGTCATTTTTTATCCGGGGTCAGGCCGCAGTATTTACGTATTGACGCTCAACCAGCCTTGCCGACTCAGGCTATTTCATGCTCCGCCCGCGCCAGCCACTGCTTTAACTCGCGGTTTTTCCCCTTGACCAAGCCTTTTTTCTGTCCTAAATGCTTAACTGACACCGCCGGACAGGGAGTGTGCCAGAAACGCCGGTTTGTGGTGTACCAGCCGGTAATGGTATAGTTGTGTTTGCAGTTCGTTATCAGATAAGAATATATGGTTTAACAGGACATAATATGACAAATTTTAAGATGACCAAACGCTATTTCTTCATTACCATCCTTCTGCTTTCTTCTTATGCGTATGGCGGCCCGGGCGATGGATGGAAGCGGCACGAATTACAGCTCGATGAAAGTGTCTGGAAGATATCCTTTGAACGGCCTCAAGGTTGGCTCATGGAGGAGCGCGGTGTTCTAAATGAACCGGCTATGCTCTTCGGGACAAGGATATTCACGTTCGCAAAGAATAAGAAATGTCTGATCGATCGCTTTTCATCATGTGACGGTTCATATTTTATCGTAAGGGTCCTTTCATCCCATGAGCAGGGCAAATCCCTTGTCCCGCCATCGGTCGAGATAAAAGGGGAAAAGACCGTCCATTTAAGCGGGGCAAAGGGAAATATTGCTATCCGCGGGGAGGGAAGATTCAGCTTTCAAACGCCGGACGGCAATTCGAACATCGCGATCAACGGCACTGGCAGTGTCTTTGAACGTGTGGTAAGGACCGTCAGAATAGGTAAATGACAACAGCGCTAAGGCAGGGGCATTAGCAGAGCGAATATTTTGACGGGGGTTTCTCTTCCCTTGACCTGAACGGAGGCTATGAATTTTGTCCGGGCGGTGTCTTTTGCCGCACCGGCGGTTGATTCGCTGATGATGACCGCTTCTTTATATTCCTTTGTCAGGCCTTCAAGCCTTGAGGCCAGATTCACCGTGTCGCCCATCGCGGTGTAATTGAACCTCTGTATAAAGAAATCCAATCCAATAAGCGCATCAACGCCCCAATGTTCCTCGAACTTCGAAATGATTACTTGAAAATTTGTCAGAATTTGTCCCATACACTCAAGACGAGGGATTGTCATTGATCCATATTTTCCTGTCTGCAATCCCGTCGGGATGCTGATGTCTAGATGTATTAAAAACAGTTGTGTGTCGCATGGCTTCTAAGTCCTGCAAAAGTACTTTCGCCAGTATACCAAAAGGCTTCGGACTTTCCAGTTAGCGGTTGAGAGTAAACATCTTCCTTAGAAGATGAATGATAAACAACAGTGCCGATCTTGACCTCACCCTTATCATCAAACTCATAATCAACAATTCGGAGCCACTCATCCGGATACGCCTTTTTCATTTCTTCCCACGTCATTCGCTGTCCCATAAAAGCACCTCCCTTCGATTACATTAATATTATAATCTCATTAACACACTATTTACAACGATTATTTCGGCTAGCGGTTTTTCCCCTGTGGTTTTTACCCTTGACCTTACCTTTTTTCTGCCCTAAACGTTCCATTTGGAATTCCGGGTTTTCGGATTAATTCCTAGATAACCAAATATGACACGAAAGAAACAGATCATAGCCCTGCTGCTTTCGGGGCTTGTGTGTCCGGGCGCCGGGCAGTTTTATCTCAAGAGAAAGTGGCGCGGCACCGCTATTTCTATTGCTGTGGTCGGTCTGGTCTTCTATCCCATCTTCCGGTATCTTACGGATATAAAAGCCGCAACGCTAGCCAACGCGGAAGTCGGCGGCGACATCGTTGCCATCGTGAACATAATGACAAGCGCGTGGCAAAAAGAACAGCACTTGATATATATATGCACGATCGGCATTATCATCTGCTGGGCGGCGGGTATCATTGACATATTATTCAAAGGAGACAAAGATGCGCCAATGCAATAGCGACAAGAACAAGAAGACCTGCACATGCACCTATGAGCCCTGCCCGCGCAAGGGAATATGTTGTGAATGCATCATGTACCATAAAAGAATGGGAGAACTGCCGGGCTGTCTCTTTTCCGCCGATGCCGAACGGACATATGACAGATCGGTAGAGAACTTCATCCGCTCACAAAAGGCATGAGCGTCTATTTGATCTGATATTTATTGTTCTCCCAGTTCACGCTTCCGACATCCTCTTTGCCCAGCCCAACCGCCTTGACCCCATTTTCAGCGACCACAACAACCATCACAAACTCGTCATCGCCCATGATGACGCTTCTTTGTGCCCCTCCGGCATAGTCTCCGCCAAAATGGTCAGCGTAACATTTGCTGTCTTGATCGGCTGACTCATCGCCCGTTTCGGGGAGCGTTATTTCATCCACAAGTTCAAAACCGCTGTCGGCGCCAACCTTGTAAACCTGCACACCATCGTAAACAAACTGGCTGTTGTAATATCCGAACTTTTTCTCATCTCCCGCCTCGCAGAGTGTGACCGGGATGGCAAGTAGTCCCCTCGACTTATCGAAGGTAAAGGCAAGATGCTCATCGATAGCCACCGAATAGGTCCCCTTGTCGCCGATAATAAGATTCACGTCCTCTTTTGGATTTGCATTGTCCGTCACATCGAACATCGAGAGTTTGACCCCGGCTATGGAAGACCCCGTTCCTTCTGCATCCGCGTCCCGGCCAAGGCCGATCAAATGGTCCCTGTCGAACAGATGGAGATATGTCGAAAACCCGGGGACCTTCAGCTCCCCTGCAATGACGGGCTTAACCGGATCAGATAGGTCTATCACATAAAGCGGGTCTATCTGCCTGAACGTCACCACAAAACCGCGTTCCCCCACGAAACGGACCGCCTTGACCTCTTCCCATCCGGCCACATCATCTATCTGGCTCTCTTCACCGATACCGTCAACGCGCCCGACCAGTGGCAGGCCTTCTTTAGCGGCATCAAGAACATAGACGCTGGCCGAAGCCAAACCTTTGGCGGCAACGCGCAAACGGCCTTCGTATTCGCTCATCGAGAACTGGTTGAGCAACTCCCCCTCGACCACTCCGCTGCTGAAATACGATATCCTCTCCCCGTCCGCGACCAGTTCAAAGCGATGTATCACGGTATGTCCGGCCTCGGACGCGTAACTGCCGGTCGCTATGTATATGGATTTCTCGCTGGCATAGACGATCCCCGGCTGGCCCACCACATATTCCTGCGCGTCCTCTTTGTTCAGGTCATCTATATCGATCCTGGTTATATTGATCACGGAATCCCCCTTGATGCCCTTGCTTCTGCTGTATCTGTCATAATCCGCCACCGAAACGACCCCGCTTGCGTTCTTCATAAGCCTGCTTGTCCTTGGAAGGCTCCTCTTCTCCAGCCACTTCTCGATGAGCTCGACGTTCCTCAATTTAAGTTGGTTCAGGGCGGAGATGAAATCCGCCGACGGCTTCGAGGCCTGTTTATTATTTTTACATTCGGGATATAGCCCCTTGTCCGGCCTCAAGAAGAGTTCCGGCTTATCTTTCCTAAAGGAGGGATTGGTGACTATGAAGATCTTGCCGTCTATCCGCCTCGATGCGATAAAATTCCCTTCATAGAACGATTCGCGCACGACCTCCGGAGAGGCCTTGTCCCCAACATTGACGAACGTCAGCTTGGTGTCTTTATTGCCGGAGGCCATCTTTACCTTCGAGATGACGGTCACGAGCTCATCTTTTACATAGAGCGAGATCGGAAGCCCTTCGATCTTCAGCTTTGAAACCTCTTTGAACGAATCCTTGGGCCACGTATTTATGATGTGGAGCTGCCTGCCGCCAAGTACATATGTCCAGTCGCCCGAGGTCTTGACGATATCCGCCTCATCAACGCCCGCCTCTTGAATGTTGGTGGTGGTATAGGTCGGTGACGAAGCGCCGGAGGCGGAGCCTTCTTCGGAGGGTGAGGCTAGGTCCATAACCATGCCGCCGCCATAATAAGCGTCATCTTCGTCGTCATAATTACCCTTTAGCCTGCACTTTTTCAGTTCGGCATCCAGTGTCGCGCTCATCTCTTTGACCAGTTCTTCTTTTTTTACGGCGCCCTCCCCTTCCAAACCACCGACGAAGTCGGAGAGTTCCTGATGGGATGTGAATTTTTCCAGGGTAATATCTGTTAGAGCCGGTGGTGGAGGCGGTGGCGGGGGCGGATTATCGCCATCGCCGCCATCATCCGAGCATGCCGCGACAAATGCCAGCCCGAGCATTAGCATCAGGATCACCGCCAGTCTTTTGATCGTCTTTTTCATATTTATTCTCCTTGTAGTTGCCTGATTTATCAGGCCAGCTTTGGAGTAGCACCCTTTAGGGTGCGTCAATTGAATTCAACTAGCGCAGCCTGAAGGCTGCTACTCCTATACCGCCCGATAAATCGGGCAACTACACTTTCAATAAGCAAGGAGCATGCCAAGTTGGCGCGATAGCAAAACTCAATGAATACGGTAAGTTAAGATGATGATTAATTTTTAAACGGCTATGTTGTAAACTTTTGTTTACACTTGATCGTCAACTTATTGGACAATATTGATCGGTGCCTGACACCGAAAAAGTGAAAAAAAGACGCAACTTTATCTGAGCCCTGTCGAAGATAGTAGGTAAGAGGAGATCTTATGTCATTTATATATGAAATGAAACATTTCTGGCGGGGCAGCGGCCATACAATTGAGGTGACAAACAGGTCTTATCTTCAGACTAATGTCGATGCCCATACAAGAGATGCAGAAGTAAAGGCCATTGCAGAAATGAGATCCGGCCTTGAGCCTGTCTTTGGAGAACAGACAGATGTCATTATTAAGGATAGAGATGCGGTCAATGATTTCGATGATGATGGTTTTGTGGATATCTCTCTCAATCACATCTATGAAAAGTATTTTTATGACAACTGTTCGATGAAAAATGGCGACACGACCAAATGTCCGTTTTATAATCCTCCGATGAAAGGGTATGCTTACTATTCGGTGGATTATTTTAAAAATGCAATAGTAGATCATTTTGCAAAAGGCGGTGAGCTCTATTTTAGCGAATGGTTTCAGGACAATCTTAAAGAAGATCGAAGATATGAACCTTCAACTCCGTTTCCATTCGATCGGCACGATGTAAAAGCGGCGGGGAATTATTTTAAGGAGAAATATAGCGGCCATAAAAACCTGACAACCGAACAATTGTTATCTCTACAAGATGAGCTGAGGACATATCTAAGATGGGTTGGTGAACATGGAGGCGAAGATATAAATGATAATCTTAACTTTGCTCCGGCAGCCGGATTTCTGCCGTTTTCAAAGACAATGTATGGCCATGCGAGGCTTGATTGCAAAGTTTTTAGCGATGTTGGCGAATATATTTTGGGAGGCATTGTTGATAAAAACAATAAATCGTATTTTAGCTTTTATCACGCAGAAGTTGCCTATCAAAAGTCCGTCTTAACACATGTTATCTTGATGGCAAAGGTCAATGAACCCTCACAAAGCCCCGGTGAAAAACCCATCCACCGGCTTTTTGTGAGCAATGATGAGGTTATCCGTGATGGCGCTGAAGATGAAGTCGACAACTTATGGTTCTTGGCTGGCCACACAGCTTCGATCACCAATGGAAAATATGCCGTCACTGTCAAGGGATACAATGATCGCGATCTTGTGATCCCATTCGACTATTCGGTAGAAAGGGAAATGTTTAAGTTTCGGGATTTCGCCGAGCGTTTGAATATGGAGATCCCGTTCGATGGGGTTGGAAAATTAGAAGATATGTATGGCGCGATATTGGCCGATAGTTATTCAAAAAACGGGGGCCTCTATTTTGGATATGTCGCTGAAGGGCGGGAAAAAGAACTGGTTGAATTAGCCATGCGGTGCATAATGTCCGCTGCGTTGAAGACCTCCGACAAAGACGAGAAAATGAGGTTGATCGATGCGGCCATGGGAGTTTTTGATCAATTCGGCTATCATGCCAAATATGAAAAGGCTCCATTTTATCTGCTTGCGGGAGATGTCGACTCCGCATGGCAAACCCTGGTCGATGACGCGCTTGGAACCCTGGTTTCAAATATGTGGCGTGATGTAAAAAAAGGCGCATGGAAAACCTTTGCCGAAAGGCTGGCGGCGTTTGCGGGAAAAACGCCGGACGATCTGCTGTTTCACGAAGATGTAACAAAAGATGCCCAGAAGGGCCCTGACCGATTGTTGCTTATATATCTCATTGCATCCAAGTTTTTGAAGAGAGATAAATTTAACCGCCCTGAAGAAAGAGATGCGTTTAAAAAATGCAAGTGGACGGCGTGGGGATCGTTGGAGAACATGAGAAAAAAGAATGTCCCTTGGCTTGACACCCCATTCTCCTATTTTATCCCATTGCAATTTTCAGATATTCCAATGGTTAAAAATGATACAATTGATCTGCTTACGGGAATTTCACATGAAACCGCGTTCAGATATCATGTGGGATGGTCGGGAGATTGGAGATTAGTCCTCAGTTCATTGGACCCAAAGGGCGAAGGTTTTACCGAAACCCTGTTTGATGCGGTCGAAGCTCTTACCGCCAAGGGCCGACGGGACGAAGCCGCAAATTTATTCAAAGATTATAGGGGAAAGATCGGGCGCAATAGCGAAGATCACATTTTCTTGGCGAGAATATACCTTGCGCTTGACCGGCCGCTTGAAGCGATAAAAGAGATAAGATCATTGACCCGTGGCAAGATCGATCCTGAACTAAGCCTATATGAGATCGAGGCCCATTTAAAATTAGAAGGTTATGGCAATAGAACATCTCTTCTAGTCGAAAATTATAAAGGAAAACTGTTCGACATTTACACTGTTCCAAGTGACAGTCTGTATTCGAAGCCCAAGAAACCTCTTGATGGAGCGAGGCTGGCTTCTTGTCTCGTAGAACTGGCGCGCCTGCTGTATAAATATGACTGTTTTTACGAAGCGAAGACGCAATTGGCTGCAGCCGAGCGATGGGACTATCTCATGACTAACTATACAGCAGACCTTCTTTTTGAAGTGGAAGATCCCAAACCCGCTTGGAGCAATGATAATCACATTTGTATGTCGGAAGGGACGCTCAAACGTTGTGACTCAAAAGAGCTGTTGGCGGCCATACATCAAACAAAAGACAAAGGTCTTCGTTTTTCATTGGCGAAGGAATTAAGGGACAGAGGCCCGCAAGGACTCTTCGATCTTGCCAAGACGATTGAATATGATGACGAGCTTGTAAATTTTGCCGTAGAAACGTTTAAAAATGAGCGGATGTTGCCCGAAGATGGAAAATTTGCGGAAGAGGGAGTTGTTGTTGAAGGCATTATATCGGCGGGAGAGTATTTAACCAGCAGACTTATAGCGGCATATTCGGGAAAAGATACGGGGAATAATGGCTATTCCAAAGGTTTTATAAAGTTGATCCCGGTGATACTGGCGGAGATCTGTTACAGGCATAGCGACAAACCGGTTTCAAAAACCATTCAGGACTGGTATATTAACGCATTATCATATGACGGTTTAAGACCTCGAGATGGGAAAGTAGATATCTCTATTGCGAATGGAGTCGATGTCTTAGGTGGTGATCCAACATTCGTGCCGGCGCTTGTCGATCTTTTGGCTTATCATGCCGATAAGATCGAAGGTGAGGTTACTCGTAAAATATTTTTAAATGTATTAAAACAGCATCCTCTGCTCGTGCAACAGATCCTTTCATCTCTTAATTATCATGGGGGTGTGTTTGATTCTCAAAAAGCCATTAATCTTAGCAGGGAAATTCTTTGATTTCTATGACTATAAAACCAACAAAGAGAGAAAATGGCATGGCGCTTCTCAACGATATTTTGATAAAAAAAATAGCAACTTTTCCCATTCCCCGCCGATAATATCGTTGGATATGCTTCTGTATTTGACTAAGGCCGTGTCATTGCGAGGAGCGGAGCGACGTGGCAATCTCCCGCAAACACTTGATTTAAGGGAGATCGCCACGCTTCGCTCGCGATGTCATAGGCCGCATTTATGCGCTTGGCGCGGAGAAATTTTCGCTGCATGTCGCCGATGGCATGTCGGATTTTTTTGAAGCCGGGTTGCGTGATATTCTTATGGATAGACTTCCGGGGCGGCTGGAGAGGTTTCGCATCGGAGGCTTTACAACCTTTGCCAATTCATTCGCATCGCTTGACTCTTTGTCGTCCCTTGCCGCAGGCGTCGGGTTTGCAAGCATCTTATCGAAGTCGGCTTATGCGGTCAGTGCCGTTTCCGCAGCGTCAAAGGCCGTGAACGGCGCCAAATATTTGAAAAACGCAAAGTATCTCATTCCGGGCGTTACGGCCTTTCGCTCAAAAGGTTTTTTTCCGTTTCTTGGGAACGCCGGAATTGAAGTTGTAAAAGCAGGCGTATATATCGGCACCGCGAGCCTGCTTGGCGAAAATGTCGGCCGAATTACCGGGCATTTTTATAATTTTATCCTTGGCGGAGTTTCGACATTCGATTCGGCCATAGCGGCAAATACCGCAAGGTCTCTAAAAGCCGGCGCTGATGCAGAGCGCGCAGTTGCCATTTATGAATTAAGGAACGGTCCGGCCGAGAAAAGCGCCGGCGAGATCGCGAGGTTTGGCGATATGAGATCGTTCCGGCTCGCCAAGCCCAAGGCCGCACCTGAAACGGTTAAATTTTACACGCGCAAGATAAAGGATATTAGGATAGGGGCCGATACGGCACGGAGGCGCATCCATGAGCGTTTAGCCTCTTTTGAAAGAGAAACAAGGATCGCCTTTGCAAAAACAATAAAAGGCTTAGAAGGCGGCAAGACGGGTTCCATGGAACCCGTCAGACCAAGCGGGTTAACACGAGTTGAAAAGATCAAAAGCTATCGCCCTCCAGCCCGAGCCAAGACCAAAGAGGTGATAGTTGAAAGACCGCCGGCCCGGGCCGTTAAGGAACCAAGCGAATTTGAAAGACTGATCGCCGATCCTCCGGACAACCTTGATATTGATCTGATATCGAAGATCACCGGCGGGAAGATATCATCCAGCGGCAGGGGGACAAAGGCTATTAACGATGTTTACAGCCACAATCCATATTGGAGGGCGTATTTTTGGAGAGGTATTGCCGGCTTGAATTCCAATTCGCTAAGAGGCTGGAAAAGGATCGGCGGAACTGACGGAGGATATTATTCGAGGATCAGCAGATACTATAGGATCCTTGCCGTTCGCGAAAATGGCGGCTTCAGGATAACGAACGTCATTCACCGAGGCCAATTGCACAGCGGCTATTTTCTAAAGGATTTTTTGTAATCGTGACCTGTCACGGATATTGAGCTAACTTCTCTGCCGAAAATACCTGATAGCATTATCTATGTTCATCAAGAAATTGCCGCAGGCCCCGGAACTGCAGGCTGCATGGTTTGCCACGGCATCTCTGATCTCAAAAAAGTTATGAACGACCGTTTGCATCTCTGATCTAAGCTCGCTCATCTTATCGGGGTTGCGGCACTGTCTCATATCCTCCAGGAGCTCCTCGCCAAACCCGGCCTGTTCCTTTGAAAATCGGATATATCTTCCCATTACATCTTGCAGGTCCATGACCGCCTCGGCGCGGTCACGGGCCTTGCTTGACGGCGGCCCCAGCTGGAGTTGATGAACTCTCCGTTCCCGTTTCTCCCCCAACTCTGAGGTCGCACCCCCGGAGGCAACAGCCTTTTTATGTTCTACAAAATCGTTCAGCCTCTTGAACAATCCCGGCGATGATTGCCACGAATACTTTTGAACCTCGCTGCCGACCGCAATCTCAACCGCGTCGAAACCGGCGTGTTTTGGATCGGACTCGACCAATTTTATCTCGGCCTCTCCGGACCGGATCACAGGCAGGCCATCGTCGCCGGCCGAAAGCTCCCCAGCCTTCATTGCGTCCCTCATTACTTTTGTCGGATCTATTGGCATATTTTTCTCCTTATCTTCTATTTGCCCCCGTCCACCTTTACCCATTTGTCCCCCTCTAATACGAACAAATTGATCAATAACGGCGCATCGTCATGGGAATATGACACGTAGAGCTTTCCGTTATGGACAGCCATGCTATGGAACATAAAAAGGTTCGCCGACGGATCGATCTGCTCCCACTTTCCATCGGTCTTTCTTCGCCACACCCCATATTCGCCGGCCGCAACGTGCAAGGAGCCGTTGAAATAAACCGCGTCATCATAATTAAGCTTGGATTCTCCGCCTTCATCGATGAATTTTGGCGAATCTGCCTCAAGGAGCTGGCTGCCGACCACCTTAAATATCCTGGAGCTCCCCGTCTTTTCCGGGTTCTGCGCGAGGACAAAGAGATGCGCGCCGACCTTGATCAACGCGTCGATTTGCTGTGTCTCCACCGCAGGCAGCGCCTCCCATTTATTCTTATTATATGCGAACGAGGACGTACCTATCCAATTGGTCCCATTGTATCTGAAAAGTCCTTTTCCAGATGTGCCGACATAAAGCGAACCATTATACTCTTCCATGTCGGTAAAATATTTATTATCTCCAAAATCGGGTTCGCTGCCGAAGAATTTCCAGTCATTTGTGTTGACATCCAGATAGTATAGGCCTGAATTGCCCTCCGCGACTATTATCTGCCCTTTGTAGCTGGCTACAGAATTTGCCGCTGAAGAGAAGCTCAAATTGGTCCCGATCTTTGTTGTAGCGCCTGTTTCATGGTCATAAAGAAAAAGGCCGTTAGATAAAAGAATGTATAATTTTTCATTTATAATCTTTATGTCAGTAATATAATATTGGCCGATCAGAAAGACCTCCCAAAAATTGCCGTTCAGACGATAGAATCTCTGTTTCCCGGCCAATGCAATGTAACCGGATTCTTCGCCATACCCCACGCCATAGAGTTCCCCTCCAAAACTTGCCATAATATTCGCCCTGATCACCATTGAGGTGTCATCATCGCAGGCATCTCCCACGCCGTCATTATTGATGTCTTCCTGCTCCGAATTTTTCTTGTAGATGCAGTTGTCCTCTTCATTCACCACCTTGTCGTTGTCTATGTCGTCATCGCACACGTCACCCAGGTTATCATTGTCGGTATCGGCATAGTTATTACTTGCAACTTCTTTGCAATTATCAATCTTGTCGGGGAATTCATCGCCATCACTGTCGATGAAACCATCACACTTATCCCCCACGCCATCATCATCTTCATCGATCTGATCTTTATTTTTAACCTCGGGACAATTATCGACATCATCCAAAATAGTGTCGCTATCTGAATCCTCGGGCTCTGTTGGCTGGGGGTCCGGATCGCCGCAAGATCCTTCCAACTCGGAACCACATTCATTGCAGGCGTCCCCTACCCCGTCGCCATCCGCATCTGCCTGATCGGCGTTCGCAAGGTCCGGGCAATTATCCAATTCGTCCTCAATGCCGTCTTGGTCGGCGTCGATGGTAAAACGAGGGGGGTCAACGAACCAGCAGTCTGTGCATTCCTCCTCCGGGTCACCGCCGTCGCTTCCACAGGCAGAAACTAGGCACGCTAAGCTTATCAATGCGATCAAGACCGGGATGTTTTTATATGTTTTTTTCATGGGTTTCTCCTTATTGTTCATCACTTAATAAAAGATCGACATTATGGCAGAATATCTGCGTGACGAGCTCAGCGGTGCTGGCCGGAGATGTTCCCGATGACACAAGCGCCTTGTTGATCTCGGTGCTGCCGCCTTCTTTTGTTTGTTCGCAAAATTCAGTGACAGCATCGGTTGCGAACTCCACATTTTGCGAATATGACCTTTTGTCTTTGATGAATGTTTGATCGCAGAATTCCTTGGTTTTGAGGAACGCGCTATTCGCGTTATTCATGCCTTCCCAATCGTCACATGTAAATTGGTCGGCCATCATAGTAGCTCCGAAGAAGGCGCTGCCGGCACCTTTGGCCGAGGTCCCGGAGGTGCAGGTCATCGTTTTTTTGTATTGTTTCTGGGCGCATGTAACACTGCTGCAGTATGAACCGATGGAGAACATTAATTTCGCGAATTCATTTTCGGTAAGCGCCGCTCCCGCAGTCGTTAGTGATTCGCTGTTGCCTGAAATAGACTTTTCGTTGGCTGTTGCATCCGATGTCCCGCCATCACCGCAGGCACTGACAATGCCCGCCAGCACTACGATCAAAATTACTGTCAGCAATCTCTTCATATTCTTTCCTTTCTGGTTTCCCCTTTTTCGGTGACTTATAAAGCAAGAATAGTGCCAAGTCGAAAGTGGCTAGTGGCTGGCGGATGGTGTCTAAAAAATACTTGAATAATATCAAATAGATACGCTTGCTGTAAGACCCGTCAGATGAGCTTGAAGAGTACGGGGAAAAAGAGGTTATGTAAACTTTGGTTTACAGATATATGTAAACTTTATAGACACATGGAGGCTGTTGATTTTGTCATTGCGAGGCCACCTGCCTGCCGGCAGGCGGAGTGGCCGTGGCAATCTCCTGAAATCAATTGGCTGCGGGAGATTGCTTCGCCCTTCGGGCTCGCAATGACATCGCAATTGATATTTATCAACAGCCTCACCTGATTCGCTAGGATTGGTTTTAGACTCACTTTGTAATGGTGATCGTCACCGATACGACCTTTCCGAAATTGCTATGGCTCATTTCGGAAGCCGTAACAGCTTCCATTGTCGAGGAATACACGAAAGAATCATTTAAACTACCCATCCCTGTCCCCGGCGCCGCCGGCGAGCCGGCCGCTCCCTTCCCGCCCGTTCCATCCGGGGGCGTTCCGCCAACATTTATTTCGAACGTTCCGGTCGATGTCCCCGCCCTGACCCAGAACTCAAGACCGCCGCTATCGTTCGTCTTTAACTGAACATCGTCTGTTTTCGTATCCAGATCTGCTTCATAGACCCACGGGGGACTGGAGATATCCCCTTTATCCGCGACCTCGCCCCAGATCGTTACCGTCGAGCTCGGTTTAAACACGTCGTCTTCAACGGTGATCTTTGAATTATAACCTCCGGCTGAACTATATTTATGGATAATATCCGGGTCGGCTGATATTAATACCTTTGCTGAGCCTTCATCTGATGGGCTTGCCTCGGTTTCGTCCATCAGGCCCACCTCTCCGGTCGCATCCTGGTTGCCGGACTCATACAGCGGCAGGTTCTGGTTCGGCGTTGCAATAGGCGGCGTAAACGTGCCGGACTTTGTCGTGCAACCGCCTAAAACAACTGCCAATACCATCAAGAAAATGATCAATGAGTTCTTCATAGCGTCTTCCCTTTCATCGTAGTTGCCTGATTTATCAGGCCAACATTTAGCCCGATAAATCGGGCAACTACAATCATGTTTAATAATACCTTACTCCGCCTGTTTAATCAACGATACAATTCGAATACGTTATCGGCGTCACACAGCTGATATCTCCGTCAACCGTGGCGTCGCCGCTATCGGCATATTTTGCATAAAGACCGCTAAGTTCGAATGTTCCCGACATATCGATAGAAACCTTTATATAACCGATGGTCGCAAGTGGCACGCATTCACCGGCAGACGGCCTTTGTAAAAATATATCCTCAACAACCACCTTACCGTTCACATCTCCCCCCTGATATGGAAAGCCCGCCTTACGGAGGCCCCACTCCAGTGAATCGGCGTTAAATTCCCCTTTATCTGAAAGCCCTTCGAGCTCCGTAGAGAGCGAAACATGGTCGGTATAGTCAATATCAATAACGATCCAATACTTGGCCACATCGCTGCCATATTTTTCTTCATACCGCGCATAGCATCTTGGGTTTTCATTATCACTATATCCCGGCACCACGCTCTGCTTGGGGGCACTGACCTCAAGCGCTCCGTTGAAAGAGAGTTCAGGGACGGCTGTGCATTTATCATCGCCCCAAATTCCACCGGATCCAATACAGGCATCCTTGTCAGTCTCCGGCACCGGTGGCGGAGGCACCGATTCGCAATATTCAACCGTCGGATCGCACACCGCGCCATTATCTGATGGCCCACTCCAACCGGTAATATTGAAAAGGATCGAGCAAACCGCCACGAACATCGTCATCTTAAATATATTTGTCATATGTTGCCTCCTGCCACTTGTATTTGCAAAAGGCGTGCCAAGCTGGCATGTTCGTGCGTTGGTTCGCTGGTGCAATGTCAAAAATTAAGAATTACAAGGGGTTATGTGAATTTTGATGTTTGGGGTTGAAAATGGCTGCGATATAACAAGGAGGTGTTTTGTCAACTTTAGTTGACAGACAGATGACAACTAAATGGTCATCTGGCGGAGCAAGCTCTGCAATTACATCCCGTATCTCTCCATCTTCTTATACAGTCCGTAGCGTGACAGTCCCAGGAGCTTGGCCGCCTTGCTCTTGTTGCCGGTGCATTTATCTATCGCCTCAAGTATCATCTGGCGCTCGACGCCAGCCTTTGCCTCTTTGAGGCCGGTTTTGCCATCTATGTAGCACAGGTCTTTAGACCTGCCAATATTAGCAGGACTAAAGTCCTGCGCTACATATTCACAACCTTTTACATTATCGGAGAGGTCGGCGGCGCCGATCTTCTCATCCGCCATGATCGTCGCGCGTTCGATCTCGTTCTCAAGTTCGCGGACGTTCCCCGGCCATCTGTAATTTATCAACGCTCTCCGCGCCCCCTGCTCCATCTCTTTTTTCGGTTTGCCGCGTGCGTATTTTTCCAGGAACGAATCTATGAGGAGCGGAATATCCTCGCGCCGTTCGCGTAACGGCGGCAGCCTCACGGGCAGGACGTTCAGCCGGTAAAAAAGGTCATCCCTGAATCTCTTCTGCGCGACCATATCGCCAAGGTTCTTGTTCGTCGCGGCAATGAGGCGAATATTGACCTTGATATGCTGATTACTCCCGACCCGCCTTATCTCCCCCTCCTGAATGGCGCGCAAGAGTTTCGCCTGCATATCGAGCGGCATATCGCCGATCTCATCCAAGAATATCGTCCCGAAGTTCGCCTGTTCAAATAGCCCCATCTTGTCCGAAACGGCTCCGGTGAACGAACCCTTCTTGTGCCCAAAGAGCTCCGATTCCAAGAGCGCGGCGGGGATCGCGGCGCAGTTGACAGAAACGAACGGCCGTTCCTTTCTCGAGCCATTATAATGGATAGCGCGCGCTACAAGCTCCTTGCCGGTCCCGCTCTCGCCGGTGATGAGGACGTTCGATTCGGTGTCGGTCACACGGTCGAGCATCTGAAATACCGCCTGCATCGCAGCCGATTTCCCGATGATATTTTTATATTGATATTTGAGTTCCAGGTCCTTTTGCTTCAGCGCCAGCGTTTCGCCCATTTCTTCTATCTCAACGCTCTGTCGCGCGACCATGGATTCCAGTTTTTTATTCAACTCCGCCACTTCTCTGTTCGCCTTCTCCTTCTCTTCGTAGAATTTGGCGTTGATATAGGCGATCGCCGCCTGATCGGCAAAGGCGGTCAGGACATCAAGGTCGTTATCGTCAAACAGCCCCGCCTGGTATCTGTTGTCCACATAGATAGCTCCAAGGGTCTCTGCCCTGTATCGCATCGGGACGGAGAGGACAGATCGAAGTTTCATTATATGAACGCTCTCGCTCGCCTTGAACCTTGCATCGGCAGAGGCATCTGTCGTGAACAGAGGCTCGCCCCGTCTTATCACGCGCTCGGCGATCGAGCGACTCACCTTGAACTTTGGCTTTTTGATATCCTCGGCATCAACGTTTCGCGCGACGGGAATATTAAATTCGTTCTTCGTTTTAAGGAGCAGGAACCCGCGTTCCGCCCCTGTCAATTCAATGACTGAATCCATAATGAACGTCAGGACACGTTCGGTCGAAAGCTCGGCGGTCATCTTTTTGTTGATCTCCAATAACCTCTTTAAGCTGTTAAGTTCCATATCATCCCCTTTCTTTGAACCTGCAACACGCGCCAAGACCTCCGCGCGTCTTTTTTCCTTCAAGAACCTCTCCCTTGCCTCCAGCGGCACCTGTGAAGAGAGCCATGTTATAATCTCGGCCGCCTTTTCATATTCTCCCAAAATAGCGTGGGCCTCCCAGCGCATCTCTTTTGGGAGTCTGTTTATGTCATTTCCGCCTGCCTTGCCGAGGCTGTTTCTGCAGTCATTGTGAGGAGTGAAACGACGAAGCAATCTCCTGTGATCACTTGCATTCAGGGGATCGCCACGTCGCCCTTTGGGCTCCTCGCGATGACAAACAACCCTTTCTATCAATATCATATCCAGTTCATTCGTCAGGTTGTGCCTTTTGGCGAGCTCCTCTGCCTCGTCAAAGAACTGTTTCGCGGCCTTGAGATCGTCCTTGTAGGTCTTTGCCAGATTGATGAGCGCAAGAGCCGTCTCCCTTATCGAATTTTGTGACTTGAATTTTTTAATGGCCCCCTCTATGAGCGCACGGGCCTTTTTCTCATCTCCCTTCACCATCAAGAGGTCGGCCTCGATAAGGTCGTTATAAGCATCAATGATAGAATATTTATGGTTTGAGGCAAGCCGTCTTGCGTGAAGCAACTCTCTCTCGGCCTCGTCATAGAGCGTCGTGGCGATGAAGAGATTGGCCATGTTATTGTGCAGACTCGCCTCGATGTGCGTCTCGCCCGTGAGCTTCGATATCTGAACCGCATCATTGTAATATCTCATCGCCTCGCGATATTCTCCAAGCGAGTGAAAGACCGCAGCCATGTTGATGAGGCTCGACATCTTGCCCATGGGATGCGACAGTTTTTGAAAGAGCTTTAGCGCTTTGCCATAATTTGCCTTCGCCTCCTCGAACTCCCCCTGATTGTATGCCGCCATCCCAAGGTAGTTGAACGAACTCCCTTTTACGGAATCCCGGCCTTTGGCCTTAAGCGATCTCTTAAAAAACCCCCTCGCCTCGTCGAATCGCCCTAGGTAATAATGGGCAAGGCCTATGGTGTTCAAGAGGACGGCGTCGTTAGCCTCCGCCCCTTCCTTCACGATCTCGTCGTATCTCCCTTGCTTGAGCAACATCCTGAACTCTCGGTCTTTTAGATAAGCAAATTGCTGATCGTTCTTTGGCTTGACGGAATGCAGGATAACCCTCGCCTCCTCTGCTTTCCCAAGCGCGGCAAGGGCCGTCGCGCGTTTGATCTTAGTTTTGAAGTCGCCTTTTTTCAGTTCATCCAGCGTCTTCAACAAGAGTTTGTAGTCGGCGTTCTTCAGCGCGGCATCGGAGAGCATCTCTAAAAGTTCTGCGTTCTTTTTTTCTTTCAAGGCGCGCTGAAGGTAACTCACCGCCCCTTCAAAATCATACAAGGCCATCGAATTCGCCGCCGCCTCTTTAAAATACCGTACCCGTTCCTCCCCTGTGAATTCTGCCTCGATCCGCCTTATCTCGCGATGCATTGGTGGCGGTTTCTTGCTTTTTACCACCATGGCCCCGGTGCCGATATCATGAATAAAGGCCGCAAGCGGGGTTTTGTGGATTTCAGAGATGAGATATAAGATCGCTATCGATATATCTTTTACTTCCGCATTCTTTACAAATCTTAAAAAGTCGAGCGTGTAATGGTTCAGCGCCTCGCCATCTTCTATAATGAGCAGGCAACCCATCGGCGACGATCTTTTCAGACAGTTCAGCCCTTCTTCAAAGATCTGCCACTTGTCATCTAGACGGGGGGAACGACCGGCTCGCAGACTCGCCGAGAAAATGATATTTAAAAGGTTCGTGTTTGAAGCGGCGCTCCACTTGATGACGTTCTTTCCGGCGACCTGCGCCGAGGCAAATGCCTCGCGCGCGGCATATTGCTCATCAGTTGATTCGGCAAGGCCGGCAATGACAATCCCCTCCCCGGAGGTGATCGAGGCGACCGCCTCATCTGCAACCGGGTCATGCATGGTCTTGGCACCGACCTCACTGGGCCTTGCGGAAAGTAGCAACAATATCTCATCTGCCCCCTGAAGCCTCGCGTCGGGGTTCTTTTCAAGGAGCTTGGAGATGATGTTTTCAATCGTCCCCCTCACCCCTGCCCTCTCCCCCAAGGGGAGAGGGAGTCGCTTATTATCCCCTCTCCCCCCTGGGGAGAGGGTTAGGGTGAGGGGTGCACTCAATCCCCTCTGCCTCTTTAATGTCTCCGCAACGCTCTTACCCAGAAAAGGGTTCTTGCCGGTAAAGAGCTCCAAGAGGACAACGCCCAGTGAATATAGGTCGGCCCTTATGTCAGGGACCTTTCCATCCGCCTGTTCCGGAGAGATATAGGCCGGCGTCCCCGCAAGCCCGCCAACGATACGCGAGAGGCCAAAGTCGAGAAGTTCCACTGCACCATCTTTGGTAACGATAATATTCGAAGGTTTGATGTCCCCGTGCCTAACACCATTTTGATGGAGATAATAAAGGGCGTCTGCGAGCTCTTTTGTGGCATTCAATTTTTTATCGTCGCCCCATTTTCCTGCCGCGCTAATGAGGTCGCTGCCTTCAACATAGTCCTCGGTAAAGTAGCTCTGCCCCCCTTCAACAAGGCCAAAGTCATGGACCTTCACAATGTTTGGGTGATTTAACCTGATCAGCGTCTTGAACTCTGCGGAAGATGTCTTCTTCCCCTTCTTGAAGAGCTTGAGGGCAAGTTCTTTCTTTAGGACGCTGTCTTTTACAAGAAAGACCTCTGCAGACAGCCCCTCGCCCAATTTTTTAATGCTCTTATACCTGTTTGGCAAGACGGGAGTTGACATAATTAGGTTTGTCATTGCGAGCCCCGCTGAGCTAAGGCGTGGCAATCTCCTGAAATCAATTGGTTGCGGGAGATTGCTTCGCCCTTCGGGCTCGCAATGACAAGCAAGTGTCAACTATTTTGACATATTATTCGTCTTGCGTCAACTTGGTTTACAGTTATTCTGCTTTCACCGTGACCGATTCTATCTTGTCGCCCCTTTGGAGCTTTCCAACCACATCCATTCCTTGGATCGTCTGGCCAAAAACGGTGTATTGATTGTCTAAGAACGGTGTTGTTATGAGCGTTATATAGAACTGCGAACCGCTGGAGCGGCGCTGCGGGTTGACGGCGTCACTGGTGCGGGCCCATGCGAGCGCCCCCTTGGGATGTGGCTTTTTTATCTCGGCCGGTATTGTGTAGCCCGGTCCCCCGCTCCCCGTGGCGGTCGGGTCGCCGCCCTGAACGACGAAGTTCGGCTCTACCCTGTGGAACGTCAGGCCATTATAGAACCCGCCATCGGCAAGATACTTAAAGTTCGTCACTGAAAGAGGGGCCTCTTTCGCAAAGAGCTCGCAGATGACCTCTCCTTTGCTGGTCTTGATGACCGTGGTATATTTCTTGTTCACGTCAACATTTGCCACCTTTGGCTCGGTCCACGTCTTGGTCGTCATTTTTTCTCCTTTTGTCTGTGCATTGGCAAAAGATACCGCCAATACCAACATTATTGCCGCCAAAAATATCCTTTTCATATCTACCCCCCGTTGTTGTAGTTGCCTGATTTATCAGGCCAACATTTAGCCCGATAAATCGAGCAACTACACCTTACCATTCTTTAGTAATCTGAAACCACGCCCCATATCAATGACAAAATAACTTTTGTTGTCTTTTTAGAGCAATGGTGATAGGGTTTAAAAAAACAAAAGGAGATATTTTATGATGAACAGCAAACTAGAGAAGGCAATGAATGAGCAGATCAAGCATGAGCTTGAATCGGCCCACCTGTATCTGGCGATGTCGGCCTATTTTGAGTCTATTGGCATGGACGGAATGGCCAACTGGATGCGCGTTCAGGTCAAAGAAGAGACCGAACACGCGATGAAGTTCTATGGCCACATTGTGGATCGCGGCGGCCGCGTTCAATTGACCGCCCTTGCCCAGCCAAAGGCCGAATGGGCAAACCCCATCGAGGCGTGGAAAGAGGCCGACAAACACGAGGATTTCATCACCGGCAAGATCAATGACCTTGTGAAGCTTGCGCAGGCCGAACATGATTTCGCGGCCATCCCCCTGCTCAACTGGTTCATAACCGAGCAGATAGAAGAGGAGAAGAACACTTCCGCGATCGTCAGCGATCTCGAGAAGATCGGCCCATCGGGGGCGGGGCTTCTCATGCTTGACAAACAATTTGGGAAAAGAGATGGAAAATAACCAACAGAAAATAGAGATCAAGGCAACAGAAGAGACGTTTAAGGGAGTTTATGCCAATAACGCCCTCATCATGCACACGCAGAACGAGTTTGTGATAGATTTTATGAGCATCTTACCGCCCAAGGGGATGCTCGGCGCGCGCGTCATTATGTCTCCAAGTGCCATGAAGCGGGTCCTTCAGGCCCTGCAGACGAATATCGCAAGATATGAGCAACAGCACGGCGAGATCGAATTGGGCGAAGAACCTAGCCCGCAGAAGTTCACGCATTAATTGCTTGAGTTCGCCGTGTTCAGCATCTCGCTCGCATGCGCAAGCGTTGCATTCGTGATCTTATCGCCGGCCAGCATCCGTGCGATCTCATTCACGCGGTTTTCCTTCGAGAGGTCCTGGACGCTTGCGACGGTCCTGCCCTGCGACACTCCCTTTGATATCTTTAGATGCCTGTCCGCGTGAACCGCCACCTGCGGAAGGTGCGTTATGCAGATCACCTGACGGCCCTTTGACACCTGCTTTAACTTTCTGCCGACACACGACGCGACCGCGCCGCCGATGCCTGAATCGACCTCGTCAAAGACAGAGGTCGATACGATCTTTGCCTTGTCGGAGGCGGCGGCCTTTATTGCCAGCATTATCCTTGAAAGTTCGCCGCCCGAGACGATCCGCGCAAGCGGCATCACCGGCTCGCCCACGTTGGGCGCGATCATGAACTCGATCTTTTCCGCGCCCGACTCGTCCCAAAGCGTCTCATCAAGCCTTTCAAACCCGACCGAGAACCTGGCCTTGATCATGCCGAGCCCCGCAAGCTCATCTTCGACCAGTTTTTGAAACGCCTTTGCCGTCTTCTTGCGTGAATTGGAAAGTTTTTCGGCCGCAGTGCGCCTCTTCTCGCCAAGTTCTTCCAGTCGCTCCCTTTTTTCTGAAAGGACGCCGTCGTAATTCACGATAAGCTCTATCTCTCGCACGAGTTCCTGCTGTTTTTTTAAGCACGACTCAATAGAACCGCCGTGCTTCTTTGTAAGCCCCCGTATCAGGTGAACTCTGTCTTCGATCGCCTCGAGAGCCAATGGGTCCGATTCGAGCGCGTCCGCATATTTCAAAACGCCCCTGGCGACCTCGATCGATTCAGACCTCGCGCGCGACAGAGGCTCGATCCATTCCGAAACCTTCGCATCGTACTTGGAACACTCCGACAAAAGTTTCACGGCCGCGTCGAGCTGCTCGACGACAGAGCCTGCATTTCCATATAAGATCGCCTCCGCCCCACGAGTTCTTTCTTCGAGCAGCGTCGCGTGCTTGAGCCTCCCCTTTCTCTCCTCCAGCTGCGCCTCCTCGCCCGGTTCCAGCTTCGCCTGTTCGAGCTCGCCCGACTGAAATTTAAGGAACTCAAGTTTTTCCTTTTCACGGTCCCTGTTCTCTTCAAGGTCTTTAACCTCTAGCGACACACGCATATAATCCCGGTGAGAGGCAAGATAATCTTCAAACTCGCGCATGTGTCCGCCGAACGAATCAAGGACGGCCGGGTGGCTCTTCGCGTCCAGAAGGAGCTGGTGTTCATGCTGACTCGATATGTCTATTATTTTGTCCACAACGCTTTTCAGCATTTGATTTGTGACCGGAACACCGTTTATGAGGATCTTTCCCCTGCCTTCGGACGAAATGACCCTGTGAACGATAACCTCGTCCCCGACGTCGATGCCAATGGAGCCAAGGTCACGCAGGACCTCGTCCGAAAAATTCTTCGAGGAGAAAACGGCCGTTACGGTGGCCTTGTCACTTCCCTTTCTTATGTGATCACTTTCGGCGCGCGAGCCCTGCACAAGCGAAATGGCATCGACGAGTATGGTCTTTCCGGCACCGGTCTCGCCGGTGATGACGTTAAAGCCTTCCGAAAAATCGACCGAAAGATCGTCGATGATGGCAAAGTCCTTGATCTGAAGCGAAGACAGCATTTGGGCATTCCTAGCATGTCAAAACACATTGTGTCCAACAATTTTAGTGTGTTGGGGGAACGAAAAAAAGTTCCTTACACTTGGAGCGGATATTGAAAGGGTTAGCTAATAGTTTAGCTGGGCGTTTTTACCACAAATTGATATATGGGACCCGCGGCGTGGAAATTTTTATCATGGCGTGCCCTAATCCAGGATCAAATATGTAACTCTTGACACTATCTAAGTAGATTACAACATCATTCCAATCATACCGCAAGTGCCTTAGTTCCATAAGATCATCCCGGTTAAAATAAGATGTCAGCTCTCGCGAAGGTTCCGCTAATAATATTCCGTTCTGCCTTGTGCTTATTTCCCAATTGTATCTGTCGAAAAGTTCGTTCATCTTTTTCGCGAGGGCATGTATATCTATTTCAAGTTGTGAATTTGTACAATGAGACGGGTAATAGACTTCCGTACCCGCTGAATCCCAACCATAGACTGCATTATGAGCTACTAATCGGTCCTCGCCAACGATAGCGTTATACATTTTATCATCATACCTTAAAACGACCCTGTCCTCCCCCTGTTTCACATCGTGTGCTTTTATATATTCTCTAATCTCACCCAAGCGATCCTGCATAACATTGACTTCTTTGTGCAGTTCCTTAATTTCATCCCTCATCTGGTGAGCGCTTTCTATCACCAGCATGCGGTTTTCAACATAGCCAGCCACATTCCACAATACCTGTTCACTCGTATCGTAATTATCCAAGATGCCGTATGGCTCTGCCGTATCGTGGGGCTGGACCCTTGGGTCGTTACCAAGCTCTTCCGGGACATCCATTGTATATGCTACTTGTCCCTCTTCATTATAATAATCTATCCTCGAAACACCACCGATACTGTTTGCTCCGTTTGACATAAATACCCCTTTCTTTTTATTTATTCGTAGTTGCCCGATTCATCGGGCTTGGGTTGGCCCAATAAATTGGGCAACTACATTTTTTAATGATAATTGCCGTATCAACAGCAGTCGCATAAGTCAACTTAAAAAACATTCACATGGGACGGGAGATGTGATATGTATAATAGTCATTGCGAGCCCTTTGGGGCGAAGCAATCTCCCACGACCAATTGATTTCGGGAGCTTGCCTCGTCGCCCGCCATCCCTCGACAGGCTCAGGATGGGTGGGCTCCTCGCAATGACAACAAATGTTACTTATCCCGGTCATATATCTGCGCGGAGGAATTGCCCTTCGCCCCCCCGGCGATGCGGTGGAGATCGCCAAGGGATGGGTAGATGCCGGAGCGGAACTGATCCATGTGATCGACATGGACGCCCCGCCAACCGGGCATTCGCCAAACAGCGAGGTCCTGGCCCAGATCGCCGGCACGGCAAAGGTGAAGTTCGAGGTCGAGGCGGCCGTTAAATCGATCGGGGCGGCCGAAAAATACATAGGTGCCGGAGCAGAACGGATAACCCTTGGCTCGATCGCCTATCAAAAGCCGGCCTTTCTCGCCGAGCTCTGCAAAAAGTTCCCAAAAAAGATCGCTGTCCATATTGACGTCCGGCGCGGAAAGGTGAACATCAAAGGATGGGCGGTAACCTCGAACAAGACGGCCCTTGACTATGTCCAGCAGTTCAAGGATGCGGGCGTTGATACGATCTATTATTCCGATATAGAGGAAGAGGGCGTTTTAAAGATACAGGATTTTTTAAGGGTCCAGGACTTCCTTAAACACGCCATGATAAAGGCCTATCATACCACCGACGTCAATTCCTCGAATGACATTGAGCAGCTTGTGATGCTTGAGGCCTATGGATTGAACGGAACACTTTTGAGCAAATCGCTTTATGAGAATAAAATAGACCTCCACGCCTCGATCTCGCTTGTCCGCGATCGAAGCTGCGGCGGGCTGGATGAACCAACGTTTACGGAGAGTGCGTAAGTGCCTAAGTGTCTAAGTGCTTAAGTCTTTGACTTACGCACTTAAGCACTCACGCACTTAAGCACTTGCGACCATGGACTGCCTCTTCTGCAAAATAATCAAGGGCGAGATCAAATCAGACCTTATCTATGAAGATGACAAACTTGTCGCCTTCAAGGACATTAACCCCGCAGCACCGATACACATCCTCTTTGTCCCAAAGAAACATTACGCCACATTGAATGATATCGCTAAAGATGACACGATCATGAGCGATATCACCGCCGCCATTCAGAAGGTGGCCGAAGACTTGGGCCTCGCGGACCGCGGATACCGCGTCGTGACGAACGTCAACCGCGAAGGCGGGCAGGTGGTGTTTCATCTGCACGTGCATATGCTGGGAGGTCGCGCACTAGAGGACAAGATGGGATAATAACTGCAGTGCTTAAGTGCGTGAGTGCTTAAGTGCGTAAGTCAAAGACTTAAGCACTTAGACACTTAAGCACTTACGCGCTTGGTCGTTTAATAAATGCAAGAGATTGTATCCATCAACCCCGCCACACTCGAAAAGATCGGCCGCGTGCCTATTACGCCGGAACAAAAGGTCAAGGAATATGTCTCTAAGGCTCGCTCCGCACAACCCTCATGGTCGAGGCTTGCCTTCAAAGAACGTGCGGCATATCTTCTCAAGGCGCGCGAATATCTATTAAAGAACATAGACAACTTCGCCCTGACCATAACGCGCGACAACGGCAAACCAATCACTGAATCCATCTCCGCCGAAATATTACCCGTCTGCGACCTGTTCTATTGGGCGGCAAAGAGCGCCGAAAAGATACTTTCGCCGGAGCGTCTCTGTGTCGGCATCTTTGATCTGATGTTCCGCTCGTCGCGTATATGCCACGAGCCGCTTGGGGTGATCGGCATCATCAGCCCGTGGAACTATCCATTCTCGATACCAGTTGGCGCAGCAGCAATGGCGCTAATGGCCGGCAACTGCGTCGTTTTGAAACCGTCAAGCGCAACGCCAATGGTGGGCAAAAAGATCGAGGAACTTTTTAACGCGGCGGGGCTGCCAGAGTTCGTATTCACGCACATCCCGGGCGATTCGACCACAGGCGAGGCTCTCTTGGATTGCAGGCTCGATAAGGTTATCTTCACCGGCTCGGTGAATATCGGCATGCATGTCGCCGAGCTCTGCGCTAAAAAACTTGTCCCGACAGTGCTTGAACTTGGCGGCAAGGACGCGGCGATCATCCGCCCCGATGCTAACCTAGATGTCGCCTCAAGCGGCGTTGTCTGGGGCGCCTTTACGAACACGGGCCAGTGCTGCGCATCTATCGAGCGCGTCTATGTCCATGAATCCATCGCCAAGGATTTCACGGATCTTGTTGTGAGTAAAACGCTGAAGCTCCGCGTGGGAAACGGCGAAGAGCCCGAAACAGATATCGGTCCCATGACCACCCGGCAACAATTGGAAACCGTCGAACGGCACGTTGAAGAGGCGCGTGCAAAAGGCGCAAAGATATTGTGCGGGGGAAAAATCCCCCCTGCCCCCCCTTTACAAAAGGGGGGAGAAACCCAGTTGTCCCCCCCTTTGAAAAAGGGGGGAGAAACCCAGTTGTCCCCCCCTTTGAAAAAGGGGGGAACGGGGGGATTTGGATATTTCTACGAACCCACCGTCCTAACCGAAGTCGACCACTCATTCTCGTGCGTGAATGAAGAAACCTTCGGACCAACGCTCCCCATAATGACATATTCAGACGACCAACAGGCGATCCAACTCGCCAACGACAGCCAATTTGCGCTGAACGCTTATATCTGGGGCAAGAATATCAAGGCGGCCCAAAAGATGGCAAAGAACTTAATGGCCGGAACGGTCGTCATAAACGATTCCGTCTATACGCACGCAATCGCGCAGACACCGTGGGGGGGATTAAAACACTCCGGATGGGGACGCACGCACGGCAAATGGGGGTTCTATGAGGTAACGAACCTCCACCACATCCACACCAATCACCTCACATTCATTAAAGACTTCTGGTGGTATCCATATTCAAAGGGGCTCACAAAAACACTCAAAAAATTGGCCAATAGTTTGACCGGAAATTCGTGGCACAAAACAGCTTCGTTGTTAACCATCCTAAAAATATTGTTGATGAAAAAATTGTGAGTCCCTGTATAGTCCCTTTTAAATTTGTCCAAAAACTATTTTACAAACTCTTTGTCAAACAATGCAGCGTAGTAAATTTCTTTGTTATAATATCCCATCATTAAATAAGCAGCTTTTGTATCAAAAACTATAAAACCGATACCCGGCCTGGGCTCTTGGATCGTCATGATGGGTTCTCCGTAATTGTATTTTGACAAATCGTAATCGGAAACAAAACCCCCGATGTTATTATCATACAGATAAACAGCTATTGCTCTGATTATTTTTTCACCATCCAAGGTTAATCTTATTGCTCTTCTGTCACAGTTGTCCTTAAAAGAATACTCAATTTTTTCACCATCTTTAATTTTATTCCTAAGCATGAAACCAGCAACACTAAGACCCGATTCTCCATTGTGGAATTCCTTATTAATTGTTGAAAGCTCTTTGTGTAAGAGTTTTTTCTGAAATATAATATTTAATTCGTAAAAAGAATATCTATTGGCACAAAAAGAAACGCCGGGTAACAGCAAAATAAACAATGTGATCAAAAATAATGTGTTTTTCATAGGTTAGTGACTTGGCGACCTTAAAAAACCTATTCACATTGATTAGTTTTATCTCCTAAAAAATAACAATAAAATGGAACTTCGGCTATCAACTTTCCGTCATTAGAATAAATCGGCCAATGGCTTTGATTCGGAATATCACAACAATCCCACAAAACATTAATCGGAGCAGTTATATTATTTTGAAAACGATCAATGATTTTTACTTGGCCACTCCACGATCCTCTAGGCTCTTTTAATCTTATGATCCCATCAATTGTAACAAAATCCATCCGCGTCAGGTATTGGCATGTGCCTGTGCTGTCATCTATTCCAACACACGTCATATTTGAAATGTCATTTCCAGACGGAATATTAAGATGAATTTCAAATTGAATTGATGCTTTAAGTTGTTTAGCCACGATTTTATCACCATAAACAACCTCTTTTATTTCGATTGGTGCTGTTCCTATACAAGGTTGTGGATCAATTTTTGTTCCCCCGACCTCATATTCAAAATGTAAATGTGGGCCCCTTGCCCCACCGGATGTATCAGCCTTTCCAATAACATTTCCCATTTCCACCTTGTCACCAACTTTAAGGTTATCAGCGCTCCCCTTTTCAAGGTGGGCATAACGTGTTTTAGATCCATCTGGATGCAACAAAACAACGTAGTAACCATATCCCCTTTTGGTCTCTGTATTATAATTATAACGAATTGTCTCAACGGTGCCATTCTCTACAGCCAAGACATTGTCTCCGGTATCTGCTCTAAAATCAGTGCCTTTATGGCCCTCTTCTGTCTTGGTCTCTCCATTAATTCTATTTCCGAACGGAGAGGTAACTTCTAGATTCTTTTCAAGGGGACTTCCAATTTTTGACCCACTGCAAGAGCTTTCTGATTTTAAAAAAAAAGATTTGGAACTACTCGATGTCTCCGTAACTTCTTTGGGATTACTGCCTAATACTATCGTTGTGCGGAATACACCATTTGTATCCGGATAATCATTTGAAAAAACCCAAGGGGGAAGTTTTGCTGTCAATACATTATCAGATAAGATGGCCTTGATGTCTTCAAAATCATCCATTTTTTCTTCATCTGCCCCAGATTGAACATATCGTGCAATTAGAACGGGTTCATTTTGCGCATCCAGCTGTTGGACGAATTCATCTGGCACAGTATATTTAATTGTAATTTCTTTCTTTGGCTGGACAGGGGTTAAGATATCAATAACGTATTTATATGGTTGCCCTGTTATATATTCTGTAGGCAGGGTATCGAGCATTTGAATAACGGTTTCGCTGACTTCACTCTCTTTTAGTGTAACATTTGTATCATTTTCAAATGCGCCTTCTGGAAATTCAACTGTTGCAACACCAGGCAATTCTACACTTCCTCCGTTGGTTGAAATATCCATCGCAACTGGTTCGCCGCTACCCTCTTCGCCACCACTGCCATTGCCTCCTGATGACCCTCCACATGAAACAAGAAAAATTAAAACCATGACCATTGAGGCATTTTTTATCTTCATAATATATAGTTCCTTTCACTCCCCGCGCGTTTTAGAGCAATTTTCGTGCCAAGGTTACTATGCGTTGATTATTAAGGATTTTTTAGGAAACAGACTCATTTGTGTTCGGAATTATGAACAACCACATGTTCTGAATTCGGGAGTTGAAACGGAAACAGGGGGTCACTTCCCCAACAAGAATCTATCTATCAGAAGGATCATTACAATGACGAACAGCGTGATGACCGCAGTGTAGAACGCCTTTTTCAGCGTGAAACCACCCGGCCTCTTCAGCGTCCCCCACTGCCACCACGGGATGAACTGGCCGGAGTCGGGAATGACCTCGTCGTCGCCGCCGCCAAAAAAACCCTTAATGCCGCCACGCTTTTTCTTTCCCTTGGCGCTCGCGCCATGGGCATGCGATGGTCCACCCCTCTCCTGCACAATCCCAAGTTCCTCTGCAACCCGCGCCTCAACCGCCTCTGAAGCAAAGAGCCCCTGCGTCGGCTGTTTTCCGGTCAGCAGCTCTTGTTCAAACGATGCCGGGAGCAACGCCAGATACAACAGCCTCTCGGCGGTCAGGCCGTCGGCCAGAGATTGCTTTGAAATGACATCGCCGGGGCTGAGCTTTGATAGAAAGTCGTTTATCTTCTGATATAAAATGCTGAACCGGGCGAATTTTTCGGTCTTGCCGCCGTTCTGGATGATGTCAGATATCAGCACCGCCTTTGCGGCATCTTTTTTCACCAGCCCTCTGAAGAGAAACTCCTGTATCTCTGAAAGTTCAAGCGACTTTTTTGCCGTTCGACCGGTGAATTTGCCAAAGAACTCCTTCCACTGCTCGACCGTCTTCGTCAAGAACGACGCCTTCTTCCCTTGGGCCAGCTCGCTTTCGAGCTGCTTTGCCTGCTCGAACCGCTCCATCACGAGCTTTTCAAATTCCGAAAGCGGGCGCTCTTCCTTTGCCTTTTCGGGGATCTGCTTCGCCAGCGCCTGCATCAGTTTTTGAACACGATCGCCCAGATAGTTCTCATATTCCTTCGCGCGGGCCTCGCGCATGGCGCCATCTTTTATCTCAGCCTCTTTCCTGGCACCGTCTGCCGCACCCCGCGCGCGGCTGGCATCCGCCCTATTATCCTCCGACTCCTTTGCCCCACGGGACTTGTCACCCTCTTTTGCGTCGCGCCCTTTTTCTGACTGTTCGCGCCGGTCGTGAACGACCTGATTGGTCCCGGGGATACGAAAGGACTGCATCGCAGAACCGTCAATATGGCGCATGACGGTCTGTATGGTCTGTGCAAGACGTGCGGGCGGAAGCTGGTCTGTAACGTTGGTTGAGGGCTGGCGCTCTCCACCGGCCCCCGGAACTCTACCCACATCGCCAACCTCCCCAGAGACATCTTGGGGATCAGATCTTTTGCCAATAACTTCACCTATTTTGGGATATGGTTTGTTTGGGTCGGCCATATTAATTATTGGAGTAGCGGGCTTCAGCCCGCGATATATTAACTACATCGCGAACTAAAGTTTCCGCCAGAGGCGGATCTGCCTCTGGCATGACGCTACTCCTTATCCAAAGGTTACAATAACACGTATTGACATGTTATACAATGTTAAGTTAACAATATATCTGGCAAATGGGAAGAGCATGCCAAGTGCCATATCTTATGTAACGGGGCTATGGGAGAATGCAAGCCAAGCGCCACGCTTCGCTGATAGAGGTGGGAGATGAGAATATGGGCGTATGGGAGAAAACGGGGATGAAGCGTGGCACTGTCTGAGGAGATCGCTCGCTAATGCTCGCGATTTAGATTGAATAGCTATAAGGCATATCAACTCGTCAAAGAGTGGGCGCGTGAAAAGAAGACCGTTGTTTACATCACCGCCGATGAAAGATCGGCGCGGCAGTTCGAAACGGACCTTCGCTTCTTCACATCGGGCCGCACGAAGGGAGAGGTCTGCCTTTTTCCGCCCCCCGACATCCTTCCATATCTTCATCTGATCCCGCAGCCGGACATCTGGATCGACCGGCTCAAGATCCTTTATAAACTCGCGTGCGGCGAAAACCTTGCGGTGATCGCCCCCGTCGGATCGTTCCTAAGAAAATGCCCGCCCAAGTGGATATTTGAAAAACTCACAAGGAAAATAGATCTGCACGACCTGATCGAACGCGACGAGCTCTCAATGTGGCTCACCGAGGCCGGCTATATCAACCAGCCAATTGTGGAAGACGAGGGGAACTTCACTGTCAGGGGCGGCATTATAGATATCTTTCCGCCAACGCTCGATAGGCCGGTGAGGCTTGAGCTTGACGGAGATGAGGTCGCCTCTATCAGAACGTTCGACCCGGTCACGCAGTGCTCCACATATGCGATAAACTCCTTCACGCTCATTCCGGGGAGGAACGTTATCTTAGGCGATGAAACCAAGGGGCGCGCCCTCTCACAGCTAAAGGAGCTCTGCGACGCAAACGACATCAAACCGACCGAGCGGCGCGAGTTCGCCGAATCGGTTGAGAACAATTTCTACTCGGCCTCGATCGAGACACTAATGCCGCTCTTCTATGAAAAGGTCGCCTCGTTAAAAGACTATCTCCCCGCTGACACAAAAATATTTCTGGACGATGACATTGAAGTGAGCGCTGCCGCAGATAAATTGTTCGAAAAGTTAAGAACCGCCTATTCCGAGGCGCGGCATATTGAAAAGATCGTGAGGCCGGAAGAATTGTATGATGAATATGGCAATGTAGCGGAAGGCTTTAGCCTTCCACAATATGTAGCGCAGGACTTCAGTCTTGCTAATTCTGGCAGGTCTAAAGACCTGCGCTACATACCCGGTGACATTAGATCGACCATCGCCCAGATACGAAAATATCAGGAAAAAGGGCTTCGCGTCATAACAACCGCCCGCACAACGACACAGGCCGAGCGGACGCTTGACATCTTAAGATACCACGGCCTTCATACCGAGATAACCGAACGGGGCTTTGTCGAAGTGAGCGCCCTTGGAAGAAGCACCGTCTGGGTCATGCTGGGACAGCTATCAAAGGGGTTCGTATCGGATGAGGATGGGCTTGCCATCATAACCGACACCGACATCTTCGGGACAAAGATCGCCCGCCGCCAAACGGAGGCACAGCCGCTCGAGGCCTTCACCGACTTTTCGCAGATCGAAGAGGGCGACATTATCATCCACAAGGACCACGGCATCGGCAGATATCTGGGGCTCAAGAATATGGAGCTCGGAGGCGTGAAAAACGATTTCCTCCTTCTGGAATACCTGGGAGGCGACAAGCTCTACCTCCCTGTGTGGAGGATCAATTTAATAAGCAGATACATCGGCGCCGGAGGCGAAGGCGGCATCGCTCTCGACAGGCTTGGCGGCACGCGCTGGACAAAGGCGCAGGAGAAGGTAACGGCCGCCATTCGCACGATGGCGATGGAGCTTTTGAAGATCTATGCGGCGAGAAAGGTCAATCCGGGTTTTTCGTTCAGCCCGCCCGACGAACAGTTCGAGGAATTCGAGGCGGCCTTTCCATATGACGAAACGATCGACCAGCTGCGTTCCATTCAAGAGTCGCTGGCCGACATGCAGAAAGATGAGCCGATGGACAGGCTAATCTGCGGCGACGTTGGCTACGGCAAGACAGAGGTCGCCATGCGCGCCGCATTCAAGGCGGTTCAGGACGGAAAACAGGCGGCAATACTGGTTCCGACGACCGTCCTCGCCTTTCAGCACTACGAGAATTTCATGCAGCGGTTCGAGCGTTGGCCCATGCGAATCGAAATGCTCTCGCGCTTCAGGACCAGGACGGAGCAAAAACATATTGCGGATGAGCTTTCGCGGGGGATGGTAAATATCGTCATCGGAACGCACAGATTGTTGCAGCGGGATATCAAATTCAAGGACCTTGGGCTCTTGATAATTGACGAAGAGCACCGCTTTGGCGTCGCGCACAAGGAACGGATCAGAAAGCTTCGTTCACACATTGACACAATGGCAATGAGCGCCACGCCGATCCCAAGGACGCTCCACTTTTCGCTCTCCGGCCTGCGCGACATCAGCATAATCAATACACCGCCGGCGAACAGGCTGGCCATTCGCACCTATGTGGCTGAATTTGACGAAGGGCTGATCAAGGGGGCGATCCGGTCCGAGCTTTCACGAGGCGGGCAGGCCTTCTTTGTCCATAACCGGGTCGAAACGATCGAGCGCATGAAAGAGATACTGGAAAAACTGGTTCCAGAGGCCAGGATCGTGGTCGGCCACGGGCAGATGGGGGAATCGGAACTTGAAGATATAATGATAAGATTCTTGAAGCGCGAGGCGAACGTCCTTTTGTGCACCACTATCATTGAATCAGGCATTGATATCTCCTCGGCAAATACTATTATAATAGATCGCGCCGATAGAATGGGTCTGGCGCAGCTTTACCAGCTTCGCGGGCGCGTGGGGCGAAGCAATGTGCAGGCGTATGCGTACCTATTAACTCCTGCAAATCCCCCCTCACCCCCCTTTAATAAAGGGGGGGATTCTTTTGCCCCCCCCTTTGAAAAAGGGGGGGATTCTTTTGCCCCCCCCTTTGAAAAAGGGGGGGATTCTTTTGCCCCCCCCTTTGAAAAAGGGGGGACGGGGGGGATTTCCCCCACCGCCAGAAAACGCCTCACCCTTATGCAGCGCTACACAGAACTCGGCAGCGGGTTCCAGATCGCCATGCACGATCTTGAGATCAGGGGCTCCGGTAATATACTTGGAGCCCAACAGTCGGGGCATATCAACGCGATCGGATATGAGCTGTTCATAGAGCTTTTGGATAAGGCCATCCACCATCTGCAGGGGAAGCCCGAAAAGGCGAAGATCGAAACAGAGATACTGCTTCCGATCCCTGCCTATATCCCGACCGACTATGTCTCGGACGAGGGGCAACGGCTTGTCCTATACCGCAGGCTCGCATCTATTGAAACGACCGAGGCGCTCGATAATATCGCAAAGGAAGTTTCGGACAGATACGGCACCGCGCCAACGCTTCTCAAGAACCTTTTCAGGATCATTGAATTGAAAATATTGGGCAAGGGCTTAATGATCGAATCGATCCAGTTCGACGGCAAGATATTCTCATTCAAGTTCAACGCCGCAACGCCTGTGAAACCGGATGCCATTTTAAAGCTCGTCCAAAGCGACCCGAAGAGGTTCGCCTTCAGGCAACCATCCACACTCCAGAGGTGTGAAACGGTAAAGACGCCGGAGGAGATATTTGCGGCTACAAAGAAAATTCTTCTGTCATTCCGAGCGTAGCGAGGAATCCAGCGAAGCGAGTTTTTAGTGTGCGGCCTTTCGGCCTGGATCCTTCGCCTGCGGCTCAGGATGACACAAATGCGGAAATTTGTTAAAATCATTTGACAATGTTGAAGCGGAGTTGCAGAAGTTGATTCAAGTAATCGCGGACTGAAGTCCGCTACTCCTAATGCATATAATTGACGGGAAAAAATTGGCGGAAGGGATCCGAAACGAGCTCAAGGCCGAGCTCGCCAAAAGCGGCGTAAAACCAGGGCTTGCGGTCGTCCTTGTGGGCGAAAATCCTGCCTCTAAGGTCTATGTCGGCAATAAGAAAAAGGCCTGCGCCGAGGTCGGAATCAAAAGCTTTGACCATTACCTTCCCGAATCAACGAGCGAGTCTGAGATTCTAAAGCTCATAAAAAAACTTAACGCAGATAAAAAGGTCCACGGGATACTGGTCCAGTTGCCGCTGCCAAAACATATCAATGAAGCGGTTATCATCTGCGCCATTGCGCCGGAAAAAGATGTCGATGGGTTTCATCCGGTAAATATGGGGAAACTCCTAATTGGGCGGGGACCCGCCACTACAGCGTCGGCGGGCAGGCAGAGACCCGCCCCTACTTGTAGGGGCGACCCTCAGTGGTCGCCCATGCCATGCACACCCTTGGGTGTTATGGAATTAATAGCCTCTACCGGTGTGGAGATAAAAGGCAAGCACGCCGTCGTTGTGGGGCGAAGTAATATCGTGGGAAAGCCCGTTGCCATCATGCTTCTGGAGCGCCACGCGACGGTCACCATCTGCCACTCGCGGACGGCCGATCTGCCTGAGGTCGTGAAGAGCGCGGATATATTGATCGCCGCGATAGGCAAGCCCCGTTTCATCAAGGGCGATTGGATCAAAAAGGGCGCAGTTGTGATCGATGTTGGAATTAACAGGCTCGCGGACGGCAAGATGTGCGGCGATGTGGACTTTGCATCGGCAAAGGATGTGGCCGGCTGGATTACCCCCGTGCCGGGCGGCGTCGGGCCGATGACCATTGCGATGTTGTTGAAGAATACACTCTTATCGTTCGAGCGAAGCATGCCCTGAGCAATGTCGAAGGGTCGAGAACAGAAAATGTAACTTCTCGACTCGGCGAAGCTCGCTCGAAGAATAATTATGAAACGCACCCCGTTATATAACGAACACATCAAGCTAAAAGCCCGCATGGTCGAATTCGGCGGATGGGAAATGCCGATCCAATACACCGGCGTCATTGATGAACACAGGGCGGTTCGCGCGGCAGCGGGCATCTTCGATGTCAGCCACATGGGTGAATTCGACTTCCGTGGCAAAGACGCCCTCTCTTGCGTTCAATATCTAACAACAAATGACGTCAGCAAACTCTCCGACTATCAGGCGGCCTATTCGCTACTTTGCAACGAGCACGGCACCTTGGTTGACGACATTATCGCCTATAAATTCAATAACGAACACATAATGTTCGTCGTCAACGCCTCTAATATCGACAAGGACTGGGCCTGGGTCGCCTCGCACAAAAAGGGGGACCCCGAGATAAAAAATTTAAGCGATGATTTTGCCATCATTGCCCTGCAGGGGCCGAAGACGGCGGAAATATTAAGCAAGCTCACGGATAACATCACCCCTCACCCCCAACCCTCTCCCCATTCGCCACTACTGCGTTGGCGGACTGGCGGGGGAGCGGGGGTTAATTCGATAAAACCCTTTCACCTGGCGCATGCTACGGTTGCCGGCATTAAAGGTTGCATCCTTGCCCGCACCGGCTATACCGGCGAGGACGGTTTCGAGATATTCACCCCACCGGAGGGGGCGCCAAAGGTTTGGCAGTCGCTTCTTGAAACCGGGGCGCCGTTGGGCCTGAAGCCCTGCGGCCTTGGCGCAAGAGATACGCTTCGGCTTGAGATGAAATACAGCCTTTACGGCCACGAGATAACGGAATCCACAAATGCGCTTGAGGCGGGCTTTGGCTGGGCAGTGAAATTCTCCAAGGATTGCGATTTCCTGGGGCGCAACGCGCTGGAAAAGATAAAAGCGCAAGGGTTGAAACGCAAGTGCGTTGGATTTAAGATGGTTGACCCCGGAATTCCGAGAGAGGGATATAAAATATATGAATGGAGTAGCACCCTTCACCTGCCCGCCGATGATGTAGTGACGGGGGGTGCGCCAAATGAAGCGCAGGCTAAAGCCTGCTACTCCAAAACTGAGTTCGGCCATGTCTGCAGCGGCACCATGTCGCCTTCACTTGAGAGCGCGATCGGAACAGGCTACGTCCCACTTGAGCTTTCGAAGGTCGGTTCTAAAATTTTCATTGACATAAGGGGACGCATGCGACTAGCAGAGATTGTAGAAACACCGTTTTATAAAAAAACAGTTAGCGGGAGTAGCACCCTTTAGGGTGCGCGGATTGAATTCAATTAGCGCAGCCTAAAGGCTGCTACTCCAAAGCCGGGAGGCAATATGGAATTTCCAGATGATCTCAAATACACAAAAGAGCATGAATGGGTGAAAGTTGACGGGAAGGTCGCAACGGTCGGCATAACGGACTATGCGCAAGAACAGCTTGGCGATATTGTCTATGTCGAAATGCCCGACGATGGCGAGATCGTTTCAAAAGGCGATGCCTTTGGAGTTGTAGAATCTGTAAAATCCGTGAGCGACGTCAGTGCTCCCGTTTCCGGCAAGGTCGTTGAAACGAACGACCCTTTAAAAGATAACCCCGAGATCATCAACGGCGACCCTTATAGCGACGGATGGATAGCGAAATTTGAAATGACGGACACAAGCGAAATATCTGACCTTATGAGCGCAAAAGAATATGGGGAATATGTCGGCGAGGAGAAGAAGTAAATAGAGCCTGTCGGGGAATTCACTTTTGTCATCGCGAGGAGGCCAAAGGCCGACGTGGCGATCTCCAGAAATCAAGTGGTTACGGGACGATTGCTTCGTCGCTTCGCTCCTCGCAATGACAAATAATCGATGCGCTACCTGCCCCACACAGAATCTGAAATAAACGAAATGTTAAAAACCATTGGCGCCGCAAGCGTCGATGGCCTTTTTGCTTCGATACCCGAAAGCGCGCGGTTTAAAGGCAAATTGAACCTTCCGCCCCCGTTGAGCGAACCGGAATTATTGTCCCAACTGAACAACATCGCGTCAAAGAACAAGTCAGACGCCGTTTCGTTCCTTGGCGCCGGCGCCTACCGGCACTTTATCCCCGCAGCGGTAAAGGCCCTTGCGTCGAGAAGCGAATTTGTAACGCCCTATACCCCCTATCAGCCGGAGCTCAGCCAGGGGACGCTGCAGGCTAGCTTTGAATACCAGTCGATGATGTGCCGGCTCTTTGCAATGGATGTTTCGAACGCCTCACACTATGACGGCGCAACCGCAACAACGGAGGCCGCCCTTTTGGCCATTCGGGCGACCAAGCGCAACAAGATATTGATCGCCGACACCGTGCATCCCGAATATCGCGAAACGATCGAGACAATTCTTAGGCCCTCCGGCACAAAAATAGTTTATATCGGCCATGATGACAGCGGCCGCGTCAACCGCTCTCTTTTAAAGAGCGCCTGCGATAAAGATTGCGCCGGACTTATCGTTGGGCACCCTAACTTCTTCGGCGTGATAGATGAGCTGGCCGACATGGCAGAGGTGATCCATCAGGCGGGCGGGCTCTTTATCACATCCACGCCCGAACCCTTGAGTCTGGGACTGATAGAGGCCCCCGGTAACCTCGGGGCCGATATTGCCTGCGCCGAAGGACAGGCCTTCGGTTGCGGACTAAATTTTGGCGGCCCGTATCTCGGGATTTTCACCGCCAAAGAGAAGTTCCTGCGCCAGATGCCGGGGCGCATCGTCGGCAAAACGCTCGATTCGGATGGAAAGACGGGATATGTCCTGACGTTCGCAACACGCGAACAACACATCAGACGCGAAAAGGCGACATCCAATATCTGCTCCAATGAGGCGCTCTGCGCGACCACGGCTGCGATCTATCTTTCGCTTCTTGGCAAGGAGGGGCTGGTGAAACTGGCCGAGCTGAACTACGCGAAGAGCGAATATTTGAAAGACAGCCTTTGTAGTGGCGGAGCTTGCTCTGCCCAAAATGTAGCGCAGACCTTTAGGTCTGCCAATTCTGGCAGGTCTAAAGACCTGCGCTACACGTTAAAATTCAGCGGGGCGACCTTTAACGAATTCGTAGTCGATGTCGGACAGGATGCCGAAAAGGTCCTGGGAACGCTGGCGCAGAACAACATCTTCGGCGGCGTTGCCCTTGGAAAATGGTATCCGCAATATAAGAACTGCATTCTCATCTGCGTGACGGAAGAGAACAGCAAAGAGGAGATGGATAAGTTGGTTGTGTCATTGCGAGGAGCGTCAAGCGACGAAGCAATCCCCTGAATACAATTGAATAAGGGAGATTGCTTCGCTTACGCTCGCAATGACACGCACTTTAATGTTACTAGAAGAAAACACACTATTCGAGCAATCTGTCGCGGGGAGGGTCGGCTATTCCCTCCCCAAGAGCGATGTCCCGCGTCCGGTCCCTCTGCCCGAGAAATTACGCAGGACGAAGAAGGCCGAGCTCCCCGAACTCTCCGAGGCCGACGTCGTTCGTCACTATGCGCGGCTTTCGTCGCACAACTATAATAAGGACGCAGGATTCTATCCACTGGGTTCCTGCACAATGAAATATAACCCCAAGATCGCCGACGCGGCGACCCAGATAGAAAGGTTCGCCAATACGCATCCATACCAGCCCGCCGGGACCGTTGCCGGGAACTTACAAATAATGAAGGAGTTGGAGGATGATCTTGCAGAGATCAGCGGGCTTGACGCGATCTGTCTCATGCCGGCCGCCGGCGCGCATGGGGAACTGACCGGACTACTGGCCGTCAGGGCATATCACACTGCGAGGGGAAATCCGCGCAAAAAGGTGATCATTCCGGACAGCGCCCACGGAACGAACCCGGCAAGCGTTGCGCTCTGCGATTATTCTGTCGTTCAGGTCAAATCGAATGAACGGGGGCTCCTCACACCGGAGGCGGTGAAGGCCGTGATGGATGAAGACGTCGCCGCGATAATGATAACCAACCCCAACACGCTCGGCCTCTTTGAAACACACATTAAAGAGATCTCCGGCATCGTCCACGCGAAGGGGGGGCTTGTCTATATGGACGGGGCCAACCTGAACGCTCTCATGGGTATCTCGCGCCCCGGCGACTTTGGCGTGGACGTGATGCACTTTAACCTGCACAAGACATTTGCAACGCCGCACGGCGGCGGCGG
>ORJL011405413.1_pt1 | contig 46985 bp, 39 predicted proteins | sample 1779941 | NCBI WGS metagenome assembly ORJL01 (sample SAMEA104232317, study PRJEB22302) | groundwater metagenome | biome: forest; feature: aquifer; material: groundwater | place: USA | collected 2011-08-07 | depth 5.8 m | reverse complement strand
CGATATTGGTAGTGGAGAAAATAGGCGCCAGTTCGTGCTGGGCCGGCGCCACTTCATTATGCTTGGTCTTGGCGGAAATACCCAGTTTCCAGAGTTCAACATCAAGGTCAGCCATAAAAGCGACTATACGGTCATTAATGGAGCCGAAGTAGTGATCTTCCAGTTCCTGTCCCTTAGAGGGCTTGGCACCGAAAAGCGTACGGCCGGTAAGTATCAAGTCCTGGCGCTGGTCGAACATCTTCTTATCAATAAGGAAATATTCCTGCTCAGGCCCGACGGTGCTAGTAACCCGCTTAGTCTTCGTATCGCCAATGACCCGTAGAACCCGAAGCGCCTGTTTATTCAAAGCATCCATCGAACGGAGTAATGGTGTTTTCTTGTCGAGCGCTTCACCCGTATAGGAGGCAAAGGCAGTCGGAATATACAAACTGCCATCTTTCACAAAAGCTGGCGAAGTACAGTCCCAAGCAGTATAACCACGAGCTTCGAAAGTATTACGCAATCCGCCGGAAGGAAATGATGAAGCGTCCGGTTCGCCTTTGATGAGTTCCTTGCCGGAAAACTCCATAATCATGCGGCCGTCAGGTGTCGGTGAAATGAAGGAATCATGTTTCTCCGCGGTTATGCCAGTCATCGGTTGGAACCAGTGTGTAAAATGTGTCGCGCCCTTGCTGACCGCCCAGTCTTTCATTACCGAGGCCACTACATCTGCTACCTGCGGATCGAGTGGTAGTTGATCCTCTATCGTTTTTCGCAAGGATTTATAAGTTTCCCGCGGGAGAGTCTGACGCATGACCAAATCATTAAAAACGTTGCTACCGTAAATCTCATTCATATCTTTTATTTCTTTTCCGCTTGTTTGGATCATTTTATATTTCCCTTTCATGCCTTTATTTATATTTTTGCTTCTTATGTCTGCTATGATACCATAAACACTTCGTATTTTATTAAGTAACTTTGATTAAATTCATCCATCCCACGAATGCTAATCACTTTGTATTGATTGACCTCTCGCCGATAGCGATACCACTGTTTACCTCGTTATCACAGTAAGAATAGCCTCTGGTGCCGTTAGCAGGTAATTCAATAATAAGGAGTGAGGGCGAGTTTAATTATATTCCTTCCTCCATTGTTATATCAACAAGCCTGTTGTGGTTCCTCCTTGTTCCCGGCACAGCAGTTGGAGAGTTGAAATAAGGAGTATAACTGTGTTTAAGGTTCTCCAAAGGTCACATAACAAGCTATTGTTATCCACCAATCTACTAGAATGTGCAATTAGCTCTAATGGACAGAAGGCGTCTAATCGCTATTCATAAGTACGCATCAAAAGCTTCTCGATTAGAACCAGCTAGCCTGTTATCGTATGTTGTCGATCAAGAACCAAGGCTTTTTCGATTTCCTCCCGCCACTTCGGGAACTTGATGGCTATGCCGAGTGTCAAACCAAAACACCCCGTAAGCATCATACTTCCGAAAGGCGCAGCAAAATATGGTTTTAGCCCAGATGGTGCGAGCAGTATTCGACGAGGTCCGGTAGTAACAACAAAAGGAGCATGGCCGCTCTCTATAATAAGGCTTCCGTGACCTCCTTCACTCCAGACTTCATTTTGGCTTAAGTTACCGAGCACGAGTTTCTCCAATAAAGTATCGAGCTTCTGTAGAGAAAGTCCCGAAGTGTGGTGTTCAAAGAGTCCCATCACCCTCCGCTGGTCCAAAAGGAAAGCAATGGCGTGTGAATTGCCCACGTTGATAACCAACCTATGGGAGTGGCCAGCCACAACTTCGTCCAGAGAAGCCCCCAGGACTGCGGCAGCACCCGTATCCATAAGAACAAAGGGAATGTCCTTATGTACGCTCCGTACCACAGCCAGCATTCGAGTGAAAGAGCCGGGTATTTCAGTTGAGTTAAAGATGAAAGACTCTAAACTATTGTTTTTCTGTAGCAAGCCTTCTATTTGCCGGAAACGAAAGACTCTTTGGCTTTCACCTGGTGGAGCAGCACCATGGTCAAGTACTGCCACGCCTAAAGCGTCAGATTTAAGCTTTATACCCCAACATGACAGTGACTTTTCCAGCATGTCCAGGTCAATGTCTTTCATTTTAATAATCGTACCTGTTTTAAGCCCAACAGTCTCATCATAGGAAAGGAGGCGGACTCCCCACGATGCTACTTTTTCCAAGTCATCGTTAAAGGACTTAGCAGCTTCGGTCGTGGCATAAGCCTCAAACCCAGCTTTTAAATGCCTGAGCAAAGCGCCTGTACAGGCACCGCCACCCATTGTTTCGCCAATAAGGATTATCGGGGTACCGCTTACAGTAGCTCGCTCTATTTTTTGAGCGACCAATACTGTTGGTGCCGGGAGCACCAGTTGAATGGCATTCTCCATTGTTTGCTTAGTATCCAGTAGAAGAATATCCTGGGTGCCTGAGCCAACATCGATACATAATATCTGCATTAGTCGAAACCTGTTACCCCCGGACTACGTGGGTACGAGACGGGCATAGTATCGGCGCCCAGTTTTTAAAACGAGATGTAATACTATGCCTGAAGCAAAGCCAATGGCCAGGTTTGTTGTGATAAAGGCTACCGCGGCGATGAGGGCTACCACCGCTATATCTTGCAGATTTCGCACGTCCTTCACCAGGAGAGAATGCTGCACGCCGACGAAGATGGTCAGCACGCCCAGAACAGAGTACGGAATGAGTGAAAGTATCGGTAAGAGGTTGCCATCCGCCACCACCGCCAGGACGATAAAGACCATTCCCAGCATGAGCGGAGCACCGCCGGTCCTGGCGCCAAGCTTGTAGTGGGCGGTCAACCCGCCCGAACCGTGGCATATAGGGACTCCCCCGGTTAATCCTGCCACCAGATTGGACAGTCCCATTGTAGTTAACAATGCCCGAGGGGTCACCCGGCGTGCCTCCGTACCGAAATATGTCCTGGCCGTACTTGCCGTGGCAAAAACGGCATTGCCGAGGGTAAGTGGAATCTGAGGTATAACCAGTACCATCAGCGCCGTAGACAAATCGGCTATACTCGGTAACCCGAGCGGCGGCAGGCTCAAGCCAAGGTGAATAGTATTCAGTCTATGAAACGAACCCCACACCAGACCGACCACCACGCCGAGACAGAGTATCACCAGCGAAGGAGGTAAGAGCCGTTTTTTAAGAAAAAATAGCAGCACCAGCCCACAGCCGATAGCCAGCAGCAGACTAACAGGCACCGAGACATGAGCAATATCCACCACTGCGTTAACACCGCCAATCACTACCTGGCGGCTGGTGGTAAGTAAGATTCCTGCCTTGATGAGAAATAGACCTACACCTAGCTGGATACCTCTGACGATGGTTATCGGAAAGAGTTTGGCGAGCGGGTTAATCAATCCGGTTACCGCCAGAAGAAGCAAAAAAACACCCATAATCAAACCGGAGGCAGAAACGACGCTGGCAGATAGCCCCGCCGCGATGGCGATGGCGGCTACAGCCTTCAGCGGTTGGACCGGAATGGGCAGGCGGTAAAAAAGACCGCTCAGGGCGTAGGTCAGGCCGACCACCAGGAAGACACTGGTGGGGTTCATGTGGTTGAGGGTAATCAAGGCTACCATCAACGGTAGCAGGGTGCCCAAATCGCCGAGGGCTCCACCCAACTCCCACTTATTAAACCTGAATGATTTTAACGGCAAACGTCCCATTTCCTCTCAAGGTAATCTTTACTCACCAGTTCGCTAACTCGGTACCTCGCATCCTTTACGCTGGTAATAATACCAGTTAACGAAAGTGGCAACCAAGTAATAGCCTGCTAGACCGTAGAAAAACGGAACCGGGCTGCCGGTCCTGGTGATGGCTAGACCAATCAGAGACGCCCAGACAAATGGACCGTAGGCGGCTACCGCGCCTGTCCAACCGAGAACTCCCGCTCCCTGTCTGGGTGAATGGGCAAAGATAATGGGATATTGCCGAAAGGTTGACGCATTTCCCATGCCTGACGCCAGAAAAATAATCAGCATTAGAACAACAAACAGGGGAAACTGGCTTACCGAAGTTGGGGCAAGCACTCCGGAGAAAACAAGGAACAAACCGCTGGCGAGCATTCCTACGCCTGACAAAGTGGTCAGGATGGCTCCGCCGACCTTGTCTGCTAGCGGTCCCATCAGGACTCTCATCGTAGAACCGATTAATGGACCGAGAAAGGCAAATTTCAGGGGGTCGGGAGCGTCCGCGAAGCCGCCGTAGAGACTCTTAATCATTAATGGGAAGGCGGCTGCAAATCCGGAAAACGAGCCAAAGGTCATCACATATGTAATCGTGCAAAACCAGGTATGCTTGTTTTTGAAGATGTCCAACTGCTCTTTGAACGAGGCGCGAACCGGCACACTCCTCAGAAATACCCAGGCGAGAATGCCCATAATAATCAGCAGCGGCACATAGACGAAAGATGCATTTTGCAGCCAGATATTCTTAGTTACCGCACCTTTAATAAAAACCTGAGGGCCACCCACCAGGGCTCCGAAAGCGGCAAAGCCGATTATCCATGGGGTGACGAATTGGACCAGGCTCACTCCGAAGTTACCTATTCCCGCCTGTATTCCCAGGGCGGTTCCCTGCAACCGTTTGGGGAAGAATAAGCTGGTGCTGGGCATGTACGAGGAGAAATCGCCACCCCCCAGACCGGCCGAGAAAGCCAGTACCAGAAACAACCAGAAAGGCGTTTGCGGGTTCAATACCGCCAGACCTATCCCGATGGCTGGGAATAGCTTGAGGAAGGTGGCGATGGTGATAACTTTCCTCGTCCCGAACAGCGGAATGAGGAAGGTATGAACCATCCGTAAAGTTCCTCCAGCCAGGCCCGGCATAGCGGCCAGCCAGAATAACTGCATGGAATCGTACTTAAAGCCGATGTTAGGTAGTCGCACTACGAGAGCGCTCATCAAAAACCAGGTAGCGAAGGAGATTACAAGGGTAATAGTGGTAATCGTCAGGGTTCGCCAGGCGAGCTTGCTACCTGCCTCTTTCCAGAACTGTGGGTTCTCTGGTTCCCATTGTTTAAGCCAAGTGGCCATAAGCGTCTCCTTATCGTAATTTAGGTGTGCTGATTACCCATTGCTCACAGCAACCTTATCAATGCGCACAGTTACCTTTTCTTTGAGTGCAGCGATCTCTTCACGACTAAGAGATTTATCATCGGCGAATTGTAACCAGACAAGACACAACAGATTGAAGAGAAGGAGGATTATCCAGGTGGCCTCGTGGATACCGGTAATCGTCTCACCATAGCCGAAAAGAAGCGGGAAGAAAATGCCCCCCGTTGCGCCGAGTAAGCCCACCAGGCCGCCGACCGCTCCGACATCGCGCGGATAATAATCTGGAATAAAACGGTAAACCGAGGCCTTCCCTACTCCCATGGCTACACCGATGAGGAACACGAGCAGTGCGAATACAATCACCGATTTTATGAGACCCGGTACAGATAGGAAGACTCCTGCCACAATCATGACTGCAAAGGCCCCCTTGGTAACGACGCGCGGCCCCCAGTGGTCCGAAAACCACCCACCTACCGGGCGCAGCAGACTGGCCGGGAAGATATAAAGGGCAGTGAGGAGGCTGGCTAACCACAGCTCGAGACCATAGACATCGACATAGTATCTGGGTAGCCACAGCGAGAGGGCGACGTAGGCGCCGAACACAGCGACATAGTAAATCCCGAAACGCCAGACGCGTAGATATCGCAGTGGATTATGCATCTCCAGGAAAGACCGCCCCGCACAAGGAATCTGATCTGGTTTTGGTGCAGCCCTCCAGATAGCGATGGCCATACCGACAAGCAGGAAAATATAGATGAATGCCACGAAGCGCCAGCCGCCCGGTATCAGCCCTCCGAAGAAGCCGGCTGCCGGTACGATAGCTAGTAGGGGGGGGCCTATGAACTTGGTTATTGAAGCCCCAACATTTCCGGCTCCGAAGACGCCAAGAGCAAAACCCTGGCGCTCAGGCGGGAACCAGGCGGAGCACCAGGCGATACCGACTGAGAATGTGTTACCGGCCAGGCCTGCCCACACCGCTAAAGCCAGCAGTTGCGGGAACGATTTGACATAGAGCATCAGGAATAATGCGGGTACAGCCAGGAGGAGATGGATGGTGAAAACGATGCGCCCTCCATATTTATCGGTAAGAATACCGCTCCACATCCTCGGCAGTGCCCCCCCTAGCGCAGCCGCTGCCAGGAGCCAGCTCAGTTCCACTTGGCTCAGCCCGAATTCCTTACGAATCGGGACCCCGAGAACCCCGAACATCATCCAGACGGCAAAGGCAATAGTAAACCCTATAAAGGCGAGGGTCAGTACTCGTCTGCTTGAACGGGAGTAAGCGGAAACAGCGCTCTGTAAAGGCTCAATAGACATAGATTCTCACCCACCTTTTTGCCTTTTTATTGGTAGTTCTTATTTGATTATAGCTCATCATCGTTGAATTTGGCGGCGGTGCCACATCACTATCTGGTAGGGCCGCCAGAGATAGGCTAAAGGCACTGATAACATATGTACCAAACGGGTGAAGGGGAACAGGGCCAACAGAACGAAGAAGTTGATAGCGTGGAGCTTGGATAGTAACGGCAGTGCCGTCATATACTCCACCTTTGGTGATAGAGTGAATAGCGACCAGAAATAGGGGGTTGCCGTCTGGATGAACCAGGCCGAACCCCAGCGGTAAAAGACAGCCGTTATGATTCCGGTAGCTACCTGAGCCAGCAAGGCAATCAGCAGCACCACATCCATAAAAGAGGTTGTTACACGGACATTAGCTGAAACAATTCGTCGTGATATCAGGACAATTAGCCCCACCAGCAGCATGAGACTCAGGGCAAGTGCAGTACCCTCCAGAATATAGAGGCGTAAAGGGACACCGTTAATAGCTTTCACGCCGTCCGGAAAGGCGACGCCGACCAAATGGGCGAGCAATACCAGGATAATCCCGTAGTGCCAGGGTGCCGAACCCCAGAATAGCTGCCGGTTTTCCAGGAATTGAGAGGAGACGCTGGAATAGCTGAACTGGTTGGTGCGATAGCGCCATATCAGCCCGACTATCATTATGGCTAAAGCAACGTACGGAAAAACCCCGAACAGAAAGATCTCAAGCATTAGCGGCACCTCCTGTGTTGTCCAGCTTGTGAGTTACCTGGCGCAAAAACGCTCGGAGCGGACCGATTGCTAGAGCATATTCGCTATTGTTCTTCTTAAGCTCTTTCTCCGTCTTTTCCAGAGTCGGCAGGATGCATTCCTCGAGAAGCGGCAGGCTAAATTCGGGGTCTTCGCTCACGCTGAGAAAACGGAGCATTACGCCTAAATGGTCGGCCAGCTCAATGCCGGAAGAAAAAGAATGAGATTGATAAGCCTCTGTCAATTTGATGAGAAATTCGCTTCGTTTGGGAGTTTCGCCGAAGAGGTGATAGCCCAGGTAGAGGCTGGTGGCCGGCGTGACATCGAAGGTCTGGGTGTAAAGCTCTTCCAGCGATTCCAGACTCTGGCTGTTAACGAAGTCAGCAAACGACTGCACCGGTTCGGTGATGCCGGGGAACGACTTTTCAAGTTGAAGGGAGCAGCTTTTTGCCGCCTGCCGCAGCCCGCTACCCGGGTAGTCAAGCATATCGGCAAAAAGCCGGCACAGCTGTCTGTTTTCCTGGCTTAACATCACGGTCCTCGCCTGGGTGGTTGGTTGAAACCAAGTCCCACCTGACCCCTCTGTTTAATAGGTTCGACTCCAAGTCCGATAACTTCCTCACGGTGGTAGGGCGGTAAAACAAAGCGGTCCTCAAAACGGGGCAGAGCCGTCAAGCGGGAGATCGCTTCCGCTTCCTCAGCACTGCAGCCGGCATCTTTAAGCAGTTCCGAAGCCTTGTCTACACTGAGATTACCGACCGACTGAGCCTGCTTGTAGGCTCGCACCGCCATCAGTTTTTTCAGGGCATTCTTGACGATTTCCTCATTACCCGCCGAAAAGAGCCTGGCCATATATTTCATCGGTACCCGGAATTGTTCTACATTGCCGAAGAAATCGCCGTTGCCCAGGTCATAACTGGCGTTCTGGGTCGAAGCCAGCATCGGTAATAGTGGCGGCACGTAAAACAACATTGGCAGCGTCCGGAATTCAATATGGAGAGGCAGAGCGATACCCCACTGTTTAACGAACTTGTAGACGGGCGATTTCTGAGCAGAGGCAATCCAGTCATCACCGATGCCGTTCTTCCTGGCCGCCGCAATCACCTGAGCATCATTCGGGTCAAGAATAAGACTGCGTTGGGCTTCGACCAGCCCTGAGTCCGGAGTTTTAGCCACTTCTTCAATACGCTCAGCGTCATAAAGCAAAACGCCCATGTAACGGATGCGGCCAACACATGAGTGAAAACAAGCCGGAGCCTGCCCTGTTTCCAGACGAGGATAGCACAGGATACACTTCTCTGATTTACCTGTCTTCCAGTTATAATAGGTTTTCTTGTAAGGGCAGCCACTGACGCAGAAGCGCCAGCCGCGGCACTTCTCCTGGCTGACCAGAACGATCCCGTCTTCAGCCCGCTTATAAATAGCCCCGCTGGGGCAGACACCTACACAGCCCGGGTTCAGACAGTGATTGCAGATGCGCGGGATGTAGAAGAACATCATCTGTTCCAGTTGGAAGATCGCCTCTCGTTCGGCATCCGATAGTTCAGTCAGGTTAATGTCATTCCGGGCATAGATAGTTGAGCCGCTCATATCGTCATCCCAGTTCGGGCCGGCCTCAACATCCATGAATTTCCCGGTTACTTTGGATACGGCCCTTGCCGTCGGCTGGTCATCCGCCTGGGGTGCCGTGAAAAGATGCTCGTATTTGTAAGTCCATGGTTCGTAATAATCATCCATACTAGGCAGGAAGGGATTAAAGAAAAGGTTGGTCAGCATACCAGTCCGGCTGCCCATTCTTGGGCGGAGAGATTTCCCTTTCAGTTCCCAGCCTCCCCTGTATTTAGTCTGATCTTCCCACAAAGTGGGGTAGCCGGTGCCAGGCTTAGTCTCAACATTGTTCCACCACATGTACTCGGCGCCTTCACGGGAGGTCCAGATATTCTTGCAGGCAAGGCTGCAGGTGTGGCAACCTATACATTTATCAAGATGAAAAACCACCGAAAGTTGGGCTCGGACATCCATATCAGTCTCCTTCTACCAGACAGGTTCTCCCTCAAGTTTGCGCACCAGGATATAGGTATCGCGGTTAATGCCTGTCGGGCCCCAGTAATTAAAGGCATAAGTAAACTGCCCGTAACCGCCCGCCATCAGCACCGGCTTAAGTCGGGCACGAGTCAAGCTGTTATGACCCCCGGCACGGCGGTTGCCCCTCAGGGGTGACTTGGGTACCGAGATGGTTCGCTCTGGCGAGTGATAAATCATACAGGTGCCTTTAGGCATCCGGGCGCTAATCACGGCTCTGGTCACTACCACACCGTGGTCGTTATATACCTCGACCCAGTCGTTATCTTTAATGTTAATTGCCTTAGCATCCGCCTCGTTAATCCAGAAAGGCTCGATACCGCGGGAAAGGGTCAGCATCAGTTCGTTATCAGAGTAAGTCGAATGAATGTGCCACTTCCCATGCGGCGTCAGGTAGTTCAGCATGATGCTCTTATCATCCTTCTTCGTCAGCGTGAAGTCACCCCACACCCTGGGGTCGGGATTCGGTTTGTAGGTCGGCAGGTGCTCGCCGAAAGCGAGATACAGTTCGTGGTCCAGGTAGAACTGCTGGCGGCCGGTCAAAGTACGCCAGGGCACCAGACGTTCGATATTGATGCAAAACGGTGAATAAGTACGCCCGCCATTAATGATGCCTGACCAGCAGGGGCTGGTAAGCAAACGGCTCGGCTGGGCTTGAATATTCAGGAAATCGACTGTATGGCCTCGCTCATCGGCAGCCAGATCAGCCAGAGGCAGTCCGACTCTCTTTTCCTCTTCCTCAAAGGCACGGTGGGCAATTTCACCATTGGTTTCCGGAGCCAGGTAGAGAATAACATTAGCTGCATCTTTAGCTTCGTAGAGGGATGGATACTTCTGTCCGTTCCATTCCTGCACCGGGTTGGTCTGTAACAGGTTATCATAGAAGTCTTTGATTTCGTAGTGGACGCCGTGAGCAGCGAGTCCATTCTTCTTTGCCAGAGGGCCAAAGGAGATGAACCTGTTGTAAAGATTGGCATAATCTCTTTCCACGATTCTGATATGGGGCATCGTTTTGCCGGGCACCGGCTCGCATTCGCCCTTGGTCCAGTCCTTTATCTTGGGCTGGGCGATTTCATCGATAGTATCGTGCTGGAGGGGCACGCAGACCACCTCTTTTAGCGGTTGAGGGAAATGTTTACTGGCCAACTCACTGAACTTCTGGGCGATAGACCTGAAGATATCCCAGTCGCTCTTCGCCTCCCAGCAGGGTGAGACCGCCTTGGACAGGGGGTGAATAAAGGTATGCAGGTCGGTTGAGTTGAGGTCATCCTTTTCATACCAGGTAGCCGTCGGTAAAATAATATCGGAATAGAGGGCTGTGGTATCCATACGGAAGTTAATATCTACCACCAGGTCTAACTTGCCTTTCGGCGCCTGAGGATGCCATTCCACCTCGCTGACAGCTTCTTCAGCCATTTCCTTCGCGTTGATATTAGTGTGCGTGCCGAGATAGTGCTTCAGGAAATATTCGTGCCCCTTAGCGCTGGACATGAGGGCGTTGCCCCGCCAGACCAGCCACATTCTGGGCCAATTGTCCGGCGAGTCCGGGTCTTCCACGGCAAAACGCAGTTTCTTTGTCTTGAGCTGCTCTACTACCCATTTTATAATCTCTTCGTCAGTCTTAGCGCCGGCTTTTTTAGCATCTTCCACCAGGGTAAATGAGTTCCGGTCAAACTGGGGATAGAAGGGCAGCCACCCCTGGCGTACTGCATTGACCTGCATATCCATAGTGTGGCTGTTAGTCAGGGCATTACCCTCCGGCAGATGCTGGTACTGACTGAAATTACCCTCATATCGCCACTGGTCGGTGTGAACATAGTAATACGATGGGCTATTCTGGAGGCGGGGTGGAGCCGACCAATCGTTAGCGAAGGCAATAGATGACCAGGGTGCAACGGTAGCCAGTTTTTCCTGTCCCACATAATGAGCTAACCCGCCCCCATTGACACCGATACAGCCCCCCAGCATCAACGATGTGATGCAAGACCGGTAGATCAGGTTATTATGGTACCAGTGATTGATTCCGGCGCCGATGATGATAGTGCATTTGCCGTTAGTTTTCTCGGCAGTGCCGGCGAATTCACGGGCAAATTGAATTACCGTCTCCTTACTGATACCGGTGAACTTCTCCTGCCAGGCCGGAGTGTAAGAGCTATCATCGTCATAACCGGCCGGGTAGTCGCCATTAAGACCGCGAGACACGCCAAAGCGGGCCATCATCAGGTCGAAAACTGTCGTCACGACGATTCGCCCCTTTTCGGTCTGGAGATATTTTACCGGGACGCCACGAATAGAGTCAGTCTTGGATTCGAAATCAGTAAACTTGACCGAGACAACTTCGTCCTGGCTATCGATGAAGCTGAGAACCGGGTCGAGTTCGGTATTATCCACACCGTCCTTCATCTCCAGGTTCCACTTGCCTATATCCTCTTTCGACCAGCGGGCGCCGACACTACCCTTTGGCATTCGCGGCTGAGCGGACTTCTTATCGTAAACCAGAAATTTCCAGTCGCCGTTCTCAACATTTTGATACCGGCTCATCGTATTAGCACGTACTAGCTGACCGGCCTGATAGCTGTCCCCTTTCTTTTCTAATGCCACCAGCAGCGGGGAATCAGTGTATTTCTTTATATAATCTACAAAGTAAGGCACTTGCCGCTCAGCGTAAAACTCTTTGAGGATGACATGATTTACTGCCATCCAGAAAGCACCGTCCTGACCGGCGTTGATAGGTACCCACCAGTCGGCGTACTTAGCCACCTGGCTGAAGTCAGGAGCAAACACGGTGAATTTCGCCCCCTGATAGCGGGCTTCAGAGATAAAGTGGACGTCAGGGGTACGGGTCATGCTCAGATTCGAGCCCATCGAGACGATATATTTGGCATTGTACCAATCGGCGCTTTCCTGGACATCGGTCTGCTCTCCCCATATCTCAGGAGAAGCGGGGGGCAAGTCGCTATACCAGTCATAGAAACTCAGGTTGACCCCGCCGAAAAGCTGAAGCAGCCGCGAGCCGCCCCCGTAGCTTAAGTAAGACATCGCCGGGATAGGCGAGAACCCTGCGACGCGGTCAGGCCCGTACTTCTTAGCCGTATAAATCATCGAGGCGGTAATAATTTCGAGGGCTTCCTCCCAGGTGGTGCGCCGCAAACCGCCCTTACCCCGGGCCTTCTGGTAATTAGCACGGGTATCTTTATTCTCAACAACGGCCGCCCAGGCATCCACCGGGTCGGCATTGCCCTGGCGGGCTGTGCGCCAGGCGTCGGCAAGAACACCGCGAATATAGGGGTATTTTACTCTGATGGGGCTATAAATATACCAGGAAAAGGAGATACCTCGCTGGCAGCCGCGCGGCTCGTAGGGTGGTAGACACTTATCGAAGTCGGGATAGTCCAGTGCCTGTGTCTCCCAGGTGATGATGCCGTTCTTGACATATACCTGCCATGAGCAGCCGCCGGTGCAGTTAACCCCGTGCGTGCTGCGCACAATTTTATCGTATTGCCAGCGGTTACGGTAAAGATCTTCCCATTTCCGCTGTTGCGGGTTAACGATATCCTGAATCCAGCTCATTTGGAGCCTCCTTTAACCAGGGAGCGGCGGACACCGGAGAGGCGTCCCCGCCAGAGCCACTGGAACAACCCGATAATCAATAACGCGACAGCCCCGCTGATAATAAAGAAAAGGCTGGGGTTTTGGGAGGAAGACGAAGGGGTGCTGCCGGCATTCTTCAGGAAGGCCAGCACACTGGCAATTTCTTCATCGGTAATGGGTTTGGCAGAGTAGATTTCTTTCATCATCGGGAACGGTGTGGTCTTTAATAGAGAAGTGATGCCAGTCTCACCCAGAGTGATATAGGCAGCGGTCAGGTCTTTAGCCACCGTCCCCCCACCGATAATCCCGATACTGCTGATAGTATGGCAGGTTAAACAGGATGGGCCACCGTTCTTAAGAGCCCGCTTTCCGGTAAAGAGGTCTCGCCCCGCATCTGGGTCAGTAATTGCAGCCGTTGTACTTACTGGTGGAGATACGGCAGTAGTTGGCGTAGGTGTGGTGATAGTAGCAGGTTTGTTCCCTGATGACTGGGACTCGATATAAGCCAGTACTGCTGTAGCACCTTCCTCGGTGACTCCCAGGTTCGGCATAGGTAAACCATACTCTTGAACAATCTGCCGGGCAATCGGGTCGCCCTGAGCGATGAGTTTATCGGGAGTGGTAATAAAACGCACCAGCCAATCTTTATCGCGACTGGCGGTGATACCCTTGAGGTCTGGCCCGACCAGACGCCCACCGCCGATAGTATGGCAAGCCTTGCACTTCTGTTCAAAGATTACTTGCCCTTGCTCGGCTGGCGTCGCCGCGTAAACGGGGGAAGAGATAAAAAAACCCGTGAGCAGGGAGAGAATAGCAAAAGCACTGAGACCGGGGCGGATAACCTTACCCGATGAGGAGGTGAGCTTGCCAAAAAACGCCATGTCTTGCACCTCTTTCAAACTAACAAAAAGGTCTTTGACTACCCGGCAGAAGAATGTTTGGGCCAAAATAATTGAATTCGTAATTTTAACTGTGCAGGCGATGTGTGAATATGACTTAAGTTACATTCTAAATTAATATTGTCCTGTAAGTCAAAGAATGGTCCCGAGTGTGCAGTATGAAAATAGAGAAGCATGAATGAAATGCCTGGAGCCACTTTTCATCTGAAAGTGCAATGGTACTATTTCATCGTTTTGTGCAATCAGTAATACGAAAAGGCAGGGTGTTAAATAGTCAGGCTAAAAGCGAATTCAAAAGTTCTACCTATTGTTACCCCATCTCCCGTTGACGGGATTCGAACTTTGACTTAACGCTGCCTATCCAGATGCTTATGGCCAATTCGAGGAATGTCTGAACTTTCATGTGTGGTAAAATTGCGCTTGGTGTGGTAATCTCCATAAATCTTACGGATTGCCACCCTTCGACTACGCTCAGGGTAAACTTCCTCGCAATGACAGTGGCTCGCCACCGACCCTCGCCACAGGTGGAATCAACCAAAAGCAAACAGAACCATGAAAAGTGGCTTTGCCTTTACACGATTGAGAATGCTAAAATGCCAGACAAAGAGATAACAGATGGCAAAAGATAGCCTTTACCGGGACCGGAATCTTCAAATCATCTTTGGCGTGACTTTAATGGCGGTGCTGGGTGTATCCAGCATCACCCCCGCTTTCCCCCTTATGCTGCGTGAACTGGGTATCAGCGGCGCTCAGGTAGGGCTACTCATTACCTCTTTCACTCTTCCTGGTGTCATTCTGTCACCATTTCTGGGAGTGCTGGCTGACCGCTGGGGCAGGAAAAGAATCCTGGTGCCTTCCCTTTTCATTTTCGCCATCACCGGCACAGCCTGCACCTTTATTCGTGACTTTAACCTTCTCCTGGTAATGCGAGTCTTACAGGGCATTGGCGGGGCGGGCTTAGGCTCCCTCAATAACACCATCATCGGCGACCTCTATTCGGGGAGACAGGGGGCGGCGGCGATGGGCTTGAATAACAGCGTGCTCAGCATTGGTGTTGGCGTCTATCCCCTCATCGGTGGAGCACTGGCGCTCCTGGGCTGGTATTACCCCTTCGCCCTCTCGATACTTGCGGTCCCGGTCGGTATTCTGGTGCTCACTTCACTCAGGAGTCCTGAGCCCAGAAACTCCCAGAATCTTAAGGCATACCTCAGCGGCGCCTGGGGACATCTTAAAAACATCAGGGTTATCGCTCTTTTTGCCGCCGGGATACTCACCTTTGTCCTGATTTATGGTGCCTATCTGACCTCTTTTACCCTACTCCTCGGAGAAACCTTCGCGGCCTCACCCTTCGTCATCGGGCTCATCATGTCAAGTATGTCGCTTTCTACCGCCATCGTTTCCTGGCAGCTGGGCAGGATAAACCGGCGGCTCTCCCTCCCTACCCTCATCAAGCTGTCATTTGCTATTTATGCCCTGTCCCTGGCGCTTATCCCGCTGATGCCGAGCCTGTGGTTGCTGCTGATACCAACCATCATCTTTGGTATCGGTAATGGCATCGGTATGCCCAGCATTCAAACCTCCATTGCTGGACTAGCCCCACTTGACTACCGGGCCGCCTTTATGTCGTTAAATGCCACTATGCTCAGATTAGGCCAGACTGTCGGTCCCCCGCTCATGGGGCTGATCTATATTTATGGCGGACTAGATATCACCTTCTTCATAGCAGCGGCTCTGGCACTGACAGTCCCCACCGTAGCCATTGTTTTTAGCCGGAAAAACCAGGCTAAAGAGGGTATTAAAGCGGCGAAACCTCTTTAAACTCCCTTTACTAAACAATTTTGTTGGCAATAATCTCATCTTATGATATTCTATAATTAGTGACTGAAACAGTCATTAAAGTAAACAAAGGCAATGAAGCTGCTATTTTGCAGGATTTGATCGAGCCAGACAAAAGGAAATAGCCGCCGGCAGCAATAACCTGCAACATACGAGTCTTCAGAAGTATAACTGTGCCTTGGCAGCCCAGGGAAGGCAGGACTTCAGTTATGGTCGATAGGTATTCCCGACAAATCCTTTTCCCCGGTATTGGCGAAGAGGGGCAACGTAAGTTGTCCCGGAGTTCTGTCGTCTTAATGGGGTGCGGAGCACTGGGCACAATTATTGCTACCTCCTTGGTGCGTGCCGGTGTGGGCCGGATGAGAATTGTCGACAGAGATTTTATCGAGTACCATAACCTGCAACGGCAAGTCCTTTTCGACGAAGACGATATCAAGAACCAGTTGCCCAAGGCAATCGCTGCCGAACGGCACCTCAAAAAAGTAAACTCCTCAATTGAAATTGAGGGTATCGTAGCTGATGTCAACTACACCAATATCGAAAGGCTGGTCCGTGGTGCCGATATAATCCTGGACGGACTGGATAACTTTGAGACCCGCCTACTCATCAATGATGTTGCCTTAAAGCATAATATTCCCTGGGTTTATGGCGGTGCCATCTCTTCCCTGGGTATGATGATGACCATAATCCCGCATCAGACTGCCTGCTTCCGCTGCATCTCGCCAGGTTCAGCTAGAGGAACGGTGCTGACCTGTGACACCGCCGGGGTAATTAACCCTGCCCCCTTCATTATCGGTGCTTTGCAATCCGCTGCGGCAATGAAAATACTGGTCGGCAGCCCGGATATCAATCCGGGGTTGATAACTATCGATGTCTGGCAGGGAACTTTCCATCATCTGAAAACCAGCCGTCGTAAGGATTGCCCTGCCTGCGGGGGCAAGTATGAGTTTCTCGATGGCAGGGCTGGAGAAAAAACCACCGTCCTGTGCGGTCAAAATTCCGTGCAGGTCTTAAATCCTAATATAGAAAGACTCTCCCTGGAGGAACTGGCGGCACATCTCAGGCCGGTAGGTGAGGTCAGCTACAATGATTTCATGCTGCGCTTCGTCGTGGATAACCATGAAATGTTTGTCTTTCCCGATGGACGCGCTATCATCAAAAATACCGAGGACGAATCGCTGGCAAGAGGACTTTATGCCAAATATATCGGGACATAGTCAACTAGTATGATTTACCTGGATAATGCGGCGACATCCTGGCCCAAGCCGGAAAGCGTCTACCAGACCATGGACGAGTTCCTCAGAAAGAAGGGGGGCAATCCGGGGCGCGGCAGCCATAGTCTGGCCGTAGCTGCCAGAGGGGTTGTGGAAGAGACCCGGATGCTGGTTGCCCGTTTTATCAATGCCCCGGCAATGGAGCGGGTTATCTTCACTCTCAATTGCACCGATGCTTTGAATCTGGGACTAAAAGGGCTGCTCCGACCGGGAGACCATGTGATTACCAGTTGCCTCGAGCACAACTCGGTGGCGCGCCCCCTGAGCAAACTGGAAAAAGAGGGAGTCAAAGTCACTAGAGTGCCCCCTGCCCCTGAGGGTGGAGTGGTGCAGTCCAGGGACATTGAGGCAGCCATTACTAAAACTACAAAACTGGTGGCAGTGACCCACGCCTCTAATGTTAACGGCGTCATTCAGCCCATTGCCGAATATGGGGCAGTGACACGTCGGCATAACCTGATTTTGCTGGTGGATGCGGCGCAAACGGCGGGCAAGTATCCTCTCGATGTCGAGGAAAGTAACATCGATTTGCTCGCCTTCTCCGGGCACAAAGGGGTATTCGGCCCGCCGGGTACCGGAGTGCTCTACGTGGGTCCCCGGGTTACCCTGGATTCGATACGGGAAGGCGGCACCGGCTCCTCCTCGGAAATGGAGGAGCAGCCTGATGAGTTACCCTACCGGTATGAAAGCGGCACAGCCAACAGCGTCGGCATCAGCGGACTGGGCGCCGGACTCAAATTCATCTTCAACGAAGGCTTAGACCGGATTTGCCGTCATGAACAGGATTTAACGGATAGTCTAATCCGGGGTTTATCACTTATTCCCGGGGTAGTGGTTTATGCCGCTAAAGACAGGCTCAGGCAAGCCCCGGTCATCTCCTTCAACATTGCAGGCTATGAGCCGGGAGAAGTGGGGGCCATCCTTGACCAGGCCTTTGATATTAAAGTGAGGAGCGGACTGCATTGTGCCCCGGCAGCACATCGCACGCTTGGCACTTTCCCACTGGGTACCGTCCGCCTGAGTCCGGGATATTTGAATACTCCCGAGGATATCACCCGGACACTTGAAGCGTTGGGGAAAATCGCCAGCACGAAACCAATCAGGGATGCCCTGAAAAGAAAATAACCTGCGGAACCATTTTAGTTAAGGATAGAGAGGGGTAACAATGGAAAGGATATACCTTGATTATGCTGCTACAACGCCGACAGACCCTGATGTATTACAGGCAATGCTCCCCTACTTCAGCGATGTTTTTGGCAACCCATCCAGCATCCATTCCTACGGCCAGGAAGCACAGGGGGCTATCGAGGAAGCCCGGGCTAAGGTTGCCAAGCTCATCGGAGCCCGCAGTGAGGAAATCGTCTTTACCAGCGGCGGGACAGAATCCGATAACTTTGCCGTCAAGGGTGCCGCCTACGCCAACGAGGCTAAGGGGAATCACATTATTACCAGTACTATCGAGCATCACGCCGTGATGGAACCTTGCAAGTTCCTGCAGAAAAGGGGGGTGTCCGTAACCTATCTGCCGGTAGACGAGTATGGTATGGTTGACCCGGGCGATGTCAAGAAGGCTCTTACCGATAAAACCATCCTTATCTCGGTGATGCATGCCAATAATGAAATGGGCACAATAGAGCCTGTCGCCGAAATCGGCAAGATTGCCCGGGAAGCCGGTGTCTTATTCCACAGCGACGCGGTGCAGACGGTGGGGCATATCCCGATAGACGTTAATGAGCTGGGGGTAGATTTACTCTCGATGTCAGCCCATAAGCTTTATGGCCCCAAGGGGGTGGGCGCCCTCTATATCAGAAAAGGTTCCCGGATAACGACCTATATGCACGGGGGCGAGCAGGAAAAAAGACGGCGGGCCAGCACTGAGAACGTCCCCGGCATTGTCGGCTTCGGCAAGGCTGCCGAACTTGCCCTGCAGGATATGAGCCAGGAAATGACGCGCCTGACCAAGCTGCGCGACCGACTCATTAAAGGTATCATGGAACAGATTGAAAATGTTTGCCTCAACGGTCATCCCCAAAAAAGGCTGCCCAACAATGTCAATGTCAGTGTCGATTTTGTCGAAGGGGAATCGATGCTGTTGACCCTCGATATGGAGGGTATTTGTGCTTCGACCGGTTCAGCCTGCAGCTCAGCCAGCCTGGAACCATCCTATGTCTTGCTGGCGATGGGACTCTCCCACGAACAGGCTCACAGCTCGCTGCGGTTCAGTCTGGGTAAGTGGACTAAGGAAGAGGACATCAGTCGACTTCTGGAGGTTCTGCCCCGGGTTGTCGCCAAGCTTAGAGCCATGTCACCGCTCTTGAAAAAGAGCTGAAGAAGAGGTAGAATTAGCCAGGTAGAAACGAGAACGACATGACTCAGGAAAACAAAGGGTGCGCCGACCCGGAGTGCGGCTGCCAGATAACACGCTTTGCAACGGCTGAAGAGTGCCCAACATGCGGGGGACGGCTGCGACTTAGCGGTCGCTCACAGCTAATTGAATTCCGGCTGACCTGCCCCGATTGCAGCTATCAGAGCCCGCTGCTGTCGACGGAAGAACTTCAAGTATTATTATAAACGAAAGAGGGTGATTTACTGTGGCTAATGTTGTTTGCCCCAAGTGCAAGACCGAAAGTTACTTCTCTCTGGCTACATATAAAGGTCCCTTTCGCTGCATGAAGTGTAAAGAGACCTTTAACATTATAATCGAGAAGAGCGAAGTAACGTCTTATGAGCTTGGTGGTCAGGCAGAAGTGAACCGATTAAATGTGCGGAAACATTACGAGTAGGCTTTCCGGTACTATTTCGCTTGCTGACCGCCGCTCATTATCGCTTTAAGGCTTCTAATCCAGTCTAACCGGACTCTCCGGCACTAAGGTTACATTCTCCCTGCTGTATGGTAACATATACTAAGATAGTTGTTTTGAGGGAAGGAAACAGTGAAGGCAATAGTAGCCATGAGCGGGGGAGTAGATTCAGCAGTTGCGGCGGCTTTGCTTAAAGAGCAAGGCTACCAGGTCAGCGGGGTAACCATGCAAATATGGAATGGGGCAAACTCCGCCACTGAAGGCCGCCACCACGGCTGTTACGGACCTGGTGAGGCCGAGGATATCGCCGATGCCCGGCGAGTGGCCCAAATCCTGGATATCAACTTCCGTGTTTTTGACCTGAAGCAGACATACCGGACTGAAGTCCTGGATTACTTTTGCCAGGAGTATCTGGCCGGCAGAACCCCCAATCCGTGCCTCAGATGTAACCACAAGGTTAAGTTCGAGGCTTTATTCAGCCAGGCCCAGGAAAGTGGGATTAAGGCTGATTTCTTTGCTACCGGTCACTACGCCCGTGTAGAATACGACGCCAGTCAGCAGCGCTACAGGCTTAAAAAAGCCCGTGATTTGAACAAGGACCAGTCCTACTTTATTTCATCTCTATCTCAAGAGCAACTGGGCCGCTCGCTCTTCCCTATCGGCGACTATACCAAGGCAGAAGTACGCCGATTGGCATCCGGCTTCGGGTTGGAGATTGCTGAAAAGCCCGAGAGCCAGGATTTTATCAGCGGGGGTTATGCCTCCCTTATCGCGACAGCCCCACCCGGACCAATACTGAACAAACAAGGCAACATACTGGGGGAACACCGGGGGCTGCCATTCTATACCATCGGCCAACGCAGGGGACTGGGTATCGCCGCCAGTGAGCCACTCTATGTTACTGACATTAACCCGGACGAGAACACCGTCATCGTGGGCAACCAGGCAGAAGTATATCGGGACGAACTTACCGCTTCAAGGCTAAACTGGATAGCCATTGCTGAACTCGATAAGCCGACTCGGGTCAGTGCAAAAATACGAAATCTTCACCAGCCCGCCGAAGCCACAGTAACACCGCTAAACAGGGACAGGGTACATGTCAAGTTCGAGGAGCCTCAGAAGGCAATCACTCCGGGACAGGCGGTGGTCTTCTACCAGGAAGATGTGGTCCTGGGCGGAGGCACCATAGAGAGAAGGGAGGAATAACAATATGAGTAAGATAATCGCTGTTTGTAAGAGCAAGCAAAAGGGCACCAGCAAGAAGCCCATGACGGAGGGATACCTTGAGCCGAACTACGGACTGGCCGATGATGCCCACGCCGATTGCTCGAGCCACCGTCAGGTAAGCCTGATGGCAATTGAAAGCATCAACAAGATGCGAGAGCTGGGACTGGATGTCGGCCCCGGAGCTTTTGCCGAAAACCTGACCACGGAAGGGATAGAGCTGTTCTCACTGCCTATCGGTACCAAGGTCGATGTAGGTGGGGAAGTTATTCTGGAAATTACCCAGATTGGTAAAGAGTGCCATACCAAATGCGCCATCTACCACCAGATAGGCCAGTGCATTATGCCACAAGAGGGAGTATTTACCCGGGTAATCCGTGGCGGGCTGGTCAAGGCGGGAGACGAGATAAGGATAGAAAAAGAGGGCTAGCCAATTTCAGCTTAGCCCTCTTTCATTCATCACCGGCTTAAGTCTTATATTTCTTCCAGCAGTGTAGTAAAGGTATCGTGGTGACCTTCTTCGTCCTCTAAAATTTCCCGGAAAAGGTGGTTGGTGGTTTCGTCGCCTTCCTTGCGAGCCATTGCTGTAATCTCCTGGTAAAGAATTATGGCGCCCTCTTCATCCTTGGCATCCTGTTCTATCATTTCCTTCAGAGTCGTGCCCACAAAAATGGGGCTGGGCTTGGTCGTCGGTATGCCACCGAGATAATATAGTCTTTCGGCAATCATTTCGGCGTGCTTCATTTCCTCTATGGCGATGGATTTCAGTGCACCCTGCACGGCATATCCCTTGACCCCACCCCACTGCACATGCTGCCACATATACTGGATTGACACCTGAATTTCCCGGGCAATTGCCACATTCAGTTTATCTAATAACCCCTTAGAGACCTTAACCACTGAGTCTTTCTTATCTACCATAATTTTGCTACCTCCCTTTATGCATTACGCTAGCTCATTATAGCACTTCGTCTGACTAAATATCAATCCCTTGGCAACTGCCCGGTAGTGTGTCAATTTGAAAGCAAACCAGGTATAATTACTGCAAGAAAAAGAACATTAGGGAGAGTGCTTCAAAAGTGAATCAAGCCACTCCCACTCCGTTTGACAATAAATAGTAACTGTGTTATTCTATCATCACAATGAATAGTAAACTTGTTGTTTTAATTCTGGTCACATATACATAATCTGGAAGGTGGGTCGTCTCCAACAGGATAGAGGCCGTCCCCACAGGACGGCTTTTTTATTAACAACCGAATAGCAAAAATAGATCAGGCTGGAAGGTATGAAAAGCGACGCCATTAAAAAAGGAATAGAACGGGCAGGACATCGGTCTTTACTGCACGCCTTAGGCTGCACTACAGCCGAAATGGATAAGCCCTTTATCGGTATTATTAACAGCTTCAGTGAGATTGTGCCGGGGCATATGCACCTGCGAGATATTGCTGAGGCAGTTAAGAGCGGGGTGCGTAGTGGCGGAGGGGTGCCCTTTGAGGTTAATACTATTGCCGTCTGTGATGGCATCGCTATGACCCACCCCGGTATGAAATATAGCCTGCCCAGCCGGGAACTAATCGCCGACTCCGTAGAGATAATGGCTGAAGCTCATGCCTTCGATGCCTTAGTCTGTATCCCTAACTGCGACAAAATAATCCCGGGGATGCTCATGGCGGCGGTAAGGCTGAATCTACCGACCATCTTCATCAGCGGTGGCCCGATGCTGAAAGGGCGGCTGCCCACTGATGATGGGTTTAATGAGGTTGACCTTAGTTCCGTCTTTGAAGCCATCGGCAAGGTTGCCAGCGGGCAAATGACCGAAGCCGAGCTAGCACAACTCGAACGTGTCGCTTGCCCCGGCTGCGGCAGCTGCGCCGGCATGTTCACCGCCAATACCATGAATTGCCTGACCGAAGCCCTGGGCATGGGGTTACCCGGTAACGGCACTATTCCGGCAGTCGATAGCCGGCGGCGGCAATTAGCCAGACAAGCCGGACAGCAAATTATGGCATTGCTGGCTGAAAATATTCGAGCACGAGATATTATCAATAAGGACGCCCTGCATAATGCCTTTACCGTAGATATGGCATTGGGGGGCAGCAGCAACACGATTCTGCACCTTACGGCAATATCCCAGGAGGCAGGGATTGATTTCCCGCTTTCCGAGGTCCATAAGATAAGCGAGCTTACTCCCCAGCTCTGTAAACTTAGGCCGGCCGGAGATTACCATATCGAGGATTTAGACCGGGCGGGTGGCATAACTGCGGTAATGAAGGAACTGGGAGGACTATTAAGGCTGGAGGCGAAAACAGTCTCCGGGAAACCGGTAGCCGATGTTATGACTCAGGGACGGGTTACGGACAGCGATGTTATCCGTTCTAAGGCAAAAGCTTATTCCTCTAGCGGGGGACTTGCCGTTCTTTTCGGTAACCTGGCTCCGGATGGAGCCGTGGTAAAAAGAGCAGCGGTAGCTCCGGAAATGATGGTTCACCGCGGACCAGCCAGAGTCTTTGACTCTGAAGAAGAAGCGACACAGGCTATAATGAAGGGCAGTATAAAATCGGGTGAAGTGCTCGTTATCCGTTACGAAGGGCCTAAAGGGGGACCGGGTATGAGAGAGATGCTCACCCCGACCTCTCTGCTCACCGGTATGGGACTGGATAAAGAGGTCGCCCTGATAACGGACGGGCGCTTTTCCGGAGCCACCCGTGGGGCGGCTATCGGGCATGTCTCCCCTGAAGCCGCCAGCCGGGGACCTATCGCTGCCCTGACTGATGGGGATATAATCAAGATTGATATTCCTCACTACAAGCTTGAAGTCGAGCTTAGTGATAAAGAAATAGCCCGCCGGCTGGCACAGCTGGCTGTTTTTGAACCTAAGGTAAAAACGGGTTATCTCCGGCGCTACGCCGAACAGGTAAGTTCCGCCAGCAGCGGGGCGGTGTTTAGAGAGAAACGACTATGAAGATGACAGGTGCTCAAATTGTCTGCGAAAGCTTACTCAGAGAGGGAGTGGAGGTTATGTTTGGCATGCTGGGCGGAGCTATTTTACCTCTCTATGATACCCTGCCTCAATATCCCCAGCTGCGTCATATCCTGGTACGCCACGAACAGGCGGCGGCCCATGCCGCTGACGGCTATGCCCGAGCTACGGGCAAGGTCGGGGTATGTATGGCTACCTCCGGTCCCGGAGCCTCCAACCTGGTAACCGGAATTGCTAATGCTCACCTTGATTCTGTTCCTATGGTCGCTATTACCGGTCAGGTAGCCCGACCTTTTATTGGTAAGGATGCCTTCCAGGAGGTTGATATTACCGGTATCACCCTACCCATCACCAAGCATAACTATCTTGTCCTTGAGGCTAGCTCACTGGCCAGGACGATTAAGGAAGCCTTTTACCTGGCTAGAAGCGGCAGACCCGGGCCAGTGCTCATTGACATACCGCGAGATGTTTTTATTGAGGAGGCAGAATTCCACTACCCGAGCCGGGTGAACCTGCCCGGTTATAAGCCAACACTACAGGGGCACCCGACACAGATTAAGAAAGCTGCCAAACTCATCAATGAAGCCCGGCAACCGGTCATCATCGCCGGCAGGGGGGTGCTTATCTCCGGAGCTTCTACCCAGCTCAAGGAACTAGCCGAGAAAGCCCTAATACCGGTGATTACTACTTTGCTGGGCATCGGCTGCTTCCCGGAAAGCCACCCCCTAAGTTTCGGCATGCTGGGAATGCATGGCATGGTTTATGCTAATATGGCGGTTGATAAGGCTGATGTTATTATAGCTATCGGGACGAGGTTTGATGATAGAGCTACGGCCAGAGTCAGTGGTTTTGCGCCCAATGCCCGTATTATCCATATTGACATCGACCCCACCGAAATTGGTAAAAATGTGCGGGTGGATGTACCCATCGTCGGGGATGTGCAGACTGTCTTGGCAGAGCTAAACAAGCTGGTGACGCTGGCTCATCGTACTGAGTGGCTCAGGCAGCTTGACGATTGGCGGCGGGAACACCCGTCAATCGCTATCCGAGAGAGTGAGGGTCTCCTGCCCCAGTTCGTCGTTCGCCAGATATATGAGGTGACCAAGGGCGAGGCGACTATTGTTACCGGGGTAGGACAGAACCAGATGTGGGCTGCCCAACACTACTGGTATAATAAGCCCAATACCTTTATCTCATCAGGTGGCTTGGGCACGATGGGCTTTGGGCTACCCGCGGCTATGGGAGCTAAGGTCGGCTGTCCGGATAGTACCGTTTGGTTAATTGATGGTGATGGCAGCTTTCAAATGTCATTACAGGAGCTTGCCACCATAGTTCAGGACAATGTTGGCGTGAAAATAGCCATTATCCATAATAGCTATCTGGGTATGGTGAGACAATGGCAGGAATTATTCTACGGCAAACGCTATGTGGCCACGCCCTTATCCTGTCCTGACTTTGTTAAGATTGCCGAAGCATATTGCATTCCGGGATTAAGGGTCACCCGGAAGGAAGAGGTCGCTCCGGCTCTGCAACAAGCCATGGCTGAGCCGGGTCCATTTTTGATTGATTTTATCGTGGAACCTGAAGAGAATGTTTATCCCATGGTACCGCCAGGGGCGGCCCTGAACGAGATTATCGAGGAACCTAAAACCAGGGTAAAGGCTCTCTCTGATTCGGCTAATCTGCCAACGAGTAATATCTGAGCCGGGAAAAGAGGTAACAGCATGGCAGCAACAAAACACACCATCGTCGCTCTGGTCGAGGATAAGCCCGGAGTGCTTAACCGGATGGCCAGCCTTTTCCGCCGGCGTGGCTTCAACATCGAGAGCATCGCCGTGGGGAGCAGTGAAGTGCCTAATCTCTCCCGCATGACTATTGTCGTTGATGGCACGACCACCTCGGTAGAGCAGGTCAGGAAGCAATTGGATAAAGTTGTTGATGTTGTCCGGGTGTCCGATATTACTGACACTGATATAGTCGCCCGGGAACTGGCCTTGATTAAAGTAAAAGCCACTGCTACCACCCGCAGCGAGATTATACAGATTGTGGACATATTCCGGGCAAATATAGTAGACGTTGGCACGGATTCGGTAACAGTTGAGGTTACCGGCGACGAGGATAAAATCAATTCTCTATGTAACTTACTCCGTGGCTTTGGCATAAGAGAATTATCCAGGACAGGCCGTATCGCCCTGACCAGGGGAGGCTCAAACCCACTCCAAGCGGAGAAGGAAGCATCGACCACTCGTACTCAAAAACCCAAGGGTTGAATTAGCCCAACAGGTAGGGTATTATCAAATAAAAAAGAGGAGGCCTGAAAATGTACCGGAAAATGCTAGTACCCTTAGACGGCTCGGAATTGGCTGAAACAGTCTGTACTTATGCCAAAGAACTTGCCGGGAGAATGGATATCGATGTTGTCTTACTTCACGTCAGTGATCCATCCGTACATGGTATGGTAACAATGGAGACAGCTTATATCGACCACATGACTGAAATCGTAAAGCGTCAGGTGGCAGAGGTCCAGAAAAATACGGCTCAAGCCGGGAAAAGCAAACAGGTAAAGGTGACCGGGGAACTGCTGGTAGGCTACGCGGCCGAGGAAATCCTGAAGTACGCCGATGAGAACACCATCGACCTGATTGTCCTGGCAAGCCATGGGCGCTCAGGGCTAAAACGCTGGACAATAGGCAGTGTGGCAAGCAAAGTTATGGGTGCCACCAAGATTCCTGTCTGGCTGATTAAGCCCGGAACTCCTGAGGCGATTCCGTATGACAAGTGGACCAAAAGAACACTGGTAGTAGCCCTCGATGGCTCGGAGCTGGCCGAATGTATACTTCCCCACGCTGAAGCCCTGGCTAAACAGCGGAGTAACGAGCCGGTGGAAGTACTCCTGCTCTGGGTTTGCGAACCCCCGGTTCTCCCCTCTTATTATCAGCCTAATATTACAGTTGGAGATGTAACCCTTAACTGGAAACAGCATGAGCAGCAGGAAATAACCAAGTGTAAGCAGGCAGCTCAGCAATACCTGTCCGGAGTAGAAAAACGGCTCAAGGCTAGCAATATCAGTAATGTTCGCTCAGAGGTACTGGTGGGCAAACCGGCAGATGAGATTACGGATTATGTCCATAAACATCCTTCCAGTCTTCTTGTTATCGCCACCCACGGACGCTCCGGAATCAGACGCTGGGCTTACGGCAGTGTCGCTAATAACGTTCTGCAAGGAGTCACCAACCCGATAATGCTGATAAGACCGTGTTAACTCGAGTAGTAATAAAAAATAGATAAAAGGAAAGATGATGGCAACAATATATTATGATAGCGATTGTAACCTGGAACTTATTAAAGGCAAGGTAATCGGCGTTATCGGTTACGGCAGCCAGGGGCATGCCCACGCTCTAAACTTGAAGGATAGCGGCTGCAAGGTAATAGTCGGCTTGCGGGAAGGCAGCAAAAGCTGGAAAGACGCCAAAAGCAAAGGTTTAAAGGTAGCTACCGTGGCGGATATGGCGGCGCAGGCTGATATTATCATGATGCTGGCACCCGACCAATCGCAGCGGGAGATATATTACCAGTCGGTTGAAAAGGAGCTAACCGCTGGCAAAACCCTGATGTTTGCTCATGGCTTCAACATCCACTACGGGCAGATTACCCCCCCGGACAACATCGATGTCAGCATGATAGCCCCCAAGTGCCCTGGTCATATGCTGCGACAGGTTTATACCGAGGGCAAAGGGGCACCAGCCATTGTAGCTGTTCATCAGGATGCCTCGGGTAATGCCACAGATATAGCCCTGGCCTATGCTAATGGTATCGGTTGCAGCCGTGCCGGAGTAATCGAGACCACCTTCGCTGAAGAGACGGAGACTGACCTCTTCGGCGAACAGGCAGTGCTCTGCGGAGGGGTTAGCTCCCTGATAAAAGCAGGCTTTGAGACGCTGGTTGAAGCCGGCTATCAGCCGGAAATAGCCTACTTCGAGGTTCTGCATGAACTCAAACTTATTATCGACCTGATTTACCAGGGTGGCTTAAAGTATATGCGCTACTCGGTAAGCGATACCGCCGAGTATGGCGATTATACCCGGGGTCCCCGGGTTATCGACGATATGGTCAAAGAGGAAATGGAACAAATCCTGGCGGAGATTCAGGACGGGACTTTCGCCAAGGAATGGATATTAGAAAATCAGGCGGGGCGTCCCGTCTTTAACGCTCTGAAGCGCCGGGAAGCCGACCACATGATTGAAGAAGTCGGTGCTGAACTACGCCAGATGATGCCCTGGCTGAAAAAGTAAAACCTAGTCTTAGGTTGAACCATTGACCTCACCCCCTTCCCCCTCTCCTGGAAGGAGAGGGGGAGAAGAAGAAAGAGGGGCTAACGCCCCTCTTTAACGCCTCTTACAAACGAGTCCGTTATTAAAAAGGGAGAGATTCAAGAGAGGGACTTTACCCCTCTCTAAAAGCACCACCCCCTTCCCTTTTCAAGGGAAGGGGGTAGGGGGATGGATTATAAGCCACTTCAGTGGAGATGTAAAATGGCTATTCCGTCAGAAAAAGACATAGAATTACCACTACTTCAAGAAATACAGGCTGCTGGTGGAGAAGCAAGGCCAATTGACCTGTATGACAGCGTGGCAAGGCATTTCCCTCGGCTAACTCAAGCTGACCGAGAGGCAAGGTATCAAAGGACTGATGACCTTATTTGGCAAAATCGTGTCCGATTTGCTAGGAATGATCTGATTAAGAAAGGTGAGTTAGATTCCTCTGATTGGGGAATCTGGCAGATTACTGATAGAGGGAGAGCAAGGTTAGGAGTAATACCTTCTCGGGACAGAGTAATAATCTTTGATACCACCTTGCGGGATGGTGAACAGGCGGCTGGGGGTTCGCTGAATATCCAGGAAAAGCTGGAAATAGCCCGGCAACTGGAGAGGCTCGGTGTCGATGTAATCGAGGCAGGCTTCCCGGTAACCTCACCGGGTGGTTTTGAGGCAGTCAGGCTTATTGCCCAGGAGGTTCGCTCGCCGGTAATCTGTGTGCTAACCCACGCCGACCTTAAAGCGGTAGACCAGAGCTGGGAAGCAGTCAAGGGCGCCAGGCAACCGCGCATCCATATAGTTTTGTCGTCTTCAGATATACATCTTTTTTATCAACTCAGGAAAAGCCGCGACGAGATTTTGGAGATGTCTTGCAGCACGGTCGCTCGCGCCAGGAAATACTGCGATGATGTCGAGTTCTCGGCAATGGATGCCAGCCGAACCGAGCCTGAGTACATCTATAAAATCCTTGAGGCAGTTATCGAGTCGGGAGCTACTACGGTAAATATTCCTGATACAGTAGGCTATGCCATGCCCGATGCGTTTGGCAGCCTTATCGAGGGCGCCTTCAAGAATGTGCCGAATATTCACCGGGCAATTGTCAGTGTGCATTGCCACAATGACCTGGGCCTGGCGGTAGCCAATAGCCTGGAAGCGCTGAGGCGAGGCGCCAGGCAGGTGGAATGCACCATCAATGGTATCGGAGAAAGGGCAGGCAATGCTTCTCTGGAAGAAATTGTTATGGCAATCAAGACCCGCCAGGACTTTTTTAATCTGACGACCAATATCGATACCACACAAATTTATAAGACCAGCCGGCTGGTCAGCGAGCTAACCGGCTTTCCGGTTCAGCCTAACAAGGCGATTGTCGGGGCTAATGCTTTCCGGCATTCGTCGGGTCTGCATATAGACGGTGTCATCAAGCTGCCACTAAACTATGAAATAATGGACCCGAAATCAGTAGGCATACCAGCCAGCAGTCTGGTACTGGGTAAAACCAGTGGGCGTCATGCTTTCACAGAGCGGCTGGCCGAACTGGGCTACAGCCTGTCTGAGGAGAACTTCAGCCGTGCCTTTGCTGCCTTCAAGGAGCTGGCCGATAAAAAGAAGGATGTTACCGATAAGGATATCGAATCCCTGGTTGCCGAAGAGCAACGCACCCTGTCTGAATTCTATCACCTCGACCGTATCCAGGTAACCTGCGGTGACAGGGGCATGCCCACGGCTGCCATCAGGCTCACCGCTCCCGATGGTCAGGTGCTGGCGGATGCCGCTTTAGGCACCGGCCCGGTCGATGCCGTCTACCAGGCAATCAATCGGCTTGTCGGCGTGCCTAATGTGCTCACTGAATTCAGCGTTAAATCGGTAACCGAAGGTATCGATGCTATCGGTGAGGTACTGATAAGGATAGAGAGCGAGGGGGTAACCTATACCGGTCGGGGCGCCGATACCGACATCATCGTCGCCAGCGCCAAAGCCTATATCAATGCCCTTAATCGATTGCTGTCAGCTAAGAAAGCTGGCTCAAAAAGCAGTTAGGCTAAAAATATAGATTCAGTGCTTCCTTGTTGCCGTGCATTCTCCTTACTGGACTACTTATCTTGGTTGTCAAACACTAGATTTTAGAAATATTAAGAGGAAGGGAGATAAGATGACATTAGTTGAAAAGATTCTGGCGGCGCATTCTGATAGAAAAAGGGTAAGTCCGGGTGACTTCATCAATGTCAGGCCGGACCTGATTCTGGCCAATGACATTACCGCCCCGATTGCCATCAAAGAGTTTCTGCGCATCGGTGTCAAAAAGGTCTTCGACCCGAAAAAGGTGGTCATGGTGGCCGACCATTTTGTACCGAATAAGGACATTAATTCGGCTGAAAATGCCAAGTCGATGCGCGACTTCTGCTATGGGCAGACTATACTGCACTTCGATGTGGGACAAATGGGTATCGAGCATGCCTTACTGCCGGAGCAGGGTCTGGTCTTGCCCGGAGATGTAATTATCGGGGCCGATTCCCATACCTGCACCTATGGTGCTGTGGGTGCCTTTGCCACCGGCATGGGCTCGACGGATGTTGCTGCCGCAATGGCTACCGGTGACATCTGGATGAAGGTGCCCGCAACTATCAAGTTCGTCTATCATGGTAAGCTGGGAAAATGGGTAGGAGGCAAGGATTTAATCCTTTACACCATCGGCCAGATTGGTGTGGATGGTGCCCTTTATTCGGCTATGGAGTTTACCGGTGAGACAATAGATGCCTTATCTATGGACGGGCGGCTCACTATGGCGAATATGGCGATTGAAGCCGGGGCTAAAGCCGGTATCTTCAGGGTAGATAAGAAAACTTTGGATTATATTAAACCCCGGGCCAAACGCCCCTACACGGTCTATGAGCCGGATGCCGATGCAGAATATGCCCAGGTTATCGAGTATGATGTTACCGCTCTGGAGCCTCAGGTTTCCCTGCCTCACTCACCCGCCAATGCTAAACCGGTAAGCCAGGTAAGCGGGATAGACATCGACCAGGCGGTAATCGGGAGTTGCACCAATGGCCGCCTTGAAGATTTACGGCTGGCGGCCCAGGTATTAAAGGGCAGAAAGGTGCACCAGAAAGTGCGCTGTATCATCATTCCCGGCACACAGCAGATATATCTCGATGCCCTGACCGAGGGTATTATAGAAACCTTAATCAGGGCCGGGGCTGCGGTGAGCACGCCAACCTGCGGTCCCTGCCTGGGCGGTTATATGGGCATCCTTGCCGCCGGCGAGCGCTGCATCTCCACCACCAACCGTAACTTCGTAGGCAGAATGGGCAGTCCCAAATCCGAGGTCTACCTGGCAAATCCGGCCGTGGCAGCCGCCAGCGCCATCACCGGCAAAATCACCAGCCCGGAGAAGATTAAGTAAATTCAACAAAAAATGCAGTACGATGATATTCTGAAAAAGCTGAAAGGCTTGTCCGACCCTAAAGCAGTAGAGGGGATGGCCCGGTTCGGGATAAATCCGGAGAGCACCTTGGGCATATCAGTCCCGAACCTGAGAAAGATAGCTAAAGAAGCAGGAATCGACCATACCCTGGCTCAACAACTCTGGGCATCAGGCATTCATGAGGCTAGATTACTGGCCGGCATGGTCGCTGCCCCCGCGAAGACAACCGAAGAACAAATGGAAAGCTGGGTCAAAGACTTCGACTCCTGGGATGTTTGCGACGGAAGCTGTATGAATCTTTTTGAGAAGACCGGATTCGCCTATCAGAAAGCGATGGAATGGAGTTCCAACGATAAAGAGTTCATTAAAAGGGCTGGCTTTGCCCTGATGGCTCGCCTGGCTGTCAGTGATAAGAAGGCGGACGACCAACGATTCGAGCTGTTTTTGCCGATAATAAAGAGGGAAGCCTCCGATAATAGAAACTTCGTCAAAAAGGCGGTTAACTGGGCATTAAGGCAAATTGGCAAACGCAACCTCGATTTGAATGGTAAGGCATTGGCTACGGCTAAGGAGATTCAAGAAATAGACTCAAAAAGTGCCCGATGGATTGCCTCCGACGCCATCCGGGAATTAACCAGCCAGGCGGTTCTCTCAAGGTTACAGGCCAAAAAGTCACACAAGGTAAAGGATTTTGAGAAGACGGTGGTGGAGGTGTAACTGAGCAGGAGGAAGGCTATGGCTAGCAAGCGAGAATTAATAAGAGATAAGGCAGTTGAATTACTGAAGAACAATACGCAGGGACTAATGTATTCCGTCTTGATGAAGGAATTGACAAAGTACTTTCCAGATACACCTCGAAACACCATTGCTGGCTCGTCTTGGAACATACATATTACCCGCAGTAAAGAGATATATAAGCCAGCTAGAGGTCTTTTCAAATATAGATTTTCTGAAGCTGAAGAAAGCAGCACCATTGAAAAACCCTCCGCAGTATTCAAGGAAGAGGATTTTTATGAACCTTTCGCCGAGTACCTAAAAGGTGAATTAGGAGAGTGCACGGAAGCATGCTCTTTTGGGAGGAATTACCTCAGCAAAAAATGGGGTACTCCCGATGTAATTGGCATATATAAGCCGTCCACCAGAGATGTTGTCAAATTTCAAGAAGAAATCATATCGGCTGAGATTAAGACAAATCCCTCAGAGCCAATAACAGCGTTCGGACAAGCAATTTCTTATAGGTTGTTTTCTGCTAAGGTGTATTTGGTAGAACCTAGCAGTATCGATGCCGTAGATTTGGACAGAATAGAATCACTATGTATCCTGTTTGGTATTGGCTTAATTTTGTTTGATACCAATCCTAAGGATCCAAATTTCAAGATACGGGTGCGAGCCCAGAGGTATAGTCCAGATATGTTTTACGTAAATGAGTTTGCTCACAAATTAGATACTGCTAACAAAGAAGCATATGAGAAGTTGTTTGGGAAGTAGAAATTCTCTTTCCTCTCCCCTTGCGGGAGAGAGCCTGTCCTGAACTTGATTCAGGAATTAAGGTGAGGGGGTCTAGAAATTCTGAATGCAGAATGAGGGAGGAAACAAATCCTGAGTGACAAAACATATATGATGATATATTGGTGTCTGGATTCCAGCCTTCGCTGGAATGACGAAGGGAAGCTGGAATGACAATAATACCTAAGCTGTCATTCTGGCGGAAGCCAGAATCCATAAAGTCATAGATTAAGGACGTGCTTGTCCCGTACTTGATACGGGAGCCAGAATCCAGAAGAGATAGATTGAAGAATTACTATGTTTATATACTGGCAAGCAAACGCAATGGAACACTTTATATCGGCGTTACCAACGACCTTATGAGAAGAGTCTACGAACACAAGAATGATTTCGTTGAAGGATTTACAAAGAAATACCGTGTTCATATGCTTGTATATTACGAACAACATGAAAATGCTGAATCGGCAATTCAACGCGAGAAGCACTTGAAGTTTTGGCACAGAAAGTGGAAAATCAGGTTGATTGAAGAGACAAACCCGGAGTGGCAAGACCTGTACGACGAGATAATACGGACTGGATTCCAGCCTTCGCTGGAATGACGGAGGAGTGTTAATCCGGATTAGTGAAGCTCTAATATCACCCTCACCTAACCTCTCCCGTCAAGGGAGAGGGACAATGGTATAGGTTATAAAAGGCTCTGGTTTGACATCCTTACTAACCTCTACCGTCAAGGAAGAGGGATACGGGGTAAGAAGGTGGTGTGAAATATTGAGGAAACTTTACTTTGACACCCAGACCCCGTATCACGTACGGGGTAGGCTCTAACCTCTCCCGTTAAGGGAGAGGGATACGGGGTAAGAAGGTGGTGTGAAATATTGAGGAAACTGCGGCTGACCCTCACCTAGCCTCTCCCGTCAAGAGAGAGGGAAAATAATTTATAGTTTAAGTAGTTTAGTTTAAAGGAGGTCATTATCTAATGTTAAAAGGAAAAGTTCACAAATACGGGGCGGATGTTAATACGGATGTCATTATACCGGCGCGCTACCTGTATCTGGTTGAGCCGGGTGACCTGGCGGCTCACTGTATGGAGGACATAGACGCTGAGTTTTTGTCCAAGGTCAAGCCCGGGGATATCATGGTGGCGACCACCAACTTCGGCTGTGGCTCGTCACGGGAGCACGCCCCGCTGGCAATTAAAGCCTCGGGTATCTCCTGTGTCATCGCCAAAAGCTTTGCCCGCATCTTCTTCCGTAACGCCATCGATATCGGTCTACCCCTGCTGGAGTCTGCCGAGGCGGTGGATAACATCAAGGCCGGCGACACTGTGGAGGTTGATTTGGCTAAAGGCACTATCAAGAATGTGAGTAACGGAAAGGTGTTTACCGCCAAACCTTATCCCGACTTTATGAGCCAGATTATCGCTGCCGGCGGGCTGATTGAACATACCAGGAAAAGATTAGGTATAATGTAACCTATCCCCCTGCCCCTTCCCTTAATAAGGGAAGGGGACGTGTAGTAAGAGAGGGGGCAAAGCCCCCTCTCTAAAATCTCTTCCCCCTCTCATTGCAAGGAGAGGGGGATAAGGGGGTGAGTTTAAGAAACAATTCCTATAAGGAGGACATAACATGAAATTTAAGCTGGCGGTCTTACCGGGTGATGGTATCGGTCCTGACGTAGTCACTGAAGGTGTTAAGGTCTTACAGGCAATAGGCAAGAAGTTTGGACACCAGTTCGACCTGCACTACGGGCTGATTGGGGGCATCGCCATTGATAAGTCAGGAGAAGCCTTTAGCAAAGAGACACTGAAAATGTGCCAGAGTTGCCAGGCAGTAATGCTGGGTGCTGTCGGTGGTCCCCAGTGGGATGACCCTAAAGCTAAGACCCGTCCTGAAGATGGCCTGCTGGCGGTGCGGAAAGGGCTGGGACTGTTTGCCAATCTACGCCCGGTCAAGGTTTCCCCTGTGCTGGTTGACTCCACCAATCTGAAGCCGGAAGTTATTAAAGGGGTAGATTTCATTTTTATTCGTGAGCTTACCGGCGGTCTCTACTTTGGCAAACCCAAGAGACAGTGGCAGACATCCCGCGGCCGGCGGGCGGTTGATTCCATGGTCTACTCCGAGCAGGAAATCGAGCGTATCGTACGGGTCGGCTTTGAGCTGGCAAGAGGCCGGCGTAAGAAACTGCTCTCGGTGGATAAAGCCAATGTGCTGGAGTCCTCCCGCTTATGGCGACAGGTAGCCATAGAGGTGGCTAAAGACTACCCCGATATCGAACTGGAGCATATGCTGGTTGATACCTGCGCCATGCGGATTATCCTGAATCCGAAATATCTGGATGTCGTTGTCACCGAGAACACCTTTGGCGATATTCTTACCGATGAGGCCTCGATGCTGGCAGGCTCGATGGGCATGCTGCCCTCAGCCAGTCTGGCTGGGGCGCCGCAGGCAAGGATCGGTATCTTTGGTTTATATGAGCCCATTCACGGTAGCGCTCCCCCTCTTACCGGACTGAATATAGCCAATCCCATAGCCACTATTCTCAGCATCGCCATGATGCTGCGCTACTCACTGGCTTTAACCAAAGAGGCACTAGCTATTGAAACTGCCGTCGAAGCCGCCCTGAACGAGGGTTACCGCACCCATGATATAATGTCCGAAGGTAAGACCAAATTAGGCACGAGGGAGATGGGCGATTTGATTGCCCGAAAAGTGGGGGTGAGTTAAATGGACTTTGAGCGAAGCAATACGAAATGTGCTAGAAGAGCAGGGACGTGCGCTATCCGCAGAGGAAATTGCTGACGAAATCAGGAGAAGAAATCTTTGGAGACGGCCTAAAGATAATGCTTTTCCAGAACCCTGGCAAATTGTCCTGAGAATGGTGCACAACCTTGATAAGTTTGCAGTCATCATAAGCCTGATAAATTAATCGACGGAGGTTTTAGCTATAGAAATTCAGCTTTATGATACGACACTGCGGGATGGAGCTCAGCGGGAGGGCATCTCCTTCTCGGCGGTAGATAAGCTCAATATTGCCCAAAAACTGGATGAACTGGGTATCCACTTCATTGAAGGCGGCTGGCCCGGCTCTAACCCCAAGGATAATGAGTTCTTTGAGAAGGCAAAAAGCCTGACTCTGTCCCACTCGGTGCTGGTTGCCTTTGGCAGCACCCGGCGGCCTAAAGCCAGGGCATCAACAGGAGCCAGCCTGCTGGCTCTAGTCCGTTCAGGAGCCAAAGTAGCCACCATTGTCGGCAAAAGCTCGGACTTACAGGTTACCCAGGTGCTGGAAACCACCCTGGAGGAAAACCTGAGGATGATTGCTGACTCCATCAGATATCTCAAGGACAAGGGACTGACCGTTTTCCTGGATGCTGAGCACTTTTTCGATGGCTTCAAGAGCAACCCCGATTACAGCTTGCGCTGCCTGACCACGGCTGCCGAAGCCGGGGCTAGCTGCCTGGTACTCTGTGATACTAACGGCGGCACACTACCCAACGAGGTAACCCTGGCGGTGAAGGCAGCTAAAAAGGTAACCAAGGTGCCTCTAGGTATTCATGCTCACAATGATGCCGGGCTGGCCGTGGCTAACACCCTGGCGGCGGTGAACGCCGGCGTAATCCAGGTGCACGGTACCATCAACGGCTACGGTGAGCGCTGTGGCAACGCCAACCTTTGCTCCGTTATCCCCGACCTGAAGCTCAAGATGGGTATCGATTGTGTTACCGATGAGCAACTGGCTAAACTAACCGAGGTCTCCCACTATGTCAGTGAGGCCGCCAACCTGGTGCCCGACCCCTTCTCGCCATATGTCGGGGCCAGTGCCTTTAGCCACAAGGGCGGACTGCATGCTGCCGGCGTGGCTAAGTGGACCGAGAGTTATCAGCACGCCGACCCGACACAGGTAGGTAACCGGCAAAGAGTAGTGGTCTCCGAGCTATCAGGCAGGCGTAACATTATTTACAAGGCAAGGGAACTGGGCATAGATTTACCATCACAAGGTGAGAAGACCCAGGAGCTACTGGAGCAGATTAAGCGGCTGGAGAGTCGAGGCTTCCAGTATGAGAATGCCGAAGCCTCTCTGGAACTGCTGCTCCACCGGGCTAAACCCGATTACCAGCCACCCTTTGCCTTAGTTGACTTTATGGTAGTCGTCGAGACCCGGCGGCGCCAACCCACCCAAAGGAGCCAGGAAGAGACATTAGCCGAGGCAATAATCAAGGTGAGGGTAGGCACTGAAATAATTCATACCGCCGCCGAGGGCAATGGTCCGGTCAACGCCCTGGACCAGGCATTACGCAAGACACTCCTCCAGTTCTACCCCAGCCTGGCCGCCGTCAAGCTGGTGGACTATAAGGTGCGCATCCTGGAAGAAAGTATCGGCACCGAGTCCCAGGTGCGTGTCCTCATCGAGTCCAGCGATGGGGTGCAGGCATGGACAACAGTGGGTAGCTCGACCAACATCATCGAGGCAAGCTGGCTGGCACTGGCCGATAGCCTGGAATACTGGCTAGTTAAAGAGAAGGCAAAGGACAAAGCCGAGAAAAAGTAATTTAGAAATCCATCCCCTAGACCTCCTTCCGTTGACAAAGGAATGAGGATTTCTTTTTTAAGAGGGGTTAGTCCATCTTTGACGCCCGGAAAGAACCAAAATATATTATAAGGCTCATAAATGCTAAAAATTATTTCTCAAAAATGAGCAATAATACTTGACAAATAAGAGAGTGTATGCTACTCTTTATTGTAGCAGAGGATAAGAAGTCTTCTGACTATAAATTAAGGAGGAGCAAAATGGAACTGCTCACAATCAAAGGAACCAACCTCAACACCACCGTCTATCGCGGCTTTGCCTCTATTAAAGACATTGCCAGCATCTCGGCACCAGACACCTATAACCAGGACCAGAATCCCGATGGGCTTCAGCGAGACCTCACTGAGAAGCATTCAAGAGAGAGTTATCGTTACGCTGAAGGTGCTCAAACAGTCTCCGACTGGCCCCGCCTGTGGCCAGAACTAATTCTTAATGTACGGGATACTAGCGTCGTCAAAATCCTGCCCTTAGATGAATCTTGTAACCTCTTCAAGATCGTGGTTAATGAGGATATGATAGACAAATCGCTGCCTCGTCCTCAGATATCCCGAACGGATGGGAACCACCGGCTATTCTATGGGGAAGGGCACCCCACATATGAATGGCCACCTCTTGAGATTTCTACCCCTTTTAGCCTGACTCTAGGCTTGACGACAGACCAAGAAGCCTCTCTATTTATCGACATCAACGATAATCAAAAGGCTATGAACACGAGCCATCTAAAGCATCTCCAAACGCGCCTTATTCCATCAGAGATTCTTGCTACTCATGACCCGGCACTCTGGATAGCTAATAAATTAGTGGAAGACCCCAAAAGTCCTTTCCACGGTATCATCTACCTAGGTGGTGAGAAGGAGAAAGTCCAAGGTCTCACAAGGAGGGTAAATCTGGCAGCACTTCGCACCGGTGCTGAGATGATTCTCAAGGAAAGCATAAAACTCCGGGCTTTTAGCGAGATTGAGGATAAATATGTGCTAATTCGCACTTACTGGAGCGCGGTAGCCAAGACATTCGCTCAAGAATGGGCTGATACTAAGAAATATCTCTTACAACGCGGCTTTGGTATCTGGAGCATGTCAATACTCGGTGCAGAGATAATTGACCGTTGTATTATCCGCCCAATTAACCCCAATCAGTATGAGGACGAGATGGCTGCTTATCTTAATCAGACACGGATTGATGTTGATTGGGATGCAAGCGAGGGTAATGTAAGACACTACGGAGGGCGTGTTGGTGCTAGAGAACTGGCCGACAAGATGAAACATTCTCTCTCCGATGAAGATGTTGATATGGGGAACATTGCTAAGGGTCTCAAAAGCATTTACTAAGAGAGTTGCAAGAATAATAAACTAAAGGAGATGTGACTATGGTATTGCGTAACACAGTTATTAGACAGATTAGGAAACGTGAAGGTTTCAATGTGAAAATAAAACGCGACGGGCGAGGCGTGCATCCCAATACGACTCTTCCTGGGTATCCATTCGAGAGAGCGCTAAGGGGGGTCAAGTCTGTCGCCCAATGGAAGGAAGATAGATTCTTTAAATGTTATCCAGGTTATGATTTAGATGTTCTTAATGCTCAGGGCAAGGTAGCACAAGGTAAAACCAAACTAAGCACGGTTCGTGACACTTACTTGGAGGATTAGCCTTTAGCATTCGGCAGGGGGATTAAGGGGGTAAGGTTGATAAATAACCTGTTCTACCCCTTGATTACACCCATCGGCCTTGACCGTGCTACCTTACGGGAGATGCCGGCATTATGAGCAACCTCAACGACCGCAGACACATCTTTGTAGGCTGCCGAGGCTTCTTCAGCCAGCGAACTGATACTGCCTGCCTTAACCGTAATCCCCCTGGCGGCCAGGGCGTGGACAACATCCGACCCTCTCAGGCTGCGCTTGGCGGCGGAGCGACTCTGCAACCGACCGGCACCGTGAGCCGTGGAGCCGAAGGTCTGCTGCATGGCAATCTCGGTGCCCACGGCGATATAGGAATAGCGCCCCATATCCCCGGGGATGAGCACTGGTTGCCCGATACCCTGGTAGATTGGAGGAATCTCTGGGTGCTTAGCCGGGAAGGCACGGGTTGCCCCCTTGCGGTGCAGACAAAGTGTCTGTTTCTTGCCATTTACGGTGTGTTCCTCCATTTTGGCGATGTTGTGGGCCACATCGTAAATCTGCTCCAGTCCCATCTCCCGCCGGCTCATACCCAGCACCTTAACAAACGCCTCTCTAGTCCAGTGCGTGATACACTGCCGGTTAGCCCAGGCATAGTTGGCGGCACAAGCCATCGCGGCCAGATAGTCTTGCCCCTCTACCGAATTCACCGGGGCACAGGCAAGCTGACGGTCGGGCAGGTCGATGCCATACTTCCTCACCGCATGGTTCAGCAAGGCAACATAATCGGTACAGACCTGGTGTCCGAAGCCCCGTGAACCGGTATGAATCCAGACCAGCACCTGCCCGATATCACTGATACCCATCACTCTAGCGGCATTCTGATCATAGATTTCGTCCACCACCGCCACCTCCAGAAAGTGATTGCCCGAACCCAGGGTGCCCAGCTGGGGAATGCCCCGCTTTTTCGCCTTATCACTTACCTTATCCGGGTCAGCCCCTTTGATGCGGCCCGACTCTTCGGTTAAGATTATATCCTCAGCATCACCGTAACCCTTGGACACTGCCCAGCGGCTGCCCTGCACCATGACGGCATCCAGCTCCTTCTCACTCACTTTTAGCTTGCCGGTGGAACCTACCCCCGAAGGAATGTTGACAAAAAGTTCGGCAACCAGCCTTTCAATTTTAGGTCTGACATCTTCCTCGGTAAGATTGGTCCGCAGCAGACGAACACCACAATTAATATCAAAGCCGACGCCACCGGGAGAGACAACTCCATCATTGACCCTGGTGCCAGCGACCCCACCGATGGGAAAGCCGTAGCCCCAGTGAATATCCGGCATCGCCAGGGAATGACCGACAATGCCCGGCAGAAAAGCCACGTTGGCTACCTGCTCCACTGCTTGCTCCCCCCAGATTTGGTTGAGCATGGCTTCGCTGGCAAAAATCAGCCCGGGCACGGACATACCCACCTTATAGCTGGTGGGAATCTCCCAGCGGTAATCATCTATTTTATTAACGATGCCTTGCCACGACGCTACCATTTTCTACCCCCTTAGATGTCGAACAGAACCTGAACCTGGCTGCCATTACTTTTTTCAATCTTGAGCCTGTGGTAGGTGGCTGCCTTCACCCCCATCTTCAGTTTATGACGGGAGGTATCTACTGCTTGCCCATAGCCTCTGGCTTTCAGGTGCGTATGACTAAGCCGGGTAATAACAAACCGCTTAAAGAGAATATTCTCAGCATCAAAGAGATAAATAAGCTCGTTTAACCAGCCCACCAGCAAACTTTCCTGGTCGGGAGCAGTCAGCTCTATATCCCGATAGGTAATCTCCTCCACATTCTCAAGCTCGGTTATCAGACTGAACAAGCCTTTAGCCGCATTGGCAAACGCCTCGTTGATATCGGCACCATAGGCGATAATGCCGACATCAGCCGTATGCTCCAGGATTTCAAACTCTTTCTCCACGCCAGCTCAATTATAGCACTTGCCATAATAAAGACAAACTACATCATTTGAAAAGATTTCATCTGTTTTACCCATCCCAGCTTTTATTGTAGTATAATACTTAATAGTAAAGGTTACTTACACATCAAAATACGTCGGAGGACTTATGTCTAATATCAAAAGCGCAATGGAGATAGCTATGGAAAAGGTGGCCAGGCTGGGCACGCCGTCTGAGGATGAGCGCCTCAAATGGAAGCATGTGCCGGCAGGGGAACAACTGGCTGCCAGATACCTGAAGGAAGATTATAACCTGATAGCCGAGCTGAGCCAGTATCAGCCAGATGTCAGAAAGTATATCGTAACGGGTGCTGCCGGAATACTAATCAGAAATATCGACATACCCAAGCACGATGCTGCCAGGAAAAACAACAAAAGAGCCATGGATGGTCTGAAGATTCTGAAAAGTGACAAGGTGGGTGTGGAGAATGTCTACAGCCGGATAAGGCAGCTCTTCAAGCACTATGCCGAGCAGGGTGAGCAGCAGAGACGGCAGGCTTACCAGTCACTAAAGACCGAGATGGAAGGTAAGATGCAGCAGGCAATGCAACAGCAGATGGATATATTACCGGGAACCAGGATAGATGTGGAAAAACAGCCCCAGTTTCAACAGGAGTGGCGCAAGGTCCAGGCTCAATTCGACTCGCAATACCTTACCATCCTGGGCGAGTATAAACGGGAGCTATCAGGCATAGCTTAGAGGATTAAAGAGAAACAACATGGACACTGACGAAAGGATTAGAGACGCCGTGGGGCGTACCCTGATATTGAGAGCGCCGAAGCAGAGCCTCTACACCTTCGGCACGACCAGCGTCTATTATTACCTGCTTACCGAGCCGGTCTACTCCGAGCTGACAAAAGATACCGCTGAGACCGTGATTCGAGAGGGCAGGGTCATTGCCGAAAGACCAAAAATCGTTACACCCTACTACCTGTCCCGGATGGAGGGATTTAGCCCGGAAGCCAGAAGGTATCTTGCCGCCCTGGTGGCAGAATACGGCGCAGATATCCGTGGCTTGTATTATACTTACAAGAACGAGCCTAAAGAGCTTAATATTGTCTCGGACAACTGGCTCTCCGTGGTGGATAAGCTAAACGCTGAGATTGACCGGCGCGGCGACCCGCTGGCAGCAATCATCAAGGGTGAAGATACTCTCTGGGATGTGTCGCTAATGAAGTTTATCCATGAAGTAACCCGCAACTCGGTGCCGGATAATCTCAGGCAACTGAACAATCGAGGGCTTTTGAATAGCGATGCCGATGGCACTCCGCTGGACGCCAGGATAAGGATTGACGAGCTTTTCCAGAAGGTAGCCAGGGGGGAGAGTGAGCCCGGGGAGCTAAAAGAGGAGCTGGAGCGGTGGGGTCTGTTCGAGGAGTATCAGGATAGATTTTTTAACCTTTTCCAGAAGAAAAAGTAGAGGGATTTTTACTTGGAAATTTCAGTAGTTGAAGCTAGAGACCTGTCCGAGGCGTGGTTTCTTTGCCTGTGCAAGACCTTGACTGACGGACACGATTATAAGATTGACCGGGGGAGCTATGCCGGCCAGCAGCGTAAAGAGCTTGATTTTGTAGTTGTTAAAGTAAAAAACCCCGGCACCAGACCGTTAATACCCGATGTGCCCCAGGGGGTGCCAGCCCCGACTACTATGGAATACATCGAAAGCTATCTTCCCTACCTGATGACGGCACATAAGAAAGAGGGAGAGCAATACACCTACGGGCAGTATCTGGAGAAGCAGATTGCCGAGGTCATCAAAATGTATAAAGAGGATGGCTTCAATACCAACCAGGCTTTTATGGCGGTGGGTGATAGCCAGTCTATTTACCTGGAAGACCCCCCCTGCTTGCGAGCCATAGATACCAGAATCCGTGACGGCAGGCTTAACTTTATCGTCTACTTCCGCTCCTGGGACTTGTGGGCGGGCTTCCCATCGAACCTCGCAGCCATTCAACTGCTCAAGGAATATATGGCCTGCGAGATAGGGGTTGAGGATGGCGAACTGATTGCCTCAAGTAAGGGCTTGCACCTTTATGAGTATACCTGGGAACTGGCACGACTTGTAACCAGAAGAGGATAGGAAAGCCGCCAGCGAAACCGTCCGCCAGCCATTATCAGCCATAATGAAAACAATCTCAACAGCGCGGGTTGCGCTGGAGTGCAAGGTTTGCTACACTGGGACTTTGTGCGGGCCGCTAGCTCAACTGGTAGAGCAGCTGACTCTTAATCAGCAGGTTCTGGGTTCGAGACCCAGGCGGCTCAGAAAAAACCCCTTCACCACTTGCAAACATTTTGCAAACATTGTCAGATTGAACCTTCGTCAAGGAAGCCGCTAAAAAGCTTATATGGTCCTAGCTCCAGGCTAGATTTCTCCACTCCCTTTTTGAAAGATAACATGTTACAATCTAAGTATGAAAGTGTCAGAAATACAAAAGCTTGACCTCAAAGATAAGAGAACCGTTTTTGTTCTTGGCGCAGGTGCAAGTAAACCTTATGGATTCCCTTTAGGCGAAGAACTCAAAACTACAATAATTGGCCGCTTAACTGATCATAATTGTATAACTACACTAGTCACGAACGGTTTTCGCGAGACGTTGGTTCGTGATTTCGCAGAAGCACTTACCGGTACGTACTCCCCAACAATTGATATTTTCTTGGAAAAGAAGGGTAAGTTCCGAACGCTTGGCGCATACATGATCGCGTATGTGTTGTTTCCATGTGAAAATCACCGACTTCTTTTTCCCCAGAACAATTGGTATGCACAAATGTATAATATTTTGGGCTTTGAAAGAGATTTCCCAGATACAAGCAGGATTTCATTCGTTACCTTTAATTATGAAAGGTCTTTGGAGCATTTTTTGGCAAAGAATGTCCTATATAATTGTCCAGATGACAAAATGGATGTCGCAGAAAGCAAACTTGAGAATCTTTCCATTATTCACGCTCACGGAAGCTTAGGCCGTTATCCAGATGTCCCATTTGGAAAAGGCTTGGATACCAAATTAGTAGGCCCAGCCGCTGAGGGTATACGTATTGTCTCTGATAGGCTTGAGGATTCATCTGATTTTAATGCTGCCAAGCAATCCGTACTTTCAGCTGATAATATCGTTTTCATCGGCTTTGGATACGACCCCGTTACGATGAAAAAACTCATTATGAATCCTCGTGATTTCGATGAGAAACGACTTCTTGGCACTTCAGTTAATCTTTCCGAATCCTCTAGAGCTTTTCTCAAGGAATATTTTAGCGGCAAGTTCGAAATGCCTGAGGACTCCATCAATGCTGAACAACTTATGCGAATAATATCACATTAACCCGAATCCAACTCTTTATCTTTTTTTGCAAACCCTTTGTTCCAGTTCACTTCACAGCGAAAATAATTCCTGTAACTACTGCCATGACCAGAAGGACACTCGCAACCAGACTCACATTGAACCACCGCCTGCTTTTGGTGCGGAAGCCGGGCTTGATTCTGTCGAACACCCGCCCCAGAGTCAGGAAGTCTTTCCCTGTCTGCGTGACTAGCACCAGGGACACCAAGAACATTGCGACGTCGATAGCAAGAGATTGTTGATGAGTAAGAGGGATGAGAGTCCCGAAACAGCCGCAGCGTATTCCAGAGCTAACTATAATCGCATAAATGCCGGCTAGTCCGAAGGTGACGGACAAAGGTAGGATAACCGCCGATGTGAGCCGCACAAAAACCCCGAGTATCAGGGCGCCGCCGATATAGAGTTCTACAAAGGGAAGCACCGAACCGCCGAGATGGGCAAACCAGGTAGGTACGAGCCCGTATCCAATAACCTCGTCGATAAAACCGTTGATGTCGGACACCTTGGCGATGCCGGTAAGCAGGAATAATGCCCCCAGGAGAATTCTTGCGGCGAACCATACCCAGCGGTTTTGAAGAAAGTTCTTCATTTTACTCCCTCCGAGTTCGGCATTTACCACAATAACCGGGCGTGTTTAAGTCCCCAGGTGAAACTAGCCAAAGCAAGCCAGAGCCACCACCTTATCACCCGCATCAAGCCTCATCAGCCTGACCTTTCTCTTGGTACCCCGGCGCTGACTTGGAATACCCTGCTTGGGGTCTTTGCCTTTCACGGGGGTGAGGGTAACTAACCCTTCAGCGGAGATTATCATTACCTGGTCAGTTAATGACACCACTCTAGCCGCGGCGACATCACCTGTCTCGGGAGTAATGCGGAAAGACTTAACTCCTTTACCACCGCGATGCTGCTGTGTATACTGAGCGAGCTGGGTGAGTTTGCCAAAGCCGCCGGTGGTCACCACCAACAGGGAGGCATCCACTTGAACTTTATCCATACTGACGGCAGAGTCTTCGGGCGCCAGACGGATGGCACGCACTCCGCCACTGGTTCTGGAGCTAGGTCTAAGGCTGGAGACAACAAACCGAATCGACAACCCCTTCTGAGTTACCAGTATGACATCCTCATCATCCCTGGCAATACGGGCGGCGAGAAGCTCATCGCCCGCCTCCACACCCATAGCGATAATACCATTGCTGCGCACCGCAGCAAAACTGGTCAAAAGTGTCTTTTTTATCTCGCCGCGGCGACTGGCCATCAGCAGATAGGACTCCGGCTTAAACTCAGCCACAGCCATGACATCGGTAACCGTCTCACCCTCGGCAATCGGGAAAAGATTAATCACCGCCATCCCTTTAGCTGTCCGCGAGCTGCCGGCCGGAATTTCATAACACTTGAGGCAAAAAACCTTACCCCGGTTGGTGAAGAAGAGCAGGCTATCATGGGTATCCGCCACCACCAGCAGTCTGACGGCATCGTTCTCCCTGGTAGGTTGCCCCATAATACCCTTACCACCGCGATGCTGCGGCGTATAGGAAGTAGCCGGCACCCTCTTGACAAACCCCCGGTTACTGAGCGTCACCACCACTCTCTGGTGAGGGATAAGGTCTGCCTCGTTAAAGTCTACTTCCCCCTGGACGCTAAGCTCGGTGCGCCGCGGGTCACCATACTTCGACTTTAATTCCCCCACTTCATCCTTTACCAGCCCAAGCACCCGGCTCGGGTTAGCCAGCAGGTCTTCCAGATCAGCGATAGTTTTCAAGACTTCGGCATACTCATCCAATATCTTCTGCCGCTCCAGATTAGCCAGCCGGCGTAGCTGCATATCGAGAATAGCTTGCGCCTGAATCTGGGTTAAGCCAAAGCCGGTCATCAGGTTCTGACGAGCCACCTCCGCACTTTCCGATTGGCGGATAGTAGCAATTACCTTGTCTATCTGGTCCAGGGCAATTTTAAGTCCCTCCAGAATATGAGCCCTGGCCCTCGCCCCGTTCAACTCATAGCGAGAGCGCCGGGTAATAACCTCACTGCGGAAATCTATAAAATACTGGAGAGCCTCTTTAAGACTAAGCACTCGAGGCTGCCCATCCACCAGGGCCAGCATATTAACGAAGAAAGCCGACTGCATAGCAGTATGCTTGTAAAGACTGTTGAGTACCTGCTGCGGCTGGGCTTCTCTTCTTAATTCAAAGACGATACGCATACCCTGACGGTCGGACTCATCACGCAGCTCGCTGATACCACCGATTTTTTTCTCATCGACCAGCTCGGCTATTCTCTCAATCAAAGTAGCCTTATTGGTCTGATAGGGAAGCTCTGTAACGATGATCTGACGGCGCCCGGTCTCAGAGCCATCGGTTAT